>Ga0335075_10011815_pt1 | contig 13194 bp, 9 predicted proteins | sample Lox_Sample_24_FD_206723 | JGI IMG/M metagenome (GOLD analysis project Ga0335075, IMG submission 206723) | Soil microbial communities from Loxahatchee National Wildlife Refuge, Florida, United States - Lox_Sample_2.4 | ecosystem: Environmental > Terrestrial > Soil > Wetlands | place: USA: Florida... | reverse complement strand
GGGCATCCTCGGGTCGGTCGCAGCCCAGGAAGGCGTTGAGCGTATCGAGCCGATGCACGAGGCCGGCTTCCTGCAGGAATTCGAGCGCCCGGTAGACTGTCTGCGGCGCCGGATTGCCACCGTCCTTCGCGAGCTCGGCGAGAATCGCATAGGCGCCGATCGGCTCGTGCTGCCGCCAGACGATCTCGAGGACTCGCCTGCGGATGGGGGTGAGATTGAATTCCTTTGCCGCACAGACCCTCTCCGCCGCCGCGACGGCGCGCTCGACGCAGCCGCTGTGATCGTGGGACGGCCGTTGGCGTGACGCTGGCTTGCTCATGATGATATCCGGCTCGAAGTCGATGACCCGCGTGTGTCGGAAACCTGGATCCGCAGAGATATCCTGGAATGTTATATTATAGCAGCCGCGCGGGGGACGATGGCGACGCTTCCGGAGCCGGTGCTGTCACGGGCGCGCGCCGATGCCGCAACCGCGCCGAGCGTTCAATACTGGCTCGGCGGATTGCTGCAGGCGGGCAGGGCACAGCTGCTACCGGTGAATACGGGGGCCGCACTACTGGTCGGCAGACCCTATAAACGCCGCCGCTGCGAAACGTCCTCGTCAATGACCCCGGTGCGAAAAACTCGAAGACCGCTGCCGATCCAGCGATCGCCTCGATCGCGCACTATCCCGGAAGTTTCGCGGCGAGAAGATCGACTCTCTCGATCGTGGGCGGAGCTGCCAGCAACTCGTCGGCCTTGGACATGAGCGCCGCGGCGATGGCGCCCTCGAGATGGGCCTGCCGGCCCGCCTCGTCGGCGAAGGCGTCAAAGATGCCGAACGTGCTCGGGCCGAACTGAAGCGCGAACCACACGGGTGTCGACACCTCGCCCTGCGCCAGCGGTAAGGCGCTTTCGAGAAACGCCTTGAGCGTGGTTTCCTTCCCCGGCTTGGCTTCAAGGCGTACGTACAGTGCGAGTTTGACCATCAGTCTCTCCGTTGCTGCTGTAATGAGCAGCCGGCAAAGAAGATTAGGCGAAACAGGCTGTCGAGGCGCTTGGCAAGATCGACATTTTTGATACCATTCTCGCCATGCTCATCGACATTCTCGCGCTCGACGGTGTCTTCGACACCGGTCTTGCCGCGGTGCAGGATACGCTCGCGATAGCAGCTGAGCTCGGGAGGGAGCAGCGCGGGCTCTCGGCTCCAGTCCTCCTCACGCGCGTAGTCGGCGTCAGGCGCGGCGTGACGACAGCCAACGGCCTGAAGGTTCCGACGCAGATGGCATCGGCCTCGTCTCGTCCAGACGTCATCATCGTGCCGGCGCTCGGGGCCAAGACGCCACAGACCCTGGCCGGCGCGCTCGGCCACCGGGACGTCGCCAGGGCGGGGACGCTGCTGCGCGCCCGGCAGACCGAGGGCGTAATGACAGCCGCCGCCTGCACGGGCACCTTCGTCCTCGCCGAAAGCGGGCTGCTCGATGGCCGAACGGCGACGACCAGTTGGTGGTTGGGACCATTTTTCAGGGCGCGCTATCCGAAAGTCGCTCTCGATGATGGGCGCATGGTCGTTCGATCCAACGACGTCGTGACGGCAGGTGCAGCGCTTGCGCATTTTGACCTTGCCCTCTGGCTCGTACGCCGCATCAGCCCGGCGCTGGCGGCCGTCACGGCGCGTTATCTGATGATCGACCCGCGGTCCTCCCAGGCGGCCTATGCCATACCCGATCATCTGGCCTATGCAGATGCGGTCGTCGAGCGCTTCGAGCGCTGGGCCCGCGAGAACTTGTTGAACGGATTTTCCCTGGACGATGCGTCACGCGCGGTCGGCGCCAGCCCGCGCACCTTGGCGCGACGACTGCGCGCCGTGCTGGGCAAGTCGCCGCTGTCCTATTTTCAGGATTTGCGAGTCGAACGGGCGGTCCATCTGCTGCAAACGAGCGGCGAAAGCGTCGAGCGAATCGCAATCGAGGTCGGCTATTCCGACGCCGTCACCTTGCGTAACCTCTTGCGCCGCCGGCTCGGGCGCAGCGCCTCCCAGTTGCGCAGGCTGGAAGCCTGACCCGCCTGGGAGCTGCTAATCTCCAACACGCGTTTGCCCGCAAGACAACCTCCTACGGCAGATGACCATGATGCATTTCAGGCGCCATTTGTCGCAGATGGGAGCCGCCTCGTCCGTTTGCTTCGCCCTCGTCGCCGTGCTTGCGAGCGGCCCGGTACTGGGCGGGGCGCAGGAACTGACGGTTAGCGGAGCATGGATGCGCTTCATCATGCCCTCGGTGCCCGCAGCCGGTTATTTTCGCTTGTCGTACCTGCTCGATACGGATGTCGTCTCCGAGCTGCGCAAGGTCAAAGCTGGCAAAGCGCACCCCAACGTTGCCGCGTGGAGCGCCACCGTGGCGCCGACCGAGACATTACCGCGCATGAATTGAGCGTGGCGCTCTGCGGAGCTGCCTCTCTAACGAGCTGCCGGCGTTCGCCCGGTTGCGGCGCCAGTCAGCAGAGCAGTCATCTGCTCGAACGGAAGCGGATGACTGAAGAGATAGCCCTGGATCTCGTCGCACCGCAGCAGTCGCAGCAGCTTCGCTTGCTCCTCCGATTCCACACCCTCGGCTATGACCCTGAGGTTGAGAGAGTGCGCCAGGGAGATGATCGTCTGCACCAGGGTCATCGTGTCCGGATCATCCGACATCGCGAGGACGAATGAGCGGTCGATCTTGAGCGCCTGTACCGGGAGCTTGGCGAGATAGCTCAGGGACGAGTAGCCCGTGCCGAAGTCATCGATCGCGAACATGACCCCGTGTTCGCGCAGCTGCTTGAGCTTGCGGGTGTTCTCATCGACGCCTTCCATCAAGAGGGTCTCGGTGATCTCGAGATCGATTCCGGGAGGCACCGCGCCCCCGGCGAGCGCCGCGATCACGATGTCCACGAAATCGCGCTTGCGCAACTGAACGGGGGACAGGTTGACCGCCACGCGCGGCGCCGCGATGCCGTGCTCGATCCACCGACGATGATCGAGGACGGCCCGGGACAGGACCCACGCGCCCACATCAAGAATCAATCCGGTCTCTTCCAGAAGCGGAATGAACCTTCCCGGCGCGACCAAGCCGAGATCCGGGGACTGCCAGCGCAGCAGGGCCTCGACGCCGAGGATCCGTCGCGATTGCAGCTCGAGCTTCGGTTGGTAATGCAGGACGAACTCTTGCCGCGCGAGTGCCTGTCGCAGCCTGCTCTCCAAGGTTCGCTTCTCAGCGCTCCTCGCCGCCAATTCCGGGGCGTGGAAGACACCTATCTCGCCAGTTTCCTTGGCCCTTCGCAACGCAATTTCGGCGCACGACAGCAGCGCCTCGGCGTCCGCAGCGTCGGCTGGAAATACCGCGATGCCCGCCCGAGCGGTTATCCTCACCTCGGCGCCGCCGGTCTGGAACGGTGTTCCGAAGATGCCGCGCCATAGTCCTGCCCGAGCATGCTCAAAGCCGCTGCGATCACTTGCGCCCTTGAGAACGATCGCGAATACATCGCCCCCGACCCGGGCGCAGGTGCCGGCGCCCGCGAGCTGTGCGAGGCGGTCAGCCAGAAGCTTCAACAGCGCATCGCCCGCTTGACGGCCCAGAGAGTCGTTGACGGCGCTGAGTCGCTCGACGTCCAGGAGCACCAGCGCCATTTCCTCCTGCGCGGATTTGCCCGCAAGCATGAATTGGCTCAGGCGCTCCCTGAAGAGCGTGCGATTGGCGAGACCGGTGAGCGGGTCGTAGTAGGCGAGGTAATCGGCTCTGGCCGCCTTCTCGATGTGGTCGACAGCGAAGGCGATGTCGCCCGCCAGCTCCTGCAACAGCTTCATCTCGGCTTCGTCAAAAAAGCCGGTCTCTGCAGCATGGAGAGCCAACACGGCGACGACCTTACCGTCGACCAGCACCGGGATGCAGGCAACGGAGCGGATACCGCGCTCCGCACACTCCGCCCGCAGTAGAGGCCGCGGGTCCTGAGAAATGTCGTTGCTGATGACCGGCCGCCCCTCGGCCACCGCGTAGCCGGCCAACCCGCGCCCCGGGGAGCCGATGTCCGCGAGCTTGAGCGAAATCCGTTTGATGTAATCTTCATCCATTCCGCTCCATGCGACGATCCTGAGCCGCTTCGCCGCATTATCCATGACGCCAATCCATGCGAGCTGGAACTTCCCCGCTTCGACGGCGATCCGGCACGCCTCGCGAAAGAGCTCATCCTGACCGCGAACACGGACGATCAATGCGTTGATGCTGCTCAAGACGGCATAGACGCGATTGAGGTGCCGGATCTTCACGTCGACCCGCCTGCGCTCGCTGATGTCGCGAGCGATCTTCGACGCTCCGACGATCCGCCCCTGGGCGTCCAGTATGGGGGAAATTGTGAGCGACACGTCGACCAGGGTGCCGTCCTTACGTCTTCGCACCGTCTCGAAGTTAGCAACCCGCTCGCCTCGTCGCAGCCGGCCCAGGATACCCTCTTCCTCCCCCAGCCGATCGGGAGGAAAAATGAGGGCGATCGACCGGCCAATCGCCTCTGCGGCTTCGTAGCCGAAGAGCTTGCAAGCGCCTGAGTTCCAGCTCGTAATGATCCCGTCGAGCGTCTTGCCGATGATGGCATCATCGCTCGATTCAACGATGGCGGCCATCCGGGCATGCACCTCCTCGGCGCGGTTGCTTTCGGTCACATCCTCACCGAGGCTCGCCGTGCCGGTCACTTCACCCGTAGGCGAGCGCAGCACGATGTTGTTCCATCGGATCAGGCGACGCTCACCGCCTTTCGTGAGGATCTCGTTCTCATGGTGCCAGGCAGCGGGCATGTCGGCGAGCAGAGAGCCGAACACGCGCGCGAGCTCGGGCGAATCCTCGGCCGGAATGAAGAGCTCGTACCAGCTTCTGCCGATCACTTCTTCGCGCTGCCAGCCGGTCGACTGCAACAGATGGTCGTTGCAGTAGGTGAGCCTGGCCTCGGTATCCAAGGTCATCGACAAGAGCTGCACGTTGCCGAGTATCTGCCTGAAGCGGCGCTCGCTCTCTTGCAACTCGTCCAGGACCTGCTTGCGGTCGGTAATATCCTCGGCGACCCCGGCAAAGCGGATCACTTCGGATCCCTCGCCCCGTACGGGGAACGCGCGATCTCTGATCCAGCGCACGCTGCCGTCGGGGCGCACGATCCGGTATTCCTCGTCATAGGTGCCCGCCAGCTGCTTGGTGCGCATCGCCTCGATGACCTGCTGCCTGTCATCGGGGTGGATGGCCTCGGTCCAGAGCAGAGGGGATGAATAGAGCTCCTCGGGGGGGCGTCCCCAGACCTCCTGGTAGCCGGGGCTCACATAGAAAATCTCCTTCTTCGCCCGATCGGTGAGCCAGAACACTTCCCGAATGTTATCGGTCACCTGCCGGAAACGGCGGTCCGATTCGCGCCACTGCTCCTCGAGGCGTTTCTGTGCGGAGATATCCTGGACAAGCGAGATGAAGTGCAAGGACCGGCCGTCGGCCTGCGGGACCACCGAGGTCACGATGTGGGTCCAGATTACCGCGCCGCTCTTGCCGATGAGCCGTGCATCGTGCTCGTACTCGGAAACCGTTCCCGCGATGGCGCGGCGCCTTGCCGCGAGACTGCCCGCGACGTCGTCCGGGTGCGTTACGCGGCGAACGTCGAGCGCCAGAGCTTCTGCATGCGTGTATTCCAGGATCTTGCAGAATTTGTCGTTGACGCCGAGGAAGCTTCCGTCGGCATCGGTGTGCACGATTGCGACCGCCAGCCGCTCGAACATGGAGCGATAGGAAACCTCCCGTTGGCCGACATTGCGCTGCAACGCGAGCACGAGAGTGGTTCCCTCGGCGTCGATCGGGGTGAGGCTGATCTCGACCGGTATCTGGCTGCCGTCCTTGCGCAGAGCACTGAGACCGACTCCCGTGCCCGTCGGACGCTTCCTCGGGCGTTTGAAGAAGCGAGATATGCGAGTGGCGAGGCTCCGGGGCAGACTCTGCGGTATCAGCTCTTCCAGGCGCCTTCCTCGCAATTCCTCGGGCTGGTGGCCAAGCATTTGAGTGACGCGGGCGTTGGCGAACAATACGATGCCGGCGCCATCGACAACCAAGGCCGCATCTTGGGTGGAGTCGAGCAATTCGCGGGCGTAGCTCTCAGGTATTTTTTTCGCGGTATCGGTCACTTCGGCTTCCTGTCACGACGGCCGGACCGCTCGCCAGACTTCAACGCACCGTGCCCTGCTTCGTCGTCCAGCGCCTCCGGGAGGAGATAGATAGTCATAGCATAAGCCGGGATCGCCCCTCAGGTCTTACGGGAAAGTACGTACTTCCTCGCTTTGCAACTTCTGACGCCGCTGTGTATGACTCATCCGACCCGCCAGCCACTCGAGAATCTGATCGTACGGCGCGGGTCTGGCGAGCAGATAGCCCTGGATCTCATCGCATCCGGTGGAGCGCAGGAAATCGAGCTGCTCGGCCTTCTCCACTCCTTCGGCCACCACGTTCATCCCGAGTGCCTTGCCGAGCAGCACTACGGAACGGGTGATTGCGGCTGCGTGACTGTTGCCGGGCGTGCCGCCGACGAAACTCCGATCGATCTTCAGGCATGTCAACGGAAACTGCTGCAGATACTTCAGAGAGGAGTACCCGGTGCCGAAATCATCGAGCGCAATGCTGATCCCCATGGCTCTGATCTGCCGCAGAATCGCGCAGGATTGATCAGGGTCGGCCATGACGGTGGTCTCCGTCAGCTCGAGCCGCAGACTCGAGGGATCGAGTCCTGTCGTCTGCAACGCCCGGGACACCTTGCTGCCGAGATCGTCGCGCTCGAACTGGCGAGCCGAGAGGTTGACCGCCACCGTCACTGTGCTTCCAAGCGCTTCGCGCAGACGTACGGCATCCTCGCAGGCCTGTCGCAGTACCCACTCGCCGATGCCGATGATTTCTCCGCTCTCCTCGGCAATTCCGATGAAAGTGTCGGGCGTGAGCAGTCCACGCGTCGGATGCCGCCAGCGCAGCAGCGCCTCGACACTGCGTGGTTGGCCCGTGCGCAGATCTACTGTCGGCTGATAATGGATCACGAATTGCCCGGCGCGCGTTGCCGCCGCCAGCTCTCCCTGCAGCCGCAGCCGGTCGACGTACGAGGCGCTCATGCGGCGGTCGTAGGAGCGAGCGGCATTGCCGCCGCTTTTTTTCGCCTCGTGCAGGGCCATCAGGGCGGCCCGCAGCAGCTCCCCGAAGTCACCGCCATCGGCGGGATGACAGCTCACCCCTATGCTGGCGCTCATCATGGGTGCATCGGCGGCGGAGCTCAACGGAAAATGCAGGCGCTGACAAAGCTCGACGGCCCGCGCGCGCGCCGCCGCCGCATCGGCGAGTCCGACGGACATGACGGCGAACTCATCATCGCCCAAGCGGGCGATCAGCTCATCCGCCGCTGCGCCTTCCCGGAGTCGCTCGGCCGACTTTTGCAGCAGGCCGTCACCCGAAGCATAGCCCAATGATTCGTTGAGGAGGCCAAAGCGGTCGAGGTCAATGAGCATCAGGGCGCATACGCCCGGATGGCCGGCCGCGCGGCGGATCGCCTCGCTCGCGAAACCCTCGAGCGCAGCGCGATTGGCGAGGCCGGTGAGCGAGTCATGCTTCGAGGCGTGGTCGAGCAGATGCTTGTATTCGCTCTCGGCCGCCACCGCTGCCTTGCTGAGTTGCCGCAGCGTATGCGTGGCGAGTTTCGCCTCCGCCTCTGCGAGGCGATTGCGGGTGACGTTCACATGCGTCACCACGGCGCCGGCCGGCGACGCGGAGTGCACCGCGCTGACATGGACCCGAAACCAGCGCTGCTCGGCGCCGTGGCAGGGGTATTCGAGCTCGAAGTCCTCGCGTGAGCCGCCGAGAACTTCGAGCAGCCCGGAGAGCATAGCGGCCGCCTCAGCGGAGCTCGTGCTCGCCTTCCTGCATACCTCCAGGTAGTTCTCCCCGACGCAGAAGGTCGGGTGCTCGAGTCCGTTCTCGCGGCCGAAGCGCCGCCACGCCTCGTTGACCTCCATGATGCGCCCGGTAGCATCGAGCCGCGCCACGTGAGCGGGCAACGAATCGAGAGTCGTGGCGTGCAAGCAAGCTGTCGGGATGCGGCAGGCGGCTTCTTCTCCGGGCGGCTCGCCGGAGCTCGGGCACATGAATGAGCCCGGCACGGCCACGATCAGCTGCCGCTCGCGGGGGCGCGCCCCGCAGGCACGCGGACCGCAATTTTTTCTGCCAGGAGGCCGGGTCCAAAGTTCCTGATCCGCTCGATGAAGCGCTCGGTGACCTCGAACCCGCGGGCGATGAGCAGTGTCCCGAGCTCGGTGCGGATGTCCTGCAGGATGGTCATGCCGGGCTGCACCTGACGCAGGGGGATCTCGGTGGTCAGCATATCGCCATCGCTCGTGCCGAGATGCGTCGCGAAGCTCTTGACGAGCTTTGTGTCATAGGGCTCGCCGCGCTGCAGAAGGATCCGGACGGCCGTTTCCACCGAGTGACCCTGCGAAATGAGCTCATCGAAGTCCGTCACCAACAGCAGAATTCGCCCGGCGGTGGCGACCCGGCCCTCTTCGAGCCGCGCGATCTTCTCCTTCGGGTGCGTGAGCGCCCCCAGGATCTTCAACACGGGCTCGAGGCGCGGGATGCGGCCGAGCAGTTGGGCGGCCACCGCGGGAACTCCTTGAGCCAGGAGGCGCTCTTCCGGCGTCAGCTTCTCGCCGTAGTAGATCTTCTCCACGACGTCCGCCGGCAGAGACAGATAGCCGATCTGCGACAGCATCGCCGCTGCCTCGAGCTCCCAAAAGCCCTGCGCGCAGCCCAGATGTTCGGCAAAGCTCATCGCATGCCGGCGCAGCCTGCTCGCGCGTCCGAAGGCGACGGGATTAGTGAGCGCGAGCACGTCGCTCAGTCCTCGAATGCAGCCGATGAGGGTCTGCTGCAGGAGGACACGCTCGGCCGTGATCAGACGGTGCTGCTCGACGGCCATCTCGATACAGCTGGTGAGCTCTTCGGCCGGACAGGGCTTGGTCAGGAACCGGAATATCTGCCCCTTGTTGACCGCCGAGACAACGGCGTCCCGCCCCGGCTCGCCCGTGAGCAGGATACGGATCGTATCGGGATAAAGGGCGCGCACGTTGGCGAGCAGCGCGGCGCCGTCCATGCCCGGCATGCGCATGTCGGACACGATCACCGCGACCGGCCCCGAGGTGCTCAGCCGCTCGAGCGCCTCCGCGCCTGAAAGGGCCGTCAGAACATCGTATCTGCGGCGCAGATGCACGCCGAGTGCCTGCACCACACGGGCTTCGTCGTCGACGCACAGAATTCTTGGAACGGGCGCATCAGACATCGGGCGGCTCCCGAGGCGCAAATGGACCTACCCGCTCCTGCGCTTGCTGCCAGTCGAAGGGCACGCCGAGCCTGGCGAGATAACTCTGGTCGATCGGCGGCTCGATGTCCTGCTGGTGGCAACCGTTGCCCCGGTGCGGCTCGGCCGAGGCCAGCACCTCCTGCGCGATGGCTACCGCGGCGAGCACGTCGAACTCGCTCTGCGCGGCGAGCGTCGGGCGATGGTGGAAGGCGACCGCCTCCAGGATCGGGTATGGCAATCCCCAGAGGCCAAGCAGATAGGCACCCATCTCCGCGTGCGTGGCGCCAAAGACGGTACGCTCCGCCCGGCACAACGAAATCGATTTCTGCGCACTCAGTGAGACGGCCGTCTCCATCTCCCGCGAACACTGCTGCAGCATCACCCAATAGCCGATGTCGTGCAGGAGCCCGGCGAGCATGGCGTCACTCGCCCAGGGCAGATCGCCAGCAAGCGCGTACGCTCCGGCTGCGACCGCTCGTGCGTGCGCCTGCAGCTGTTCCGGCTCGAATCCCGCCGGCACGGAGATTGCCGACCAATCGCAGAACACCTCCGCTGAAAGCGCGAGGTTGCGTATGGCATTGAAGCCCAGATGCACGACCGCCTGCTCGATCCGCGTGATCGGCCGCGCGAGGCGGAAGAAGGCGGAGTTCACGACGTGCAGGACCTTGGCGGCGACCGCGCTGTCGCTGGAAACGATGTCCGCAACTTCCGCCGCGCTCACGTCCTCGCGCGCGATCGCCTGGCGCAGGCGCGCATAGACCCGAGGCAGCGCCGGCAGATGGCGGATGCGTCCCACCGTGGTGCGGATGCGGGGTTCTTGCAACAGCTCCTGCAGTTGCAAGCAACGTTCGACGACCTGCTCCAACCGATCTGCCTCGCAGGGCTTGGAGACATACTGATGGGCGAGCGGAACGAGCCGCATCACCTGGCGCTCCTCGGAGTAGCCCGACAGCACGATTCGGATGGTTTGCGGTGATCTGTCGCTGGCGATCTCGAGCAGTTGCGCGCCGTCCATTCGCGCCATGCGCATGTCCGTGACGATCACGTCGTAAGGCTTCGCCTCGAGCTCTGCGACCGCGAGAGCAGCGTTCGCGACAAACGTCATCTCCCACTTGGCTTGCGCTCGATACAGGCGGCGACGCAGCCCTTCCAGCAGCGCCGGCTCATCATCCACGAAGAGGACGCGCTTCATGACTTACCGCCCGCGGCGCGTCCGCCGATCGGCAGCCGCACCGTCATGATTGTGCCCCGACCGACCTCGCTGCGGGCCTCGAGCGAGCCGCTGTGCTTTTCAACGACGATGGAACGGGCGATTGCCAGACCCTGCCCGGTGCCTTTCCCCACCTCCTTGGTGGTGAAGAACGGGTCGAAGATCCGCTCGAGGTTCTCGGGAGGAATGCCGCAGCCGTTGTCCTCGAGCATGATCTCCACGTACCCGCCCACAGATGCGGTACGAACGCTGATGAGGCCCGTGCTCGCATCGCGCCCCGCGGACTCGATCGCGTGCGCCGCGTTGACGATGAGGTTGAGGAAGACCTGGTTGAGCTCGCTCACGTTGCAGGTCACGTGCGGCAGATCGCCAAACTCCGTTGCCACCTTCGCGCTGTACTTGTATTCGTTGCGTGCCACGAGCAGCGTCGTCTCGATCGCATGGTTGATGTCTGCGGGACTCTGCTCCTGCGCATCCGGGTGGGCGAACTCCTTCATTGCGCGCACGATCGAGGCGACTCGCTCGATGCCTTCGCGGGTACGCTCGAACGCCCTGGGAATCTCGACATCGAGGAATGTCGTGTTGAAGCTCGCCTCGATCTTCTCCAGGCCGGCGAGCACCGGCTGGGGCTCGCCGCCGTTGGCGAGCGTCCTCACTGCGTCCCGATAGACCTCGATCAGCTGCTGCAGATCGGCGACAGCGGACTTGAGAAAGTACACTCCATCACCGACGAATTGGGTGGGAGTGTTGATCTCGTGGGCGATGCCGGCGGCGAGCCGGCCCACGGATTCGAGCTTCTGCGCGAGCCGCAGCTCGATGGCGATGCGCTCGCGCTCCTGCATTTCCGCGTAGAGCTGCCGCTGCAGCTCCTCGCGCTTGCGCTGCGCCTCGAGGAGAGAGGTGATGTCGCGGCCGGAGCATACGACAAAGGCCACCTGTCCCTGCGCATCGGGAAGGGGAGCAAAGGTCATCCCCGCCACGAACCGTGTGCCGTCGTGGCGCAACACCGGCAGCTCGATGCGAACATCCCCCATGGCCGCAACGGCTGCCTTCTCCAGCGCATCGATGCAATGTGCCGCCGCGCCCGTATCGACGACGGAAAGGAACGGCCGGCCGAACATCTCGGACATCTCGTAGCCGTAGTCGCGCAAAGTGGCGCGATTGGCAAAGACGATGGGCTTGTGGGCGGTGCGCGCATCGAGGATCAGGACATGCCCCGGAATCGCATCGAGCGCCTCGTAATGGAAGCGGCTGTCCACGGCGCGAAAGATCCCCGTGGAGCGCGTGTCCGGCGCGCCAGGGTCGGAGTCCTCGCCCGCCGAGTCGGGCGACGCTGTCTCGAAATGCGGTGCGATCGCTTCCGTGGACGTCATCCGGTCATCTCGTCCCATTACTTTCCCGCAACGCGCCCAGAGCTCCGTTGATGCGCTCGAGCGACACGAGAACCTCCTCGGCGATGTCCGCAAGCCGGCGACGCTGTGAACGCGCGTTGGCGCGCAGAACGCCGATCGCGCGATGACGGTCGAGCCTGAACCGCTCCATGAGAACGCCGGAGGCAATGCTCGTCGTGCGGGATCGCTCCAACGCCTCGTGCAATTGCCTGCCGGTCTCGCGCAGCTGATGGACCTCGAGCGCGCACGCCACGGCGGCATCGACGGCGGAAGCGATGAGCCGAAGATCCGCCGGCCTGATGATCAAGGCAAGCGCACCAGACGAAGCAGTACGCCTGACCTGGTCGACATCAGCAGTTTGGTCGGCGACGCATGCCCACTGCGCTTCCAGCTGATCGTGCAACATGCCGCCGAGGGCGATGGCGGACTGATTCGGCAGCCTCGCTTCGATCAGAGTGAGCGACGGGCGCTCGCGGCAGGCCGTTACCATTGCGTCTTTCGCGCCTTCCGCCCATGACGTCTGGTAGCCGGCTTCGTGAAGAACTCCTCGCAGGCGCAGTGCTCTCGCCACCTGATCGTCGACGACGAGAATGCGCTTGGAATTCATTGCCTTTCCGCTCCGGGGGGTAAGGCATATGAGAATGAGGCGCATGAAGGCGCCTTCAAAGGGTACAGGCCTCGACCACCGGCAACTGCCACCCTTGGTGCGCCCGGAACTGCCATCCTGAGATTTGGCGCCGCTCGGCGCGCCGGCGGGATAGTTTGCTCGCGAACGCAGCCGTCGCGCAGCTCTTCCCCGCCCTTCGGACGGTGCACTTTCCCTAATGGAACGATCTTCATCTCTCGCCTTACCCAACGACGTGCTACACGGTCTGTATAGCTGAAGCTCGGGGGCGAAGCGTGGCCCACCATTTCAAGCTTCCGCGCGTTCGGGGCGGCCTGGTCCTACTCGAATTCGGACCGACATGGTGCCTTTCGACAAGAGTGGTCGAAAGACGCCGATATGCTACTGTGCCAGCGGCCTGACGGCGTGCGCCAGTTCACGGAACTCTGCAGGAGCAGTCTGGTGGCAATGCCTGCAGCCGCCCGTGCACTTACGGTGAAGTTCTCAACCGCAGCATGAAGCGTTACGAGCTCATCGCCCGCGACATCGCCGCAATGATCCGCAACGGCGGCATGTCGACGGGTGAGCGCATACCCTCCATGAGGCAGCTCCGCCGCGACCGCGGTATC
>Ga0335075_10011814_pt1 | contig 13194 bp, 12 predicted proteins | sample Lox_Sample_24_FD_206723 | JGI IMG/M metagenome (GOLD analysis project Ga0335075, IMG submission 206723) | Soil microbial communities from Loxahatchee National Wildlife Refuge, Florida, United States - Lox_Sample_2.4 | ecosystem: Environmental > Terrestrial > Soil > Wetlands | place: USA... | reverse complement strand
CGGCGCTGGCGGATCCGCACGGCCTCGATCCGGTTCTGGCGGACGGATTCGACCCGGATCGAGTAGCCGTTGGCCGCGATCGTGTCCCCGCGCTTGGGCAGCCGCCCGAGCTCGGCGAACACGAACCCCCCGACCGAGTTGTACGCGTCGGTGTCGACGGGCAGCTCGAGCCCGTAGTCTTCGAGGTCCGACACGGCGACGTGCCCGCGGACGAACCAGTCGCCGTTGGCCAGCCGGCGCACGGCGCCGCCGGCCGGGTCGGTCTCGTCGGAGATCTCCCCCACGACCTCCTCGATGATGTCCTCGATCGTGACGATGCCCGCCGTGCGGCCGTACTCGTCGATCACGATCGCCAGCTCCGTGCGCTCGCGCTGAAGATCGGCCAGCAGGTCGTCGAGCGGCTTGGTCTCCGGCACGATCGGCGCCTCGCGCACGAGCGCGTCGAAGTGCGACTCCATCCCGTCGTTCAGCATCTTCTTGACCAGCTGGTTGACGTGGACGATGCCCTTGACCCGGTCCTGGTTCTCGTCCTCGGTTACGACGAGACGCGAATGGCCCGTGGAGACGCATCGCTTGAGCGCGGCCTCGACCGTCTCGGACAGGTCGACCGTGACCACGGCGGGGATCGGGGTCATCACCTGCCGGGCCTCCTGCTCGTGTAGGTGAAAGACGCCCGTGAGCATGCTCGCCTCGCCCACGTCGATCTGGCCGCCGGAGGAGGACTGGGCGATCAGGCGCTTGAGGTCATCTGGGGTCCCTCCCTCGGGCTCGGCGTCGGGGTCGGTGCCGAGCATGCGCAGGATCGACTCCGACGCCCAGTTCAGCACGACGATGAACGGGGCGAACAGCATCCGGAAGAACTGCATCGGCCGCGCGATCCGCCGGGCCAGGCCCTCGGCGTGCTGGATCGTGTACAGCTTGGGGACGATCTCGCCGATCACGCTCTGGGTCACCGTGATCAGCAGATACGCGATCACCACCGACACGGCGACGGCGGCGGTGTGCCCGATCGGGCTGCCCAGAATCGGCTCGAACACGTGCGCGATCGCCGGCTCGCCGAGCGCGCCGATGCCGATCGAGGCCATCGTGATCCCGACCTGGCAGGCCGAGATGTAGTCGCCGATGTCGTCGATCTGAGCCAGGGCGAGCCGAGCGCCCCGCGCCCCCTCCTCGGCGAGCGCCTCGAGCCGCTCCCGGCGCGAGCGGACCAGCGCGTACTCCGCGATCACGAAGAACGCGTTGACGAAGACCAGCAGCCCCGTGAGGATGATGAAGAGGGCCTTCACCGACTGGCTGCTACCCGCCAGGCCCGCCACCGAGCGTGCGCGCTGGCGCTCCGCTTAGCCCCGGGTTCCGTCCTCGCTGGACAGCTCTCCGTCTCTGAGCTGCTACTTCGGGATGGGTCGTCGTCGTTCATGCAGCGACGTGCAAAAGGTAGCAGCCGCCCCGGGCCCCGGGGCCCGCCTGCTGACCGAGGCGTTTCTATCCTCTGTCTAGATGCGCATCGTCAGCCTCGTCCCATCCGCAACCGAAACGCTGTTTGCCCTCGGACTCGGCCCTGACGTGATCGCGGTCACCCACGAGTGCGACTATCCGCCGGCGGCGCTCGAGCTGCCCAAGATCACCCGTGACGTCCTTCCGGCCGGTCTGAGCGCGCGGGAGATCGACGCGGCGGTCAAGGAGCGCACGCTCGCCGGCGACTCGATCTACGAGCTCGACGACGAGCTCCTGCGTGACCTGCGCCCCGACCTGATCGTCACCCAGGAGCTGTGCACCGTGTGCGCGGTGTCCTACGACGACGTGCGCGCCGTGGCCGAGGAGATCGAGACGCACCCGCGCGTGGTGTCACTCGATCCGCACACGGTCGGCGAGGTGCTCGGCGACTTCCGCACGCTGGCCCAGGTGACCGATCGCAAGGACGCCGCCGTCGAGCTCGTGCGCGACGCCTCGGCCCGGATCGACCGGGTTCGACTGGCGGTTCGCGGATTGCGACGGCCGCGCGTCGCGGCTTTGGAGTGGCTCGATCCGCCGTTCGCGGCCGGCCACTGGGTGCCTCAGCTGATCGAGTACGCCGGCGGCGAGGACGTGCTCGGGTTCGCGGGCGAGAAGTCCGAGGAGCGGACCTGGCAGGAGGTGGCGGCCTCCCAGCCGGACATCGTGATCGTGATGCCGTGCGGCTATGACGCGGAGATCGCTCACCGCGAGGCCGAGATGCACCGCGACGAGCTGGCCGCGCTCGGCGCGGGCGAGGCCGTGGCGGTCGACGCCGCCGCCTACTTCTCGCGCCCGGGGCCGCGCATCATCGAGGGCCTCGAGCTGCTCGCCCACATCATCCACCCCGAGACGTTCCCCGAGCCGCCCGGGCCCGCGTTCACGGTCGAGCTCTGACGGCCGCCGCGGCGCGCTGGAGGACGTCAGATTGTGAAGCCGTTGGGCGTGAGGCCGGTGTTGCCGGCGACCGCGAGCGCCGCGATCACGCTCACCACCGCCAGCAAGATGCAGCCCGCGATTGCCACCGCCGGCATGCGCCGGCGTTCGTCGAACTCGAGCACCAGCCATCCGCAGATCAGCCCGGCGATCAAGCCGCCGATGTGACCGCCGATCGAAATCCCCGCCACGCTGAGGGAGAAGATCAGGTTGACGAGCAGGATGAACCCAAGCCCGCTCTGCCAGAACGGAATCCCCCGGTAGCGAGCCACCACGATCAGGGCTCCGAAGACCCCGAAGATCGCTCCCGACGCGCCGATCGTCGGAGTGTCGGGCTGGAACAGCAGGGAGCCGAACGAGGCCGCCAGCAGCGAGGTCAGGTAGATCATGACCAGGTTCCGCTTCCCGATCGCGGGCTCGAGCGCCGACCCGACGAAGTACAGCGACAGCATGTTGATGCCGATGTGAAGGATCCCGTCGTGCAGGAAGCCGCCCGTGACGAGCCGCCAGTACTCGTGCGTGCCGTTGTAGGGCGATGGAAACGGGTTGTGGGCCGTGAGCGGCGGGCCGAGCAGCACGCCGTGGGCCCAGATCGTCCCGCCGCCACCGCCGCCCAGGGGCGCGCCGGCGGCCGTCTCGGCGATGAACACGATCACGTTGATCGCGATCAGCACGCGGGTCGCTTGCGGGACCGTCGGGCGCGATCTGACGCCGCGTGTGACCCGGGTGCGGTCCCGCGAGCACTCCGGACAGCGCATCCCGACGGGTGTCGGCGTCATGCAGTCGGGGCAGATCGGCCGTCCGCACGAGGAGCACGAGACCCCTGTCTCGCGCGAGGGATGGCGGTAGCAGACGGCCATTTCGATTGACGCTATCAGCGGATGATTGCTATCCGGTTGGGGCGCGTCGGGGCGACCGGACCGGCTAGCGGTGCGGGAGTATCCGCTTCGCCTCTTCTGCGGCGTCCTGGAACGTCCGCTGCGCCAGCTCGACCATGTTGTTGGAGCGCTGCTTCCGTACCCGGTGCCGCGCCCGAACCCGAAGCAACACCAGCGCCGTGCCGGCGCTGACGCCGACGACGGCGGCCGCCGCCGGGCGGACCCAGTTGCGGGGATCGCGCATCGCCGAGAGCTCCCACGCCTCGAGCTCCTCGTGGGCCAGCTCGGTCAGGCTGACCAGCGTCGACTCGAGCCGCTGGGCGAGGTCGGCGGGCGGGTCAATCGGGGCCAGCGCCTCGCGCAGCAGGGCCTCGAAATCGGTCGCGCTCATCGCTCCGGCGCTCCAGACCCGGAAGTCGCCGATTCGCCTGCGGGCGCCGATTCGCCTGCGGGGGCCGATCCGCCTGCGGGCGCCGGTTCGGCGACGGTCGCGGGCTCGGCGACCGTCGCGGGCTCGGCCACCATCCCCTCGAGCTGGCGGATCGCACGGTGCAGGAGAACCTTGGTGGCGCCGTCGGTGCGTCCCAGGGCGCGGGCGATCTCGCGGTTGTCCATGCCCAGCGCGAAGCGCATGATCAGCGCCTCGCGGCGGTCGTCGGGGAGCTGCTGGACGCCGTCGAGGATGGCTTTGAGCTGTTCGCGTCCCTCGACCAGCGACTCGGTCGTGTGCGGCGCCGAGATCATGCCGGCGTCCTCGATACCCGATTCCGGCTTACGCGATCGGTCGCGGTAGAAGTTGGCCGCCAAGTTGTGGGCGATGCGGATGAGCCACGGCCGCAGCGGCCGGCCGTTGGCCTCGCGCAGCGCGCGCTCGAAATGGCGGTAGGCCTGCAGGAAGGTCTGCTCGGTGAGGTCCTCGGCGTCATGGTGGTTTCCCACGCGGTAGTAGCTGTAGGAATAAACGTCCCGCAGATGGGTTCTGTACATCTCCGTAAAGCGAGCATCGACGTCCGCCTTACTGCTGGGCTGAGCGCCGTTTTCCACCACACGAGAGCGTAGCCCTCACGCAGCACGCACAGTGGATTTGCGCGTCGGGCGCGCCGGTTCGAGGATCCTCGCCGTCCATTCCTCGGGCTCGATCCGTCCCTCGATCAGCGCCGCCAGACCATCGAGCGCCGGAGTCTCCAGCCGCGCGTCGCGCGCCGCCGTCGCGAGTAGCGGCGCCGCGTCTACGCCCTCCACGGCGCGCCCGAGCGCGTTGTCGATCTCGACTCCCGGCACACCCTGGGCCAGGAGCTCCCCGGCCCGCCGGTTGCGCTCGTTTGGCGAGACCGCGGCAGCCATGAGATCGCCGGTGCCGGCGAGCCCGGCGAACGTTTCGGCCCGTCCCCCACGCGCCCGCGCCAGCGCGTCCACCTCGGCGAAGACCTTGCCGGCGGCGGCCCCGGCGGCGTTCGGTCCCGCGATCGACGCGGCCGCGGCGGCGAGCACCGCGACGTTTTTCGCCGCCCCGGCGAGCTCGACGCCGGTCACGTCGCTCGTGGTAGATACGTCCAGGCCGGCGGTCTTGAGCGCGTCGCCCAGCTGGCGCTGGAAGCCTCGGTCGATCGAGGCGAGCACGACCGACGCGCCGTGCTCGAGCACCTCGGCGGCGTCGGCCGGGCCACCCAGCACCGCCACCGCGCGAGCGGCGCAGCGCTCAGCCACGAACGCCGACGGCAGTGTGCCGAGCGGCGGAACGAGACCCTTGGACAGGACGAGGACGCCGGCGCTCCGCGGGATCTTTTCCCCGTGGGCGGCCATCACCGCCGGCAGCGCGCGGGCGGGAACCGCGAGGCAGATGAGGTCGTGGCCGTCGAGCTCGAGGTCCGCCGCGGGCACGATCGTGATCGCGTCGGGCAGCTTGATGTCAGGCAGGTATGTGGTGTTCACGCGGGTGCTGTTCAGCGCCGCCGCCTGCTCACGCGTCCGGGCGCCCAGATCGACCTCGAAGCCCGCCCGCGCCAGCAGCACGGCCAGGCTCGTGCCCGCCGACCCCGCGCCGACGACCGCGGCCCGCCGGATCGGCGGCATCCCGCCCAACCACTCCCACTGGAGCATCACGCACGGCCAGATCCGGTCGGTGACCGCGCCGGCGAGCGTCGGGGAGGCCTTCTCGACTGTCGGAAAGTGCAGCGGCCGGCCGGCGCGGACCCGGACCTTGCGAGGACGGATCCGCCAGCCCCTGCGGATGTCCTCGGTGCCGATGATCGCGATCGGCACCACCGGCGCGCCCGTCTCCAGCGCCAGGCGACCGACGCCGCGCTTGGGCTTGCCGAGCGAGCCAGGGCGCGTCCGCGTCCCCTCGGGGAACATCAGCACAATCTCTCCGCGCCCCAGGATCGCCTTGGCCGTCTCGATCGTCTCCTGGTCGCCGGAGCCCCGCGCCACCGGGAACGCACCGAGCGCGTTCAGCAGCCAGCTGAGCAGCCGGTTGTAGGTGAACAGCTCCTGCTTGGCGACGTAGTAGATCGGGCGCCGGGTCATCGTCCCGAGCACGAACGGATCGAAGAAGCTCCGGTGGTTCGCGGCCAGGATCACCGGGCCATGCTTCGGGATGTACTCGCGGCCCATCCGCTTCATACGCAGGTAGGTCAAGAAAAACGGCGTCAGCAGCGAGCGGACGATGAACAGGACCAGCGGGTTGACGCCCCTCTCCCTGGCCCGCCGGTGCAGCGCTTCGTGATCCATCGCACTTTGGCGTACCCGCTGTGGCCTCGCCCGTTACAGTTGCCCTCGTCGAGCAACGGCACTGTCAGCCCCCTTGAGAGCGCCTTGAGCACCCCAAGCCAGCCCGCCGGCCCCGCCGCCCCCGCCAACCCAGAGAGCTTCGCCTCCCGAACTCTCCGTGGAGCCGTCTCGGGCGCCGTCGCCGCCGTGGTCTGGGCGGTTCAGCAACCGCTCGACAAGGCGCTCTTCTCCAGCCGCTACGACGACGTCGAGGTGCTGGGCCGCGCCGTGCGCAACGGATCCGGTTGGTATCCGGTCGGCCTCGCCCTGCACGCCCAGAACGGCGCCCTGTTTGGCGCCATGTACTCCAACATCGCGCCGGCCCTGCCCGTCTCCCCGGTTTTGCGCGGGCCGGCGGTGGCCCTCACCGAACTGGTCGCGACCTGGCCGCTCGCGGCCCTCTCGGACCGCCACCATCCCGCCCGCGAGCAGCTGCCCGCCCTTTATCGAAGCCGTCGCGCCTTCGCCCAGGCCGTCTGGCGTCACGTCCTGTTCGGCTTCATCCTGGGCGAGCTCGAGCGCCGGCTCAGCCCGGCGCACTTCGGTGGCGCCGGGACCCCGCCCGACTACGCCAGCAACGGCCACGGCTCGCTCGACCGGGCCATGTCCACCGTCCGCTGACCCTCGCCCCCAAGCAGGTCTGCGGCGCGCGTGCGTGCGAGACTTGACAAACGCTGGCCCGCCTAGCTCAACTGGTAGAGCACTTCACTTGTAATGAAGAGGTTTAGGGTTCGAGTCCCTAGGCGGGCTTTAGCGAATTCGCTGCAAATCCGTGACTTTTGCTGTTTCACCGCCACGTTTCCGCGGAAACGTGTCCCCAATATGTCCCGGGATCGGCGTACGATTCGCGTGTGGTTGGTCGACCTCCATCGGGGCATGTGTTCAGGGTCGAGCGGGCGCGCGGTCCGGTCTGGTACGCGAAGTACCGCCTGCCTGACGGCCGCCAGGTTCAGAAGAAGATCGGGCCGGCGTGGACCGGGCGCGGCCGGCCGGCGACCGGCTATTTCACAAAGCGGCTGGCCGAGGACTGGCTGCGCGACCTTCTGCATGAGACGCGGCACGGTGGGTTGGCTGGTCAGGTGTCTACCGGAGCGACGTTCGCCGATGCCGCGGCCGAATGGCTGCGGTACATCGAGCACGACCGCCGGCGCAAGCCTTCGACCGTCGCCGGCTACAAGGTCATCGTCCGCTCGATGCTGCTGCCGGCGTTCGGCCAGCTGCAGCTCGAGGACGTCACGACACCGGTGATCGAGCGCTGGGTCGGGTCGCTCGAGCTGTCGGCTAGCACGCGCACCAAGGCGATCGTGCTGCTGCACGGCATCTTCCGCCGGGCCAAGAAGGTCTGGGGCCTGTCGGTCAACCCGGTCACCGAGGTCGAGAAGCCGCCGGTCAGCCACGGCGGAGACATCGACGTGTTCTCTCCCGAGGAGGTCTACGCCCTGGTCCGCGCGGCCGGCAGCGAGCAGGACGCAGCGATCTTCCTGACCGCCGCCTTCACCGGCCTTCGCCGCGGCGAGCTGCTCGCGCTCACCTGGCGCGACGTCGACTTCGCCAACTCCACGATCCGCGTCCGGGGGAACTATTCGGAGGGCGTCTTGACGACGCCGAAGTCCGGCAAGGTCCGGGCCGTTCCGATGGCGCCCGACGTGGCCTCGGCGCTGGCGCGACTCGGCGACCGCGAGCACTGGGTCGGCGACGACGACTTGGTGTTTGTCGGGACCGCCGGCCGCTACCTCGACGGGTCGGCCCTCCGCCGGCGCTACGGCGCGGCCTTGGAGCGCGCCGGCCTCCGCCAGCTGCGGTTCCACGACCTGCGCCACACCTTTGGCACGCGGATGATCGGCAAGACCGACATCCGCCGGGTGCAGGAATGGATGGGCCACTCGAGCATCCAGACGACGATGCAGTACCTCCACTACGCCCCCCGCAGCGAGGACCCCCAGCTCGTCGCCGAGGCGTTCCGCGTCGAGGCGCCGGACGGCCGGACATCTCGGGACAACTCGGGACAACTTGGGACGACTTCGTAGATGTGCGCCCCGATTCATCGCTGTCGACCCTGATCGCGACGCGGATCAGGGTCGGTGCGGCGCCACGTCCTCACTCGCGGCGGCTCCGGCGTCCAGCGGGCTTTTGCCGCTGAAGCTGCGAGGCCCGAATCGGGCAGGACATCTAGGGGCATCTTGGTGTCAGCACACCAGTGCGTGGAGTGTATGGCTGCTTTTGGAGTGGCTAGGCGGTGTGGAAGTCGTCACGATGTTGGGGCGCGCCAGCGCCCCAACACAGGTGCCAATCAGCGCGTCCGGGCGTCGGTGTCAAGCAGCGCCGGAAACGGTCAGGCGTCCAAGCGACTTGGGGCCAGCATCAGACGATCGAGGCGCTGCTTGATGCCGATGGCCGGACGCGCTACCGAGCGAGGGGTGTCGATCCGACAGCGGATATCTCGCGCGAGGCGGCACCCGCCAACTCGCGTAAGCGACAGCCCGCTGGCCCGCCGTACTCCTACTCACGAGCATTGCGTCGAGCTCCGATCAGAACTCCATCATGAGCCCAGACCGCCTTCCGGTGAAAGCGGGCCCCGTCCCGGACAACATCACGATCTGGCCCGTCGACGACGGCCACTACGGACTCGACGCCACCTTCCAACGCCCGTTCGGTTACGAGCGTGCCGAGCACCATCAACAGGCGCTGCACCGGCGCAGGGTTCCACACACGTTCCGCCACGAGCTCGGTGGCGGTTGGACGCTGCGCCTCGGGCCCTTCCGCGCTATCGATGTCGCGGCCGCTGTGTCAACCTTCGTCAACTGAACCGCGCTTCGCATCGTGGAGAGCGTCGGGCTCCGCTCTGCCCGAGCGCATCTGCTTCCGAGCCAAAGAGACCCGGCAGCTGGCCGTTGGGCTAGGGGCCTCAGTGTCGAGCTCTGTTCATCTCGAAAGCACCACCCGACACCGTCCGGACCGACGTGCGCCGATCCTCCAACATTTCTCCAAGCTCCTCCCAGCGGGCATCATGACTGCGACAGCCCCAGTGGAGCTCAAGATCCTTCTTGACGAGCGCGCACGGCTGACCGTGTGGCGCCCCACATTCCGGGCAGGCGAACGTGTTCTCAACCCACTTCTCGTACGCGTCGTCGACCTGCTCTTCTCGGCGATCTGCTTCGAGACGTTCCCGATCCTGCCGATCCATCGTTTGTACCCCCTGTCATCTCGCCGCGGCTCCCACATTGGAACTACGTCGAGGCCAGCTGTCCCTTTTCAACCTCTCGGTCTCTTGCCGTGCCCGGCAAAGGCCAAAGCACGACGGACAAGCGCACGACTACGATCTCTCAACGAGCGGCGGCCGGGGAGTCCGAAAGCTCCCCGGCCACCGAGCCCTCCCGACTTCACCCCGTGGTATCGGAGGTTCGGATGTCGGAAGCTCTTGTGAGGCGCTGTCACATGCGCTCGCGAGCTGACGCGGACGATGGCGGGTCGGGCACAGGGAGCCCGTGACGTGCAGCGAGCCGGTAATCGGTAATCGGACGGAGGGCTCGTGAAAGTGCCGCGCCGAGTGGCGCTGGCAGTCGGTATATACCGCGATCGACGCGCTCAAGAAGGCCGTCCTGAGTCATTAACGAGGCCATGTCGGTAATCCGCTTGCCCTGGTCTTTGGCGTCCGGGTCGATCCACCGGTGGGTCACACCCATGTCGTAGATGCGATCAACGGACCAGTCGCCGTAGGGATCTCCGCGCATTGCGAAAAGGATGATTTGCCGGACCGTCGGGTCCGGAGTCTCAAAACCATTCGGGATGATCTGGCGGATCCGGGCGTCAGCGTCTTCCTCGAGCTCCTCAGCTTCTGCGGCCTCCGGATCGAACATCGCCAATCCTGCGCGCCACCATTCCAGCTCACGGCTCGCAGCCTCGAACTCTGCGAGAGCCGCGTCTCTACGAGCTTTAGCGCGAGCGATATTTTCGCGAATCAGTTGCGGATCGGGGCCCGTGGTATTCACTGTGCGCAAAGCTTAGCATAACGCTTTGTGCATTGCTTAGCTCGACTCCGATGCCAGCCCTTCCCGTTCGAAGCCGCGAGTGCGATGCGTTCGTCGCGGCGCCCAGTTCGCGCACGACGTCGCCTCCAATCGCAGCAGCTCAGCCAGGTGCGAGCGCGTTCTCTGTACCGAGGACGATGCGACCAAAAACATCCATCTCCGCTCGTGTGCGACTCACTGGTTTGCCGAACAACACCGCTGAACGCCGGCGCGCGACGTATCCACCGAGCGGACGCTCGACCCAGACGCGAGCGCGATCCCGAACCAATCGACGCTCAAACATGGTCTCCGCCCCTGGACCCGCCTTTCCGAGACCGCGACTCGCGCAGCTCGCCGACAACAATGGCCGCCGCCTATGAATCGAGCAGTGCCAGCCCGCAGCGATGAGCGACGCAAGTCAACGCTGCGCTGCCGGAGGTCAACGTGTCCGATTCCCGACAGAACCGGCTGATCCGAACCACTCGGACTTGACTAGCTTCTCGTCCAAGTCAGCCTCAGCGATGCTTCGGCCCTCCCTTTCGCGACGAACCACACCTGACCCTCCAGGCCGACAGTTAGATCGAGCTCCATCGTGTCCAGGTGGAACGCCTTCTCGTCGCCCTGCTCCGCCAGCACCGGGCTGAGCGCGTCACGGATGTCCTGAAGCTCCGTTCGAAGCTTGGTTAGATCGACTGTGCCCCGGTCGCCAGCCTGGAGCGGCGACTTGGTTTCCCCTTCCGGTTGCGCCTGCGTGAGGTCGACAACCCGAAAAACTGTGCTCATCAGCTCTCCTTAGGTGTCCTGCGCGGCACAGTTGCAGTTCGGCTAGGTTTTCGCAATGTTCGACGACCAGCAAGGGGGGCTCCGTGTTCTGCTGGAGGTCGTGCCGAGGCCGTCGCTTCTCGCTGCGATCGATGAAGATGCCAACCTGGCCGGCAACCCTAACGCCGCGGAGCAGCTTTCTCGCGCCGGAATGGTGGTCGATGCTGATTGGACTGCGCTGAGGCTGGGACCTCCTCCAAATGGCGGCAAATCGACGCTCACGCGCCGTCCGCGGTTCGACATGGTTCGGGAGACCGTCAACAAGGTCGGCGACGTGGTCAACAAAGTCGGCGGGGCTCTACCCATGGTCGACATGCAGATTCCGACTTGGAGCCCCCCAGAGCGACGGACCGTCCTGTTCCGGGCGAGCCTTCCCCTGGGTGACGCCGCGGAGCAGGCCTTGGCCGTCGCGACGGAGCGGGCGGAGGTTGTCGGTGTCTACAACGACCCGCCCGTCGCGCTTGCCCACCGTCGGCACACAGATTCATCGCACGGGAATGCCGAACGCGTGGGCGAGCTAATGAGCTGCGACAGGCTCCGCGACCAAGGCCTGACAGGCAACGGAGTGGTGGTTGCCGTGGTCGACGCAGGCATCAACATGGAGTACCTCCACGGCCGCGGACGGCGGAACGAGCTCGACGGATCCCTGAGTTACGTGGCGCCGATGTCTGACCACTCCGCGGGCGACTTCCCCGTCGGCCACGGGACCCTATGCGCATTCCAGGTCGGAATCGCCGCACCGGATGCGAGGCTTGCGGATCACGCCGTGATTCTCGATCCGGCCGAGACCGACGGCGAGCCGCTCATGCAGGCCTGGCTCTCGGACATCGAGCCTGGCTACGTCAAGCTCCATCGCCATCTGTCCGAACTCGATCTGCCGGACCGGCGACTCGTAGTATCGAACAGTTGGGCGATGATCCATCCCGATTGGGACTATCCGAGCGAGCACGTCCAAAACTTCTCCGACAATCCCGAGCATCCGTTCAACCGGATGGTTCGAGCGCTGATCGATCTCGGCGCCGACGTTCTATTCGCAGCGGGTAATTGTGGTCAGCCGTACCCGGTCGGAGGCTGCGGGTTCAGAAGCCAGCCGATCTGCGGAGCGAACGCGCTCGAGGAGGTGATCACCGTCGGTGCCGTCGATATCGATGGCGAGCGGCTTGGCTACTCTTCCCAAGGACCAGGGCGCATCGTCGCCGAGAAGCCCGATCTGTGCGGCTACAGCCATTACGCTGGTTCTGGGATTTACTACGCCGATTGGGGCACATCGACGGCATGCCCTGGCGTCGCCGGCGTCGTAGCTGCAGTACGGAGTCGATACTCGCCGGCGGAACTTCCGCCTTATGCTCTGAAAGACGCCCTGCTGAGGTCGGCCCACCCCGCTGATGGCCACCACAGCCCCGATATGGGCTACGGGGTGATTGATCCCGCGAGGATGCTCGAGCGCTTGCGATCGCTCGTCGGAGGAGTATGAACAGACAACGCGAACACCGTCCAGACTGCGTCCAGACCCGGTCTCCTCACGCAAGTACGAGTCTTAGCCAACCGTTAAGGTCTGCGTGCCCTTTTATTCTGTTGCGGGTACTACGGTGAGCGTCATGCGCAAAGTCATCCTTCAAGTCGAGCTTCAGCCAAGCGAGGCGTCGCTGAGCGGCGTGCGGACGAAGCTTGGCCTCGATTCAACGCAGATTGACGCCGAGTACGGGGTGCGCGCGGTTCGCCCGGAGCAGAACGTATACGTGGTCCGCGTCGATGCGGATGTTGCCCGGGAAGTGCGGGGAGAAGCAGCAACCCCGCCCGCCGCGGGCGACGTGCGCGTCGCGCTCGTGCACTGACCCGCTCCTCCGGGACGGGATCAGAGGTCGGACCGTCCGGCCGTTGAATTCGCGGTGCGCCAGCGGGTCAGCGAGGCTGCGGCTAGCGTTGGTCGTGCAAGAGTCCCTTGGTCTCCGAGAGACGCCCTGGCTGCCGAGGATCGACGACGTCAGGACGGGGCCGGGGATCCTCCGGCTTGCGCGGATAGGAGCTTGAAGGCGTCAACTCGAAGCTCGCCCAATCCCAAGCCGCTTACACACAGACCGCGGCGGCGTCGATCCCAGCTTACGTCTGTGGCGTCCCGTGCAGCCTGCCCCGCTAGAACATGTCCCGAAATATGTCCCGAACTCGGCAATTCTCTTATGGAGGTTCGGGTGTCAAGGGTTAAGCACCGGATGCCCGCGGGGGGCGGGCATCTTTGTCGGCTGGAGGGGCGGCAGGTCTGGCTGGGTGCGCGACGCGCGGTCAGACTCTTA
>Ga0335075_10011813_pt1 | contig 13195 bp, 8 predicted proteins | sample Lox_Sample_24_FD_206723 | JGI IMG/M metagenome (GOLD analysis project Ga0335075, IMG submission 206723) | Soil microbial communities from Loxahatchee National Wildlife Refuge, Florida, United States - Lox_Sample_2.4 | ecosystem: Environmental > Terrestrial > Soil > Wetlands | place: USA: Florida... | reverse complement strand
GCGGTCGCAGCAGCTCGTGGCTGGGACTGTCCAGCACCACACGCACCGCCGCGAACGGCCTGCCCGCCGCGCCGGCGGCCAGCCACACCGACTCCATGTCTACCGCCAGCGCGCCGGCAGCCAGCAGCTGCGCGCGACGCTCGCCGACGGCGATCTTCGACACGCACACGATCTCACCGCTGCGCACCTTCAACCCGCGCGAGTGCAGCCTCCCCGCCAGTCCCTCGGTGTCTTGGCAGACGATCCGCTCGGGGACATGACCCTCGTCACCGGCCGTACACACTTCCTCGGCGACGATCACTTCGCCCGGCACCGACTCGGCGTCCAGGCCGCCGCAGAACCCGAGCACGAGCAGCGCCCGTCCCGGCGCCTCTGCCAGTGCTCTGGCGGCCGCCCGCGAATGCGCCGGCCCCATACCCGTCTTGCGCACGACCACTTCACCGGTCGCAGATCGGCCGGCAGCCGAGGAGATCAGCGCGGCCTCGATCCGCAGCGGCGCCGCGATCAACAGCTCGCTCATAGCCCCGCCAGCGCCAGCCGCGCGGCCGCGTGCCCGCTGAGCACCGCGCCCTCGAGCGTCGCCGGCCAGCCCGTATCGGTCCAGGAGCCGGCCAGCACGAGTCCCGGAGTGGACGTCTCGTTGCCGGGGCGCAGCCGCGCCACGCCCGGTGTCGCGCGCAGCGTCGCGGCGTGCTCGCGCGTGACGAGGAACCGCTCCACGCGCGCCCGACGCGCGCGCGGGAGCAACGCCGACAGGGCGGGCAGGTAGCGCTCGCGCAGCTCATCCACGCTCATCCCCATCTCACGGTCGGCGCCCGACAGCGACACCGCCAGATACTGACACCCCGGCGGGACACCGCCCGCGGCGCTACGGTCAAACAGGTACTGCACCGGCGTACCCACTCCCGCCGCAAACCGATGCTCGGACACGGGCCGGTCATAGACGACGTGCAGGTTCACGATCGGCGAGCTCCCGATCTGACGGAGCTTGCCGGCGATTCCGGGCTCAAGCTCCTGCAGCAGTCCCACCGCGCGCGTGTGCGGGACCGCGACGATCACGGTCGTCGCCTCCAGCGCGTCGGGCGTGTCCACTGCGTCCGATGCCCCGTCCGGCGCCTGCGGCACAACCGGAACATTCGGGGGATCCAGTGCATCCGACCTGCCGGCGCCACCCGGGCCATGCACCCGGAACCCCGATCCTGCGCGCTCGATCCGCTCCGCCCGCCAGCCCAGTCGCACCTGCACGCCGGCCTGCGCCAGCGCCTGCCGCGCGGGCTCGCCGATCGTCGCGCTTAGCGGGCGCTCGTGAAAGCCGATATCGCCCGCGCTCGAGCTCTGCAGCAGCGCGGTCTGAAACACAAACGCACCGAGCCCGAGCGAGGCCTGCGCGGCCGGGAGGTTCAGCGTCGGCAGCACGATCAGATCCCACAGCGCCGCCACCTCCTCCGGACCCTGGCCGTGCTCGGCCAGCCACCCTCCGAAGGTCTCGCTCTCCGGCGTCTCCTCGGCGGCCGGGTCCAGCCGCCCGACCGCGAGCGCGGTCCGGGCCGCGCCCAGACGCTTTCTGAGCGTCAGACGGCGGTAGCGCAGCAGCGTCCCGGCGAGATGCGCCGGCGCGGGCAGCCCGCCGCGGCGCAGCACGACGGGCTCCGCGCCGGGACTCAGGACCGGAATCTCCAACCGCTGCTGCATGAGCACGCCCTGCTCTGAGCCGAGCCGGCGCAGCAGCTCGCGATATGCGCTGCAGCAGCGCAACAGCACGTGCTGACCGTTGTCGATCTGCATGCCGTCGCGCTCGAACGAGTACGCCGCCCCTCCGAGCCTGCGCCGGACCTCCACGAGCGTCACTCGCGCACCGGCCTGCGCGCAGTCAAGCGCCGCCGCGATCCCCGCCAGGCCGCCCCCGATCACGATCACCTCGCGCTCGGTGCCCGCGGGGCGGGCACCGGCACCGCCGGGACCCGCGCCACCTGCCGGTACGCCGGCGCGCGCCGCATCGCCTGAGACGCTCAACCGCCGCCACCGATCATGCTGCGCGCCGCGACCCACGCCTTCTCGTGCATCCCCAGCGAGACCCGTTCGCGCAGCGCTCGCTCGGGGTTGGCCGCGATGCGGTCGAGCAGCCTACTGTAGATGCCGGCCATCGCCAGCATACAGGCGGCGCTACGCCGCTCCAGCAGCGGCGCCAGCGTCATCCCGCGCTCGAACCAGTCGCGCGCGCGGTCAGCCTCGAAGCGCACCAGCGCCGACATCCGCTCCAGCTGCTCGCGATCCTCACCCGGCGGGACGGCGCCGAACCTGCGCAGGTCTTCCGCGGGCAGATACACGCGGCCGTTGTGCGCGTCCTCGCGCACGTCGCGCAGGATGTTCGTCAGCTGCAGCGCCACCCCCAGATCGTCGGCCAGCCGGTAGGCCTGCGCGCGATCGATGCCGGCCGGGTCGCGCAGCGCGAAGATCGCCAGGCATGCCCGCCCGATCGCCCCGGCCACGCGCCGGCAGTAGAGCACGAGCTCATCGAAGCTCTCATACGTGACGCCCCGCACATCCATGCGCACCCCCTCGATCAGCGCCGCCAGGGCATCGGGTGGAACCTGAAAGCGCGCGTACGTGTCCGCCAGCGCGACCATCACCGGATCGGTCCCGCCGGCGGGCGCCGCGAGCGCCCGTGACTGCTCGTCGAGCGCACGCAACTTCTCCTCGCGCTCCAGCTGCCCGTCGCCGATGTCATCGATCCGCCGTGCAAACGCATACACCGCGCACATCGCCCTGCGCCGCTCCGGCGCCAGCAAGCGGATGCCGTAGTAGAAGTTCGCGGCGCTGGCGCGTGTGATCGCCTCGCACTGGCGGTATGCCTCGGCAGCGCTCAGCGGCACGCCCGGTCTCGTCGTGGAGGCGCCCACGGTCATCGACTCCTCCGCGTCGGTCTCGGCGACCACCTCGAGGCGTCCATGCTCATCGACCTGTCGCGGGCGTGCCCACGCTCGGCGCCCCGCCAACGTCCTCGCCAGCGCCAGCACACGCCGTCCGGTCCCGGCCCTGGGAGGCCCGGGGAGCACGTCATACCCCGCGCGCTCGATCGCATCCAGCGCCGCGCCTGCGCCCGCCACGAATGCAGCCACCGCCACGCGCACGCGCACGCCGCGCAGTTCGTCGATCAGCGGCGCGCCCTGGAGGAGCAGCTCCCGTGCACGATCGACCTCGAACGCCAGCACATCGCGCAGCCGCTGCCCGGCATGCTCGGCTGACAGGTCGGCTGGGAGACACCCGAAGCGATCGAGATCCTCGGCCGGCAGGTACACGCGCCCGCGCGCGTAGTCCTCGGCGACATCCTGGCAGTGCTCTGTGAGCTGCAGCGCCGTGCAGATCGCATCCGAGCGCCGCACGCGCTCCGGAGTCGCCTGACCGAACACGCCGAGCACGAGCTCTCCGACCGGGTTCGCCGAGAGCTCGCAGTAACCGCGCAACTGCTCCCAGGTCTCGTAGCGGCTGACCCGCTGATCGGTGCGGTTGGCCTCGATCAGGCGCACGAACGGTCCACGCGGCAGCTCGCACGCCCGCAGCGTCGGTTCCAGGCGCCTGAGCAGCGGATGCTCGGCCTCGCCGCGGTAGGCCCGATCGAGGTCCCGTTCGAGCTCGTCGAGCGCCGCGAGCCGCTGCTGCACGGTGGGTACGCCAGCGACGCCCGGCAGGGCCCCGTCGCCGAGCTCGTCCACGAGCCGCGCGAACCCGTACAGCGCCAGCAGATGCGCGCGCGCAGCGCGCGGCAACACTCGGCTTGAGACCGGAAAGTTCTCCCCGGAAGCCCGTCCCATCACCGCGTCCGCCGCGGGAGCCTCGGTCGCGGGATCGACCAGGAGCGTCACTCCTGAAGGCAGCGCCCTAGCGCCATGATCGGGAACACGAGCCGGTACAGGTGGTAGTTGATGTAGTAATCCGACGGAAACCCGGTCCCGGTGTACTGCGGCTCATCCCAGGTCCCGTCCGCGCGCTGGGTGCGCACGAGCCAGTCCACGCCGCGCCTGGCCGCCGGCGAGCCGGCCCGACAGGCGGCATGCAGCGCAAGCAGCGCCCAGGCGGTCTGCGAGGCGGTGCTCGGCCCGCGGCCGATCCACGCGGGATCGTCGTAGGAGCGGGGATCCTCACCCCAGCCGCCGTCCTCGTTCTGGTGATCCTCGAGCCATGCGACCGCGCGGCAAATGCACTGCTCGCTCGGCGCCAACCCGGCCGCGATCAGCGCGGGGACCGCGGCGCCCGTTCCATACACGTGGTTGACGCCCCAGCGCCCGAACCACGAGCCGTCGGGCTCCTGCTGGGCGATCAGCCAGCGCACTCCGCGGCGGGCGGCGGGCGTGTCGAGCAGATCGAGCGCGGCGAGCATCTCCACCGCGTGCGCGCTCACATCCGCGCTCGGCTCGTCGATCACCTCGCCGAAGTCCAGGAACGGCAGCTCGCGCACGAGCGAGAGCGTGTTGTCGGCATCGAACGCGCCCCAGCCGCCGTCATCGCTCTGCATGCCCTGCACCCAGCGCTGCGCGCGCGCGATCGCGGAGTCGATCCGAGCCTGGATTGCGGCTATGGAGCGGTTCCCGTTGGCAGGGACATGTCCGTTCGTGAAGGAGCGGCCATTCGTGGAGATCCCTCCGTTTGCGAGGGCATTGCCGTTCGCCGAGCCGCCCAGGTTCGCGGCAGAATCTCCGCCGGCAGCGGCGCTCAGCGCATCGGCCACGCGGCGCAGCGCGAGCACGACCTCGGCGGTGTCGTCCACATCCGGGTAGTTGACGTTGGCGAACTCAAACGCCCAGCCACCGGGCGCGATTCCCGGTCGGCCGACCGCCCAGTCGCCGGTCTGAGTGACCTCCTCGCCCAGCAGCCACTCCGCGGCGCGCACCATCGCCGGGTCAGCGGCGGACACGCCGGCATCGGCGAGCGCGATCATCGCCAGCGCCGTGTCCCACACGGGCGATTGACACGCTTCCAGGCGACGGCTGGATCCGGGCGGGGCTCCGACACCACGCGTGTCGTCGCGATCCTCCACCATGAACCGATCGAGGCCTTCCAGCCCGCGCCGCATCACCGGGTGCTCCAGCGGATAGCCGCCGAGATGCAGCGCCATCAGCGAGTACACCCACGGCGGCTGGATCCCGCCCCAGGAACCGTCGGCCTCCTGACGGCGCACGATCCAGCGCTCCACCCGGCCGAGCGCGAGCCGGTGCAGCGGCCCGATCGGCCGGCGCTCATACGCGCGCAGCACCTTGTCGAGTCCGGTCAGCAGGCGGGCGGACCAGGAGTCGACCTCGCGCGGCGAGCGGTTCTCTCCATCGTGGAGCTCGTCGAGCCCGAACCCGAGATGACGCACCGGCCGGTGTGCTTTGACCAGCGACAGCGCCACGATCGTCTGGCGTGCCCAGCAGGCGAAGTCATAGATGTTCAGCGGCGCCCACCGGGGCAGCAGGATGATCTCCGGCGGCAGCGCCGGGACCTGCTCCCAGGACCACAATCCGAACAGCGCGAGCCACACGTGCGTGAACACGCGCGCGCGCTCGATCCCACCGTTCGCCCGGACGAAGGCCGCCGCGCGGCGCATGTGCTCCCGCTCGGGGTCGTCCCCGGCCAGGCGCAACGCCCAGTAGGCCTCGATCGTCGTGGACAGCTCGCCGGGACCGCCCTGGAAGTTCGCCCACGTTCCATCCTCGCGCTGCTGGGAGCGGATCCAGGCAGCCGAACGTTCGGTCTCGTCGGCACGGCGCACGCCCAGGAACTCGCGCAGGAGCATGTCCTCGGCGTCCATCGTCACGTTCGTCTGCAGCTCGCCCTGCCACCAGCCCGCGCCGTCCTGGAGCTCGAGCAGGTGCTCGCACGCTCGCGCCAATGCCAGCTGCGCGTCGCTGGGCGCCTCTACGGTCGAAGAGGACATGCTGGAAACCTAGATGTTTTTCCTGCGTGAGGACATGTGCACGACATTGTGCCCGCACCGTCGGGCGCTAATCTCATGCGCCCGCGGCGACGGTCGCTCGCAGGCCACCTGGAATCAACACCTCGGAGTGCGCTTCGCGTGTGATCGCATCGCCCTGCAGCATCGTCTCGGAGACCGTGCGCGGCAGCGGCGAGACAAACCGGTACGCGATCAGCCCGTTGACGTCGACCCGTTCGAGCAGCCGAAAGCCGGGGGCGGGCGCCGTTCCCGCGGCGGGCACAAGCGGGGAGTAGCCGACCTCGTCGATCTCGCGCACCGCGATCGCCTGACCGGGCAGCAGGTTGCGCAACGGCGGCATGTAGTACTCCAGCGGTGCCGACCCCAGCTCGACCGTCACGATCGCCCGATCGCGCACGCCGGCCGGCATGAGCTTTCTCGCACCCGAGGCGCCCGACGCGCCCGAGACGGTCGACGCGCCCGAGACGCCCGACGCACCCGAGGCGGTCCGGTTCGGGGAGCCCGGTGCGCCCACGCCGGTGCGCGGGGGTCTCGACAGCACCCGCGCCAACCCGCGCCAGTCGCCTCGCTGCAGGCGCGGGCTGAGGTCGACGTCGATCGTGATCGCCGTGAACCCGAGTGCGATCAGCACGGCCAGCGCGATGCCCACACGGCCGGCGCGCCGGCTGGGCACGATCACCGCGATCAGCGCCGTCACCGCGACCATCGCCCCGACGAGATTGCGCGGCGCCAGGTAGTCCTCGCCGAACGCGACCAGCACGATCGGGATCAGGATGCCCCCGGCCGCGATCGCGAGCGCGATCAGCGCGCCGCGCTCCTCCACCGGTGTCAGCACACGCCACAGGCCGAACCCGATCCCGACGACGATCGGCAGCGCGACGAGCAGCTCGATTCCGTGCCCGAGCGATGAGCCGTAGTAGTCGGTCAGGTAGTACTGCGGAATCGCCTGCAGCCGGCTGCTCAGTGCCCATTCGCCGATCCACTGCGTCCCGTGACCGCCCTGCGCGGAGATCAGCGGCAGCAGCGCCAGGCCGACGAGGGCGAGCACCGCGATCGCGGGCAGCGCCGCGTGGCGACGGGCCGGCTCCCAGGCCAGCCAGATGACCATTCCGATCAGCAGGAACACCGCGAAGTAGTGGCTGACCAGCGCCAGCGACCCGGCGAGCGCGAACGCCGCCATCCGTCCACGGGTCGGCGAACGCAGCGCCCGCAGGAAGCACAGCATCGCGACGGCCGCCAGCAGCACGAACAGTCCGTACGCGCGCGCCTCCTGGGAGTACCACACCAGCAGCGGATTCACGGTCACGAACGCGGCCGCGGCGATCGCCGTGGTCCGACGGCCGGTCAGCTCGCGCCCGATCGCCCAGGCGACGGGCACGGTCGCGATGCCCGCTAGCGCCGAAGGCAGTCTCAGCGCGACCTCGCCCGTTCCCAGCAGCCACGAATCGGCCCAGGCGATCACGTACCACAGCGGTGGCGTGTTCTCTGAGCGCACGACCGCGCGCAGCGTCGCCCACAGGCTCGCGTGCAGCACATGCACGGGCGTGTACGCCTCGTCATACCAGAAGCTCTGCTCGCCGAGCGTCGCCAGGCGCAGGATCGCCGCGAGGACAATCAGCGCGGCGAGCGGCCACCACTCGGGCAGCGCCCACGCTCCCCCGCCGGCTCGCGCTCCCGTCGATGCCATATCTCTCGCTCGCCGCGGGTGTCGCCGCAGCTGCCGCTGACCGGCATCGGACGGCACGCCGGCTGCGTTCACGGACCGCTCCCGGGCTGCACGGAACCGTGGGCCCTACCCGCCGGGCGCCCCGAGGATGGGAGACGCCCCGGGGGCGATGGGCACAGTCCCGCCGCGATCGCCGCGCCGAAGCAGCCGTAGCGCTTGGCATGCAGATCTTCGGTGTACGGCGGCAGGTACCAGCCGCCGTACACGGAGCGCACGCCGGTCACGACCGGCCCCCAGATCTCCAGGCAGACCTGGGTCCTGGCCCCCGGTGGGCCGGGGCTCGTGTTGCCACACAGGATCTCGCGCCCGCTGTCGGCGCCGAGCGTTTCCTGATCGATCGAGATGTTGACGTAGTCGTGACCGGTATACCGGCGCCAGGTGCTCAGGTCCGCGATCAGGCGCTGGTTGACGTGAGCCTGACGGACGACGTCATTGATCGTCGCCGCCGCGAGCAGCAGACCGATCAGGACCAGCAGGGTCGTCTCGATCAGACGGACACGGCTCATTTGACCGGAACCAACAGTGGCGCCGTCTGGTGGATCACGAACAGGCCCTGCACGAACAGGGTCGCGGCGAGCAGGCGCCGGTCGCGCGTGACGACCGCCAGCGGCAGCGGCCACAGGATGTACCAGGCGAGCAGCCACGTGCTCGTGACCGAGATCGCCAGCAGCGCCCAGCCCGAGGCGGCGACCCAGTCATAGCCGCGCCAGGTGCGGTACGCCAGGTGCACGAGGATCAGCACGAGCGCGGCCTTCAGCAGATCGTGGTCGACGGGGAACACACCCGGCTTACCGACCAGGTGCGCGAGCTCGTTCGGAAAGCTGTCGATCGAGACGAATGCCGAGTCGCGGTTCAGCGCGGAGACGACGTCGATGCCGTGGATGCCGAACGCCAGATACCCGGCGATCCCACCGGCGATCAGCGCCGCGAGCGCCCCGAGCACCGGCGTCAGCCTGCGGCGCGCGAGCACCATGAACGGCAGCATCACCGCGACCGTCGCCTTGACGAGCGCCCCCGCGACGACGGCCGCGCCTGCGCTCGCTTCTCGGTCGGCCAGCGTCAGCGCGACCGCCCCCATCATCAGCGCGAGCATGATCAGGTCGTTGTGGGCGCCACCGAGGCCGTAGATCACATACAGCGGGTTACCGCCGACCGCCAGCAGCGCGAACACGCGGTCGTGCCCGCGCCGGCGCGCCACACGCCAGGTGAGCATCAATGTGACCGCAGAGGCGATCAGCGCGTAGACCTTCATCCCCCAGACCGCGCCCACCACCCCGATCAACCCGAGCGGATAGGAGATCAGCGTGTACACCGGCCCGTACGCGGTCGCCACCGTCAACCAGTCGTGCCCGACATACCGGAACACGGGATCGTGCACGATCGCCGTCGGGCCGTTCGTATACGGATCGATGCCGTGCACGACCCCCATGCGCGCGTAGGCGATATAGCTGAACACGTCCGTCGATAACAGGATCGGCCCGATGAACACGAGCAGGTTCAGCAGCGCCACCAGCCCGATCGCCCAGCGGATTAAGGTCCGCTCGCCCAGCACGCCGCGGTCGGCGATCGTCCCTGGCTCTGCTGTTGGCGCCACGCCGGTCGGCGATGCGTCGTGGTCATCGGCTGCACGCGCGCGCGTGCGCGCGCGTGCGTGTGCGTTAACGAGCGCCAGCAGCACGCCGTAGGCGAGCGTGAAGGCCAAGAGCGCGATCAGGAACACGCGATACCCCAGCCGCTCGCCGCCGAGCGCGCGCAGCCAGGTGGCGATCGACGGCTGCAGCGGAACCAGCGGCGAGTGTTCCAGCGACGCGTCGAGCACGATCTCGACGGTCGCCGCGACCATGACCAGCGCGCACACGATCGCCGCCGGCGCCTGCCAGCGCCTGGCGGCAGAGTCGGTCTTGCCCACGCCGGCGGACCCGGGCCGCGCGGGGACCGTGGCCCCTACAGCGACGTCCAAACCGTCTTTGACTCCAGATACGCGCTCAGCCCGTCACTGCCGTGCTCGCGACCGATGCCCGACGCCTTGAACCCGCCGAACGGCGCGGAGGGATCGACGGCGCCCCAGTTGTTGACGTACACCATGCCGGCCCGCAGCAGCGCGGCCAGCCGGTGGGCGCTACCGATGTCGCGCGTCCATACGCCCGCGGCGAGGCCGTACTCGCTGGCGTTCGCCCGGGCCGCGACCTCCTGCAGCGAGTCATACGGGGAGGCCACGAGCACGGGACCGAATATCTCCTCACGGGAGATCCGCAGCCGATCGTCGCTCGTGCTGAACAGCGTCGGTGCGATGAAGTACCCGCCGCTGTCGGTGAGCGCCGCCTCGCCCCCGGCCAGCAGTTCGGCGCCTTCCGCGCGTCCGGCCTCGATGTAGCCCAGCACGCGCTCGTACTGCTCGGCCGAGACGACCGGCCCGAGCTGGGTGCCGGGATCGAGACCCGGACCGAGCCGCGCCGACCCGGCCGCCTTGGCCAGCCCGCTCATCACCTCATCGAAGCGCTCGGCCGGGACGAACAGCCGCGACCCCGCGTTGCACGCCTGACCGGAGTTGAAGTAGAGCGCCTGATACGAGCCCTTCACGGCCGCCTCGATGTCGGCGTCGGGGAGGATGATGTTCGGCGACTTGCCGCCCAGCTCAAGCGTCACGCGCTTGAGCGCCCGGCCGGCCTTGGCCCCGATCTCACGCCCGACCGCCGTGGAGCCGGTGAACGCGATCTTGTCCACGTCCGGGTGATCCACGAGCGCCGCCCCGGTCTCGCCGTCGCCGGTGAGCACGTTGATCACGCCGGGCGGCAACCCGGCCTGCAGCGCCAGCTCACCGAGACGCAGCGCGCTCAGCGGCGTCTGCTCCGCCGGCTTGAGCACGACCGTGCACCCGGCCGCCAGCGCCGGCCCGAGCTTCCAGGCGGCCATCAACAGCGGAAAATTCCAGGGGACGATCTGCCCGCACACCCCGACCGGTTCGCGGCGCGTATAGCAGTGCATCCCCGCACCCGCCGCGACCGGCAGCACGGCGCCCTCGATCTTCGTCGGCCAGCCCGCGAAGTAACGAATGTGCGCGATCGCCCCGTTGACGTCGACGTACCGGGCGAGCCCGACCGGCTTGCCGTTGTCCAGCGACTCGATCTCGGCCAGCTCCGTGGCGTGGGCTTCCATCGCGTCGGCGAGCGCGCGCATCAACCCCTCTCGCCCCGCCGCCGGCATCGTGGCCCACGGGCCGTCTGCGAACGCCGCGCGCGCGGCTGTGACCGCGCGATCGACGTCCTCGGGGCCGGCGTGCGCCACCTGGGCGATCTCGCGCCCGGTCGCCGGGTCGAGCGTGGCGAACGTGCGCCCGTCGGCGGCATCGACACGCTCTGAGCCGATCAGCAGGCGGTGGGATTGAGCGACGAACTCGCGGGTGGCATCGCCGAGCGCATCTGGGAGGGTCTGGGCGGAGGCGGAGGCAGTGGGCGAGGCGGAGGCAGTGGTCATGGATGGAGCCTACCTGTCGCGGCCCGGCCCGGCTACGGGGTCGTGACGATCCGCCCTGGCGGTCGCGGTGGCAGAACGGGCATCACGGCATAGGTCGATGCAATGGCCGATCCGGCCCCCGGACCCGGACGGTTACGGCGTGAGCACGATCTTCAGCGCCTCACGCCGGTCATACAGCTCATACGCCGCCGACGCTTCCTCTAAGCGCATGTGATGGGTCACGAGCGGCTGCGGGTCCAGCAGTCCCGCGCCGATCATCGCGAGCACGCGATCGACGTGCGCGATCACGTTCGCCAATCCGGAGGCGATCGTCAGTCCCTTCAGCCAGGCCAGCCCGAGCGGGACCTCGCCACGGCCGGCGTACGCGCCGATCCCGGAGATCGTGCCGGCATCGCGCGCGAGACTGATCGCGAGCCCCAGCGGAGCGGGATCGCCGACCGCATCGACCGCCACATCCACCCCGGCGCCATCGGTTGCGGCGCGGATCACGCGCTTGGGCTCTTCCTCGCTCAGATGGATCGCCGTGGCCCCGAACCGGCGCGCCATCTCCAGGCGCTCGGGCACCGTGTCGATCGCGAACACCTGCGTCGCCCCCGCGGCCCGGGCGGCCTGGACGGCGCACAGCCCGACCGGCCCGAGTCCGAGCACCGCGGCCGTATCGCCAGAGCGCAGACCCGCGTGGGCGAGCGCGTGATAGCCGGTGCCGAGCACGTCGCCGGCGAACAGCGCGACCTCGTCGGACATGCCCTTGGGCACGCGCCTGAGCGTCAGATTGGCGCGTGGCACGAGCACGCGCTCGGCCTGAGCGCCCTGCAGATCTCCCAGCTTCGAGCCGTGACCGAACGTGCGCCCATGCACGCAGCGGTGATAGTCCCCGCGAATGCACGCCGCGCACGTGCCGCACGCGCTGTGAAAGCAACCCAACACCCGCTCGCCGACCTGCGCCCGCTCGAACTCCGGGCCGGCCTGTAGGACGGTGCCGACGAACTCGTGCCCGATCGTGAACCCCTGCTCGACCGGCACGCGGCCGTGATAGATGTGCAGATCCGAACCGCAGATCCCGCTCGCGGTGATCTGCACGATCGCGTCGTCGGGACGCTCCAGCTGTGGCTCCGGTACGTCCTGTACGGAGACCTGGCCGGGGGATTGGAACGTGACGGCGCGCATCGACACGGCAGCCTAGTGCAGGGCGACCCGCGGGCGCGCGCATGTGCATGTGACGTGGTCTAGGAGATCCGTGGGTGCGGACGCCCCAGCTCGAACCCCTGGGCGTAGTCCACGCCGTACAGGCGCAGCAGCGCCAGCGTGGCGCGGTCGGTCACGTACTCGGCGATCGTCTGCACGCCCATGCTGCGCGCGAGCCCAGCGAGGGCCTGCACGACCAGCTGATCCTTGGGCGAATCCGGTAGGCCGCGGATGAACCCGCCGTCGATCTTCAGATACTCGAACGGCAGCTGCTTGAGGTATTGAAAGGACCCGAACCCCGCCCCGAAGTCGTCGAGCGCGACCGCGCACCCCAGTGACGAGACGCCCCGGCAGAACGCCTGCGCGCGATCCATGTCGGAGATCGCGGCCGTCTCGGTGATCTCGATCACGAGCCGGCTCGGATCGACGCCGCGACGATCCAGGCAGCGTTCGATGTATGCGAGCATCCTCGGGTCGGTGACCGACAGCGCGGACAGGTTGACCGCCACGCGCGGGCCCTCGCCCATCGCCGCGCCCGTCCGGCCTGGGGTGCCTCGATCGGCTTCGCCCCGGCGAGCTCGCCGCCCGCCCAGCAATTCGACGACCCGCCTCAGCACGAGCCGGTCGATGTCGCGGATCAACCCGTACCGCTCGGCCGCGGGCAGGAACCTACCCGGCGCCACGAGCTCGCCCGAGGGCTCGTCGGCGAGCCGCACGAGCGCCTCGTAATGGGCTGCCCGCCCGTCTATCAGCGAGACGATCGGCTGGTAGTGCATGGCGAACAGGTCATTGTCGAGCGCGCGCCGCAGGCGCTTCAGCCACGGGCGGCGGTGCAGACCCGCGGGCGATGACCACCCGTCCGGGATGCCCCCTCCGTA
>Ga0335075_10011812_pt1 | contig 13195 bp, 9 predicted proteins | sample Lox_Sample_24_FD_206723 | JGI IMG/M metagenome (GOLD analysis project Ga0335075, IMG submission 206723) | Soil microbial communities from Loxahatchee National Wildlife Refuge, Florida, United States - Lox_Sample_2.4 | ecosystem: Environmental > Terrestrial > Soil > Wetlands | place: USA: Florida... | reverse complement strand
TGGACGTTCTATTTGCAGTTGGTTGAGATCGAGCAGGCGTTCAAGGAACTCAAGGGGGATCTGGCGATCCGGCCGATCTATCATCAGAACGATGCGCGTATCGAGGCGCATATCTTCGTGGCGTTCCTGGCCTACTGCATGCAGATCACGCTGAAGCAACGGCTGCGGTCGCTGGCGCCGGGACTGACGCCGCGGTCGATGCTGGACAGGATGGCCGCGATCCAGATGGTCGATGTGCATCTGCCGACCACGGACGGCCGCACCGTACTACTCTCACGCTATACGGAACCCACGCCCGACCAGTTGCTGCTGCTCCGCCAACTGAAGATGGAACTGCCGGCTCAGCTGCCCCCCAGGATCGCCGCGGCAGACGTTGCCCCAGCAGTATGACTGCGCCGTCTCTGGTGCAGACCTTTCGGTGCTGCTCCCAGCAAAACCCGGCATTGGGGGGTCACGAGGTGAGTTGCGAAAGTGGGGATAACATCCCGTCAGCAGGCGGCATGTACCGGAGCAAGAACCGCACTGCATCGCCACGAAACTGCGCATGCTCTGGATCGCGGGCACCAGCGTTGCCGAGGCCACCATTCCGTTCCCGAACCCGCGGTCGATGGCGCCGCGCCGCCGGCGTTAAGCGGCTACCGCCCCAGCGTGAGCGGTCAGCGCCCCAGCGTCGGCATCACATACTCCGGCCCGCGCCGCGCGCCGCCCGGCCAGCGTTGCATCACCGCCTTGTAGCGCGTGTAGAACCGTACGCCCTCGGGCCCATAGATGTGATGGTCGCCGAACAACGAACGCTTCCACCCCCCGAAGGAGTGGTACGCCATCGGCACCGGGATCGGCACGTTCACCCCCACCATGCCGATCTGGATCGCCTCGGAGAAGTCGCGCGCCGCGCCGCCATCAGCGGTGAAAATCGCGACGCCATTGCCGTATTCATGCGCGTTGACCATTCGTGTCGCGGCGGCCAGGTCGGGGGCGCGGACCACCGACAACACCGGGCCGAAGATCTCCTCGCGATAGATCCGCATGTCGGTTGTCACGTCATCGAACAAGCAGCCGCCGATGAAAAAGCCATTCTCGTAGCCTTGCAGTCTCAGGTCACGGCCATCCACCACCAGCCTGGCGCCTTCCTTCACGCCAAGATCGACGTAGCCCTTCACTTTCTCGCGGTGCTCGCGCGTCACCAGGGGCCCCATCTCGGCTTCGCGATCGACGCCGGGGCCGATTTTCAGTGCGCGCACCCGCGGCTCCAGCTTTTGCACCAGCCGATCACCGCTGTCGCCGACCGCCACGGCCACCGACACCGCCATGCAGCGTTCGCCCGCCGCGCCGTAAGCGGATCCCATCAGCGCGTCCACGGCATCGTCCAGATCGGCATCCGGCATCACCACCAGGTGGTTCTTCGCCCCTCCCAGCGCCTGCACGCGCTTTCCCGCCGCGGTGCCGCCGCGGTAGATTGTTTCGGCAATCGCGGTCGAGCCGACGAAGCTGATCGCGGCGATGTCGGGATGCGCGATGATCGTCTCGACCGCCTCACGCGCGCCCTGCACCACATTGAACACGCCGTCCGGCACGCCGGCCTCGGCCATCAGTTCGGCCAGCTTCAAGGCAGCGGACGGGTCCTTCTCCGACGGCTTCAGCACGAAGCAGTTGCCGCAGGCCAGCGCCACCGGCGCCATCCACAGCGGCACCATCAGCGGGAAATTGAACGGCGTGATGCCGGCGACGACGCCCAGCGGCTGGCGCACCGACCACGCATCCATGCCGGTCGCGATCAGGTCGCTGTACTCGCCCTTCATCAAATGCGGGATACCGCAGGCGAACTCCACTACTTCCAGCCCGCGAGTCACTTCGCCGTCGGCGTCCGACAGCACCTTGCCGTGTTGCTCCGTGATGATGGCGGAGATTTCCTTGCGGTCGCGCTCCAGCAATTCCTTCAGCTTGAACATGGTGCGCGCGCGGCGCAGCGGCGGCGTGTTGGCCCAGGCCGGCCACACGGCGGCGGCGGCGGCAACCGCCTTGTTCACCTCGCCGGCATCGGCGAATGCCACCTTGGCGGTTAGCTCGCCAGAGGCCGGATTGAACACGTCGCCGAACCTGCCGCTGGTGCCCGCAACGTGCTTGCCGCCGATGAAATGGCCGATTTCACGCATGGTGCGTCCCTCCAAACCAACAACAAACAGCCCGTCATCGCCGGGCCTGACGAGGGGCCGGATTAGGCCGATTTCAGCCCCGCCGCCAGTCGGCTTCCGATGGACCGGGCACGTGATCCGCCGTATCTGTTCCACCGGAGGAACCGTGCCGACATGAACACCGCCGCCGCCGCTGCTCCGGAGCAGCGGCTGATCGACTACGCGCCCGGGCTCGGTGCGGGTTTGTCGTACAGCGCCGCCGATGTGCTGAGCAAGGTGGTGTTCGCCTCCGGCATGGACGTGCTGTCGCTGATCGCGGTGCGTGGCATCCTGGTGACCATCGGATTCTGGCTCTGGCTGCGTGCCGTGCCGCCGCGCATGCCGCATTCGCCGCGTGCGCGCGCGATCAGTATCGGCCTGGGCCTGCTGTTCGCCGGCAACATCTTCGGGCTGATGTACGCCATCCAGGAATTGCCGCTCTCGATCGCCATCCTGGTCTACTTCACCTATCCGCTGCTGACGGGGATCGTGTCCGCGACGATAGGCCTGGAGCGCATAGGCTGGCGTAGCTTCGCCATTGCGCTGACTGCGTTCGGCGGATTGGCGCTGATGCTGAACGCACAGCCCGGCATCCTGTCGGTACTCGGCCTGATTGCCGCGTTCCTTGCGTCGCTCAGCCGGGTGATCGGCCTGGTGGTGACGCGCGCCGCCTTGAATGGCACCGATGCTCGCCTGACGACGTGGTACTCGCTCGCACCTTCTTCTGTCGTGTTCGCCGTGGCCCTGCTGATGCGCGGCAGCGTGCACCTGCCGCTCACCAGTGCCGGATGGGCGGGGTTTTTCGGGATGGGGCTCGCGACGACCTTCGCCACGCTGTGGATCTACGTTTCCACCGCCCGTATCGGGGCGTTCCGCACGGCACTGGCGATGAATCTCGAACCGGTGCTGTCGTCGCTGTTGAGCTTCGCGTTGCTGGGAGAGGCGGTGACCTCGCTGCAGCTTGCCGGTGGCGCCGTGATGGTGGCCGCCTTGTGTACCTTCAGCCTGTCCCGCCAGCCTGCTCCCGTCAGGTAATCGCGCTGGCGGACTTGGCTTGCTCGCGCAGCACGAATTTCTGGATCTTGCCGGTCGAGGTCTTGGGAATCTCGCGGAACACGAAGGTCTTTGGCACCTTGAAATGCGCCAGCCGCTCGCGGCAGAACGCGCGCAGTTCATCGGCGGTCAGCGTTGCGTCCGGCTTCAGTTCGATGAATGCGCAGGGGGTCTCGCCCCATTTTTCGTCCGGCTGCGCCACCACGGCGGCGCTCAGCACCGCGGGGTGACGATAGAGTATTTCCTCGACTTCAAGCGAAGAAATGTTCTCGCCGCCGGAGATGATGATGTCCTTCGAGCGGTCGCGGATCTTCACATAGCCGTCCGGCTGCATCACCGCGAGGTCGCCGCTATGGAACCAGCCGCCGGCAAACGCCGCATCGGAAGCGGCCTGGTTGGACAGATAGCCTTTCATCGTGATGTTGCCGCGGAACATGATCTCGCCCATCGTCTCGCCGTCCCAGGGCACCGGCTGCATGGTGGCGGGATCGAGCACGGCCATCGCCTCCTGTAGCGGCGTGCGCACGCCCTGGCGGCCATTGCGCTCGGCGCGCTGGTCGATCGGCATGGCCGTCCAGGCGGCATGCTTGGCGCAGACCGATGCCGGGCCGTAGGTTTCCGTCAGCCCGTAGACGTGCGTCAGTTCGATGCCGATCTTTTCCGCGCCCTCGATGATGGCGGCGGGCGGTGCCGCCCCGGCAACCTGGCCGGCGATGCGCTGGCGCACCCCGGCACGCAGTTCCGCCGGCGCATTGATCAGCATGGAATAGACGATCGGCGCGCCGCACATATGCGTCACGCCATGCGCGCGGATCGCGTCCCACGCGGCCTTCGCCTCGACGCGGCGCAGGCAGACGTTCACGCCGGCGCGCTCGGCAATGGTCCAGGGAAAGCACCAGCCGTTGCAATGGAACATCGGCAGCGTCCAGAGATACACCGGATGATGCGGCATGCCCCAGTTCAGGATGTTGCTGACCGCGTTCAGATGCGCGCCGCGATGGTGATACACCACGCCCTTGGGATCGCCCGTGGTGCCGGACGTGTAGTTCAGCGAAATCGCGTCCCATTCATCCGCCGGCGGCTGCCATTCGTAATTTGGATCGCCATCCGCCAGGAATTGCTCGTAGGTGAGCTCGCCCACCAGTTCGCCATCAGGGCAGGCGGGATCGTCGATATCGATCACCAGCGGCCTGGTGCCCAGCAGCGACAGGGCCTTGCCGACCACGGGGGAGAACTCGCGGTCGGCGATCAGCGCGCGGGCGCCGCCGTGACGCAGCATGAAGGCAATGGTCTCGGCGTCGAGCCGCGTGTTGAGCGTGTTCAGCACGGCGCCGCACATCGGCACGCCAAAATGCGCCTCGTAGATCGGCGGGGTGTTGGGCGCCATCACCGCGACGGTGTCGTTGTAGCCAATCCCGCGCCGGGCCAGCGCCGAGGCAAGCCGCCGGGCGCGCGCATAGGTTTCGCGCCACGTGTACCGCTCGGCGCCGTGCACGACCGATGGCTTGTCGGGGTACACATAGGCCGCGCGTTCCAGGAAGCTCAGCGGCGTCAGCGGCGCGTAATTCGCCTGGTTGCGGTCAAGACCTGACAGATAGGCGCTGTTGCCGGCCATATTCGTCTCCGTCCCATCATGGGTCTCTCATAGCGGTCTATACAACTTCGGCGGTGTTACGAAAACAGGAGAGGCGCGGGACCCGGGATGACCGCATGGGGTGGGCAGGGCCGGTGCGCCGCCTTGAGCAGGTTGTCACGCCAGGACGGTGCGGTGTGCAGCCAAACGTATTATAACACTGAGGTCGCAGAAAAAGATAACGCCACTGATATCAGAGTCGAAGTTGTCTCCAGAGATGTATGTTCCTCTCTGCGCAGTCTGTGGCTTTAGCTTTTTCTGCGGCCTCTGTGCCAAGTTGATTCTTCGCCGCGCTGGCCTCTGGGGTATTCGACGAAAGTCAATCTGCGGTCACGAAGCTGCCGCGCGGCAAGGGCGATGGGCGTGCCACGAGATGTCGCGGCGTTCGACCTTCGCCCGGCCCTTGGTCCGCTTCGCGGTCCGAGCCCCAAAAGAAGTGTCCTTCTCCCGGGGCCAGCTCCTGCCCTAAGCTCCCCACCAACGCGCACCAAACGGAGGGAACCATGATGGAATTCAGCGGCAAGGTGGCCTTGATCACCGGGGCGGGCAACGGCATCGGCCGCGCGGCGGCGCTGGGCTTCGCCACCCGGGGCGCCAAGGTGGTGGTGGTGGACCGTGACCAGGCCGCCGGCGACGCCACCACCGGCATTATCCGCCAGCAGGGCGGTGACGCGCGCTTCGTTGCCGCCGACGTCACCCGATCCGCCGACGTGCAGGCCTATGTGAAGGCGGCGCTCGACGCCTATGGCGCGATCGATTGCTTCTACAACAATGCCGGCATCGAGGGCAGCGTCGCCCCGACCGCCGATTACGAGGAAGAGATGTTCGACCGCGTCATGGCGGTGAACGTGAAGGGCGTGTTCCTCGGCCTGCGCCACGTGCTGCCTGTCATGATCAGGCAGGGACGCGGTGCGATTGTGAACACGGCGTCGGTGGCGGGGCTGGTCGCCTCCCCCGGCATGCCGGCCTACGTTGCGTCCAAGCACGCGGTGATCGGCCTGACAAAGACCGCGGCCGGCGAAGTGGCGCGGTCCGGCGTGCGGGTGAACGCCGTCTGCCCCGGGCCGATCGACACGCGCATGATCCACTCGCTGGAATCCATGCTGAACCCGGGCGATCCGGCCAGCGTCGGCGCGCGTTATCAATCCAACATCCCGATCGGCCGCTACGGCACCGCCGAGGAAGTCGCCAACGTGGTGATGTTCTTGTGCTCCGACCTCGCGGGCAACGTAACGGGTGCGCAATACGTGGTGGATGGGGGCCGCACGGCGACGGGCGGCGCGGTCACCAACAACCTGGTGCGCGCATCATGATCACCGCGATCGTGCTCTACGACCTGCCGCCGGAGATCGACCGCGAGGCGTGCCGGCAGCATTTCCTCAAGATCGCGCCGGACTTCCTGGGCGTGCCGGGCTTCGTGCGCAAGCAGTTCATCCACGATGTGAACGGCGGCGTGGCAGGCGGCTCGTATATCTGGGAAGACCTGGCGTCGGCGAAGGCGTTCTATAACGGGCCGTGGCTGGAGGGCATCCGCCGGCGCTACGGCTGCGAACCGCGAGTCACCTATTTCGAGACGTTCGCCATCGCCGACCAGGCCACGGGCTATGCCGGCGCGCCGCAGGAGTTTCACAAAGCCTTGGCGTGATGGCGGAACCGCCCGATCAGTGATGCTCGGCACCGTCTGCCGCACCGGTTGCGGCAGCGGTTCCCCGGCCTTGCGGCTTCAAGCTGACCCAATGGGGTTACGAGTGGGGCTACCGGCGCGGCATCGGTGCGGCGCTCGATGATTGCTGCGCCGAGGTTCACCCCCATATCACCCATGCGTCCGACGTCGATTACCTCACTGTGCGGGCGCGTATCTGGCTCACCGATCGGGATTGGAAACTGAGAAGGGCGCGCCGCGGTAGCCCGATGCCGCGCCCGGGAGGGGGTATTGTCGGACGTGATGACCTCCTCGGAGGCCTTGCTGTCGCTCAGTCTGGCGAGCGCGTTGATGCTGGCGACCGCGCTCGATATGCGCTTCGACCGCAAACGCCCATTGTGGCTGCGTTTCGTCATCAGCATTACCATGTTCGGGGTGACGACCTGGCTCATGCAACGTGCGATCGGCTCGCCGGTGGCACCGCGCCTCCACGCCGCCACGACCGGCGAACTGGTGTGGATGCGACTGGCCGAGATCGGCTGGTGGATGCTGGGCGCGCGCGTCGCCGTTGGCATTGTCCGGCTGGTTGTGGTGCTGGAGAACCAGCCGCGCGAGACGAAGATCGTGTCGGACCTGCTGGCCGGCGCGATCTACATCGCGACCACGCTCGCCGTGGTCAATTTCGTCTTCGGCGTCGCCATCGCCGGGCTGGTCGCAACCTCCGGCGTGGTTGCCATCATCCTGGGGCTTGCCTTGCAGAGCACGCTCTCCGACGTCTTCTCCGGCATCGCTGTCGGCGTGGAGCGAGCCTACAAGCCGGGCGACCTGATCTGGGTCGAGGGCGGAATCGAGGGCCGCGTCCTGCAGGTCAACTGGCGCTCGACCCAGATCGCGACGCTGCATGACAGTATCGCAATTGTCCCCAACAGCGTGATTGCCAAGTCACGTCTGGAGAATCGCAGCGCGCCGACGCCGACGCGCAGCATCACCGTCACGGTCAATGCCGACTCCGCCATCGATCCGCGGCGCGTCATTTCCGCACTCGGCGCCGCGTCGCTCGCGTGCCGCTTACCGCTGTCCGCTCCGGAACCTACGGTCGAGTGCGTCAGCCTGCTCGGTGACGGCAACACCTACGAGGTTGGGTTCCATGTCAGGTCCAGCGAAGAGGTTCGCCCGGCGCGCACCGAAATGCTCGCGCAGATCCATCGGCACCTGCTGCACGCAGGTATCGGCTTCGGGGTCGGTGGGGTGGCGCCGCTGCCGTCGCCCTCGGCTCCGGCCATCGGCGACCTGCTGGCTGAATCGGACATGTTCGGTGCTCTCGCCCCAGAGGAGCGCGGCTTGTTCGCGGAGCATTTTGTCCCGGTCAGGCTGGAGAAAGGCGAGACGCTGATCCGCGAAGGCGAAATGCCCGAGGCGGTGTTCCTGTTGTCGGGTGGCACTGTGGAAATCGCACGCGACCAAGGCCCCCGCCGGCAGGTGGTGATGCGCTCGAGCCCCGGCGACAGTATCGGAATGATCGGCTTGATCACCGGGATGGCGTCGTTCGTGACCGCCACCGCGCTGACGCCGGTGACCGCCTACCAACTCGACAAGACGGCCATTGCCATGGTGCTGCGCGCACGCCCGGAACTCCAGGGCAGCCTGGAAGCGCAGGCCAGGCGGGGACACGCCTGGCTGCGCTGTGAAGCCGCCGCCCATGAGCAAGAGCAGTTGATGCAGAAACCTGACATGCTGCTGGCGCGGCTGCGGCAATTCCTCCATCGTCTCAACGCATAGCGGTCTTGCGGCCCTGGTCACGATGGCCGCGATACGGGTTCTGCAAATCGTTCGTCGCGTCGCCAGCAGACAGGAAGCAACCCGTCATGGCCGGGCCGGTGGACTCGCACGGACATCGGAACGGCCGTGTCGTGCAGCCACAAGTCCGAATACTAGCGCGCCTGCTGAATGGCGGACAAAATCCAATGCCCGCCCGGCGCCCGCAGGAATGTCCATAGTTCCGTCGCGGTGAGATGCTCGTTGGGGCTGCCATCCACCACGCGTCCCATCCGGTCGCGCGTCACGTCGATCATCGAGAATCGCATCGCCACCGTGGCGTAGTCGCGACCATTCTCGTGCCAGGCCTGTGCCAGGTCGCCTTGCAGTAGCCGCACGTCGCGCACTTCGTTGCGAACGCCGCGGCTCTCCTGCTCAGCCATTTGCTCGCCGAAATAGCCGGCCATCTCCGGCGTCGTCATCGCACGCAGGGCATTCAGATCATGCCCGCTCCACGCCGCCTGGACCGCTTGCAGCATCTGCTCGAACGCCTGGTAGTCGGGGGGGTTGATCGGAATGGCCTGTGTGCCGCCGCCGCCCATCGGCATTGCTCCTGGTGCGGGGCCGCGGGCGTTGATGTTGGGGCCGCCCGCATAGACCGGGTAGCCGCTGCGGAACAGGCGCAGGACGAAGCGCACCAGCCAGAACAGCAGTAGGATTTGCAGCAGGAAGCCGAAGAAGCCGAAGAAGCCCATGCCGCCGTGCCAGAAGCCGTGGCCGAACAACAGGCCGCCCAGGCCGACGCCGATCAGCCCGCCCAGCAGGCCGGACATGAACGGCGACCCGGACCGATAGCCATAGCCGAACGTGTTGGAGCGATAGGACGGATTGTTCGGGGTCAGGCTGCGTTGCATGAGCGACCCGCCGTACGGCGCCGTTCTGGTCGCCGGCGGAGCCGACCATGTCATGCTGCCGCGGCTGCCGAAGGACCCGCCACTGCCGGCCCGCGCATCCGCGAGTCCAGGCGCGAGGGCCAGAGCCAGCGCGGCAATGGCAGCAATCAGCCAGGAAGAACGGGGCATCGTGGTTCGCCGGTTTGTGAACGCTGCCGGAATATGGGCGTTACGATGGGGAACGGACAGGGGCTGAAGGCGCCCGCCGGGGGAATTCCCCTCATGCCCCGGCCAGGGTCATCCCGTCGACGCGGACCGTCGGCGAATCGGTGCCGCGGCGGAACTCCAGGTCGTTTGCCGGGGTCAGGTGGGCGAACATGTCCAGCAGGTTGCCGGCGATGGTGATTTCGGCGGCCGGCTCTGCGATGGCGCCGTCGCGGATCATGAATCCGGCAGCGCCGCGGCTGTAGTCACCGGTGACGCCGTTCACGCCCATGCCGATCAGTTCCGTCACGTAGAAACCCAGCGCGATGTCGGCCATCAGTTCCGTCGGGGTCAGCGTGCCCGCTGCCAGGAACAGATTGCTGGGCGCCGGCGAGGGCGGGCCGCCCGTGCCTCGGGAAGCATGCCCGGTGGAGACCAGGCCGAGCTGGCGGGCGGACCGGCTGTCCAGCAGCCAGGTCGTCAACACGCCATCGGCGATCAGGTCGCGGGTTTCGGTGGGGGTGCCTTCGCCATCGAACAATCGGGAGCGCAGGCCGCGGCGGCGCAGCGGGTCGTCGTGGATTTCCGTGCCGGCGGGGAAGATGCGCTGGCCGAGCTTGTCTTTCAGGAAGCTGGTGCCGCGCGCCACCCCGGCGCCATTGATCGCGCCGACGAAATGGCCCAGCAGGCTGCCGGCGACACGCGGGTGGTAGACGATAGGCAGCTTCGCGGTCTTCGGCCGGCCGGGGTTGAGGCGCGCCACGGCGCGCTCGCCGGCACTGCGGCCGATCGCGGCGGGGTCGTCCAGGTCCGCGAGGTGGACGGTACTGTGGGAATCGTAGTCGCGCTGCATGGCGGTGCCGCTGCCGGCCAGCGCTGCGGCAGAGACTGAATGGTGCGTGCGCAAGGTTCGGCCGGCAAACCCGGCGGAGGTGACCAGGAACCCTTCCGACCGGCTGAAACCGGCGTCGCCACCCTCGGAATTGGTGACGCCCTGGACGGCGAGCGCCGCGTCCTCGGCGGCGGCGGCGCGGGCGATCAGCGCTTCGGTTGAGGGCTCGCCGGGATCGTCCAGGTCCAGGTCGAGCGAGCGCGGCGGCGCGACGGTGTCGGCCAGGCCGGTGAAGGGGTCCTCCGGCACCACGCGGGCCATGGCGACGGCGCGTTCGGCCAGTTCGGCGAAGCGGGCGGGCGCGATGGTGGTGTCGGAGACGATGGCGGCGCGCTTGCCCAGGAACACGCGCAGGCCCAGGTCGCGGCCTTCGGCGCGCTCGACATGCTCTGTCTGGCCGAGGCGGCGGGAGGCTGAGAGCGAAGTGCCAGAGATCAGAACGGCATCGGCGGCGTCGGCACCGGCGGCACGCGCGCGGGCAACCAGGTCGGAGAGGAGGTCGAGCGGATCGGTCACGCCTCGGGTTTCCTTTGCAAGCGGCTGCGGCCGCGGTCAGGCCAGTCGCACCAGGTCAGTATAGTCGCCGAGCTTCGGGGCGACGGTACAGAGATGGACCGGTGCCCCCATCACCTGGGCCGCGATAATGCGATGTGAAGAGGCAGGCGCCCCGATTGCCATCGGGAAGCGGGAGCACATCGCCCATCGCGCTGATCAGGCGGGTGTACGGCGGGCAGCAGCAGGCATCGGTGTCGCAACCTACGCGGCCATCCTGACCTCCTGCCGGACCAGATCTGCTGCCTTCTCGCCGATCATAATCGTCGCCGCGTTGGTGTTGCCGGACACCACCGTGGGCATGACAGACGCGTCCACCACGCGCAATCCGCCGATGCCATGCACGCGCAGCTCGGGGTCGACCACCGCCATCGGATCGATGCCCATCTTGCACGTGCTGGTTGGGTGGAACACCGTGGTGCCACGATTGCGCGCATGCTCTAGCATCTGCGCGTCGGTCTGTATCTGCGGGCCGGGCAGGAATTCTTCCGCGACGTAGGCCTGCAAATGTGGAGTGGCGAGCAAGCGGCGGGCGAGGAACAAGCCGTCGGTGATGGTGCGGCGATCGGTTTCGGTGGCGAGGTAGTTGGGAAAGATCGCCGGTGCGTCGTGCGGGCGCGGAGATTTCAGCCTGATCTCGCCTCGGCTTTCCGGGCGAAGCTGATAGACGATGATGGTGAAGCCGGAGAATCTGTGCAGCCCGTCCTGCGGCCGGTCGGCACTGAAGACCGAGATCGACATCTTGATGTCGGGCGTCGCCAGTTCCGGCCTGGTGCGCGCGAACAATGCCACCTGCGCCGAGATCGCCGCCATCGCGCCGCGGCGGCCGAGATAATATTGCAGGCCGGTGTTCAGCATTTTCAGCGGGCTGAGCATGATGTCGTTCACCGTGATCGGGTAACGGCATTTCAGCTCGATCGGCGCCGAGTAATGGTCCTGCATCGCCTCTCCGACACCGGGCAGATGGTGCACCACCGGAATGCCGAGATCGGTGAGCTGCTGCTGCGGCCCGATCCCCGACAGCAGCAGAAGCTGCGGCGAGTTGATGGCGCCACCGCAGAGGATGACCTCGCGGCGGGCGCGGGCGGTGAGGGCGAAACCGTCCTGACGGAAGGCCACGCCGATGGCGCGGCGGTTTTCGACGATGATGCGTTCGGCGAGGGCGCCAGTGATGACGCGGACGTTGCGGCGCTGCGTTGCCGGCTTCAGGTAGCCGACGGCGGTGGAGCAGCGGCGGCCGTTGCGCGTGGTGGTCTGGTGATAGCCGACGCCGTCCTGGGCGGCGCCGTTGAAGTCTTTATTGGTGGGGTAGCCGAGGTCGTTGCAGGCGCGGATGAAGGCCTCGCAGAGGGGATGGCCGGGTTCGACATCCGAGACGACGAGCGGGCCGTTTGTGCCGTGCCATTCGTCGGGGCCTCGGGTCTGGTGTTCGGCGCGCTTGAAATAGGGGAGGACGTCCTGGGCGGACCAGCCGGTGCAGCCCATCTGGCGCCAGAGGTCGAAATCCTCGTGCTGGCCGCGGATATAGACCATGCCGTTGATGCTGGACGAACCGCCCAGCACCTTGCCGCGCGGCCAGAAGATTTTGCGGCCGGCGGCGCCGGCATCGGGTTCGGTTTCGTAGCACCAGTTCACCGACGGGTCGGCGAAGGTCTTGCCGAAGCCCAGCGGGATGTGAATCCAACGGTTCCAGTCGTCGCCGCCGGCTTCGAGCAAGACGACGCTGGTGGCGGGGTCTTCCGAGAGGCGGGCCGCCATGACGCAGCCGGCCGAACCGGCGCCCACCACGATGAAATCCGCCTCGATCGCGTCCTGGTGGATGGTCATGGATTTTCCCTCTCCTGCGCCGGGTTATCGGTGCCGGTGGACGGTTGTGATGGCGACATCGTGCGGGTACTGGTGTTCAGGTCAAGCTCGCCGCGCAGCCCTTCGCGACGGCCACGCGGTGGCGGGCGGTAGCCGCAGCAATTGACCTTCAGCATCGCTCTCCCACATTCTCCCGCCTTGCCACGCGGACGCCGAGCCGCATGTCGGGAGAAACGGCCCAAGACGACGTTCCCCATCGCGGGATGATCACGGCGTGCGCGATCCTCGCCACCGTGCTGCAATTGCTCGACCAGACCATCGCCAACGTGGCGCTGCCCTATATGCAAGGCAGCTTTTCCGCCAGCTTCGACGAAATCACCTGGATCCTCACCTCCTACATCACCGCCTCGGCGATCATGACGGCGCCGGTTGGCTGGCTCGCTTCCCGCTATGGCCGCAAGCCGCTGTACGTGGTTTGCATCATCGGCTTCACCGCGACATCGATGCTGTGCGGCGCGGCGCAGTCGCTCGGCCAGATGGTGGTGTTCCGCGTGTTCCAGGGCATCTTCGGTGCCGCGCTGGTGCCGTTGTCGC
>Ga0335075_10011811_pt1 | contig 13196 bp, 11 predicted proteins | sample Lox_Sample_24_FD_206723 | JGI IMG/M metagenome (GOLD analysis project Ga0335075, IMG submission 206723) | Soil microbial communities from Loxahatchee National Wildlife Refuge, Florida, United States - Lox_Sample_2.4 | ecosystem: Environmental > Terrestrial > Soil > Wetlands | place: USA... | reverse complement strand
CCCGACACGGGGGACCTGTGATCCCGCTGTCCGTCGCCGAGGTGTCCGAGATCGTCGGCGCCGCGCCCGGCCTGGCCGGCGATCCCGGCACGGTGATCACGGGACCGGTGGTGATCGACTCCCGGCAGGCCCGGCCGGGCAGCCTGTTTGCCGCGCTGCCGGGTACCCGGGCCGACGGGCACGACTTCGCCGCCGACGCGGTCGCGGCCGGTGCGGTGGCGGTGCTCGCCACCAGGCCGGTCGGCGTGCCGGCGCTGATCGTCCCTGACGTGCTCGCGGCGCTCGCGGCGCTGGCCCGCGCGGTGGTCGACCGGCTGCCCGGCCTGACGATCGCCGCGATCACCGGCTCGGCCGGGAAAACCACCACCAAGGACCTCGCCGCCCAGCTCATCGAGCCGCTCGGCCCGACGGTGTCGCCGCAGAACTCGTACAACAACGAGCAAGGCCACCCGCTGACCGTGCTGCGGGTGACCGGCGAGACCAGGTACCTGGTGGCCGAGATGTCGGCGCGCCGCCCCGGGCACATCGCCGAGCTGTGCCGGATCTCGCCGCCGCGGCTCGGCGTGGTGCTGTGCGTCGGGCATGCTCACGCCGGCGTGTTCGGCAGCCTCGACGAGGTCGCGCGGGCCAAGGCGGAGCTGCCCGCGGCCCTGCCGGCCGACGGCGTGGCCGTCCTGAACGCCGACGACCCGCGGGTGGCGGCCATGGCCGCGCGCACGGCGGCCCGGGTGGTGACCTTCGGGCGGGCTCCCGGCGCGGGCGTCCGCGCGGCCGGCGTCGCTGTCGATGACGCGGGCAGGCCCAGCTTCACACTGGTCACCGGGGCCGGGACCGCGCCGGTGCGGCTGCGGCTGCACGGCGAGCACAACGTGGCCAACGCGCTCGCCGCCGCCGCGCTGGCCACCGAGCTTGGCCTGGGCGTGGACCAGGTCGCCGCCGGGCTGTCCGCCGCCACCGCCCGGAGCAGGTGGCGGATGGAGGTGACCAGGCGCCCGGACGGGGTCACGGTGGTCAACGACGCCTACAACGCCAACCCCGAGGCGGTCAGCGCAGCGCTGTCCGCCGTGTCCGCCATGGCCGGCGGCGGCCGCGCGTTCGCGGTGCTCGGCCACATGACCGAGCTGGGCGCGCAGGAAGAGGCCCTGCACGAGCAGGCGGGCCGCCAGGCCGCCCGCGCGGGCCTCGCCGGGCTGATCGTGGTGGGCGAGGCGGCCGGGCCGATGGTGACCGGGGCAAAGGCGGAGCCGTCCTGGGGCGGCGAGCTGGTTCAGGTGCCGGACGCGGCGGCGGCGGTCGCCGCCGTCGGCCGGCTGGCCAGGCCGGGCGACGTGGTGCTCGTCAAGGCGTCACGCGCTGTCAACCTGCAGCGTGTGGCGCTGGCGCTGACGGGAGAACAGCCGCTGTGAAGACGATCCTGGTCGCTGGCGGCGTCGCGCTGGTGCTGGCGCTGTTCGGCACGCCGCTCGCGATCAGGCTGTTCACCAGGCGCGGCTACGGCCAGGAGATCAGGGAAGACGGGCCGACCGCGCACCTCACCAAGCGCGGCACGCCGACGATGGGCGGCGCGGTCATCGTGGTCGCCTCGCTGATCGGCTACGTCTGCGGGCACCTGCTCACCAAGGACCCGATGACGTGGTCGGGCGTGCTGGTGCTGGCCCTGATGACCGGCCTGGGCGCGGTCGGCTTCGCCGACGACTTCATCAAGATCTACAAGCAGCGGAGCCTCGGCCTGCGCAGCGGCGCCAAGCTGGCCGGGCAGGCGGTGGTCGGCGCCGTCTTCGCCGTGGAGGTGCTGCACCACCCGGACGGGTTCGACATCACGCCGGCGGACGCGCACATCTCGTTCCTCGCGGACGTCGGCCCGGCGATCGGGGTGCTGCCGTTCGTGCTGTGGATCGTCTTCCTGATCGCCGGTATGTCGAACGCGGTGAACCTGACCGACGGCCTCGACGGGCTGGCCACCGGGGCGACGATGCTGGTCCTCGCCGCGTACGTGCTGATCGGGATCTGGCAGTACCGCAACGACTGCACGCTCAACCTGGGCCCGCACTGCTACCCCATCCGCGATCCGCTGGACCTGCCGGTGGTGGCGGCGTCGGTAGCCGGGGCCTGCTTCGGGTTCCTGTGGTGGAACGCGCCGCCGGCCAGGATCTTCATGGGCGACACCGGCTCGCTCGCGCTCGGCGGCGTGCTCGCCGGGCTCGCCGTGTGCACCAAGACCCAGCTGCTGCTGGTGATCCTGGGCGGCCTCTTCGTGATCATCACCGCCTCGGTGATCATCCAGGTGGGGTCGTACAAGATGACCGGGCGGCGGGTGTTCAAGATGGCGCCGCTGCAGCACCACTTCGAGCTGCTCGGCTGGGCCGAGACCACGATCGTGGTGCGCTTCTGGCTGATCGCCGCCCTGTTCATCGCGCTCGGCCTCGCCATCTTCTACGTCGCCTGGCTGCCCGGGTAGCCGGATGCGGGCCCAGCGGGAGCGGGACGAACCCGCGGCGGCGGACCCGGCGCCGGCCGGCCTGGCCGGCCGTCTCGCCGGGCTGCGGGTGTGCGTCAACGGGCTCGGCGTCTCCGGGCCGCCGGTCGCCAGGGTGCTCGCCGCCCGGGGCGCGGTCGTCACGGCCGTCGACGGCCGTGACGACGAGGCCAACCGCCTCCTCGCCGGCGAGCTGGCCGGCCGCGGCGTGGCGGTCGAGCTGAGCCAGGTGCCCCGGCTTCCCCCGGGGACCGGCCTCGTGGTCACCACGCCAGGCTGGAAGCCCGGCACGCCGCTGCTGGCCGAGGCCGAGGCCGCGGGCATCCCGGTGATCGGCGACGTGGAGCTGGCCTGGCAGCTGCGCCCGGCAGCCCAGGACTGGCTGGCGGTGACCGGGACCAACGGCAAGACCACCACCGTGCGGATGCTCGCGGCCATGCTGGCGGCGGCGGGCCATCGCACCATCGCCGCTGGGAACGTCGGCCTGCCGGTCATCGAGGCGGTCACCGACGCCGAGCCCTACCACGTGCTCGCGGTCGAGCTGTCCAGCTTCCAGCTGCACTGGAGCTCGTCGCTGCGGCCGTTCGCGGCCGTGGTGCTGAACGTCGCCGCGCACCACCTCGACTGGCATGGCGACATGGACTCCTACGCCAGGGCCAAGGGCCGCATCTTCGCGCCGGGAACCATCGCGGTCTGCAACGCGGAGGACGCCCGCTCCGCCGGGCTCGCGGCGGCCGCGCCGGGCACGGCCAGGGTCGTGGCGTTCCGGCTGGGGGCTCCCGGCCCCGGCGAGCTCGGCGTGGCCGGCGGCGTGCTGCTGGACCGGGCGTTCGGCGATCAGGCGGGCCGGGCCGGGGTCCCCCTGGCGGGCATCGGCGAGGTGCGCCCGCAGGTGCCGCATAACGTGGCCGACGCGCTGGCCGCGGCCGCGCTGGCCCGCGCGTACGGTGCCCCGCCCGCCGCGGTCAGCGCGGGGCTGGCCGCGTTCCAGCCGGAGCCGCACCGGATGAGCCTGGTCGCGACCGCCGGCGGCGTGGCCTACGTGGACGACTCCAAGGCGAGCAATCCGCACGCGGCGGCCGCCGCGCTCGCCTCCTACCCCTCGGTGGTCTGGATCGCCGGGGGCCTGTTCCGTGGCTCCGGCGCCGACATCGACGCGCTGGTCCGCGCCAACCGGCCGCGGCTGCGCGGCGTCGTGCTGCTCGGGGCCGACCGGGAGGTGATCCGCCGGTCATTGGCGCGACACGCCCCGGATGTCCCGGTCGAGGAGGCGGACGGCACCGACACTGGTGTCATGGATCTCGTTGTGGCTGAGGCCGCCAGGCTGGCCGTGCCTGGCGACACCGTGCTGCTGGCGCCCGCCGCGCAGTCGTTCGACATGTTCCGCGACTACCCGGCGCGCGGCGAGGCGTTCGCCGCGGCGGTCCGGCGGCTGGCCGGCCGCGGCCCGCAGCGGGAAGCGCGGTGACCGCGCCGGCTGCCGCGAATGGCGCGCGCCCGCTCCGCGCCACCGGCCGGGTGCGGGCGGCCCTGCGGCTGCTGGACCGGCCGCTCACGTCCTACTACCTGGTCCTGGGCATCACCATGCTGCTGCTCGCGCTCGGGCTGGTCATGGTGCTGTCCACCTCGTCGGCCCAGTCCATCCTGCAGGGCGGGTCGCCCTACGCGGGCTTCAAGAAGCAGCTGCTCGGCGTCGCGGTCGGGCTGCCCCTGATGTGGATCGCCGCGCGATCGTCGCCGGTGGTGTACCGGGCCGCCGCATACCCGATGCTCGGGATGTCCGTGCTCGGCCTGATGCTCGTGCTCGCGGTCGGCACGAGCGTCAACGGCGGCGAGCGGTGGATCCCGGTCATGGGCTTCCAGATCCAGCCGTCCGAGTTCGCCAAGCTCGCCTTCGTGCTGTGGGGCGCCGACCTGCTCGCCAGGAAGGAGAAGACCGGGCAGCTCAGCGAGTGGCGGCACCTGCTGATCCCGCTGCTGCCCGGCCTGGCGATCTTGTCGCTGCTGGTGATGCTCGGCGACGACCTGGGCACGACGTTCATCCTGCTGGTGATCTTCCTCGCGCTGCTCTGGGTGATCGGCTCGCCGGGCAGGCTGTTCGTCGGCATGCTCGGGCTGATGGCGTTCGCGATGATGATCCTGATCATCGTGGCGCCGTACCGGCTGGAGCGGATCACCGGGCTGCTGCACCCGCAGGCCAACGCGCTCACGGTCGGCTGGCAGTCCCGTGAGGGCAAGACCGCGGTCGGCTCGGGCGGCCTGTTCGGCGTCGGCCTCGGCGCGGGCAAGATGAAGTGGGGATGGGTGCCCGAGTCCACGACCGACTTCATCTTCGCGGTCATCGGAGAGGAGCTCGGGCTGGTCGGCACGCTGTGCGTGACGTTCCTGTACGGCGGGCTCGCGTACGCCGGGCTGCGGATCGCCCGCCGGGTGCCCGACACGTTCATGCGCCTGGCCGCCGCCGCGGCGACCTGGTGGATCGTGGTGCAGGCGCTGGTCAACATCTGCGCGGTGATCGGCCTGCTGCCGATCACCGGGGTGCCGCTGCCGCTGGTCTCCGAAGGTCTCTCGTCGCTCCTGGTGACCTTGGTCGCGCTCGGCATGCTGATGTCGTTCGCCAAGCGGGAGCCCGGCGCCAGCCAGGCACTCGCCGCTGCTGGCCCCGGTCCCGTGCTGCGCGCCCTAAGCTGGCTTGGCCTGACCGGCCGGCGCAGCTGAGCTGCGCCCGGACGCGCTACCACGGGAGGAGGGAGCCGATGAGCGTCGTCCTCGCTGGTGGCGGCACCGCCGGACACATCGAGCCCGCGCTGGCGCTCGCCGACGCGCTGCGCCGCGCCGACCCGCGGATCCCGATCACATGCCTGGGCACCGAGCGCGGGCTGGAGACCCGGCTGGTGCCGCTGCGCGGCTACGACCTGGCGCTGATCCCCGCTGTCCCGCTGCCACGCTCGGTGAACGCGACGTTGCTGTCGGTGCCCGGGCGGCTCGCCGGCGCCGTCGGTGCCGCGACCGCAGCGCTGGACCGGGCGGGGGCCGAGATCCTGGTGGGGTTCGGCGGCTACGTGGCCACCCCGGCGTACCTCGCCGCCAGGCGCCGGGGGATCGCGATCGTGGTGCACGAGGCTAACTCGCGCCCGGGCCTGGCCAACCGGATCGGGGCCATGCTGACCCGGCACGTCTTCACCGGCCAGCCGGGCACCAAGCTGTCACACGCCAGCTACGTCGGCATACCGATCCGGCGCGAGATAGCCGGCCTCGACCGGCTCGCGCTCGCCGACAAGGCGCGGGCGCATTTCGGGCTGCGGCCCGACCTTCCAGTGCTGCTGGTCACCGGCGGGTCGCAGGGCGCGAGGTCGCTGAACCGCGCGGTCGTGGCCGCCGCGCCCTGGATCCGCGGCGCGGGCGTGCAGGTCCTGCACATCATCGGGCCCCGTTCGGACGTCGGCATTCCGCCGCCCGCGGGCGAGACGCCCTACGTGGCGCTGCCCTACCTGGACCGGATGGACCTCGCCTACGCGGCCGCGGACTTCGCGCTCTGCCGCGCCGGCGCGATGACCTGCGCGGAGCTCACCGCGGTCGGCCTGCCGGCCGCGTACGTCCCGCTGCCGCACGGCAACGGGGAGCAGCGGCTGAACGCCGCGCCGATCGAGCAGGTCGGCGGCGGGATCATCGTGGACGATGCCCAGCTGAGCCCGCAGTGGATCGCGGAAACGCTGCTTCCGGTGCTGCTCGACCCCGAGCTGGTCACCGCGATGTCGCACGCGGCCGCCGGGGCGGGCCGCAGGGACGCCGACCGCTGGCTCGCCGCCGAGGTCATCGACATCATGCGGGGGCGGCGCCCGCAGTGAGCGGACAGGACGGGAGGAGCGCGGCATGGGATTGGTGACCCCGGTCCCTGCGGTGCCGCTGGAGCGGCTCGGACGGGTGCATTTCGTCGGCATCGGCGGCGCCGGCATGTCCGGCATCGCGCGGATCATGCTGGCCAGGGGGGTCAGCGTGTCCGGCAGCGACAAGGCCAGCTCGGCGCTGCTGGACGAGCTTGCCGGGCTCGGCGCGACCATCTACCTGGGCCACGCGCCAGCGCACGTCGCCGGGGCGGACACCGTGGTGACGACGCCCTCGGCGATCGGGGACCGCAACATCGAGATCGTGGAGGCGAGGCGGCGCGGGATCCCGGTCATCCCCAGGGCGGCGGCGCTGGCCTCGCTCATGATGGGCCAGCAGGGCATCGCGATCTCCGGCACGCACGGCAAGACCACGATCACCTCCATGCTGACCACCGTGCTGCGGCACAGCGGCGCGGATCCGTCCTACGTGATCGGCGGGATCCTGGCCGAGACCGGCCTCGGCGCGGACGAGGGCACCGGCGAGTGGTTCGTGGCCGAGGCCGACGAGAGCGACGGCTCGTTCCTGATGCTGTCGCCCGTGGCCGCGGTGGTGACCTGCATCGAGGCCGAGCACCTGGACAACTACAAGGACCTGGGCGAGATCAAGGCCACGTTCGCCGCCTTCGCCGGCAAGATCCGCGAGGGCGGGCTGCTGGTCGCGGGCCGCGACGACCCGGCCGCCGCCTCGCTCGCGGCCGCCGCGGCCTCGCTCCCGCTGCGGGTGCGCACCTACGGCGAGTCGCCCGACGCGGACTACCGGGTCAGCGGGGTGACCGTGCGCGGCATGACCACCCGGCTGACCGTGACCGCGCCGGGCGCGGCCCCGCGCGCGCTGACCATCGGCGTGCCCGGCCGGCACTACGCGCTCAACGCCGCGGCCGCCTTCGCCACCGCCGTCGAACTCGGCGTGCCCGCCGGGGCCGTGATCGAGGGGCTCGAGCTGTACCGCGGCGCCGGCCGCCGCATGGAGCCCAAGGGCGAGGCGGACGGCGTTCGCGTGCTGGACAGCTACGCGCACCACCCGACGGAGATCGCGGCCGACCTCACCGCCGCCAGGGAGGTCGCCGCAGGCGGCCGGGTCATCGCGGTGTTCCAGCCGCATCTGTACAGCCGGACCAGGTTCTTCGCCGCGGAGTTCGGCGCGGCGCTGGGGCTGGCCGACGAGGCGCTGGTCATGGACGTCTACGCGGCCCGCGAAGACCCGGAGCCCGGCGTCACCGGGATGCTCGTGGCGTCCGCCGTGCCCGGCGGACGGGCGCGCTTCGTGCCCGGTGCCGAGGCGGTGCCCGAGGCCGTCGCCGGCCTGGCCAAGCCCGGCGACCTCGTGCTCACCATGGGCGCCGGCGATGTCACGCTGCTCGGCCCCAAGATCGTTGCCGCGCTGCGCGAGCGCGCAGGCTGATCCTCAATGGTGCCCGAACGTGACGCCAGCGGGCCGCGAGCGCGTGTGGCGCAGCGGGCCCCGGGCGGGCGGGATGCGGGCGAGCCCGTTCCGCGCGGGCGGCAGGCGAGGAGCGGCGGCCGGCGGAAGGCCGTGTTCTTCACGCTGACCGCGGCGGCCATCGTGGCCGCGGCCGCCTGGGCGCTGCTCGGCTCGCGCCTGCTGGTCGCCCGGTCGGTCCGGGTGACCGGGGCACCGCAAGCGCAGCAGGCCGAGGTGCTCAGGGCGGCGGCCATCGCGCCGGGCACCCCGCTGATCCGGATCGACCCGGCGGCCGTGGCGCGCCGGGTCGAGCGCATCGCCCAGATCCAGTCCGCCGAGGTCAGCAGGGACTGGCCAGGCACCGTGGTGATCGCCGTGCGGGAGCGGACGCCGGCGCTCGCCGTGCCCGCCGGCGGCGGGTGCGCGCTGGTCGACAGGTTCGGCGTGGTGGTCAGCCACGTGGCCAGGTGCCCGCCGGGGATGGTGCTGCTCGGCTCGGCGCCCGCGGACCTTGCCGCACAGAGTGGCAAGTCAGCAGTGCGGCAAGGTCCGCCCGCGGACCTTGCCGCACTGCGCGGCAGCGCCGCGGTCGGCGCGGCCGTGACCGTGCTGCATGAGCTTCCGCCGTCGATCCGCCGCCTCGTGCGGGCGGTGTCCGCGCCGTCGGCCGGCGCGGTCACGCTGGACCTGCCGGACGGGGTGAGGGTGCTGTGGGGCGGCACGGGCCGGCCGGCGGCGAAAGCGGCCGAGCTGGCCATCCTGATGCGGGCGAAAGCCTCTTTCTACAACCTGAGCGATGCGGGCACCGCGGTCACCGGGGGATAATGGCCGCTGGCTGCGAGCTCGCGGCGGCTGCCCGCCGCCGGGCGCCGGCTCGGGCGTCCCGCGGGCCGGCCCTGACGTGCGGGAAACATGCCGGCTTGCTGCGGCGCGCTTAGTTGACCGCGGGCGGCGGACAACCCTACTGTCCGTACTAATCGGCAGCTTGACATAACTCTAAATCTCAAGTTGAGGGTGAGAGTTGACGTGCTTCAATCCCCGGAATGTGCCTGGCCGATGTTATTGGGGGCGAAATTCGGCAAGCTGCTGACAGGCGGTTTCCCGAGGCTGGCAAGGGGTAGCTGGCGGCCGCGGCGGCCAGCGAAAACGCAATAAGGTAAACGAGCGGAAAGGTTTCCTCCTCGTGGCAGCACCGCAGAACGATTTGGCGGTCATCAAGGTCGTCGGTATCGGCGGGGGCGGCGTTAACGCCGTTAACCGGATGATCGAGGAGGGGCTCAAGGGCGTCGAGTTCATCGCGATCAACACGGATGCGCAGGCTCTGCTCATGAGCGACGCCGACGTCAAGCTCGACGTCGGCAGGGAACTCACCCGCGGGCTCGGCGCCGGCGCGAACCCCGACATCGGCGCGAAGGCAGCCGAGGATCACCGCGAGGAGATCGAGGAGGTGCTCAAGGGCGCCGACATGGTCTTCGTGACCGCGGGCGAGGGCGGCGGCACCGGCACCGGAGGCGCCCCGGTGGTCGCCAACGTGGCGCGCTCGCTGGGCGCGCTGACGATCGGCGTGGTCACCCGGCCGTTCGGGTTCGAGGGCAAGCGCCGGGCAGCCCAGGCCGACGCCGGGATAGACCGCCTCCGCGGCGAGGTCGACACGCTGATCGTGATCCCCAACGACCGGCTGCTGTCCATCTCCGACCGCCAGGTGAGCGTGCTGGACGCGTTCAAGGCCGCCGACCAGGTGCTGCTGTCCGGTGTCCAGGGCATCACCGACCTGATCACCACGCCCGGCCTGATCAACCTGGACTTCGCCGACGTCAAGTCGGTGATGTCGGGCGCGGGCTCGGCGCTGATGGGCATCGGCTCGGCCCGCGGCGACGACCGCGCCGTCGCCGCGGCGGAGAAGGCGATCTCCAGCCCGCTGCTCGAGGCCAGCATCGACGGGGCGCACGGCGTGCTGCTGTCCATCCAGGGCGGCTCCGACCTCGGCCTGTTCGAGATTCACGAGGCCGCCCAGCTGGTGTCGAGCTCCGCGGCCCTGGACGCCAACATCATCTTCGGCGCGGTGATCGACGATGCGCTCGGCGACGAGGTCCGGGTCACGGTCATCGCCGCCGGGTTCGATGAGTCGGACGTCGGCCGGGCCAGGCCGGCCGGGTCGGCCTACGGTGCGCCGCCGGGCTCTGCGCCCCGGCCCGGCGGCGGCTGGCAGCCGTTCGCGCCACCGGACAACGCCAGCCCCGCCGCGGCGAGGCCGCCGGCCGCCGGCCCGCCGGCCGAGCCCGCGCCGGGCCCGGCTGCCGAGCCCGGCGCCCGGGATGCCAGCCCGGCGCGGGAGCCACAAACCGCGGCGGAGCCGCAGGCCGCCAGCGCGGCAGCGGCGGGTCCCGCCGGGCCGGCGGCAGAGCCGGGGCCCGCCGGCGACGCCGAGGCCCGCGAGCGGGGCGCGGTCGCCGACGGCGTGCCGTCGCCGCGTGCCGCCGAGGCTCCGGAGTCCGCGCTCGGCACGCCCCGCCCGGTGGCCGGCTCCGGCACACCGTGGGTGCCGGAGGGCCTGACCACCCGGCGTCCCTCGGTGGTCTTTGAGGAAGACGACGATCTCGACGTGCCCGACTTTCTCAAGTGAGCACTGAGCGGCCGCGCGGCGGCTTGCCCGACGCGCGCGCTCCGGAAGGCACTGAGCGGCCGCGCGGCGGCTTGCCCGGCGCGCGCGCTCCGGGAAGCACTGAGCGGCCGCGCGGCGGCTTGCCCGACGCGCGCGCTCCGGGAAGCACTGAGCGGCCGCGCGGCGGCTTGCCCGACGCGCGCGCTCCGGGAAACAGAGAGCGGCCGCGCGGCGGCTCGCCCGACGCGCGCGCTCCGGAAAGCACTGAGCCCTCACCGGGCGGCGCCGGGGCCGGGCGTCCCGCCGAACTCGCCCCCGGGGTGCTGTTCCTGTTCACGGGCCGGGCCGGCGGCGTCAGCTCCCCGCCGTACGACACGCTGAACCTCGGCGGCGCGGTCGGTGACGACCCGGCCGCGGTGGCCGAGAACCGGCGCCGCGCCGCGCGGGCATGCGGCCTCGGGACCGGCCGCCTGGCCTGGATGCACCAGGTGCACGGGGTGACGGTCAGGTACGCCGGCACCGGGTCCCAGCCGGTGCCCGATTCGCCCGCCCCCGAGGCCGACGCCACCTTCACGGACGTTCCCGGGCTCGGGCTCGGGGTGCTCACCGCGGACTGCGCCCCGGTGCTGCTCGCCGATCCCGGCGCGAGGATCGTCGGTGCCGCGCACGCCGGGCGGGAGGGCATGGCGGCCGGCGTTGTCACCGAGTTGCTGTCGGCGATGTCGGCGGCCGGGGCCGACCCGCGCCGGGTGCACGCGGTGATCGGCCCGCACATCTGCGGCAGATGCTACGAGGTTCCCGAGGGGATGCGGGCCCGGGTAGCCGCGGCCGTGCCCGAGTCCGCCAGCGTGACCAGGAAAGGCACCCCCGGCATCGACGTCGGGGCCGGCGTCGAGGCGCAGCTCGCCAGGGCCGGCGTCACGGCGGTCAGCCACGACCCGCGGTGCACCGCCGAGACCGCGTCGCTGTACTCGTACCGGCGTGACGGCCGGACCGGCCGGCTCGCCGGCCTCGTCTGGCTGGCGCCATGATGGGCCAGTGACCAATCACCTCGCGCCCTGCCCGCGCGGTGCGCGCCGTGGCTGAGGGCGCTAGCGCGGACCGCAAGGCCGAGCTGGCGCGGCGGCTAGCCACGGTGCGTGCCCGGATTGACGCCGCGTGTGGTGCCGCTGGCCGTGCCAGCGACGAGGTCACGTTGATCGCGGTGACCAAGACGTACCCGGTTTCCGACATCCGGCTGCTCTGCGAGCTGGGCGTGTGCGACATCGGCGAGAACCGGGACCAGGAGGCCGCGCCCAAGGCCGCCGAGTGCGCGTCCCTCGGTGTGCCGGTGACCTGGCACTTCGTCGGGCAGCTGCAGACCAACAAGGTCGCGAGCGTGGTCTCGTACGCCTCGTTCATCCACTCGGTCGACCGGCTGCGCCTGGCGGGCTCGCTCGGCGCGCGGGCCAGCCGTGCGGGCCGCGAGGTCACCTGCCTGGTGCAGGTGAGCCTGGACGGTGACCCGGAGCGGGGCGGCGCGTTCGGCCCGGACGTGGCAGCGGTCGCCGACGCCATCGCAGCGCAGGACAGCCTCGTCCTCGGCGGGGTGATGGCCGTGGCGCCGCTCGAGATGGACGCCGGCGTCGCGTTCAGGCAACTCGCCGAGATCGCTGGGCGGGTGCGGTCCGCGCATCCGGAAGCCGTGATCATATCGGCGGGCATGAGCGCGGACCTGGAGCAGGCGATCGGGGCCGGCGCGACACACGTGCGCGTCGGTACGGCGTTGCTCGGAGGCAGAAGCGCCTTCGTCAGGTAATGTCCGACGCGTGGCACGCGGCGCGAGCGCGGCTGCACGGCAGGCATGACGGAGGACAAGGATGGCCAGCGCGATGCGCAAAATGGCGGTCTATCTCGGCCTGGTAGAGGACGACAGCCGCTACGACGAGCGTTACCAGGACGAGTACGGCGCTGAGGAGTACGAGGAGTACGGCGCCGAGTTCATCGACCAGGCCGATTCCCGTGAGGTGGTCAGGCACGTCGAGCACGGGCTCGAGGCCGGCAGGCTCCCGGAGCGGGAGCCTGCCGTCATGCCGACCGCCGATCTCGCCCGGATCACGACACTGCATCCGCGCACATACAATGAGGCGCGTACGATCGGAGAGCACTTCCGTGAGGGCACTCCGGTGATCATCAACCTGACCGAGATGGTCGACAGCGACGCCAGGCGCCTCGTGGACTTCTCGGCGGGCCTGATCTTCGGGCTGCGCGGGAGCATCGACCGGGTGACCAACAAGGTGTTCCTGCTGTCGCCAGCGAACATCGAGGTGGCGGCCGAGGACAAGGCCCGCATCGCGGAACGGGGCTTTTTCAACCAGAGTTGACGGCCGGCCGGGCGCTGGCATGAGGACAGGGCAGAGCAGTGGACATCGTCAGGACCGTTCTCACCTACGTGCTCTGGCTCTACCTGCTGCTACTCATCGGACGGCTGATCCTGAGCTGGATCCAGGCGTTCTCCCGATCGTGGCACCCCACCGGCGTGATCCTGGTGATCGCCGAGGTCGTGTATACCGCCACTGATCCGCCACTGAGATTCCTAAGGCGCTACATTCCATCGGTCAGGCTCGGTACTGTGGCCTTGGACCTCAGCTTCACGGTGCTGTTCTTGGTGATCATTGTCCTATTGCAGGTCGTGCAGCTGATCTGATCGGGTTGATCGGGTAGCGTCCACAGGGGACCTAGCTCGACGCGCCAAGGAGACGACGACATGCCACTGACGCCCGCGGATGTGCGGAACAAGCAGTTCAGCACGACGAGGCTCAGGCCCGG
>Ga0335075_10011810_pt1 | contig 13196 bp, 10 predicted proteins | sample Lox_Sample_24_FD_206723 | JGI IMG/M metagenome (GOLD analysis project Ga0335075, IMG submission 206723) | Soil microbial communities from Loxahatchee National Wildlife Refuge, Florida, United States - Lox_Sample_2.4 | ecosystem: Environmental > Terrestrial > Soil > Wetlands | place: USA... | reverse complement strand
CGAAGACAGTGGAGGCCGAGCTCACCGCGGCATTCAGCCACGACGGTGTGGTGGGCGTGTCGAGTGCACCTGCTGCGGCGGCGGGCGCGACGCCTGCCTACTCGCTGGGTGGAACCATCCAGCGCGACGGACAGACGATTCGTGTGATCACCCGCCTCGTCAACGAGCGCTCGGGTGAGACCTTGTGGTCGAACACGTCGACGTACGACGGGATGGAAGTGTCGAGGGTGCCGCGGCACATCGCCGTGGATGCCGGCAATGTCGTGCGTTGCGGATTGTTTGGCGCGTCCACGTATCACAAGCCGCTGCCCGACGGTGTGCTGCGGGACTACCTGCAGTTTTGTCAGGGACACTGGGATCCGAATATCGAAGACGGACGAAAGGCGCTGGTCCCTGCGCAGCGAGTCGTCGCCGCCGTGCCGGATTTTTCGTGGGGCTGGGCGGCGTTGGCCGGGGCGTACTGGAAAGTGGCGTCGAGCGCGGACACCGATGCGTTGGTCGAAGAGGCGCGCGCCAGTGGCCGCCAGGCGGCCGATCGCGCGGTCGCGATCGACCCCAAGAACAGCGAGGCCTTGTACATCAAGTCCATGGTGGTCGACCGACGCGACTGGATAGGCCGCGAAGAACTGTTGAAACGCGCCGTCGCCGCGCATCGGCTCGATTGCGGCTGCGAGCATCATCAATATGGATGGATGCTGCTCAATGTCGGACGGACCAACGAGGCAGTCGAACGGTTGCGCCAGGCCAACGACATGCTGGCGCTGTATGTCTATACGCCGTTGAACCTTGCGCAGGCGCTGGTCGTCGCGGGGAAGCCGGACCTGGCGAAACCGCATTTCGATACGGCGATCGATCTCGCGCCGAATTCAGGCTTCGCGCAGTGGCTGGTTGCCGAGAAGGCCACGCAGCTCGGCGACGTCGAGCTGCTGCTCGATCCGAAATTGCCGATGGACCCTCGAGTGCGGGCTGCGTTGGTACAGGGGTTTCGCGCGCGAGCATCTCGTGATCCGGCCGTGAAGCAGCAGGCGGTCGACGCCCTGCTCGCGCTGAACGAGAAGCAGCAGACGAGCGATGTCGCGAGAGTGCTGGGAGATCTTGGCGCGCAGCGCGACGCGTTTCGAATCGCAGCGCGGATCGTGACCGGCGGGGAATATCCCGGGCCGACGCTTTTGTGGGATCCGAGCTTGCGCGGGATCCTGGCGGATCCGGGATTTCCGGCGCTGGTGACGCAGCTGGGCCTTCTCGAGTACTGGAGGAAGACGGGCACGAGGCCTGACGTCTGCGGCGAAGCAGCGGCACCGGCGTTCTGCAAGATGATTTGAAGCGGGTAGCAGCGACAGGGAGACATGAGATGAAGACTGCGAAGAACACCATTTGTCTCTGGTACGACAAGGACGCCGAGGCGGCGGCGCGCTTCTACGCGGCGACATTTCCGGACAGCGCGGTGACCGCGGTTCACAAGGCGCCGAGTGATTTTCCCGGCGGCAAGGCCGGCCAGGTGCTCACGGTGGAGTTCACGGTGTTTGGTATCCCCTGCCTCGGGCTGAACGGCGGGACCGCGTTCAAGCAGAGCGAGGCGTTCTCGTTTCAGATCGCGACCGATGATCAGGAAGAGACGGACCGATATTGGAACGCGATCGTCGGCAACGGCGGGCAGGAAAGCGCGTGCGGGTGGTGCAAGGATCGGTGGGGATTGTCGTGGCAGATCACGCCGCGGGTGTTGACGGAGGCGATGGAGGCTGGGGGCGCGGAAGCGCAGCGGGCGTTCGAGGCGATGATGAAGATGAAGAAGATCGATGTGGCGGGGATCGAGGCGGCGCGACGGGGATAGAGGAGATCAGCCATCAATCAGTCCGCGTTGGTGGCGACTGGTTGTGATCAGGGGTAAGGCGTGCTCAAGAGCGTCAGGATCGCTTCCGTCCCGGTGATGAAGTGCCCCATGCGCAGGTTCTCATCCCGCGCGTGCTGGTTGTTGTCGCCGTTCACCGTGGACACCAGGACGAATGGCAGCTTCAGTGCGTCCACCAAAACATCCGTCGGGACGGTGCCGCCCATCATGCGGATGCGGACGGGGTCGAGCCCGCTGATTGCCGCGGGCGTCGTCTTCAGCGCCTTGTAGACCCAACGCCCGATCGGCGCATCCATCGGCATGCGCTGCGCCGCCTCGACGTCACCGAGCTCGAACATCGCCAGTTTGTCGTAGCTCGCGCGTTCGTCATCCGTCGGTGGCGCATCGACGAGGTGATAGCCCTGTTTCTCGATGTGCCGCTTCACGAGCTCGAACAGCCGGCGGCCGTCCGCCTCGGGCGTCGTCCTCAGGTCGAGCTCCGCGACCGCCTCGCTCGGAATGATGTTGGCCGCGCGCGCACCCACTGAGGCTGCGGCCATGCCTCGCACATTGAGCGAGGGGTACTGCAGCGCTTCCTGGTAGTTTGCGCCGACGGCCTCGGCGCGTGCGATGCCGATGCGCGCACGGATGGCGGCCTCGTCATCGCCCGTCGCCTTCAGGACTTCGCGGTCGGCCGCGGTGAGCTGGATGCCGTCGTAGTAACCCGCGACGAGCACACGACCCTGGTCGTCCTTCATGGAACTCAGTAACGACGCCAGGCGCATGGCGGGATTCGGCGCGTAGTTGCCGAAATGCCCGCTGTGTAGCGGCGCGCGCGGGCCGAACACGGTCAGCACGGCCTGCGTGACCCCGCGGTTGCCGAAGGCGATCGTCGGGCGGCCGGAAGGATGCTCGGGGCCATCCAGTACCACGAGCGCATCCGCGGCGAACAGCGCGCGATGGGCGTTGACGACTTCCGCGAGACTCGGCGAGCTGATTTCTTCTTCCGAATCGAGCACCACCTTCACGTTGATGGCAGGGGTGCGGCGCTGCGCCTTCAGGAGATCCATCGCCGTCAGCAACATCATGATCGGCGCTTTGTCGTCCGATGCAGAGCGCGCGAACACGCGTAGCTCGGGATCGAAGGGTTGCTGCGTGAGGCGTGCTATCTCGACCTCGATCCAGTTGCCGCTGGAATCGCGGGCCTTGACTACGGGCTCGAATGGACTCTTCTGCGCCCATTCGGCGGGCGTCACTGGCTGACCATCGAAATGGATGTAAAAGAGGACGGTGCGCACGCCTTTGCGTGGCTTGCCGAGCGTGGCGAACACGAGCGGGCGGCGCGCATCGTTGTCGAGTAGTTGCGCTTCGAAGCCGTGTTTGCGGAAGAGGTCGACGAGAAATGCCGCGTTGCGCTGCATGTCGGCGGGCTCTGCTGCCACATTCGGCAGGCGCAACAGCTCGAGGTAATCGGGGAAGTTCTTCCGTGCGGCGGTGACCGTGGCTGATTGGGATTGCGCGTGCGTCGTGGATGAGGCCGCCAGAAGGGAAAGAGCGAGAATCGCGAATGGGAGGGTGCGCATGAGGGTGTAAGTTATCTGACAAAGCGCCGGATTATCGAGGATTAGAGCTCCGGGTTTCTCGTGCATTGTCCGATGCGGGAATCTAGCCATCGCCCAAGATCCGGGAGCGGCCATGACGTTGAAACAATGAGAACTGTCTGAAAATCACTGGATGACTTCCAATGGCAAACCTTCGCATCGACCATGAATCTAAACGTCAACTTAATGCCCGGCTCAATAGTCCTGAAGGTGATGAGTTGCTAGACAACTTGTTTCGTTTGGCAGCGCTGTCGTTAGTTGACGAATGGATACGACGCGGCAAGGGCATGCCGACGCCAGAGCTCGTGGAAAGCGAGCTGCGAGCAGTCGTGCAGCGAATGTTCGGCGCGAACGAAACCACTTAGCTGGTAGCGCGGGCCTGCTTTGTGACGTCCCTACGATCGAACAGACAGCCCGTTTGAAGTAGCACCCAGTTCTCAGGTTACCCCGGTCGCCGCCTGGACCTTGGCCATGACCTCGCTCAATCCTGCAATTACAACCGATTTAGGGGCCAACACGATGCCGGTGTTGTCCTGTGCGTAGCGAAATAGAAATGGCGCCTGGTGGCCGCCATTGAGCTTCGTCGCCCAGCCCGGCATTGCCGCCGTAATCCCAAGGCCGGCTGCGACGCACTTGCTCCAAACCTGGTTGAGATCGTGGCCGAGCAGTGTGGGATTCCTCAGATCCTTCTCGCTTACCCCGATGTGGAGCAGGTACGACTTAAGGGTCAGCTCCAGGCACTGTGCTGCGTCGAATCCGAACGCAGCCGGATTGCTTCCTGGTTCCAGGATCTCGACCGCCCGATAAAAGTCCTGAGCGCCGCGGAAGTATGAAGTGCTTGAAGCACCGTTCACACCGAAGTGGGCCGGCCCTGCCGTGAGGGTCCCAGAGAATGAATGGACGGTCTTCATCGAGGCCCCCTGAAGGATCGCGGCGATGACTCCTGTAGAAATAGAAGTGTTACTCATGCTGCGAATGTAGCCCTCGTAGCCTCACGCGATCAAACCTCGTCTCGCTTCGCCTTCTTCACCGCCTGGGTGCCCTTTGCATTTTGCATGGCATCGAAGATGAACCCTTTCAGCCGAGCCTCGTTCAGATCTCGCGCGACTTGATAGATGTCGTCTGCCAATTGGTTGAGCTGCGTTGCCGTGGGAGCCTTCTGGTGGCCACCGCCATCCCACAGCTTCGCAGCTTCACCTTTGCCCGTCGTCCACAAGGAATGCACGTATCGATTGCGTTTGTCTGTCAGCTTCCCGCAGGAATTCAGGATGGCCGCAAGCTTCAGCGTCGCCTGACTGGTCTTCCCGAACCGCGCGATCGCGAGTTTCTTGATCAATTCGCGCTTTGAACGTGCACCTTCATATTCCAGAGCTTGCTGCGCCTCGGTGGCAGTCAACTCCGCCAATACTTTGATCGTCCCGGTCAGAACTAGATCGAGTAGCGAATGCCGTATGGTTACGCGCCCTAGCGCCGCGAGTACCTTGCTTGACGGCATGTGCAGCGTCACCGTCGTGTTCTGTGCGCCTGACATCTGTTTGCTTCCTCAATCAAGTTTGATAAAACCAGGCCTCTATCGTCTGGTTAGGCCCGCTACTTCATGCCAGCATATATTGCAGTACCTGTTAGATCGCCATGACAGCGTTTTCTGAGGCCCAGGTATATCAACGAATTGGCGAACTCGCCGTGTCATATCAATGGATCGAGAGTCGCCTGCGCGAGATAGGTTGGTTCATACAGGATCCGGACCGAAAGGTTTGGCCGCCGCCAACTTTACGTTCGGAGTCTAGCCAGGAGCTTTTTCGTAAAGTGAGTAGGCTATTTCTTGACGCCCTACCACTTTGCGACCTTGGGCCTGAGCTTGAAGCAGATTTTCGAGGAGCGTGGGCGACGGCGACTAGGCTGTTCGACGAGGTCCGTCGAGCGAGAAATAGAATCCTTCACTCCGCTTTCATTGAGCTCAAGGCAAGTTCACATGGCGAAGTGGCGGGCATTGTGCGCGCCAATCCGAGGCTGGAGCGAGATCCCGAAACAGGCCAGCTGCTCTTCGAGCATGAAATGCTTTCCGACAACTCATTCGACTCCGAGATGCGAATGATCGGGGAGCTTTCGCTGATCTTGAACCGATGCTACATGCAGCTGATAGCTCGCCTACCACACGAAGACGACAAACCCACTGAAGCTTCGCCCGGCTCGAGTGCATGACAATGGGATGATCTGCTTGTGGGCATCCCGAGCTGCAAACTAATGCCCAAGTAGCGCCGCGAGCGCCGACGAAGTCCTCGGGTCGACGACCACAGGTTCTTGCTCAAGCCACAAACCGCGACTAGCTAGCTGGCGCACTAGCGATGGGGCTTCGCCTAGATCGAGATCTGCAGGCCACGCACCCGGCAGGCCCTTCGCCTCAATGAATTCGGTCCAGAACTCCGGCACGAACCACAGCATGTCAGAGCGGAGCGCGCGGAGATGCCGAAGGATGCGCACGCCGTTTGGGTCGAGGTCACCGAAGAGGATAACCGGCACATGGGCCAAGCACTTGAGAAGTCCGGCGACCGTCGCCGTGTCCCATCCAGCCACGTGCACCAGCAACCAGCCATCGACAGCACGCAAATCGCAGAACGCGCCGAGATTTTCTACGAGCAGCACTGCGCGAATCGTTCCTTCGAATTTAAACCCTGCGGTGATGGCACGTTCTGGGATCGACACTTCGCCGAGGACAGACGCTACCGCCGTGAGGTCAACTCTCCCCTGCGGCGTGAGAGCGAATAGTTCTCGCGGTGGTCGGAGCCGTACCGAACCGTCGTGCGTAGCCTCAGCATCGCCGAGCGCTGCCAGACGCCGATCCGTGAGCGATGCCTTTGAATGCGGCGCTACCAGCGCTGCCGCCGTTCGCCGGTTGAGCTGGCCTGGAAGCTGGGGCAGTTCCTCAGCGCGCTGCGCGTCTCCGAGTGCGCTCCAGCCATCGGGCGTAGGTGCGAGGCCGCGCGCAGTCAGCGCTGCGAGCACCTCTCCCCATTCCGGCCAGACGCGATCAAGGAGCGCGACTAGCTCGTGCCGCCACACCTCAACAAGGCCGACTTCGTCGCGTCGCCCCGTGCGTCGGGTCCAAGGCAATTCGTCAAGTGCGTCCCATGCGGATACTTGTGCGCGCCGCCGCTTGAGCGAACCGCGAACGAGCAACTCCAAGAGCGCGAGACGTGCCGCATCGGAGCGCCAGTTCACGCCTCACCCCTCGTCCGACGGCCGCTGACGACCACCTCCTCACGCCCATCGGCAGTCACCTTGCGAACAAGTCGATAGGTTGTGTTGCCTTCCGCACGAGCAACCTCCGGCGCCGCGATCAGAAGCTGCAGGTCGAGCGCTTGGCACAGGTCGAAGAGCACGCCGAGGTTGTCGTGAGAAAGGCGATTAGCCTCGTCAAGAAATAGGAAACGGAGCGAGCCGTGAGACTTCTTGCCCCGAAGAAGCATCGCGTCGCGCTCCCACTCCGTGAGGACGATCATCATGAGCGCTGCGCCGACGCCAATCGTCTCTCCCGTCGAGAGTCGGACGGGATTCGCGATCTCCCAATCGGCACCTGTTTTCCGGCGAACTTCAACCTGCAGATGAACGTACTCGCGATAGTCGAGCAGCTTCTGACCGCCCGTGCGCCCGCCGCCGAAGCGCTGGAATATCTGGTCGAGAGCATCTTCAATCGGTAAGTCGGCCTGGAAGAGGAGCGTCTGGGCGGCACCGTCGCGCAACGCTCTAAGCACCTGCTCCATCTTTTCGACCGAATTCTGACGGACCCGAATTCCCTGGATGCTGCCAAAGCTGACGCCCTCCAAGTTCTTGTTGAGGCGGTTGACCTGCGTCCGCGCCTTTCGAATCTGCACGTCAATGCCGCGCGCGACGTCCTCGCTCGCGCCCCGGAGAACCGATTCCTGGCTATTGAGACGTTCCTCCAATGCCGAAAGCTGATCCCGCAATCGCAGGAGTGCCTCGCGAGGATCATCGACCTCAGCGACCTGCGCTGGCAGACGGCGGCGAAGCCAGTCGCGCACAGCGAGCCAGAGGTCGAAGACGCCCGCGGCAAATTCGCCCTCTGTGGGTGCACGTAGCGTCTCGAGTTCTGCCAGAAGCTGCGCGCCACCTTGCGCCACGCGTAGGCGTTCAAAGAGGAGCGCTCGCCCGGTATTGGCTTTCTGTACGAGGTTTACATGGCCGCGCACATCGGCGAGGTCCTTCGGCACTTCTGAGAGTAGGTCTCCAATGACGCTGAACTTCGCTGCGCGCTCGCGAAGTTCGTCCCACCGCTTCACTGCAGGCTCGGCCTCACTGCGCTCCTTGACGAGCTTCTCCTCTGCTTCCTGGAGACGTCGCGCCGTGTCGGTGACGTTGCCCTCCTGTCGGCCCTTGGTGGTGAGAAGTTCCCCGTGCTTGGCGTCGTAACTGCGATGTTCTTCATCGAGGCGTTCGACCTCCTTCTCCGATGCCTCCAGCGCTTCGTCGCTCGGGTCAGGAATTCCGAGCCGGTCGAATCGCTCAGCCGCTTGAATGCGAACGTGCGTCGCGGCAAGCCTCCTTCCGTCTGCATCCTGAAATGCGGTAAGTGCCGTATTGAAGATTGAATCGGCGTCTTTCGATTCGCGTTCGACTGCGGCCCGGTGTCGCTCAGCCTCTTGAAGTTGTTGCTTGATGGCAGGGACGAGAGCCTGTTCAGTGGCCAGCCGTGCGGGCGCGTCCTCCCACGCCAAAGCCTCGACGTTCGACTTCACATACTCAAGCGCCTCAATGCCCTCTTTCAATCGTTCGCGTCGATTGGTGAGGAGCTGGAGTCGCTCGCGCAGTTTGACCACGTTTTCTTCCGTCAGCGGCACCTGGCGTAGCAAGGTCTGCTGTCGGTCTACGAGCTCGGCGTTCTCCCTTTGGCGAGCCACGAACTCCTTGGCCGCACGAGCTTCTTGAAGATCGAGTTCCAACGTCGTGGCGCGTTCAGCGAAGTCGGGAGGATCCAGGAGCAGCGCTTCGCTAAGCAGAGCGCGTAGTCCGTTCACGCGTGGGCGCACTCTTCGCACCTCCTCCGCATGGCGTACGCTGGCGGTGCGATGAATCCTGAGCTGCGCCTCGGCTTCAAGATACAAACGCCTCACCTCAGCAAGCTCAGGAGCGGGGTCGCCAGCGAACCAAATGTCGTGACCCGCCAACAGTGCTTCGCCATCGGCAACAAGGCGTTCGAGGTGTCGACGACTGACTCTGACTTCTTCGAGCTCGAGAGCCTTCCGCTCAGCTTCACGATTCAGGTCTGCGGCACGCGCTTCACGAGCTCGGCGTCCGAGCCGCGGATGCGACGGGATACGCGAAACGCGAAGGGCAATCCCGTCTTCAACGGCGACGTCTCGATCACCTACGTCGATCGGCTCGCTTCCCGAGGCGAGCTGTTCGAGATCCACCTCCCGCGAGACAAGCAGTACATTCGCCAGAGTGTCCGGCCTCGCGTCAAGCCCGCGGGCAGTTGCTTTCGGATCGTCAACGACGAGCGCCTGCGCAATCGGCCCCAAGCGAGCTTCCAGCCGTCCGGCTTCATCTAGAGCGACATCCTCGAAACTCCCTGCCACCAACTCTGCGCCAAGTTGGTCCTTCAGCTTGAGAAGCTCGGATGCGAATGGCCCACCTTGGGCCAGAAGGTCCCGAGCCTCCATAAGCAGCGCTTCGTGCTCCTCACGCACGATGTCTTCTGCCTTACGTGATGCCGCGAGACTTTCACCGAGTGTGGTGCGTGCGGTATCCAGAGCTGCGCGACTGTCCACTGCTGGAATACCGAGATGTTCGGCAAGTCGGCCCGCACGCTCAGCGAGAGCGCGGAACACTGGCTCGCGGTCGGCCAGTAAGCGGCGACGAGACTCCAGCTCCTTTAGGTTTAGTTCGACGTGCTGGGCGGAAGCCTTGGCGGCGCGCTCTCGATCCTCGTGATCTTTCAGTTCGGCTTCTGCATCGGCAAGAAGCCGCTCGACGAGTTGGCCTGCCGACTCCTTTCCTACGACGACCTGCAGCGCATTCGCGCGCTCGCGCACGCTCGACTGCCTTGTAGCTTGCTTGCGTGCTTCCACCAGATCGCGCTCGAGCGAAGTAAGCCGGCCCGCGCGATCCAGACGAGCTCGGTATTCCTGCAGGACTGAGAGGGCCGTCTCGTACGCCTCGTCAACCGGTACATCGCGGGCGACGAGTGCTTGGAGTGCAGTCATCACCGCTGTGTGTCGCGTTCGATGAGCCTCTGCGTCGTCCAGGAGCGTGGTTGCATGTCGGCGCTCATCATCTACACCGGCCAGCTCGCTGCTCGCTTCGGCGACGCGATTGTCGAAGGTGTGTACAGGTATCGGCAGACCGCCCAGGCTCTCCTCGGCCTCTTGGAGACGCTGGGTGGACTGGCGATACGCATCGGCGCGGCGGTGCAGCTCTTCGAGGCCTTTCTGAAGATCCGCTAGCCCTTCTGCGCTGCGCGCGTAGTCAAGCTCTGCACGCCTGAGAGCCTCTCGTTTTGCCGTGCGCTCGGATTCGGCGGCGTCACGCTTCACGCCCGTTGCCTTCGCGAGTTCCTCCGCCTGTGTGAGGTTGACGACGCACTCGGCGAGATGCTTTGCCGAGGCAAGCGCTTCACGCAATCTCCCCTGCCAAGTACGGGCCGATTCGAGGGCTCTGCCGATCTCGCCCCTTCGACGCTCAAGGACATCGATCGCGTTTAGAGTCTGCGCGAGGGCCTCCTGGGCGCTGCCATTCGCGTCGGCGGCGGACGCCCGCGCCGATTCCGCCTCTTCCACACGACGAGTGAGCTCCTCTGCCCGCTCTCGAGTGGCCATCAACGCCGCTTCAAACATTGTCTGGCCTGCGTCGAATACGCCACCGATCTCGCGCTCGAGCCGACTTGCCTCCTGAACCTCGGTCCTCGTACGCCGGCATGCATCCAAGTTGGCACGCATGCGTTGGAGCGTGTCGGCGAGACCGCCCTCTTCCTTGAGGAGGAACGAACGAAGCTCCGATGTGAGAGCTCGTGAAATGCCTCCGGTCATGCTGGTGCGGAGCATTTCATTCAGTTTGTTGCGTTCTCCGTCGGTGCCGAGACGAAGCGGCGTGACGCCCTGATCGAAGAGAGCTGCAAAGTAGTCGCGTGCTGACGTGAAGGACTGCAGCCGACCACCGAGGCGCACCGCGTTCTCACGGAGCTCCTGCAGCTCGGGTACACCTTCGTTCTCGCCCTGCTTTACGAGCAGCAGGTCTTGCAGCCGAACATCGGCATCGAGTCCAGAGACGATGAACGGAGTCGGCTCAACGGAGGGCTCGCCCTTTCTCTCGAGGTGGACACCCGCAATCAGTCGCCGCGATTCCGGTAACGCGAACTCGACCACGGCATATGACGGACGTCCCGATTCTCCGAGTCGGCCCCAAATTCCCTTGTCTCCGCCCGTGGCACCTGTCTCGCCGACGTTTGTGAACCGCAGGCGCGACATGTCGGGCAACAGCACAACATATGCCGCGATCATCACCGTCGTCTTGCCGGCTCCATTCGCGCCTTCGAGCGCGGTCACATGTCGGTCGAGCCCATAGCGTGCATAGAACACGCCTTTCCAGTTGACCAACGCCAGAGCCTCGGCGGTCGTTCGACTCACGGCGTTGGCTCCTCATCGAGGTTGGAATCCTCTTCGGATGCAGGTTCTCCCTCGTCGAGGGCAACCTCACCAACGCGAACAAGCCGCTCGAGCGCAGCACCAGGTTCGCCGAGACCGCGCACAGGCTCGGCGAACCGCATCAGCGCAGGGCGAAGACGTAGGCGCGTGTCATCGAGAAGATCGACGAAGCCGAGGTCGGCGAGTCTGCGCAGAGCATCGCCAACCTTTGTCCGTACTGCCTCCGCGGCGATGCGTTCATCGTACTTTCCCTTGCGCACATTGCGTGGTGCGATGGTGCGCACGAGGGTGTCTGTGCTGAGCAGAGCCGAAAGTCTTTCTAAAGGAGCCTCTCGGCTGACAGTCCCACCCTGCTGCAACGACGCCGGGTCGAGGTAAAGCAGCGCGAGCATCTGCCCGACTAGCATCTCGCCAGCGGAAAGCTGCCGTCGCCCGAGGCGATCACCCGACGGCAACAAGTAGAAGTACCCGTCGCTTTGCTGGATCAGCTCGCATCCGAATCGACGGTAGAACTCCTCGAGTAACGCCTGGGCGTCGACGAGATACTCGTACATCGTGCCGTCGTCACGGCCAATGTGCCGACCACGCCGGAGCGCGAGGTCGACTTCGGGATAGTGCTCGTCGTCAAGCGCCTCTTCGAGAGTGTGGAAGGACGTTCGGCTCACTGCACGTCCTTCCGCTCGACCGTCCAATCCTCTACCTCAATACGAGATAGCACGGGCGCCCACGCGCGCTCGTGCTCGCCGTGAACCTGGGCAAGGCGAGCGACAGCATCGGCAACTCGACCCACAGCGACGTAGTGCAGCGACTCCGGCATGTTAGGGAGTACGCGCGTGGACACTTCTGCAAGCGTCGATGCCCCTTCGTCGATGGCTCGTGTGACCAACGCCTCGATGTCGGCGTGAACATTCTCGGGCTCGACCCACTCGGGATCAGCTTCACGCTCCGTGTGGGGCCTTGCGACCGGCGGGCGCTCGACGCGTGCCTCAAGCGCCCGCAGCAGCCGTATCGGAGATGCGTCCGCGACGAGAAGGAAGAATTTGAACGTCGGCCACGCTGCGGCCTGATCTCGAAGCCGCTGGCTGAGTGCGCGATCCGGATCGAGCCGTACGACGTCGCGCAGGTATCGGTGGATATATTGGTAGTACTCCGACCACGCTTGCTGTCGCGCGCTACCCCAGGCAGCAATCCGATCGACATGCTCGATCACGCGCTGGACCGTCTCCTCGGCTTCGGAATTTTCCGCCTCCGTGGCGAGCCCTTGGATTTCGAGAAGCAGTGCTACGAAATGATGTGTATCGCGTAAGAGAATCTCATTGAGTTCATTGAGAGTGCTAGTAGTTGTGTCCAGCAGCAACTGGCAGCGGTCGACGGCACTAAACCAGTCCGATTGGAGGAGCTTGGCGATCTCACCCTGCACTTCCTCCTGCTGCGCATCGAGTCCGCGCTGCCTGCGCTCAATTCCAGATACCAGCTCCGAGACGGTGACTCGCAGCGGGCCAGACACTTTGGATCTCCATGAGTCTGTGTCCTCGGACCTCTTCGCGGCCGCGAGAACTTCCGCGAGCTGCGCGCTCAGCGTGGCCGTTAGAAGCGTCAGGCTCTCACGGGTCAGTGCCTCATCCGTCAAGAAGTACTTGATGACAGCCGCTGCGAGTGTCGTGAGCGCATAGTCACCCGTGCGCACGATGCCGGCTCCGTCGACACGCGCGAGCATGCGCTGCTCGCGGAGCCGCTGTATTGCGTGAGTCGCCCGCTTGCGCGGGTTGTCGGCACCCGGTTCTACCACGTCGCAGATTTGCTCGAACATGTCGATCAGAACGTCCTCCTCGAAGGAGGCTAGTGCCGCCTTGTCGGCGCGCAGGTACAGACCAGCGAGGAAGCAGAGATCGACCGTCTTGAGGTCGAGATTCACCTGGTCGCGCGCGAGCGACGCGATGACCCGGTTCGGCTCTTTGGGAGGAGGCGCTTCAGTCACGATTCCTCTCCATGACTACTCGTCCGCCGGATCTGTGGTCTGCAAGTCGAACCGCCGGACCCATCGAGTACGCCCCTCCTTCACCTCGTGAACCGAGACATAGACCGTACGATCCGAACAAAGCAGCGCCA
>Ga0335075_10011809_pt1 | contig 13196 bp, 9 predicted proteins | sample Lox_Sample_24_FD_206723 | JGI IMG/M metagenome (GOLD analysis project Ga0335075, IMG submission 206723) | Soil microbial communities from Loxahatchee National Wildlife Refuge, Florida, United States - Lox_Sample_2.4 | ecosystem: Environmental > Terrestrial > Soil > Wetlands | place: USA: Florida... | reverse complement strand
CGACTTGGCCGAAATCTTCCGGCAGCACATGGATCGGAATCAAGATCGCGTCATGCCCTCGGCGGAGCAGTTCAGTCGTGAACATCTCCGGGGAACGAACCTGTTCAATGGGGTGGCCGACGATGCCGAATACTCTGGTCGCGCCGGAAACGAAGTTCACCTCCTCCTTCTGAAGCATGGCGGTGCGTGATTCTCCCGTTGATCGGCTTTGCTAGCATGCGAACCCGTCCGGCGCAACGATCTTTGAATTACGTTCCAGAATAAAGTTCCAATTACGATCGGCCGCCGCCGCTCTCGAACAATCGCTCTCGCGGCGAATGGAGGATCGGCGCAGCGGACCGCCAGATCTTGGATGACCCGGATTGGTCGTTTTGCGCGAGCGGCGCTTAAGCGAGGAGGCGTCTCGTCCCGATCCGCTCGTCAATCCTTCAAGGATGACAGGATCGCTCGCGCGCCCTCGGTGATGTCGACCCGCATAGCTTCCCGCGCGCCTGCGCCGTCTCTTTCGCGCAGGCAGCGAATGAGCTTGAAATGGGGATGTTCGAGGCGTCCCCACACGGGCCCGGTGTAGAAGTGATTGAGCGTCGGGCCGCATTTGAGCCACAGCATTTCGACGATCTTGATCAGGGTCGGCAATCGACTCATGCGGCACAAAGCGAAATGCAGCTCCTCGTTGACGGCCAGCGCGTCCTCCAGATCCGCCGCGTCCTGGGCTGCGATGTGACGCTCCTGAAGCCGGGAGAGCGTCTCGATCTCTGCGGGGGAGGCCTCGCCGGCTGCGCGTTCGGCGGCCAGTCCCTCAAGCTCAATTCGGATGTCCCGTATCTCCAGATATTCCGACCGCCGGAGATGAGGAACGATGACGGTGTTGCGATGATCCAGCGCCAGAGCCTGCTCGGAGGCCAGCCGGAAAAGCGCCTCGCGAACCGGGGTGGTGCTGATGTCGAGTTCAGCCGCGAGCGCGCGGGAGACTAGGCGCTCGCCCGGCTTCAGCCGGCCGCGCATCAGAAAGCCGCGGATTTCATCATAGGCCTGCTGGCTCAGGCTGCTGCGGGACAGGGGCTCGAACCGGACGCCGTTCGCGCGGCGATTGGGCGTCTCGCTGTTCGACATTGACTTCACCGAGCCTTGTTATAACATGCATCATATCACGAAGAGCTGGCGGGAGGAAACGTGTCAGTAGAGACCAGCGTGAACGACAGAGCGAGCGTGCGTCCCAATCAAACAGTCGCCGACCGCATAGCCGAAGCCTTCCGGCGCCATGGAATCTCTGTCGTTTTCGGCCAGAGCATTCCGACCGCGTTTCATCTGGCCGCCCCCGGCTACGGAATAAGGCAGGCGACCTATCGCGCCGAAAACGCAGGCGGGATCATGGCGGACGGCTACGCGCGCATCGCCAATCGCGTCAGCGTCGTCACCGCGCAGAATGGGCCGGCGGCGACCTTGCTGGTCCCCCCGCTCGCCGAGGCTCTCAAAGCTTCCAGCTCGGTCGTAGCTCTCGTGCAGGAGGTGCCGGCGGCGCAAGCCGGGAAAAATGCATTCCAGGAATTCGATCACTTTCGTCTGTTCGATTCGGTCGCGAAATGGGTCGGGCGCATTGATCGGCCCGAACGCGTCGACGATTATGTCGACATGGCCTTCACTGTCGCGGCTTCGGGACGCCCCGGCCCCGTCGTGCTGCTCGCGCCGGCCGACGTGCTCGGTCTGCCCGCAGGCGCCGGCCCCCAGCGCGACGCTGCCCTCGGAGCCTTTCCGCTCGACCGTTGCGTCGCCGATCCCGCAAGGGTCGCCGCGGCCGCCGAACTCCTTTCGCGCGCGCGATCGCCTCTCGTCGTCGCCGGCGGCGGCGTTCATCTGTCCCGAGCGACGGCGGCGCTCGCCGAGCTTCAGGAAGCCTGCTCGCTCCCGGTCGCGACCACGCTCATGGGCAAGGGCGCAGTGGACGAGACCCATCCGCTGTCGCTAGGCGTGATTGGCTATTTCATGGGGCGCGGGGGCCGGACCCGCGAAATGCGCCGCCTCGTCGACGAAGCCGACGTGATCCTGTTCGTCGGCGCGCGAACCAATCAGAACGGCACCGACAGCTGGTCGCTCTTTCCCTCCCGCGCCCGCTACATCCACCTCGACGTCGACAGCGCCGAGGTCGGACGCAACTATGAATCCCTACGCCTGGTGGGCGACGCGCGGCTGACGCTCGAGGCTCTCGCGGCGAAGATGAAGGAGACCGGACTATCGCGCCGCGCCGAGTCCCGCTCCGCCGTAGCGGAAGCCATCGCCGGCGCGCTTCACGGCTGGCGGAACACGATCCACGGCGTTTCAACCCAGAACCGGCGCCCGATCCGCCCCGAGCGGCTCATGGCGGAGATCGACCGGGCGATCACGCCCGAAACAATCGCCGTCGCCGACGCGAGCTACTCGTCGATCTGGATCGCCAACTACCTGACTTGCCGCAGGGCTGGGCAGCGCTTTCTGACGCCTCGCGGTCTCGCGGGCCTCGGCTGGGGACTGCCGCTGGCGATCGGGGCGCAATTTGCGGAGCCCTCTCGACAAGTCGTCTGCGTCAGCGGCGACGGCGGATTCGCGCACTGCTGGGCGGAGCTGGAGACCGTCGTCAGGCATAAGCTTCCGATCGTCATGATCGTGCTCAACAATCAAATCCTCGGCTATCAGAAGCACGGCGAAACCGTCTCCTTCAACGCCTATACGGACGCGGTGGATTTCGGGCCGGTGGATCACGCCGCGATCGCCCGGGCTTGCGGCTGTGACGCCTTGCGCATTGAGGATCCGGCGGAGTTCGGGCCGAAGTTCAAGGGCGCCATCGAGGCGCGCAAGCCGTTTCTGTTTGACGTCATTATCGACCCCGACGCGCATCCGCCGATCACGATGTTCGGCGACCGGTTCAAATCGCCGTTCTGACGAACGGCCCCAAATGCAACCTGAAGTGAAATATCGACTGGGAGGAAACGATGGGTAGCTTCGAAAAGCGTGACGCGGTCGCGGGCGGCAAGCCCGCACGCTCGAGGAAGCGCCGCGCAGCGGCGGGCGCGCTGGTCGCGGCGGCGCTCGCGGTCGCGGGATATTCCGCTCAGGCGACTGCGGCGGGCAGTGATTTTGAGGGACCGACCCAGCCCGCGAAGGCGCCCAAAGGCGTGAAGCTCGCCATCGTAAGCTGCTCGGCTACGCTCAAGGGCTGCCAGATTCCCGCGGAAGCCGCAGTCGAGGCCGCCAAGGCGCTCGGATGGCAGGCGGAGATTTTCGACGGCAAGGCCAACCCGAAGACCCAGGCGAGCGCCATGCTCGACGCGCTCGCCTGGGGCGCGACAGTCATCCTCGCAAGCTCGGTTGACTATCGCAGCATCCAGCTGCCACTGCACGAGGCAAAAAAGGCCGGCGTTCCGGTGGCGTCCGTCGGACAGGGCGGCGACACGCCGAACGCGCTTCCGGTGCTTCAACCCGGACAACTGGCGTGGGCGTTTGCGGTCGATCCCGACAATTACAAGCTTGGAAAATTGATCGGAGAATGGATCATCAAGGATTCCGGCGGCAAGGCGAATGTCGTCGCCTTCAACGACAAGGAATTCGACGGCGTCGTCACCCAGCACGCGGGCATCATGGACGCGCTGGCCAAGTGCCCGGGCTGCAAGGCCGACCAGCAGTCCTTCTCGGCAAATCAGATCGCAACCAATCTCGGCCAGCAGGTCGTCGGCTATCTGCGCGCCCATCCGGCCGTCGACTACGTCTATATGCCCTATGACCCATCCGCTTTCGCGGTCGCCGCCGCCTTGCGGCAGGCCGGCCTCGGCCACCGGGTGAAGCTGGCAAGCCTCCTCGGCGACGAAGAGAATCTCGATCTCATCCGCAAGGGCGACGTGCAGGTCGCCGACGTCGCGTTCGACACGACCTACGAGGGCTACGCGGCGGTCGACCAGATCATACGCTACCTCGATAAGCAGAAGCTATTCGACCCGCACGGCGAAAACGTGCCGATGAAGGTTCTGGACAAGACGAACCTTCCCGCAAAAGGCAACTGGACCGCCGACAATGGCTACAAGGAGAAATATCTGCGCCTTTGGAAGTAGCGCTCCCGTCCATGGCGGCAGGGTCCACGATCTGCGCCGAGACTCGCGGCCTCGCCAAGGTCTTTGCCGGCCGTCAAGTGTTGCGCGGCGTCAACCTTGAGATTCGCGCCGGTGAGATTCACGCGCTGCTCGGCGCCAACGGAAGCGGCAAGTCGACGCTCGTCAAGCTCCTGACCGGCGTTTATCAGCCCGACGGCGGCGTGATTGCGATCGGGGGGCGCGAGGTTGCGGCGATCGCCTCGCCGCACGTCGCCTCCTCGCTCGGCGTCGCGGTCGTGCACCAGGAGGCGCCGCTCATCGATTCGTTCTCGGTCGCCGAATGCATCGCCCAATTCCGCGGCTATCCTACGCAGGGCGGACGAATCCTGTGGGCGAGGCTCGATCGCGAGGTTCGCGCAATGCTGGCGCGCTTCGATCTCGCGATCGATCCGCAGACTCTGGCGGGGCGGCTTAGCGCGGCCGAGCGCGCCCTGGTCGCCATGATCATCGCCCTCGATCGCGTCCGCTCGGATCTGAGGCTGCTCATTCTCGACGAAGTGACTGCGGCGCTTCCGCGCAATCAGGCGGAGCCCTATCTCGACCGCGTGGCGGAGCTCGCCCGATCCGGCGTCGCGGTTCTGATGGTCACGCACCGCCTCGCCGAGCTCCACGGCCGCGCTTCGAGCGCGACCGTGCTGCGCGATGGAGCGGTCGTTTACGACGCGAAAGTCAGCGAGATCGATGAAGCGCATCTCGTCGAGGAGATGGTCGGTCCGTCGAACGAGGACCCGAAGGGTCCGAGCGACGGCGCCCACGCCGGCCTGCGGGCGATCCTGCCGCAACGATCGCGGGAGGCGGCGTCCGCAATCGCTCTTTCGGTGCAAGGCCTCGAAGGCGCCACTCTGCGCAACCTGTCGTTCGAAGTGAGAGACGGCGAGATCCTCGGGATAGCAGGCCTCAGCGACAGCGGGGTCACGGAGCTGCCGAAGATTTTGGCGGGCCTTGACGCGCCGGCCGGCGGCCGGATCAGCGTTGGCGGAACGGCGGTTCCGCGAGGGGCGACGCCAAGGAAACTGATCGAGGCGGGGATGGCCGTTCTGCCCGCGGACCGGCTGCGGTCGGGTGGAATCGCGAGCCTGTCCGTGGCGGAGAACGTGCTGCTTCCGGATCTGACCCGCTTCTGGATGAAACCTCGCGGCGAACTGGAATTCGTCCAACGCATCGTCCGGCTCTTCGATGTCAGGCCGGGCGCGCCCGCAACGCTATTCGGCAAACTCAGCGGCGGCAACCAGCAGAAGGCGATCCTCGCCAAATGGCTTGCGCTGAACCCGCGGGTGCTGGTGCTCGACGACCCCACCAGCGGCGTCGATCCCGCCGCGCGGCGGAAGATCTTCGAACTGCTTCATGAGGCGGCCGCAAGCGGGATCGGGGTTCTGGCCTTTTCCACCGAGCCCGAACAATTGGCCGCTTTCTGTTCCCGCGTTCTGATCCTGAGGGACGGAGCGATCGCCGCGGAGCTCGCGGGAGACGCAGTCGACCGCAAGACCATCAGTCGCTGGTGCTATGCATGACGATGGACACGAAGCGCTCGACGAGCCCGCCGGCGGCGCTTGGCGCGGCGCACGACAGGACGGGCCCCCCGAAGGTGATCGCAACCATTTTCAAGCGCTATACGACGCTTTTGATCGTCATTGCGCTCATGATCGTTTTTTCGTTCCTGAGCCCGCAGTTTCTCACCAGCCTCAATCTCAAGAACCTGCTGGTCGTGCAGGTCACCGTCTGCTGCCTGGCGTTCGCCGCCATCCTCCCGCTGATCGTCGGCGAATTCGATCTCTCGCTTGGCTATTCGCTGGGCTTCATCATGATGCTCGGCGCCTTTCTCGGCGGCTTCGGCTTCGGCGCCGCGACGATCATTCCCGCCATGCTCGCCGCGGGCGCGGCGGTCGGCGTTTTGAACGGATTTCTCCGCATCGCATTCAATATCAGCTCTTTCATAGCGACGCTCGGCGTCGGCATCGTGCTGAGCGGCGTCACGCAGGGAATGAGCGGCGGTTCGGTGCTCTACACCGGCATCCCTCCGATCCTCAGCGCGATCGGACAGCGCGAATTCCTCGGCCTCGGGATCTCGGTCTGGCTGATAGCCGGCCTGGCGATCATTCTTGTCTTTGTTCTTGAACACACGCCCTTCGGCCGCCAGCTCTACGCGATAGGCGGTTCGGAACGGGTCGCCTTTCTCGCCGGCGTCCGCATCAATCTCTACAAGGTGCTGGCGTTCGCGGTGGCGGGGCTGCTTGTGGGCGTCGCCGCGCTGTTTGAACTCGGGCAGAGCGGCGGCGCAAATCCGCTGTTCGGGCCGGAGCTGCTGTTGCCCGCCTACGCCGCCGCCTTCCTCGGCGTCACGACCTATCGGCCAGGCTATTTCAACATTCCCGGCGCAGTCATCGCCATCGTGCTGCTGGCCGTCGGATTCAACGGCCTGAGTCTGCTTGGCGTGCCCTATTGGCTCCAGCCCATCTTCAACGGCGTCGTCCTGATCCTTGCCGTCATCACGGCGGCGGCCGAGGGGAGGCAGATCATGAAATAGCGCCGGCGGCGCCCGCCCAGCGGGAACGCGAGCAGGGTCTGGACCCTCCTGGGCACACGTGAGTCTGGCAGGAGCGATTTATGGCGAAGCGTTGGAAGGTTCGTCCGGAACATTCGAACTGGGGAGATTTCGGCGACGACGATCAGGTGGGGCGCCTCAACCTCATCACCCCCGAGCGCCGCCGGAAGGCCGCCGAGGAAGTGAGGGAGGGCGTCGCCTTCTGCCTTAGCCTGCCGCTCGATCTGCCGGGGGGCAATCTTCTCGTTCCGGCGCGACTGCCGCCGCAAAGGACAATCGCGCCGCGAACATGCGGTCACTACTTCGTCAATTTTCCGATGCGCTTTGAGAACGAGCGATGGACCGATTTTGCCTGCGACGACGCGGTGACCATCTACACCCAGTATTCCACTCAATGGGATGCGCTGAGCCACGTCGGCGAGGCGTTCGACGCCGACCAGGACGGCGAAGAGGAGCTTGTGTATTATAACGGCTATCGCGGCGGCGTCGACATTCTCGGCCCCGACGATCCGAAAGGACCGGGCGCGCTCAATCTCGGAATCGAGAAAATGGCCGAAACCTGCGTCCAGGGGCGGGGCGTCATGGCCGACCTATTTTCCCGCTACGGAGCCGACCGCAAACTCGTCGGCTACGACGACCTCATGAGGATCCTCGACGAGGACGGCGTCGTGGTCGAGGAAGGCGACATGTTCTGCATCCACACCGGCTGGACCGAAGCGGTCGCGGCCCGCAAGGGTAGCCTCGACGTTGAACTTCTGCATCACGCTTATTCGGTGCTCGACGGATCGGACCAGCGCCTGCTGAAATGGATTGACGACAGCGGAATTTCGGTGCTCATCGCCGACAATTTCGCCGTCGAAGCCTTTCAGGAGACCAGCAAGGAAAACCTTGCCCGGTTCCCCGGGCTTCCCATCCACCGGCGCTGCCTGGTTGAGCTCGGGATCCATCTCGGCGAGCTGTGGCGGCTCACGCCCCTCAACGCGTGGCTCAGAGCGCATAAGCGCTCGCGCTTCCTCCTCACGGCGCCCCCGCTCCGATTGCCGGGCTCATTCGGCTCTCCGATGACGCCGGTCGCAACGGTCTGACGCGGCGCGGGGTCATTGGCGAAATGACGAATCGAATTTTGATCGCAGGCGCGTCGGGTCTGGTCGGCTTCGCGGCGCTGAAGCATTTTTCCAGCCTGCCTGATTGGGAGGTGATCGCTCTGTCGCGGCGCCGTCCGCAGGAGGTCTTCAACGCCCGCTTCATTCCCGCCGATCTGACCGACGAGAGAGCCTGCGCCGAACTCGCAAGTGAGATACGCGGCCTGACGCATGTGGTCTATGCGGCGCTCTACGAGCGACCGGAGCTCATCGCCGGGTGGCGCCATGAAGAGCAGATCAGCGTCAATGATCGAATGCTGCGCAATCTGTTCGGAGCCGTTGAAAGGGCGGCGCCGGAGCTCAAGCATGTAACCCTGCTGCAAGGCACGAAGGCCTATGGCGTGCATGTGCGCCCGATCGCGCTTCCCGCGCGCGAGGACCGTGACGAAATGCGCGAGCAGCGGAACTTCTATTGGCTGCAAGAGGACTTCTTGAAAGAGAGGCAGCGCCATGGCGGGTGGCGCTGGACGATCCTGCGGCCCCAGATCATCGTCGGCGAATCGTTCGGCAGCGCCATGAACCTCATTCCGGCGCTGGGCGCCTATGCGGCGCTGCTCAAAGAGGATGGCTTGTCGCTGACCTATCCGGGCGGGGCGGCGAACCTGAACGAAGCCGTGGACGCGGACCTTCTGGCGCGCGCGATCGCCTGGGCGGGCGACGCGCCGGGCGCGCGCGACGAGACATTCAACATCACCAACGGCGACGTCTTCCTATGGCGAAGCCTGTGGCCGGCGATAGCGGACGCGCTTGGCATGCCCGACGGCGGCGACATGCCGCTCTCACTGGCGCACGAGATGCCGAAGCGGGCGCGCGACTGGGATCGCGTCCGGGCGAAATATGGGCTCCTCTCGCCCGCGCTCGCCGATTTCGTCGGGCTGTCCTTCCAATACGCCGATTCCTGCCTCGGCTACGGCGACGAGCGGCGCCGGGACCCGGCCCTGGTTTCGACGATCAAGCTCCGCCAGGCCGGATTTCATGAGTTCATGGACACGGAAGCCATGATGCGGAAGTGGTTTAGGGTTTTCCAGCAGAAACAATATCTACCGCCGCCCTGACGCGGATGCGTCCGGACAGAATCAGCACCGCCCGGCCGGCGGCGCGGCGCTGGCGGCGCGACTTGCGCCGGCGATGACGGCCGCCTAATTCTGTCGGCGCCGCCCTCTTAAGGCTCGTCCCGGGCCTGAGCAAGGGCAAAGCTTAAGCGACGTCATGCTAGAATTGGCCGAAAGCGCAGGAGGCGGATCGTGTCGGTAGGCCAGGTTCTGGCGATCCTTTTGCGCCAGGCGTGGATTTTGGCGCTGACGCTGCTCAGCGCCGCGGTCGCGGCGTGGGGGGTGATGCAGTTCGCGCCCGCCCGCTATGAGGCGCACGCGACCGCGAGCATCGACCCCGGCCACGTCAATCCGGTTTCCGGCAACGAGGATTACTACAGGCAAATCGACCTGATGCAGGGCAACATCGTTGCGCTCGTCGCCAGCGAACAGGTGGGGCTGGACGTCGTCAAGCGGTTGAACCTGGCCCAGAGTCCCCTGATTCAGCAGAACTTCCGAAGGTCGAGCGCCTTCGGCCGCGAGACCATCGAAGATTGGATCGCGACGGGCTTACGGGCGAATCTCGATCCGAGGTTCGATTTGGGAACGAACGTCCTCGATATCGCGTATATAGCGCCTGACCCGAATCAGGCGGCGCTGCTCGCCAATGCATTTCTCGCCGCGGCGGTCGACACTTCCATTGCGATGAAAGCCGCCGAGGCCGAGCAGACCGCGCGATGGTTTGCTCCTCAACTCGACCGATTGCAAAAGGAACTCGACGAGGCGCGCGCTGCGCTGAGGGCTTTCGAGGCCAAGGAAAACATAGTGGCGCCGAGCCTGGGCGCGGATCCGCAAACCAGCCGTTACATGGCGATCGGCGACCAATTGTCGAACGCTCGAGGCGTGCTGACCGCGCTTCAGAGCCGCCTCGCCAGCAACTCGACCGACCTGTCGAAAGACCCCTCGGATCCCGATCTCCAGATTCTCGCGGGTTTGAAAGAGAGGTTGATGACCGCCGAGAGCGGCATTGCAGCCGCCAAGGGCGTCTTCGGCGCCCGCAACGGGAAGATGATCGCTCAACGGGCCAATCTCGCCGCGATCCGCAGAGAGATTGCCGAAGCGACCGAGACGATGCGCCAGCATTTGAAGGACCGCATCGAGATGGCGCAAACCGAGATCGCTTCGCTCGAGGCCCAGCAACTTGAGGCGCAGAAGTCGTTGATCAAGGTTCAAGCCAAGCGCGACCGGCTGAGCCAATTGGAGCGTAACGTCAGTTTCCGCACCTATGAGCTCAACGCCCGAAAAGTCGCGGCGGAATCCGCGAAGCTGAAAAGCAAGCTGACATTTTCGGCCATGACGGTCCTCGACGAGGCCGCCCCGCCTGTCGCTCCCGCGTTTCCCAAACCGTTTGTTGCGCTGCCGATCGCGATCGCCGCGGGCCTTGCGCTTGGGCTGATCCTTGCGCTTCTCAAGGAAGCGGCGGACCGCAGGATTCGCTTCCCGGTCGACCTGGAATATTCGGCCGCGGGCCCGTTTTTGGGCGTGCTCGAACGCGCGCGACCTTCGAGGCCGCGCATTGGCGCCTCACGCCGCAGCCTCGGGCCCGCGTGAATCGCCAGGACGCGGCGGACCCCAGGCCGCGCCGAAACGACTACTCACCGTGCTCGCCCGCTGTGCTGGCGCGCCACAAAAATGTGTTCCGAGGCGAATAGCGGGCGCAACAGACCCTTCGACGCCGCCACTTGCTTCTCGCGATGGGGCGGAACCATCCGGATCGTCTTCTCCATCAAAAGCCCGGCGTTTCGGAACAACCGCCGGATCGTTCGACGCCCAAAGACATGCAAGCCCGAATGTTCGAAATCATCCCATCCGCGGTATTGTTCAGGATTGCGAAGCCGTCTCACGACCATCGGCAACGGATGAAACGCAGGCGTCGTCGCCACAAACCTGCCGCCCTTATTGAGCAGCGCCGCGGCGTTTTGAATAACACTGGCCGGATCGTCGACCAACTGCAGCATATTCGACATCAATATGCCGTCAAACGTCTCGCCGCGAAGCTGGCGCCACGCCTGCTCGAAGGTCCCGTGGATCAGCCGCACGCCGCGCGACTCCGCCAGAAGCCCGATGATACTGTCCACCGGGATCGCTTTCACCTCGATCCCACGGCGCATGAGCGCCTCTTCCATCGCGCCCCAGCCGCAACCGATCGACAAAACGCTGCGCGCGCCGGCCGGGAATTGCGCCAGCACCTCCTCGCGCGCCGGTTCGTAGAGGTTCTTCGATCCGAAAGCGCGGAGCGCGCGCGATCGCGGTTCCAGCAGCGATGCGGTCGGCGCCTCAAGCGGCCTTCTTCCGCGCAGCGCATCGACCTGCCGGTCGAACTCCACCGCGTCCAGGCCCAGCTTGCCCAAATATTTGTTTGGCAGATGCGGCACAAGGAAGTCTTCGAAATTCGAAACGCTCACCAGTTTCTGGAATCCGCATTGCGTGAAAATATCACTCGCCGCCGACTCCAGCATCCCATGACGCCCTTCGTGCGGCGGCACCAGAAATCCGCCCGAAGCAATCGCGCGCCCCAGCTGCGCGCGCGTCAGCACATAACAGCCCGAATGCTCGTTCGTATACCGCGCGAAGGTCAGGTCGCCGTGCCGCTCTGGCGATCCCGGCGCCCACCGGAAAGACTCGTGCACGTCCGGATAAAACAACTTTCCATCGGGATATGTCTCGTAGCGGAAAAATCCCGCCAGTTTGTCCGCCGGCAATACGCTCATCGCGCGGAAGTGAGCCTCGAGGTTTCGCTGCCTAATCAAAATGTCATCTTCGGTATAGATGAACAGGTCATAGGCATCCCGCCGCTCGGCAAACACTTTGCGATGTCCGAACGGCAGCGAATGCGGGTTCTTCGTCGGAGTGCCGGTCAGCACTTCAACATCTTTCCCCAGGCTCTTCTGCAAATTGCTTAGCAAAACAAAATCCGTCTGGTACGGCATGCTACGAAACTCTGCCAGCACCTGCGCAAGGTAACGATCATTCTTCGTCCCGTGATTGGGGATGACGACGAGTACTTTCATACGCGCGTCAAACTCTTTACGGTTGCTGCGTATCGAAGCATAGCTTTCCAAATTTGTCGGAGAGGGCGTAAGGAAGCTTAGGCCAATTTTGCGCCCTCTGCAAGCGGCCCCAGGACAGCGCAGATAAGCCAAACGCAAGTTTTCGGCGGCGGGGGAAAGGCTCATGGCCAAAGCCGGCGCAGGTCTTGCAGGCCGTCGCCGAGGAAACACAGGCGATCAGCCCGCGCCGCTCAATCGTGCAGGTGTGTCCTCTGACGTTGTTTCACCGTGTTATTTAAACGGATGCGGAAACGAGCGCTCCCTCTTTCCGAAGAACATTGTCAAAGTAGGCGATCGTCTTGGAGAGTCCTTCCTTAAGTTGAGTTTTCGGCTCCCACCTCAGGATCGTTTTCGCCGTTGTGATGTCCGGCTGTCGCTGACGCGGGTCGTCTGACGGCAACGGTTCAAAACGAATCTTTGATTTTGTGCCGGCTAAGTCGATAACGAGTTCGGCAAGTTCCCGGATGGTGAACTCCCGGGGGTTGCCAATATTGACGGGGCCAATTACATGCGATGGGGTCTCCATCATCCGAACAATTGCCTCGATCAGGTCGTCCACGTAACAGAAGGACCGCGTCTGGGTTCCTTCGCCGTAAATGGTGATCTCCTGCCCACGCAAAGCTTGCACGATAAAATTTGAAACAACGCGTCCATCATCAGGGCGCATGCGCGGGCCATATGTATTGAAGATCCGGACGACCTTGATCGCCAGATTATGCTGTCTGCGATAGTCGAAGAACAGGGTCTCCGCGCACCTTTTTCCCTCATCGTAACAAGACCGTCGTCCGATCGGATTGACGTTCCCCCAGTATTCCTCCGTTTGAGGATGCACAGCAGGGTCCCCGTAGATCTCGGATGTCGACGTCTGAAGAATCTTAGCCTTAACGCGCTTGGCAAGTCCGAGCATGTTGATTGCGCCGATGACGCTTGTTTTCGTTGTTTGTACCGGATCGAGCTGATAGTGTATCGGCGAGGCAGGACAGGCCAGGTTGAAGATTTCATCGACTTCAACATAGAGTGGAAAAGTCACGTCGTGCCGCATAAGCTCCATGTTCGGATTGTCGAGTAGGTGAGTGATATTCCTTCGCGCACCAGAGAAGAAATTATCCACGCATAGGACTTCGTGTCCCTTATTCAGGAGATATTCGCAAAGATGCGAGCCGAGAAATCCGGCTCCGCCGGTGACAAGAATCCGTTTCATAATAATCGTGGCCCCCAATTGGAGATGAGATCCGGTGCTGAGGAATCGTTCT
>Ga0335075_10011808_pt1 | contig 13197 bp, 12 predicted proteins | sample Lox_Sample_24_FD_206723 | JGI IMG/M metagenome (GOLD analysis project Ga0335075, IMG submission 206723) | Soil microbial communities from Loxahatchee National Wildlife Refuge, Florida, United States - Lox_Sample_2.4 | ecosystem: Environmental > Terrestrial > Soil > Wetlands | place: USA... | reverse complement strand
GATGCCATGGCCGATTCGGTCAGCAGGATCCTGACCCGTGCCTTCTCCCGTTCCCGGGCATCATCGGCCGGGAACTTCAGGAACCGGATCAGCGGTTCGAGCGTCGCGCCCTGCAGCACCAGTGTACCCAGCACCACCGCCAGCGCGCTCAACACCACCAGGTCCCGCTGCGGGAATCCGCCCGGCAGGGCGAGCGCCGCGGCCAGGGTCACCATGCCGCGCATGCCACACCAGGCGGCGACGACGCCCTGCTTCAGGGTCGGACCGCCGGTGCCCCGCCAATGCCGGATCAGTCGCTGCACGGCGCGGTTGTAGGTCATCACCAGCACGATCCGCACGCCGATCACCAGGGCGAGCACGATCCCGGCGAAGCGCAGGTCCTGGTGCAGCTGCGCCGCGGGCAGACTGCGCACGATGCCGCGCGCCTCGAGGCCCACGAACAGGAAGGCCAGGACGTTGAGGACGAACACCACCACGACCCACACGGCATTCGAGTGGATCCGGTCGAGCGCGGCCATGCGGCCGTCATGCTGCGCGACCGTCATGGCAGCGGCGACCACGGCCAGTACGGGCGACACGCCGAGGCGCTCGGCGACCACCCAGGTGGCGAAGGTCACCAGGAACTGGAACAGGATGCCGCCGAGGGTGCCGATCAGGAACCGCATCACGAACATCGCGAGCTGACCGGAGAGGAACCCCAGCAGCAGGCCGCCGGGAATGGCGAGGGCGAGGCGCGGCAGCGCGTGCGCGACCGGTCCGCCGTCGGTGGCGACGCTCAGGGCCACACCGAAGATCAGCAGCGCGACGGCATCGTTCAGCAGGCTTTCGCCCTTGAGGACCGTGGCGGTGGAATGGGGCAGGTCCGGCCGATTCAGCATCGCCGCCGCCGCCGCCGCATCGGGCGGTGAGACGATCGCCCCGAGCACGATCGCCGCGGCCAGCGGCAGGCCGCCCAGCGCCACGCCGGCCCAGGCCACCACCGCGGTGGTCACGAGCACGGCCACTACCGCCAGCGCCAGCAACGACAGCCAGTAGGTGCGGATCGCGCGCAGCGGGAAGTCGAACGCCGAATCGAGGATGGCCGGGGCGATGAACAGCGCCAGCGCCAGCCCCGGGTCGAAGGACACCGCGGCCGCCCAGGGAAGTGCCGCCACCAGCACCCCGGCCACGGCGAGCATGGTCGGATAGGGGATGTGCAGCCGCCGCGAAGCCTGCAGCAGCAGCACCGACAGCAGCAGCAGCGTCAGGATGCTTTGGAACAGCGCCATGCACTGATATTAACCGGGGCTTGCGCAAGTGCCACCGCGGGCCCGACACTGGGTCCATAAAGATGAGGGGGTGGCATGAACAAGCAGCTGTTCGCCGAGTACATCGACAGCTTCAACCGCGACGACTTCGAGGGCTTCAGCAAGTACTACGCCGAGGATGTGGTGCTGGAGCTGGGGAAGCGCAAGACGCTGCATGGCCGGCAGGCCATCATCGACTTCTACCGCGAGATCAAATCCAGGATCCGCGAAACCCTGGTCATCCGCAACGTCGTGGCCGACGAGGACGGGCTCGCCGCGGAAGTCGCCACCGAATTCCACGCGCTGGCCGACTGGCCGGATTTCATCGCAGGTCCGATCCGCAAGGGAGAGAGCATCAACATCGTGAGCTGGGTGTTCTACCGGATCGTGAACGGCCGCTTCCAGCACATCCGCTCCACGCGCGTGTGAGCATGGCGGGTTTCACGGGCAGCTACGATTACATCATCGTCGGCGGCGGGTCGGCGGGCTGTGTGCTCGCGGCCAACCTGAGCGCGCAGACCGATCGCAGCGTGCTGCTGCTGGAGGCCGGCGGCCCGGACGATCATTTCCTGCTGCGCATGCCGCTCGGATTCCTGCGCGCCCTGTTCCGCCCGGAATTCTCCTGGGGTTACTTCAGCGAACCCGAACCCCATCTGGGCGGCCGGCGGGTGTGGCTGCCGCGGGGCCGGGTGCTGGGCGGTTCGGGGTCCATCAACGGCATGTTCTACATGCGCGGCCACTCCGGCGACTTCGACGAGTGGCGGGATCGCGGCTGCACCGGCTGGGGCTACCGGGACGTGCTGCCGTACTTCCGGCGCATGGAGAGCAGCTGGCGCGGGGCAGGTCCCTATCATGGCAACGAGGGTCCGCTGCCGGTCACCCCGATCGACACCCGCCGGCTGCTGCACGAGCCGCTGATGCAGACCGCGGCCGCGGCCGGCTTCGGCGTCACCGAGGACCTGCACGCCCAGCTTCAGGAAGGCTTCGCGCGCGGCGAGATCAACGTCGATGCGCGCGGCCGGCGCGCCAGCACTTCGCGGGCGTACCTGCACCCGGTGATGGGCCGCGGCAACCTGACCGTGGAACTGAACGCCATGACCACCCGCGTGCTGTTCAGCAACGGCCGGGCAGGCGGCGTCGAGTACGTGCAGGACGGCCACGTGCACCAGGTCTGCGCCGACCGTGAAGTGATTCTGTGCGGTGGCACCTACAACACGCCACAGCTGCTGATGCTCTCCGGGGTCGGGCCCGCCGCGGAGCTGGCCCGCCACGGCATCGGCATCGTGCTCGACCTGCCGGGCGTGGGAGAAAACCTCAGCGAGCACCCGCACGTGCCGGTGGAGTTCGCGGCGCGGCGCCCCGTGACGTTCCTCAACGAGCTGCGGTTCGACCGCATCGCGCGCCACGTCGCGCAGTGGCTGATGTTCGGCACGGGCCCGCTCGCGACCCAGATCAACAGCTGCAACGTGGTCATCCGCACCCGTCCAGGCCTGACGCGGCCCGACGTGCAGCTGATGTGCAATCCGGTGCGCATGGACGCGAAGATCTGGTTCCCCGGATTTTCGCCGCGGCAGGAGGACCGGATCACCGCCGGGGTCGTGATCCTGCACCAACGCAGCCGCGGCCGGGTGAGCCTGCGTTCCGCGAGTCCCGGGGATGCCCCGCGGATCGAGCTGAACCTGTTCTCGCATCCCGATGACCTGGAGACCGCCAAGTGCGGCATCGAGGCGGCGCGGCATATCTACGGCACCCCTCCGCAGGCGGACCTGGTGGCGCGCGAAACGGCGCCGGGGGCGCAGGTCAGGACCGATGCCGATCTCGAGGCCTACATCCGGGCCACGGCGAGCGTCACCCAGCACCCCGTGGGAACCTGTGCGATGGGGGTCGGCCCCGAGGCCGTCGTGACCCCGGAGCTGCGGGTGCACGGACTGGCGGGCCTGCGGGTGGTCGATGCCTCGGTCATGCCCAGCGTCGTCGGCGCCAACACCAATGCCGCCGTGATCATGATCGCGGAGAAAGCCTCGGACATGATCCTGGGCCGCCCGCCGCTGGCCGCGGGAGCCTGAACATGCGCCTGTACCTGGTCCGTCACGCCATTGCCGAGGAGCGCGATTCGCGGCGCTGGCCCGACGACCGGCAGCGGCCGCTCACCGCGGCGGGCAGTCGGCGTTTCAGGCGCGCCGCGAAAAGCCTGGTGGCCGTCATCGAATCCGCCGGCAGCGTGGAGCGTCTGCTCACCAGTCCGCTGGTGCGCGCCCGCGAGACCGCGAGCCTGCTGCATCGGGCCGGACTGCCGCAGCCGATCGAAGAGTCGGTGCTCGCCCCCGGCCGGACCGCGGCGCGGGTGCTGGCGGTGCTGCGGGCCCACGAGGCGCAGTCCCTGGTGCTGGTGGGTCACGAGCCGGACCTCGGCAGGCTGCTCGCGGTCTGCATCGCGGGGCCTGGCGCGAAACCGTCCCTGCGCTTCAGGAAGGGCGGGGCCGCCTGTCTTTCTTTTGTGGGCGCGCCGCGGGTCGGGGAGGCGACGCTCGAGTGGCTGCTGCCGCCGAAGGCGCTGCGCGCCTTGCGGAAGTCGCACTGACGGCGAGTCTCGCGGTCAGGTCGTAGGCGTCGGCGCCGGTCACGGTGACCTGCGCGAACTCGCCGGCCTCGAGCGCGCCGCCGTCGGTGATGCGCACGATGCCATCGATTTCGGGCGCGTCGGCCGCGCTGCGCGCGATCGCCATCGGGCCGTCGATGGCATCCACCAGGACCTGCTGGGTGCCGCCGATCCGCTGCCGCAGGCGGGCGGCACTGATCGACTGCGCGTGCTGCATGAAGCGCTCGTAGCGCTGCTGCTGGATCTCGGGCGGAACATGCGGCCCCAGCGCGTTGGCCGCGGCGCCCGCCACGGGCGAGTATTTGAAGCAGCCGACGCGGTCGAGCTGCGCGGCGCCGAGCCACTGCAGCAGTTCCTCGAACTCGGCCTCGGTCTCGCCGGGAAAACCGACGATGAAGGTGCTGCGCAGGGTCAGTTGCGGGCACTCCCGGCGCCAGGCCCGGATGCGGTCCAGCGTGTCCACGGCATGCGCCGGCCGCCGCATGCGCTTGAGCACCGCGGGGCTGCCGTGCTGGAAGGGGATGTCGAGGTAGGGCAGGACCTTGCCCTCGTTCATCAGCGGGATCACTTCATCGACGTGCGGATAGGGGTAGACGTAATGCAGCCGCACCCACGCCCCCAGTGAGCCCAGGCCGCGGGCCAGGTCGATGAATCGAGTCTGGTACTCGTGGCCGCGCCAGCGGGCCGCGCGATAGCGCAGGTCGCTGCCATAGGCGCTGGTGTCCTGGGAGATCACCAGCAACTCGCGCACCCCGGCCTGGACGAGGCGTTCGGCCTCCCGCAGTACCTCGTCGATGGGCCGGCTGGCGAGCAGCCCCCGCAGCGCCGGGATGATGCAGAAGCTGCACTTGTTGTTGCAGCCCTCGGAGATCTTGAGATACGCGTAGTGACGCGGCGTCAGCCGTACGCCCTGCGCCGGCACCAGGTCGACGAACGGATCGTGTCGCGGCGGCAGGTGCTCGTGCACGGCGGCCATGACATCCTCGTAGGCATGGGGACCCGTGACTTTCAGGACGCTCGGATGGCGTTCGAGAATGCGCTCCGGGCGCGCGCCCAGGCATCCCGTCACGATCACCCGGCCGTTCTTCTCGAGCGCCTCGCCGATCGCGTCGAGGGATTCGTCCACCGCGGCGTCGATGAAGCCGCAGGTATTGACCACCACCACGTCCGCCCGCTCGTAGGTCGGGGCGACCTCGTAGCCTTCGGAGCGCAGGGTCGTGAGAATGCGCTCGGAATCCACCAGCGCCTTGGGACAGCCGAGGCTGACGAAGCCGACTTTCGGAATGCGGGCCATTGCGGAGGGGGGGCAGTGAACGGGGGGCGGATTCTACGGTATCCCGGCGCTGCGTACATGGTGGAGCACCACGAACAACGCCAGGACAACCATCGGCATGACCAGCCAGGGCCAGATGGCGTTGCGTCGCAGGGCGGGGCGCCCCTGGGTGCGGGCCCGGTGGGTGGTCATGGGCCCGCAATGTACCCGGGCGCTGCCGGCGCAGCAATGGCGCGGCGGCCGCCTCGCCAACGCGGGCTGGACTGTTGCATAGTGCCTCGCGAGGGCCCACCCGGAGGCTCGCCATCGATGCGGTGTGACGTTGGCTTTCGATCAGGCGTATTACCAGAAGTACTATTTCGACCCGCGCACCGCGGTCATCACCCGGGCGGAAATGAAGGCCCGGGCACGGCTGATCATCGCCTATGCCGGCCACGTCGGCCTGCCGGTGAAGCGCATCCTCGATGCCGGCTGCGGCACCGGGATGTTGCGCAAGCCCTTCCTGAAGGCTTTCCCGAAAGCGCGTTATGTCGGCCTGGACGTGAGTGAATACCTGTGCAGGCGCTACGGCTGGGAACACGGCACCGTCGACGGCTGGCGCAGTGCGGTACCGTTCGACCTGGTGGTCTGCTACGACGTGGTGCAGTACCTGGATGACCGGGCCGCGACCCGCGCGCTCGCGAATCTGGCGAAACTGTGCCGCGCCGTGCTGTATTTCGGGGCCCTGACGCAGCTCGACTGGCGCCGCAACTGCGACCGCCGCCGCACCGACGCCGACGTGCACATGCGCAGCGGGGACTGGTACCGCACCCGCCTGAAGCGCTACTTCCACGAAATCGGCGCCGGATTCTGGTTGCGGCGCAGTGCGCCCCTCACCGTCTGGGAGCTCGAGACCGCGGGTTGAAGGTGTCGTCGCCGTCGCAAATCCTGCAGTTCGCCGGGCCGGTCTCCCGGGAACCCGGTCCCGGGGCCGGGGGCCTCACCCTGGTGGGCAGCCTCGGCGCTCCCCCTGTTCCCGCGCAGCTGTCGCTGATCGGCGCGCGGCCGCCGGCGCCCCCGCTCCCCCGGCGCCTCACCGGTGTGACCGTGGAACTGACCGCCCCCGGCGCAATCCTGCTGCGCACCGACGCCGGAGAATGGCGCATTGCGTGCGCGACCTGGCAGCTGCACCAGGACGCGGGCGCGGTGTTCCAGGCGGCCATTCCGCCGCGGCCCACGCCCTGGGCCCGGCGTCTGGGCTGGCGGGTGCTGCTGAGCTTGGCCGCCACGGCGCCGGGTCGCGCGTTGCTCTCACGGCTGGCGAAAAAGTCAAATTCTCCCTAGAAATTGGCTTTGTGCCGGCAGTTCGGCCAAGATGGCCGGCAAACAAAGACGAGCAGATGAGGGAACAGCATGACCGTCGAGAGTCAACGCCCGACACCCGAGCGTGGCGCAGGTACCGCGGTCCGCGATCGGACGAACGCCCGCCGCGGCCGCTCGCGGATGCTGGACGCATACCTCGGTGACATCGAATACCTGATGCGCGAGCGGCTGTGGAGCGAGGCGGTGCCCCTGGCGCTGGCGCTGCCGCACATCTGCGTCGCGATCGGCGACCCGCAACTGCGCAGCTCGCCGCATGACTACTTCGAGTGGTGCCAGAACTGGGTGCGCCCCTTGCAGACGGAGTCGGCGTCGACGGTGCCGACGGCGGATGCGCTGTTCAGGATGGCGCAGTCGCGCGCCGAAGTCCCCGATGACGAGTCCGGCACGGCCGTGCCGGCCGACGCGCTGCGCCGGCTGCGGTTGCGGCGGCTCGCCCGCGCCATGCCGCTGCGTCGCCGCAGTGCCTTGAGCGAGCTGGTGCGCATCGATGCCGCGCAGGAACCGGAGCGGGAGGCCGCGCTCGCGCTGGTCGAGGCCGTGCGGCGCTGGTACGCCGACCGCGGCGCGCAGGATCCCACCGTGCAGAGCAACCTGGCGCGCCTGGCCATCCTGCGTTGAGTCGTGGCGGGTCGGCACCTTGAGGGGTTGCTGACTCGGGGCACCCAGATCCTGCCGCCGGAGCGGCGCGCGGTGCTGCTGGCGTTCAGCTGCAACTTCCTGGTCCTCGCCAGCTACTACATCCTCAAGCCGGTGCGCGATACCGTCGCGACGGTGTTCGGCACCGATGAGCTGCAGCTGCTGTTCACCGGCACCTTCATCGGCACCCTGATCGCATCGCCCATCTACGCGGCGCTCGCCGCGCGGGTGCGGCTGAACCGCCTGCTGCCCGGTGTGTTCTGGTTCTGGCTGCTGAACGTGCTGCTGTTCTACGCGCTGTTCAGGGTGGCCCCCGCCAACCGCTGGGTCGGCGGCGGTTACTACATCTGGTTCAGCGTCGTGAACCTCTTCATGATCTCCGTGTTCTGGACGCTGATGTCCGACCTGTTCAGTCCCGGGCAGGGCACGCGGCTGTTCGCGCTCATCGCCGCCGGCGGCAGCACCGGTGCCATCGCCGGGCCGCTGATCGTGCGGTTCGGCGTGCACGCGGTCGGCCTCGGCGGCATGCTGCTGATCGCCGCCGGCGGGTTCCTCGCCGTCATCTACCTGGTGCACCTGCTGATGCGCGAGAAGGCGCACCTGCAGCGCAGCGGCGGCGGCCAGCCCACGACCCTGGACCACGACCTGGCGGGCGGCGCGCTCGATGGCTTCCGCGAACTGCTGAGGTCGGCCTACTCGCGCCGCCAGGCGGCCTTCATGCTGCTGATGACCTGGGTCAATACGGTCGCGTACTTCCTGCAGACCGACGTGGTGGCCCGGGCCTTTTCGGCCGTCGCCCAGCGCGCCATCGCGATCGCCGACATTTCACTGGTCGTGAACGTGCTGGCCGCGATCATCCTGCTGTTCGGCCTGGGACGGTACGTGCATCGCTTCGGCGTCACCGCCGGGCTCATCCTCAATCCCATCATCATGGTCGTGGCCTTCATCGCCCTGGCGCTGTCGCCCACGCTGCTGATGATCCAGGCCCTGCAGGTGATCCGGCAGGTCGGCCAGTACGCCATCGCCCGCCCGACGCGCGAAATCTGCTTTACCGTGGTGCCACAGGCGGACCGCTACAAGACCAAGAATGTCATCGATACCGTGCTATACCGGCTCGGTGATCTGAGCGGGGCCTGGATGGAGACCGGACTGCGGGCGCTGGGCCTGCGGGTGGCGGGTTCCGCGGTCGCCGGCGTCGGCGTTTCCATAATCTGGGGCGCAGGCGCACTGCTGCTGGGCCGGCGGTACGAGGCGCTGCGGGCCCGGCAGGAAGCGGCGCAGCGCGCGGGCCCGCTGCCCCAACCGGCACCGGGCTTGCTATAGTCGCCGCGCCTGCAATCACCCTGATTTTTCTGCCATTTCCGACGCTATCAGGACGCAACATGTCTGACCGCAACAACCCTTCGCTGTTGGCCCGCATCCTCAAGTCGGTGGCGGGCGTGGAGCCGCACGAGGTGTCGGCGGTGCTGCTGAGCATGGTGTACTTCTTCTTCCTGTTCGGCAGCTACTCGGTGGTCAAGCCGGTGCGCGATGCCATGGGGACGGTGTATGGCATCAAGCACCTGAATGAACTGTTCATCGGCACCTTCATCGGCACGCTGATCCTGGCGCCGCTGTACGCCGGACTGGCCTCGCGCATCAAGCTGTCGAACTTCCTGCCCTGGGTGTACGGCTTCATCGCGCTCACCATCCTGGGCTTCTACGCGCTGTTCTCCGGCGGCAAGGTCTCGGACCGGTACGTGGCGGCGGGGTTCTACATCTGGGTGAGCGTGTTCAACATGCTCATCATCTCGGTGTTCTGGAGCTTCATGGCCGACATCTTCTCGCGCACCCAGGCGAAGCGGCTGTTCGGGTTCATCGCCGCCGGCGGCACGGTCGGGGGCATCGCCGGTCCTGCGATCGCAACCTTCCTCGCCAAGGGCGTGGGCAATGACGGGCTGATGCTGATCTCGGCGGCGGGATTCGTCGTGACCGGGGTGCTGGTGAAGCTGCTGGCGGGCGCGCGCGACAGGCTGGTGGCGGCCTCGGGCAACGAGGGCCAGCGCACCAACATCAATCACCGGCTGGGGGGCCGGAACCCGCTGGATGGCTTCATCCTGCTGCTGAAATCGCCCTACCTGCTGCTGATCGCAGGGTTCCTGTTCCTGATGACCTTCATCTCCACGATCGTGTACACGCAGCTCGGCGACCTCATCACCAAGGCCTTCACCGACCACAACGCGCGCACCCAGGCCTATGCCACCATCGAGCTTGCGGTGAACTCCCTGGCGGTGGTCATCCAGCTGATCGGCACCGGGCGGATCATCCAGCGCTTCGGGGTGACCCTTGGGCTGATGCTGAACCCGGTGATCATGGTGTTCGCGTTCCTGGCGATCGCGTTCTCACCGGTGCTGATGATCCTGGGAGGACTGCAGGTGGTGCGGCGCGTCGCCGAGTACGCCGTCGCCAAGCCCACCCGCGAGATGCTGTTCACCGTGGTGGACCAGGAGAGCAAGTACAAGGCCAAGAACGTCATCGACACGGTGGTGTACCGGGGCGGGGACATGCTGGCGGCACAGGCCACGGTCGGAGTGCTCAACGGCTTCGGCGACGTGGGACTCGCCATCCTCGGCATCATCGTTTCGCTGATCTGGTTCCCGATGGCCTGGATCCTGGGACGGCGTTACGAGAGCGCGCGCAGCACCGATGGCCTCAAGACCGCGGCCGTGCCGGCCGCCGGCCACTAGCCGCGGTCAGGCGCGGCCGTCCTGCAGCGTCGTCATGTCGATGACGAAGCGGTAGCGGACGTCGGCCTTCTCGACCTTGTGGTACGCATCGTTCAGTTCATCGATGCGGATCACCTGGATGTCCGGCGCCACGTCGTGCTCCGCGCACAACTGCAGGACCTCCTGCGTTTCTCGCAGGCTGCCGATGAGCGAGCCGGAGATGGCCTTGCGGTGCAGGGCGACCTCGGTGTTGTCGACCGGGTCCAGAGATTCCAGGCAGCCCACCACGCAGAGGGTCGAGTCGCGCTTCAGCAGCGCGACGTACGGGTTGATGTCGTGCCTCCGGGGGACCGTCGAGAGGATGAAGTCGAAGCTTGCGGCAGCGGCCCGCAGCGCCGGCTGGTCGTCCTCGATCAGCGCCGCAAATCCCATCTGCACCGCCTCTTCGGCCTTGTTGTGCCCGCGGGTGAGGACCGTGACGTGCGCGCCCATCGCCCTGGCGAGCTTCGCGCCGATGTTGCCCAGGCCGCCGAAGCCCACGATGCCGACGTGGGTTCCGGGCCCGACGCGCCAGCGCTTCAGGGGTGAATACGTGGTGACGCCGGCACACAGCAGTGGCGCGGCCGCATCGGGATCCAGCGCCGACGGGATCCGCAGCGCAAAGTTCTCCTTCACGACCAGGACGTTGGAATAACCGCCGAAGGTATTGTCGGTGCCGTAGATGTTGACGTGGCCGGGGGCCCGGGCGGCCGGGATCCTCGGTCCGTTGTAGGTGCCGAGCCAGCCGTTCGGCGATTCACAGTAGTTCTCGTTGCCGCTGCGGCACGGCTCGCACTGCCCGCAGCTGTCGAGCATGCAGCCCACGCCCACCAGATCGCCGACCTTGTGCCGGGTGACGCCCGGGCCGATGCGGGTGACGCGGCCAATCACCTCGTGGCCGGGCATGCACGGATAGACGGTATTGCGCCACTCGTTGCGGACCTGATGGATGTCGCAGTGGCAAACCCCGCAGTACAGCACCCGCAGCTCGATCTGCCTTTCCTGCGCCGCGGTGCGCTCGAACTCGACCGGCTTGAGATGGCTGAAGCGGTGCCGCGCGGCATAGCCTACGGCCTTGATGCGTGCCTGCGGTCCCTCGATCGCATCCGCTTTGATCACGCTGTTCATCGGTGCTGCTCGCTGTCGGCGGTCACAGAGCCCGAGGCTGCAGCAGCGGCCGCGCCGCCAGCAGCGGTGAATCTCGCGCCACGCTGTCAGAGGCCGCCGGACGGGGACTTGCGGCATGACCTTTGCGATTGCCGTCGGGTCAGTGAGAGGCCTTGCCGCTGGCGACGCCGGGTTTCACCAGCAGGATGAGCGGCAGCAGGCACAGGAAGATCCAGGCGAAGGCCTGGTAGGAATCCAGGTAGCTCAGCAGCTGGGCCTGCCGGGTCGCCGCCTGGTAGGCGCGGGCCATGATCATCATCGAACCATCCGCCACGTGCGTCACCTGCGCGAGGTGCTGCGTGAAGCCTGCCAGGTTCGGGTTCATGGGCTGCAGGTGCTCCACCAGCCGGCTCTGGTGGAACTGTTCGCGGCGCGTCACCAGGGTCGAGGCAAAGGATATGCCGATGCTGCCCCCGAAGTTGCGCGCCAGGTTCACCAGCGCCGAGGCGTAGTTGGTGCGGTCGGGCGGGATGTCGCGGAAGCCCAGGGCATTGATGGGCAGGAACAGGAAGGCCAGGCCGAAGGACTGCATGAGCCGGCCGGCGGCGAGCGCGGTGAACGATGCCGCGAGATACAGGTTCGTCATCCACCACAACGCCCCGGCCGAGCAGACCACCCCCGTGGCGATGATGATGCGCAGGTCCACCTTGCCCACGAGCTTGCCCATCAGCGGGAACATGACCATGAGCAGCAGGCCGCCGGGCGCGATCACCTCTCCGGCCTCGGTCGCCCGATACCCCATCAGCGATTGGGTGTAGGCGGGCAGCAGGTAGGTCGTGCCCAGGATCATGAAGCCGAAGAAGGCCATCAAAATGAAGCCGATCGTGAAATCCCGATATTTGAACAGCTTGAGGTCCACCATCGGATTGCGCTGCGGCCACTCCCACCACAGGAACAGCACGAAGCCGACGCCCGAGGCGACGGCGAGGCAGGTGATCAGGCCGCTGGCGAACCAGTCGTCCTGCTGGCCCCGGTCGAGCACGATCTGCAGGCACCCGAGCGCGATGGCGATGAACGCGAAGCCGCGCCAGTCGACCTTGCCCTCCGCCCCCGAGCGGCCCTCGTTGGGCGTGCGGATCAGGAACCCCAGCAGGAACAGCAGCACCACCCCGACCGGGACGTTGATGAGGAAGACCCATCGCCACTCGTAGTTGTCGGTGATCCAGCCGCCCAGGGTCGGCCCGATGGCCGGGGCCGTAACGGCCGCGACGCCATAGATGGCCGTCGCGATGCCGCGCTTCTCGGCCGGAAAGGAATCGGTGAGGATGGCCTGTCCGGTGGGCTGCAGCCCGCCGCCCGCCGCGCCCTGCAACGCCCGCAGCATCACCAGCACCGGGAGGGTGGGCGCGAGCCCGCACAGCAGCGAGGCGAGGCTGAAGCCCGCGATGCAGGTCAGGAAGAACTTCTTGCGGCCGAACTTGCCGGCGAGCCACCCGGAGATCGGCATCACCGCGGCGTTGGTCACGAGGTAACTGGTCAGCGTCCAGGTCGACTCGTCCTGGCTCGCCGACAGATCCCCGGCGATGTGCGGCAGCGCGACGTTCGCGACCGAGATATCGAGGATTTCCATGAACGCCGCGACGGCCACCACCGGCGCGACCACCCAGGGATGGATGCCCGCATTGCCGCCCTTGCTCACGGCACGACCCGCGCCACGTCGGGCGAGTCCGGCGCGCGCGCGCCTTTGAGGTTGTCATCGAGGATGCGGCGTATTTCTGCATCCACGCCGGCGTCCTGGGAGGCATACACGTTGGTGCGCATGTCCGCCGGCCAGGCCGGCCGCGCCGACAGCGACGCGCCGCTGAGGTCATGCACGTCGATATCCACGTCGGTCGAGAGGCCCAGGAACAGCGGGTGGTTGGCGAGTTCGCGCGGATCGAGGCCGATGCGCACCGCCAGGCGCTGCACGATCTTGATCCAGTTGCCGGTGGCGTTCTCCGCCGGCAGCACGGCAAGCGCCGAACCGGTGCCCGCCGACAGCCCCAGCACCCGCCCGTGGTATCGGAAGGCGGACCCATAGATGTCGGCCGTCACCGTGACCGGTTGGCCGATCCGGATCTTCTCGAGCTGCGTTTCCTTGAAGTTGGCGTCGATCCAGACGCGGTCGAGCGGCACGATCGCGATCATCGA
>Ga0335075_10011807_pt1 | contig 13197 bp, 11 predicted proteins | sample Lox_Sample_24_FD_206723 | JGI IMG/M metagenome (GOLD analysis project Ga0335075, IMG submission 206723) | Soil microbial communities from Loxahatchee National Wildlife Refuge, Florida, United States - Lox_Sample_2.4 | ecosystem: Environmental > Terrestrial > Soil > Wetlands | place: USA... | reverse complement strand
CTCACCTCGCCGCCGACGGAGTCAAGCGACTGACCCTGGAGCTCGGCGGGCATGCCCCGGTGCTCGTCTTCGACGACGCGGACGTGGGGAAGGCAGCCCAGCAGGCGGTGGCGGCCAAGTTCCGCAATGCCGGGCAGATTTGCATCGCCCCCACCCGGTTCCTCGTGCAGGAACGCGTGTACGGGGACTTCGTCGCGAAGTTCGGCGAGGCGATCGGCCGACTGAGGCTCGGCAACGGCCTTGAACCCGAGACCACGATCGGCCCGCTCGCCCACGACCGCCGGCCGCCGGCGATCGAGGCCCTGGTGGGTGATGCCGTCGATCGGGGTGCCCGCGTGGTCTCGGGCGGGTCGCCGGTCGAGGGACAGGGGTACTTCTGGCGGCCGACGCTCCTGGCGGACGTCGATGCAGAAGCGCGCGCGATGAACGAGGAGCCGTTTGGCCCCGTCGCGCTGGCGGTGCCGTTCTCCGATATAGACGACGGGCTGCGCCGCGCCAACGAGCTGCCGTACGGGCTGGCCTCGTACGCGTTCACGACGTCGAGGGAAACGGCGCACGAAGTCGCCGAGCGTATTGAGGCCGGGATGCTGGCCATCAACCATTTCCGGCTGACCGGACCGGAAACACCGTTCGGTGGCGTGAAGGAGAGTGGCTACGGCTCCGAGGGCGGATCCGAGGGCATCGAGGACTTCCTGTTCTCCAAGCTGGTGAGCGAGGGCTGAGGAGTTTGGGCATCGTAACGACCCAGGCGGCCATCGTCGACGGCCCCGGAGCCCTCTTCGAAGTGCACGACGTCACGCTCGACGGGCCGCGCGCCGGAGAAGTGCTCGTCCGCATCGTCGCGGCGGGGGTTTGCCACACCGATCTCGGGATGCAGGCGGCCGGCCTGCCGTACAAGCTGCCCGTCATCCTCGGCCACGAGGGCGCCGGAGTAGTGCAGAGCACCGGTCCGGGGATGGACAAGGTGGCTCCCGGCGATAAGGTCCTGCTCAGCTTCACCTCATGCGGTGCCTGTGAGTCATGCCGCGGGGGTCACCCGGCTTACTGCGATACATGGGTCACCCGCAACCTGCGCACCGGCCTACGCGAAGACGGCACCCCAGTCGCGCGCCGCCGTGGGCAGCCGGTGGCGGCGCGGTTCTTCGGCCAGTCGTCGTTCGCCGCTCACGCGATCGTCGACGAGCGCAGCATCGTCAAGGTCGATCCAGATGCCGATCTCTCGGTCCTCGCGCCGCTGGGATGCGGCGTGCAGACCGGCGTCGGCGCGGTGTGGAAGGTCTTGCGTCCCGAGCCCGGGCAGACACTGGCGGTATTCGGGTGCGGCGCCGTCGGCATGTCCGCGATCATGGCCGCCGCGCTTCTGCCACTCGAGGCCATCGTCGCCGTGGACAGGGTGAGCGAACGGCTCGACCTCGCCCGCAGCCTCGGGGCAACCCACGTCATCGACACCCGCACCTGCGATGCACGAGAAGTGATCGCCCAGATAACCCAGGGACACGGGATCGATCATGCCGTCGAGACGACGGCTAATCCGGAGGTGCTCCGGACGTCGATCGACGCTCTCGCAACTCGCGGCACCTGTGCCGTGGTCGGCGCTCCGCGACCAGGGACGGAGGCATCGTTCGATGTATCCGGGATGCTTCCAGGGAAACAGATCGTCGGGGTAACGCTGGGGGACGGAGAACCGGACACGTTCCTTCCGATGCTCATGAAACTGCACGCTCAGGGCCGTCTGCCGCTTGAGAAATTGGTGCGCTACTACCCTCTGGCCGACCTTAACCGCGCGGCCGACGACATGCGCGCCGGCCGCACGATCAAGCCAGTGATCCGGTTCTAGGCAATGAGACCAGCCAAGTGACGAGCAAGGAGACTCCCGTGCGAACCTCGGAGCCGATGTCGCAACAGAGTTCAGGTTTCATCGAATACGACGAGCTATTCATCGGGGGAGCGTGGGGCCGGCCGGCATCAGCAGCGCGTCTCACGCTCACATCAGCAAGCACCGAGGAACCGCTGGGATCCGTTCCCGTGGCCGACGAGGCCGATGTGGACAGGGCTGTTGCCGCCGCCGTATCCGCCTTTGACCAGAGCGGAGGCTGGCCCAGCTGGGAACCGGCTCGGCGCGCAGCCGCCATGAGAAGCCTGGCCGACCAACTGGAGGCGCGCGCCCCGGAGATGGCGCGCAGGGTCAGCAGCCAGAACGGAATGCCGATCGCGCTGTCCCAGATGGCCGAGGCGCGTACCCCGATCGTGACGTTGCGGTACTACGCCGACCTGATCGAACGCCTGCCCGCCGAAGAGGAGCGCCCCGGGGTCAGGGGCGGGACGACCGTCGTCCGCCAGGAGCCGATCGGGGTGGCAGCGGCCATCGCGCCGTGGAACTACCCCCAGACGCTGGCAGCCGCGAAGTACGCGCCCGCGCTGGCGGCAGGCTGTCCGGTGGTTCTCAAGCCGTCGCCGGAGACGCTCCTCGACGCGTTTCTCTTCGCCGAGGCGGTCGCCGCGTCCGACCTTCCACCCGGGGTCATCAACATCGTCCCCGGCGGCCGCGAGATCGGCGCCTACCTGGTCGCGCACCCAGGGGTCGACAAGGTGGCCTTCACCGGCTCGACCGCGGCGGGCCGGCAGATCGCGGAGACCTGCGGTCGGATGCTCCGTCCGGCGACGCTCGAACTCGGCGGGAAATCGGCCGCGATCATCCTCGAGGACGCCGACCTCAACCTGCCGGAGATCCGGCAGAGCCTGGTTCGGGCCACGCTGGGCAACAACGGACAGACCTGCTTCATCAGCACCAGGATCCTCGCGCCCCGTTCGCGCTACGAGGAGATCGTCGACACGATCGCCACGCTGGTCTCCTCACTGACCATTGGCGACGCCCTGGACCCGGCCACCCAGATCGGGCCGCTGGTGTCGCGGATCCACCGCGATCGCGTCGAGGGCTGCATCGCCAAGGGCGAAGCCGAAGGGGCGCGGCTCGTCACCGGCGGACGCCGCCCACCCCGGCTGACGCGCGGCTGGTTCGTCGAACCGACCGTGTTCGCCGACGTCGACAACCGCTCGACGATCGCCCAGGAGGAAATCTTCGGCCCGGTGCTGTCCCTGATTCCTTACGCCGACGTCGACGACGCGGTTCGGATCGCGAACGAGTCGAACTACGGCCTCGGCGGCTCAGTGTGGACAAGCGACCCGCGCCGCGGCCGCGAGGTCGCGAACCGCGTGTCCACCGGCACGATCGGCATCAATCGCTACCTGCCCGATACCGGTGCGCCCTTCGGCGGCGTCAAGAACAGCGGAATCGGCCGCGAGCTGGGGCCCGAGGGCCTGGCCGCCTACCGGCAGATCAAGTCCATCTTCACGTGAGAGCTCCCGACGACGCTGAGCCGAGTCGGTCGTGGCTTGCGCAGTACGACCGGCGCCGACTCGAGGCCGAGCTCAAAAGACGCGGCCGGTGTCGCACCATCGCCGGGGTGGAGATCAACTTCCTCCATGTGCGATCTCCCCGGGCGGACGCACGCCCAGTGCTGATGACCCGCGGGTGGCCAGGCTCGGCAATGGAATTCCTCGATGCTCTCGACGACCTGAGCGACCCGCCGCCAGGTCAGCCGGCGTTCCATGTTGTGGCGCCGTCGCCCGGGCTCGGGTTCCCTGACCGTCCGGCCGAGCCCGACTGGGAAGCAGAGCGCATCGCCGATACCTGGGCCGAGCTGATGTCCCGGCTGGGTTACGAGCGCTTTCTGGCCTAAGGCAGACACCGATCGGGTTCATCGCCAAGCTGCGAACGGTGAACGGAATCGGGTCATTCACCCCTACTGGCAGGAGGCCGGGCTGCCCGTGTCCCTGTAACACCCCGACCGAATGACTAGGGACGACGATGACCCCACCGGGCGTGCGGTATGCGCATAGGCGGGCAGCGCTAATCGTTCGACGGCCCCGCGTCTACGACTACGTCCTGGGTAGGAAGGTTCGTGTTCTTTGCTGCTGCGGAACCTACTTGAGCTTGCTCGTGAACCTCTGCCATGCGTCCGCCGGGAACGCCAGCGTTCCGCCCCCACGGTCTTTGGTGTCGCGCACCATGACCACGCGCGTAGTGTCCGCCACTTCAACGCAGTTCCCGTTGCCGCCTGTGTAGCTGGCTGTGCGCCACACCGGTTGGCTACTAGCCATGTCTCAACCTCTGATCTCTCCCAAGAGCTGCCGAGTGTCTGTCGGAGACAGAGCACAGCTGTTGATCATGCTAAGCGCTGTGGTTATGGCCGCAGACCTGAGCAGATAGCCGCTGATCTCGCCTCTCAGATCAGCAAGGGGAACCTTTCCAAATGGGACAGCCTTCCCCTTAACAGGACTCTCGCAGACAAGTGGGATGCGTCAGGCCGAACGGTCAGCAGGGCAAAAAGTCTCCTACACGCTCACGGAATGCTGACGTTGGTTGAGCGACGCTACTACGTGGCCTAGGCAAACAAAAGGGGCCGACCCCCGAATGATTCGGAGGATCGGCCCTACGGTGTTGCGGTAGATCAGAGAGGCCAGTGCGGACTAGTCGAAAACAGTCGCGGCCGCGTCGGTCTTCAAGCACTCGCCGGAGCAGGTCGCAGGCTTCCTTGCCGGGCTGGACCTGATCCCGCCCGGCCTCGTCGACGCCGCCGACTGGAACCCCGGCGCCTCCGTGCGCACATCAGCGACCGGCCGCGGCCGGGTGCCGGCCGGTGTGGAGCGCAAACGCGGCTGATCGCGAGCGATCCCAGGGAAATTCAAATCAGCATCTCGAACGGACCGTGCCGACTCTGCTGCCGCCAGCGTGTCGGGCAACGGCGTGGAGCGCCGCCAGTCAGGTGACCGGGGTACCGGGCTGCGTTGCCGCCGCCGGCCTGCTGGCAGCCGCGTCTTCCAAGGCAGAGGCCTTAACGCCTCGTCCATCACCGATAGGGGCGTGCACTGGGGTCGTTTACCCCTAGAGGGTCGGCGGCGCGTGTAGGAGTGTCTGTTGTGACGCGTATCACCGATGAAAAGGGCCTTCTCCTAGGCCGAAAATTTACGCCAAGTATCCAGGCAATCTCGCCTTAAGTTCAATTCACCCCTCGGTGCCCGCTCCGAAATCTTTGTAAAAGGCAGGGCCGGATCCGGTCACGCTTTTCGCCGTTTCGTTCGGCACGAACCGCAAGTCAGCCTCAAAGCAGGAGAAGCAGATATATGGCCAGAAGTCTCGCGCCCCGCACCAGACGCGGTGCGGTCGGTGCCTCAACCGCACTCAAGGTCCTGATCGGTGCGGTAGCCCTGAGCACACTCGGGGCATGCTCGTCAGCCAGCGGTGGAGGGTCCAGTTCGGTCGGCAGTTCGGCTAGCAGCCAGCCCGGCAACTCGGGCACCAGCCCGGCCAGCAGCCCAGCCGCCGATTCCTACGTACTGCAGTCCGAGCAACTGCTCGAGAAGGCACACGAGGCCGCGGTCACCGGCCTGTCCTTTGGCACGGTCAGCGCGAACGAAATCGTGCCGTGGAAGGCGTCGGAAATGCCTACGCCCACTGCGCCGCCGAGCAAGCCGCTCACGGTGAATGTCGTTTACGGCATTCCCGTAGGATATGCGCCCTACGCCGCCCACCTCATCCGGGCAATTGGGACGAAGCTCGGCTGGACGGTGAATATCTTCCCGGCCAGTGCGCCCACGCAGCAGGCCGAGCTCGCCGCGATGCAGCAGGCTGAGCTGGGCAAGCCGAACGCGATCATCTCGATCGTCGTCCCGGCCACCTGGGTCGGCCCGGCGCTCGCCTCGGCGAAGACGGCCGGCATTGACACCGTCGACATCCATCAGGACTCGACCGATGGAAACGGTTATGACGGCCTGATCCCGTCCGCCGAGGGCGTCCAGAAAGCTCTGCTCGCAGCCTGGGCGGTCGCGAAGACAAACGGGAAGGCGAACACGATGCTGGTCGAGGCGCCCGGATTCAGCGACGTCAACGTCGCCGCCGCGCAGAGCTATCTCCAGCCATGCAGCGGCTGCACCACGATCGTCCAGCAGTTCAACCCGGCCGTGTTCACAGACCCGATCCAGGAGCAGAGCAGCGCCAGTTCGGCGATGTCCGCGCACAACAGCGTCAATTACATGATCTGGCCGAGCGGGGGCCTGCCCCTGACGCCCGCGCTTGACGGAATCGCCGCATCCCCCGACACCGGAGCCCAGTTGCTGGTTGACGACGCGTCGGCGGAGAACGTGCAGCTGCTGAAGGAGGGCAAGCTTCCCATGGTCATGGAGGGACCCGGCGCGCTTCTCGTGCTCGAGGCCATCGACGACGTGAACCGGATGGAGCAGGGCAAGCCGGCGCTCGCGGAAGATTCGCTGCGGATTCCGATCAGCTACTGGACCCAGAGCCAGGCGCCTGCGCCCAACTTCTCGGCCATCACGCAGGCGCAACTCGAGGCGAACGACTGGCTGTCGCCCTTCGAGGGCGCGTGGCATGTCCAGCTCAAGAGCGTGATTCTCGGGGTCGCGAGCTGAATGAGCGGCTACCTGCAGTCCGACTGTTCATCGACGGGCAGCCCGCTGGCAGCCGAACTCGCCGTGGACGCGGTCGGCCTTCGGAAGGTGTACGGGCCGACTGCGGCTCTCGCCGGCGTGGACTTCCAGGTCCGCGCCGGCGAGATTCACGGCCTCCTGGGCGAGAACGGAGCCGGGAAGTCGACCCTCGTCCGGCTTCTCGCCGGAGTCGAGCGACCCGACGGCGGTCAGCTGCGCTTCTTCGGAGAGCAGGCCAGCGGAGGACCGAGCGGGCGTCGCCGCGACGGGCTGGCGTTCATCCACCAGGACCTCGGACTGTTCGCGCAGTTCTCGGTGGCGGACAACATCGCCCTGTCCAGCGGCTTCCGTCTTCGCGGCAAGTTCATCGACCAGGCTGCGACGATCACCCGGGCCAGGGAAACAGTTGAGCGCATCGGCTTCGACTGCGACGTCACCAAGCCGGTGGGCGGGCTGCCGCTGGCCGATCAGACGCTTGTCGCGGTCTGTCGCGCGCTCGCCGACGGCGCTCGGCTCATCGTCCTGGACGAGCCGACCGCGTACCTGGAGGCGCGGCAGGTCAGGAAGGTTTTTGACCTGCTCTCCGGCCTGCGTTCTGACGGTGTCGCCTGCGTGCTGATCAGTCATCGCAGTGAAGACGTGCTGCGCGTCTGCGACCGCGTGACGGTACTGCGCGATGGCCGCACGGTCGCTCGCCGAGGGGCGCGGGAGCTCTCGGAGGTGGAGTTGATCCGGCTCATCACCGGCCGGGCCGACGCGTCAGACAGCGCGCCACGGCGTCCGCCGGTCCCCGACGGCCGGCCGGCGCGGTTGCTGGCTGACGCCCTTCGCGGCTCCGGCTTCGGGCCGGTCTCGTTCTCAGTGCACGAGGGCGAGGTAGTCGGGCTTTGCGGTCTGGCCGATGCAGGACAGTTCGCGGTCGGACGCGCCCTCGTCGGCGACATCAGCGCATCCGGAGGCGGGCTCACGATAGACGGCCGCGATCTCAGCCCCTCCGGCGTCCGCGACGCGCTCGGCGCGGGAATCGGCTTCGTCCCTGCCAACCGGTCCGCCGACGGGCTGGCCGGCGCTCTCACCGCGGCCGAGAACATGCTGATGAGTCCGCCGGGCAAGTGGTGGCAGCCGTTGCGGAGCAGCAGCGAGGGGGAGATGTGCCGAGGACTGCTTCTTAAATTCCGTGTCGTCCCGCCCTTGCCCGACCGTCCGGTATCGACCTTCAGCGGGGGGAACCAGCAGAAGATCCTGCTGGCCAAGTGGCTCGGCTTCGACCGCCGCCTGGTCATACTCAACGAACCGTCGGCAGGCGTCGACGTCGGCGCCAAATCCGACATCCACAAGCAGATCCGTTCGGACTGCGAGAACAACGGCACCGCAGCACTCGTGATCAGCACAGACTTCCAGGAAATCGTCGACCTGTGCGACAGAGCCCTCGTGATGCGACGAGGGGTCATCGTCGGCGAACTGGGATCGTTGGAGCTCCATCCCGATGTGCTCACCGAGATGGCATACGGAGGAGCGGTATGACTGGCCCCACCAATTCCGCCGCGCGCGTTTCCCCGGCGGGAAAGGACCCGACGCGGGACAAGATCCCCAGGGGTCTGACCGAGCGTGTCGGCAAGTACGGCCTCCTCATCTTCCTCGTCATCGTGTTCGCCGGTTTCAGCCTTGCGCGACCGTCGGAGTTCGCGAGCTGGGAGAACATCCGGACCACGCTCGACCAGCAGACGCCGGTCATCATCGGTGGCCTGGCGGTGATGATGACCCTGCTGACCGGCGAAATCGACCTGTCGGTGGCCGCAAACATCTCGCTCGCCAACATCTTTCTCGCGGGTCTGACGACCAACAACGGATTCCCGACCCCGGTGGCGGTCGTCCTCGCGGTCCTCGTGAGCACCGCCGTGGGCTTCCTCAACGGTCTGATCGTCGAGAAGCTCCAGGTGACGTCGTTCGTCGCGACCCTGGGCATGGCGACCCTGATCGGCGGCGTCGGCTTGGCCTACAGCCACAGCACTGACATCCTCACGGTGCCGAACAGTGTCACCGCGATGGTCCGCACCAGTGTGATCGGGCTCCCCCTATCGGTGTTCTACGGGCTGGCGGCCATGCTCGTCGTCGGTCTCGTCCTGCGTTACCTGCCGGTAGGGCGGAAGTTGCGCGCCGTTGGGGCGAACCCGCGCGCAGCGGCGCTCACCGGGATCCGCCCAGGCCTGTACCGGATCGCAAGCTTCACGCTCGGAGGCGCTCTGGCGGGCATTGCCGGCGTCGTGATAACGGGCCAGCTCGGATCGGCGACAGCCGCTGGAACTGCCGACTCCTTGCTGCTGCCTATTTTCGCGGCAGTCTTTCTGGGCTCAACGGCATTCACTCCCGGACGCCAGAACGTCCCTGGCCTGTTCGTGGCCGCGCTCTTCCTCGCCTTCGTCTCCTCGGGCCTGGTCCTCCTAGGCGCGCCATCGTGGGCCTCGCCGCTGATCAACGGCGCCGCGCTTATCCTCGCCGTCGCCTTCTCCACGTGGGCACTGCGGATGCAGGCCCGCCAATTCCGCGTCCAGCAGCTTAGGCAGATGGACCTGGAGGATGCGATGGTTTCCGGTGCAACATCTGCGGGAGGCCTCGAAGCAGCACACCAAAATCCAACTCCGTCGGTGTGAGCGCGATCTCGCGCCCCCTCAGCTAACTAGCAGCACCCCAAACGCGCCGATGACCAAGGTCGGCCAGATCGATAAGAAAGCCCTGCGCATGGACACTACCGAGGGGCTGGCCAGCGAGATGGCCGCCGCGGACTTCGACAATCCCCAGCTCCAGGCAAAGCTCGCCGCTCTCTACCGCGACTTCGACGCGGCCGGCATGACGCCGCTATGGCGCACCCGCGAGGGCCTGATGCCGTCCAACCCGGCACCGCGCGCGGTGCCTCACGTGTGGCGGTGGGCACGCCTGCATCCGCTCGCCGCGCGCAGCGCCGATCTGGTGCCGGTCGGCCGGGGCGGTGAACGACGGGCCATCGGGCTGGGCAACCCCGGCCTGCCCGGCGACCCCTACGCCACACCGACGCTGTGGGCGGCGATCCAGTACCTCGCGCCAAGGGAGAGCGCGCCCGAGCACCGGCACACCCAGTCCGCCTTCCGATTCGTCCTCGAAGGCGAAGGCGTGTGGACAGTAGTGGACGGCGACCCGGTGGCGATGCGCCGCGGCGACCTGCTGCTCACACCGGGGTGGCACTTCCACGGCCACCACAACATCTCCGATACTCCGATGGCCTGGCTGGACGGCTTGGACATCCCGCTGGTCGCCACCCTGGACCAGGGATTCTTCGAGTTCGGCCCCGAGCAGCTCCGGGATACCTCCACCCCGGACCGCAGCCGCGGCGAGCGGCTGTGGGGGAGTCCCGGCCTCACCCCCGTATCGACCGCGGGAAAACCGCTCCGCGCGTCACCGCTGATGGCCTACCGGTGGGCGCACACGGACGCGGCGCTGCGCGCGCAGCTCGAGCTTGACGACGAGGGCTATCCCGGGGTCGTCGAGGCTGGTCACGCGGCAGTGCGGTTCACCAACCCCACGACTGGAGGTGACGCGCTGACCACCATCCGAACCGAGATGCACCGCCTCCGCGCGGGTACCGCCACCCCGCGCAGCCAGTCCACGGCTTCCTCGGTCTGGCAGGTCTTCAGCGGCCGCGGCACCGTCATGCTGGACGGCCACGGCTACGAGCTGGAGCACGGCGATGTGTTTGCCGTTCCCTCGTGGTCCGAACTTCGCCTGCAGGCCGACACTGACCTAGACCTGTTCACGTTCTCCGATGCCCCGGTCATCGAGAAGCTGTCGCTGCTGCGCACCGACACGTCGCCACGGGCATGAGCGCACGTCGGATAGGGGCGCGAACTTGGCTTATTCACCCCTAGAACGAGCGCAGCTGACGGAGGAGTGTCTGCGGTGACGACCATCCGGGAGACAAAGATGAAGATCGATGTGCACGGGCATCTGAGCGCACCCGACTCGCTCTATGCCTACAAGGCGGGCCTGCTGGCTCATCGGGGCGCGCACGGGCGTGGCAGCGCCGGTATCACCGACGACACGCTGCGGGCCGCTCTAACCGAGCCGAACAAGTCCTTCGGCAACCAGTCGCACCTGCAGCACCTGGACGAGGCTGGAGTGGACATCCAGCTGATCTCGCCGCGGCCTTACCAGATGATGCACAGCGAGCAGGCCATGCTCGTGGAGTGGTTCGCCGCCGAGACCAACGACGCCATCGCGCGGACCTGCCGGATTGAGCCCGGCCGGTTCCGCGGGATAGCCGGGATGCCGCAGAGCATGCAGACCACGCCCGAACGCTGGACGAAGGAACTGCGCCGCTGCGTGACCGAACTGGGCTTCGTCGGGGCGATGCTGAACCCCGACCCGTGTGAGGGCGCGGCTCAGCCGCCGACACTGAGTGACCGGTTCTGGTATCCGGTCTGGGAGGCGATGTGCGAGCTCGACGTTCCCGTCCTCATCCACTCGGCCGGATGCCGGCCGCCGGCCAGGGAAAGCTACTCGCTGCACTTCATCCAGGAGGAGACGCTCGCCGTGGCGGCGCTGCTGTCCAGCTCCGTTCTCGATGACTTCCCCGCACTGAAGATCATCGTGTCGCACGGCGGCGGTGCCATCCCGTACCAGCGCGGGCGCTTCCAGCCGGGTGCGCTGCGCACCGGGACCACCATCGAGGCGCAGATGCGCAGGCTCTACTACGACACCTGCCTGTACACCAGGGATTCGATCGAGCTCCTGCTGCGCGCGGTGGGCACCGACCGCTGCCTGTTCGGCACCGAGAAGCCGGGCACCGGGTCGACGCGCGACCCGGAGACGGGCCGCTGGGTCGACGACATCCACCTGCTGATCGAGGACGTGGAGTGGCTCGACGACGGGCAGCGCAAGCAGCTGTTCGAGAGCAACGCGCGCGAGCTGTTCCGCATCTAACCCGACGGGAGCGTCACGCATGGCACAGCTAGCCCTCGGCATCGGAACCTCGCATGGCCCGCAGCTGGGGACACCGCCGGAAGAGTGGGGGCAGCGCGCCGCCGCCGACCGTCGCAACCCGGCGCTCGCCTTCCGCGGCCGCGACTACTCGTTCGACGAGCTCAGCCAGCTCCGCGGCGGCGCGTTCGCCGGTGAGTGCGACCTGGACGCGCAGCGCGAGCGCCACGCCCGTTGCCGCCTCGCGATCGACGAACTCGGCCGCGTCATCCGCGCCGCCAGCATCGACGTTCTCATCGTCGTCAGCAGTGACCACAAGGAGATCTATGGCGACGAGCTACTGCCGCAGTTCGCCGTCTACTGGGGCGACACGATGCGGCACGAGCCCTACACCGCACAGCAGCTCGCGACGATGCCGCCGGGCCTGGCGATCGCGGAGGTCGCCAACCAGCCGGTGCGGTCCGAGGTCAGGCAGGGCCATAGCGCGCTCGGCCTGCACCTGATCCACGAGGTCAGCCGGGCCGGGTTCGACCCGGGCGCGGCGAAGGTGCTGCCACCCGGCCAATGGCGCAACCACAGCATCCCGCACGGCTGGGGGTTCATCCTCCAGCAGGTGCTCGGCGGCCACGACCTGCCCCCCATCGTGCCGGTCTTCGTCAACACGTTCTGGCAGCCGAACCCGCCGACCGCGCGCCGCTGCTACGACTTCGGCGTGGCGCTCGGCGCAGCCATCGGCAGCTTCCCCGGGGACCTGCGGGTCGGCGTGGTCGCCTCCGGCGGGCTGAGCCACTTCGTCATCGACGAGGACCTGGACCGAGGGTTCATGAAGGCGCTGATCGACAAAGACCGTGCGTTCATGGTCGGGCTCAAAGACGACGAGCTGCGCTCGGGCACCTCCGAGCTGCGCAACTGGGTCGTCGTCGGCGGCGCTACCGCCGACACCCCCCTCACTGCCCAGGTCGTCGACTACCTGCCGTGCTACCGGTCGGAGGCGGGAACGGGATGCGCGATGGGCTTCATGGCGTGGCGGCCATGACCAGCAGAACGACCAGCAGACCTGGTCGTCCTCTCACACCAGGAGGTCTCATTGAGTAACGCCCCTGTCGGCCGGCCCGCGCTGCTGCCGCCACTGGCGCAGGATGAGTGGCCGCAGCAGGTACCAGTTCTGATCGTGGGCGGCGGGCCCGCCGGCCTCACGGCCGCCATGCTGCTGGCCCGGCAGGGAATCGAGGTACTGCTGGTCGACCGCCGCGGGCCGGACGCCCGGTACCCTCGCGCGCATCTCCTCAACGTCCGGACGATGGAGATCTTTCACGAGATCGGCGTGGCAGACGACATCTACGCGCTGGCCCCCGCCGACGATCGCTGGCGCAAGGCGGTCTGGTACACCTCAGTGGCCGGCCCCAGTCCGATGCACGGCCGCAAGCTCGGCGAGGTCCAGGCCTGGGGCGGCGGCACCGACGCGTCCCGGTACGCGCAGTCCAGCCCGCGGAAGTTCACCAACCTGCCGCAGATTCGGCTGGACCGGCTGCTGTGGGAGCATGCCGACGCCTGCTGCCCGGGACGGATCAGGGCTCGTCAGGAGCTGACCTCCCTCCGGCAGCACGGGGACGGGGTCACCGCAACCATCACCGACCGCAACACCGGGGTCGAACACGAGGTCAGCGCACGCTACCTGATCGCGGCGGATGGCGGGCGGGTCAGCTCGGCGCTGCTGGGGGTGCGGCTGGAAGGGCCCCGGGC
>Ga0335075_10011806_pt1 | contig 13198 bp, 9 predicted proteins | sample Lox_Sample_24_FD_206723 | JGI IMG/M metagenome (GOLD analysis project Ga0335075, IMG submission 206723) | Soil microbial communities from Loxahatchee National Wildlife Refuge, Florida, United States - Lox_Sample_2.4 | ecosystem: Environmental > Terrestrial > Soil > Wetlands | place: USA: Florida... | reverse complement strand
AAGCCAAGCACGAAGTCCACGGCGAGCAGGATCAGGAACACCATGAACAGAATGCCGAATACGTTCCAGAAATAACCTTTGACAAGCTGCCAGCTGCGGCCGAACGAGTCGAACGGGCCCGCTCCCTCTAGCACAATGGCCGGCACGATCAGGCACCAGATGGTGAGCAGGAACAGTCCGGGAATGATGAAGATGGCGAGGCCGATCGTGATTGCGATGCCGGCCAGGATTGCAGCGATGGCAACCGAACCGATCAACGGCAGCGCAGCTGACAGCGTCTGCCCGACGGACAGGTCGACTCTTCCGTCGCGGACGTCTTGTACGGCTTTCACCAGCGCCGCCGTCAGCAGGAACTCAGCGACGAATGTCACCAGGCTACCGAGCAGAGCACCAATGATGCCGCCGACGAGCGTCAGAGCCGCAGACACGACCGCGGCTATCACGAAGACGATGAATGCGATGGTCAGCAAGTGGCGCGCGAATTTGCGGTAGAGCTGCCACGACTCACCGAGGACCCCAGCTAGCGGACTCATGGCCGGGATCGTATCGGAAATATGGCAAGGCACGGCAACAATGCCGGCAGACGTGCAACCTGGCGTGATCATCCATTGCCAGCGACGCGCACTCCTGACCGCTATGAGTGCGCCAACCCGCACGATCAGCCGCGGCTGACGTGTTTCGGCCCGCGAGCCGCTTAGCCGGACCCCGCCACTCAGACCCGGCCGGATGCCGTCAGGCCGGAAGGCTCGCTTCGATGGCCGAGATCAGCTCGGGCGCGTCGGGTGTCGTCATGGGACGGAATCGCGCCAGCACAGTGCCGTCCGGACCGATCAGGAACTTCTCGAAGTTCCACTGAATGTCGCCGGCTTCACCCTGGCTGTCCGCCGTCTGCGTCAGCTCGGCGTAGATCGGATGCCGGTTCGACCCGTTGACGTCGATCTTCTCGAACATCGGGAAGCTCACGCCGTATGTGGCCGAGCAGAACTCCGCGATCTCCTCGGCGCTGCCGGGCTCCTGCCCGCCGAACTGGTTGCACGGGAAGCCGGCCACGGAGAACCCGCGGTCCGCGAACTGCTTCTGCAGTTCCTCAAGCCCGGTGTACTGGGGCGTCAGGCCGCACTTGGAAGCAACGTTGACGACCAGAAGCGTCTTGCTGCCGAGCTCGCCCAGCGATGACGGCTCGCCGGTCAGGGTGTTCACGGGGATATCGCGCAAGCTCACGTTGAAGGTCCTCACGCTAGAAGGTTGTCTGCACGCCGGCGCCTCGGCCAGCAGCATACGCAGTCAACACCAGGCCGACCGGAGATATGCCGGCGCCCACGGCGCCCGGCCACGGCGCCCGATCGCGGCGCCCCATCGCGGCGCCCAGCCGCGGCGCCCGATCGCGGTGTCCAACCCCGACGCGGACCAGGGCGCCCGACCGCGGCGCGGACCAGCGAACTGACTGAGCCAGCAAGTAACTTGCTCTTAGGCGATTACTCATGTAAGACTAATCGCGTGTCGTCAATTCGTCTGTTCATCCTGGGGACGCTCGCTACGAGCGGGCCGCTGCATGGGCACCAGATCCGGCAGCAGGCCCAGAACGACCGCACCGAGAGCTGGACCGACATCCAGGTGGGCTCGGTTTATGGCGCGCTTAAGCGCCTAGCTAACGAGGACCTGATTCGCGAGGTGCGGATCGAGAAGGTCGGTAACCGGCCCGAGCGAACCGTCTACGAGATCACGGCAGAGGGACGCCGGTCGCTGGCCGCGATCCATCAGACGGCACTGCGCGAGCTCGATCGTCACCATGACCCGTTCGACCTGGCGCTGGCCCAGGCGCGCGATGTCCCCATCGAGCACCTCGAGCAGATCGTCGAGAATCGCATTGGCGCTCTCCAAGTCCAGCTGGCCGAGCAGCGCCATGCCGCCGAGACTGCCGACCCGCACGTGAACGAGGCCGAGCGGCTTGTCATCCAGCACCTGATCGTGCGCACCGAAGCCGAGATCCGCTGGCATACCGAAGTCGCCGCCCGCCTGGAGAAAATCGCCGCCGACTTCGCTAACGGCATCGGCGGTCCGCAGCAGCTGAGCAGCCCAGATTCCGAGGAGCCCCCGAAATGACCACTCCCGCTCCGTTGCCTGGCAACACCGCTGCGGGCGACACCGCCGCGGGCAATACCGCCCCAGGCAGCACCGGCCCAGGCAACACCGCCCAAGGCAACACCGGCCCAGGCAACACCGGCCCAGGCAACACCGGCCCAGGCAACGCCGCCCCCGGCAACGCCGCCCCCGGCCAGAACGCGCCTGCCCCGAGCGCACCCGGCCACGGCTGGCGCGCGGTCTCGATCGTGCTGGTCGGCGCTTTCATGGCGCTCCTTGACACCACGATCGTCAACGTGGCGCTGCCGAGCATCCGCACCGGGCTGCATGCATCGTCGGCGAGCCTGGAATGGATCGTGTCCGGCTACGCGCTGGCATACGGCCTCGCGCTGGTACCCGGCGGCCGGGCGGGCGACCGCTTCGGGCACAAGCGGCTGTTCCTGATCGGACTCACGATCTTTACTCTGGCCAGCGTCGCCTGTGGCGTCTCGCAGAGCCAGGGCGAGATCGTCGCGGCCCGGATCGTCCAGGGCCTGGGCGCCGGACTGTTCTTCCCCTCGATCAGCGCGACGATTCAGCATTCCTTCACCGGACCCGCCCGGTCCAAGGCCTTCGGCGTCCTCGGTGCCGTCATCGGAGTCTCGACCGCGATGGGACCGCTGCTTGGCGGCCTGATCATCGCTGGAGTGGGGGCCACCGACGGCTGGCGCTGGGTGTTCCTGGTCAACCTGTTCATCGGCGCTGTCGCGATCCCGATGGCAGCCTGGCGGCTGCCGCGGGCCGAAACTCACACCAAGCGAGGCTTCGACCCGGTCGGCCTGGCCCTGCTCACGGCCGGCCTGCTCCTGCTGCTGATCCCGCTCGTGGAGGGACAGGAGGCCGGCTGGCCTGCCTGGACCTGGATCTGCTTCGGCGCCTGCGTGGTGGTTTTCGCCCTGCTCGCCACGTGGGAACTGCGCGCGGACTCCAGCGGTCGCGACCCCTTGCTAAAGCCGGGCCTGCTGAGGCAAACCTCATTCTCGGCGGGCGCTGTCTTCGCGGTCGCGTTCTTCGGCGGGTTCAGCAGCATCTTCTTCACGCTGTCGATCCTGTGGCAGGCGGGCCTTGGACATTCGGCCCTGATCACCGGCCTGGTCATCGCCCCGTACTCGGTCGGCACGCTCATAGCCGCGGCCAACAGCGACAAGCTGTCGGCCCGCCTCGGCCGGTTCGTCCTCGTCCTTGGCTGCTCCATGCTGCTAGCCGGCCTCGCGCTCGCCGTACTCGTCATCCATCTCACCGCTCCGGCCGTAAGCGGCTGGGACCTCATCGGCCCGCTGCTGATCGCCGGCCTGGGGACTGGGATGACCATCGCCCCGAACCAGGACTTCGTACTGGCCACAGTGCCACGCCAGGAGGCAGGCACCGCGGCTGGCATCCTCGGCACCTCGCAGCGTGTCGGCACCGCGATCGGCATCGCCGTCATCGGCACGGTGCTATTCGGCAGCCTGAAGTTCCGGCCGGGGCCGCACGCGGTCGCCAGCGCGTTCATCCACAGCGCCCAGCTGGCCCTGCTGGCCAACCTCACGTTCATGATCGTCGCGCTGGTGCTCGTGCTTGCACTGCCCAGGGAAATTCCACGCCATTAAACGCGGGGAACAGCAGCGCCCGGGCATACTGCCGCCAGCAGGACGCGGCGACAGGGCGACCGCCAGCTAGCCCAACGCCACAGCCTCGGCCTGCTGCGCGGGAGCCGGCAGGCGCCACGGCGGCTGGCCGGTGTAGCCGCGGGCGACCTGCGTGACGAACTGATAGACGGCGTCCTCGTCGGGCGAAAGGGGCCCCGGCACGGCGTGCTCGGATGTCAGTCCGCGCTGGACGGATTCGCACGCCCCCCAGTCCTGCTGATTGGTGATGTCCCAGAACTTCACCGCGTACTCAGGGTCGAAGTCAGCCCGCTCTAGCGCTTCCGGCGCGAAGGCCCAGCTGCACTCGATCAGCGTCCGGTCGGCGGCCAGCGGCGTGAGCCGGTGCGTCATGACGTAGTCAGGGTGGAGGCTGAGCAGCACGTTCGGGAAGACGTTGACGTAGATAACAGTGCGCAGGCCGGTTGCGTCCAGCCCGCGCAGCGGCAGGCCCAGGCTGGTGCCGTCCAGCGACATGGTCTCCATGCCGTCGCGCAGGTCCATCCAGCCGCCCACCCATGTCCCGCTCGCCCGGTAGTTCTCGCCGCTCTTCGGCGGACTCACCTTGCACAGCTCCGGGTGGATCATCGGGCAGTGGTAGCACTCGTGGTAGTTCTCGGTGAGAATCTTCCAGTTCGAGGCGGCGTCGTAGGAGTGGCGGCCTGCGATGACGAGCCGTTCTGGCTCGTAAGGCGCGACGATCTCGTCCAGCTCGGCCAGCGCGGCAGCCATCGGCGCTGCAGTGCCCGAGCCGTCGACGAAGATCAGGCCGTGCCAGTCCGTCACCGGCAGCTCGACCAGACCCCACCTGGAATCGTCGAAGCCAGCTGTGCCCTTGAAGCCCTTCGCCGTCTTCAGGCCACCGTCCAGCTCATAGCTCCAGGAGTGGTATGGGCAGACGATAGACGGGCGCTGTGCTGAAGCTCCGCAGGCCAACAGCTCGTGGCCGCGGTGCCGGCACGTGTTGGCGAATGCGTGCAGCTCTCCCGCGTCGTCGCGGCTCAGCAGCACGCTGCCGGCGCCAACAGGAACGGCTCGCTGGTCCCCGGGGTTTGCCACCTCGGCAGCGAACCCGACGCAGGTCCAGCCGCCGTCGAAGAAGTGCTTTTGCTCCCATGCGAAGACGGCGGGATCAACATAGGCCGCCCGGGGCAGCATCCGGCTCTGGCCGAATGGCAACAGCGACTCTGCAAGAGCGGCGGAGTTGACGGGTGCAGGCGGAACCGTGCCTTGACTGACCATACAGTCAATCTTAGAGCGGCGGATCAGCACTGTCCAGCCGTGGGCTTAGCGTAATCCCGGCGCATCGGCGAGCTCTGCTCCATGGAGATCAGCGGCAGCTGGGTCGCACGCGAGCGGTGGCGCGCGCCGGCCGCCGGGCCGCGGGTGCTAGTTACCCGCAGCGCCGGGGCGCTATGGCATCTCGGGCCGTTGGCGAAGCAACCTGATCAGGCATAGCTGTCGTCTTAGCGGTGACCGCGGGGACTAGGAACAGGAGGTTGCATGAATAGAAGGCAGACGCAAGCCTTCGACAGTTCGCTGCCGAGTCCGGAGCCGAGCTGCCGCGGATCGCGACACTGCTCGCGCCTGACCCGCATACCGCCGAAGATGTCTATCAGGAAACGCTCCAACGGCTCGCGGCGCGGTGGTCGCGGGTGGACAACCCTAAGGCGTTTTGCCGTCGGGTCATGCACAACATCGTGGTTGACCAGACGCGGGCACGGACCCGGCGGCCACAGGAGCTACGCCTTTCCGACACCGTTCGCGGCGATGCCGACCGGCCGTGCCGCCTTGCGCGCCGCTCTCATCGCCCAGTGGCACAGCGAGGTCCCGCGCCCACCGCGCCCGAAGCGAACGAAGGGGCCCACCCCGGTCCCGCGCCCGATCACGGTGAGCGACAACGACATCGTCTTCCAGCAGGCCAGTTACATGCTCTGGAACCCGCTCGTCAGCCCAGCCCTGCGCTCGGCGCTGTATAAGTTGCTCGCCGACGTGCCAGGGGTGACGGTCAGTTCCTCGGCGCACAGCGACGGGCAGCGCGCCGTCGAAATCAGCCGCATGGACAACAGCGGACTCCCCGGCGGCATGTCCGACGGGATCACCTACGCGACATACGAGAACCCCCGCACCGGCGCCGTACTCGAATCAACGATTACCTATCCGCCAGGCTCCGACATCGTCACCCCCCAGGACCCCCACGGCAACAGGACAATCACCGAGACGACCGTCTACCTGATGGTCACCTGGGCGAGCGCCGTCCCCGCGGACCCCTCCGGCGGCTGACGCGGCCACACACCGGCTCACTAAGACGTAGGACCTGCCAGCTGGTAACCGGCAGGTCCTACGTCGTAGTCATGCTGGAACGGGGTCATTGCCGGCGCAGACCCGTGTGACCTCGGCACATCCGATAGCCGAACGCACCCGACCGCTCACAATCCAGCATTCTCGGACTCTGACTTCGCCGGAGTGGCCACCGTGAAAGCCGCGCATTTCCCAGCGACCCGGCGCTCGCGGTTACCGGTTGCGCTTAAGAACGCCAATTGCCGCGTGGCCGACCCGCCACGCTGTTCAATCTCTTTCATAACTATCTGTCAGCGAATTCTCAGCAACCTTTCTGGCTGGCCCCAGCCCGGTCTATGCTCACATCGCGGGTGAAAGACTTCACGATTTCATGACTTGTCACGGGGAGCCCAGCGTGCGTATCTACGTACCGATCAGGGCAGTCATCACTGCCACTTTTGCCGCCGTCATGACAGCCGGGCTATTCGCCGCGCCCGCGCTAGCCGCGCCGGCGCAGGCCGCCAGCGCTCACGCAAGCGCCACCAAGCCGGCGCGGCTACCGTTGTCGGCCGCCCAGGTGCGAGCTGATCAGCGGCGGTATGACGCGGCGCAGCAATCGAGGACCGCGCTCACCGGCGTGGTCAGGACAGCGACCGGCGCGCCACTGGCCGACGTCTGCGTCACCGCCTACGGCCCGGCGGGAGCTACAACCGCGGTCACCAAGAGCGACGGCCGGTTCCTGATCAATGGAGTGCGGCCCGGCAAGTACCAGGTCCAGTACCGTACCTGCAACGGCGCCACGGCGCAGTACCTGCCAGAGTGGTACGGCGACATCCTGCAGCGTGGCCAATCGCGCAGCGTGATCGTGACCGGCTCAACCCTGACCCCAGTTCAGACGCTAAGCCCGGTGACCTTGTACCCGGCCAACAGCAACCTCGGCGACCTGCCTAGCGCGGTCGTGCCGCAGCACGGGTCCGATGTCGTCGCCAGCGACCCGTTCGGCCGCTTGGCAACCGGCCCCACGAGCCCGTCCGTCCTGATGAAATCGCTCGCCAAGCGCTTCCTCCCGAAGGTAAGCGCGCTGGCGAAAGCTAAGAAGAGCGGACGGATCGCCGGCGTGGTTACCGGCCCGAACGGCAAGGGCCTGCGGGGCATCTGCGTCGAAGTCGTGTCGGAGAATGCGGGGCTGGTCACGAGAACCGGCAAGAACGGCGCCTACAGCACGCCCAAGCTGCCGACTGGCACCTACTTCATGGCCTTCTATGCCCAGTGCGGCAACAACGGCAACTGGCTGTTCGAGATCTACAAGAACATCTTCAACCCCAACAAGACGCCAACTTCGGTCCGGATCAAGGCCGGCAAGACAACGCGCATCAGCGCTGTCATGAAGGAGGGCGGCGAGATCTCCGGGAGTGTGACCGGGCCTGGTGGCCGCAAGCTGTCCAACATCTGCGTCTATCCGCTGACTAACTCGCCCGCCGGGGAGCTGGTATTCAACGCCGTGTCGCACCGGGGCGTGTACCACATTCGAAGCGTCGCGCCCGGCAGGTACCAGATCGGGTTTTTCCCGTGCGAGCAGTCCACCTGGGCGCCTACGCTGTGGCCGGACACGCAGAACGAAAACACTGCGCCGTACATCCACGTGACCGGCTCCCGGCACGTCGGCAACATCGACGAGGTCATGCAGCCCGGCGGGGTCATCACCGGGACCGTCACAGCAGCTACCCCCGCTGCTACCCCGCTGGCCGGGATGTGCGCCTTCGCGCAGGAGAACGGCGGCCTGTTCGACAGCGGGAGCGTCGCCACAAACGCTGATGGTGACTATGAGATTTATGGCCTCGCGCCCGGCTCCTACTCTGTGCAGTTCTACCCAGGCTGCAACAGCAATGCGAACTATGTCGGCGCGAACTATCCGAGCAATGTCAACGTCGTGGGCGGTACGACAACCTCAGGAATCAATGCTGCGCTTCCAGTTGGCGCGATCATCTCCGGGAAGGTGACGAGCGCCACGACAGGCAAGCCGGTCAGGGGCATATGCGTCGGGCTCGGCACCAGCCAGTTCGGCGAAATCGGGCTGGCGATAACGGACCGCAGCGGCGATTACTCCATTGACCAGCTGCCAGTAGGCACCTACCAGGTGCAGTTCAGCGGCGGCTGCGGGAACCCCGGCAGCTACGCGCCGCAGGGCTGGGACAACACGAACGTGCTCGAGCCGCAGAACATTGATCTCAGCGCAGCCGGACAGGACGACAGTGACATCAGTGCGGCTCTGCAGCCCGGGCCGGTCATTGCCGGGACGGTAACTGACAGCTCCGGACGCCGGCTGAGCGGGATCTGCGTGTACGCGGCGACTGCGAGCGGAGTGCTGTTCGGGGCTGGCCAGACAGAGCACGGCCGCTACAAGATGCTCGACCTTGGTCCGGGCAGCTATGAGGTGATCTTCACCCCTGGCTGCGGGAACAATGCCGACCTCGCCGAGGCGGTGTTCAAGACCTCGCTCTCTTCGACGACGCCGGCCACTGTGTCGGTGAGCAGCGGCACGCTGAGCGGCATCAACGGGGTCATGCAGGGGGCGGGCGGCATCTCTGGAGTCGTCCGCGCCAAGAAGGGCTCGGTGTTCCTCTCCTGCATCATCCTGACCGGCGTCAGCGGCAGCGCCAAGGGCCTCTCCGGCGAGATACTGACCCTCGGCGGGAGCTACGAAGTGACCGGCGTCCCGGTTGGCGGGTACAAGGTCACATTCGATCCGGCCTGCTTCGGCATCGACTTGGCCGCCCAGTGGTACAAGGACAAGCCGAGCCCGGCTGGCGCGACCACGGTCGTCGTCCGCGCCTCGCGCATCGCTAGGCATATCAACAGCCTCCTGGTTCCTGGCGGCTCCATCGTCGGGACCATAACCAACGGCACCAAGCCGGTGCACAACATGTGTGTGGACGCGCAGAATGTCACGCAACCGCTTGACTTCGGCGGCGCAATCACGAAGCCGAACGGCAAGTACTACATCCGTGGCCTGAACTCCGGCCTGTACGAGCTCTACGTTTCGCCGTGCGGGAAGGGCTCCAACTTCCTCGCTGCTGAGGTGCTGCCGCAGGAGGTACAGGTGACGGCACCCCATACGGCGAAGGCCGCCAGCGCCTCCGTTCCAGCCGCCGCCTATATCAAGGGCACGGTGCTGGCCGGATCACCGGCCACGGGCAACGGAGCAGCCGGAGCCTGCGTTGAGGCGTATGCCACGAACGGCAGCGCTTACAACGGCACGAACACCGGCCTGGACGGCACATTCCGGATTCCGAACCTGCCCGCAGGGAGGTACCTGGTCTACGTTGGCGACCCGTTGTGCAGCTTCAGCGAGCCGGACCTGGCGCCACAGTGGTACCTGGGCCAGCCCACCCCGTCGGGTGCGACCGCGGTCTCGGTAACCAGCGGGGATACCACCACCATTTCCGACGCCACGCTGGCGCAGGATGGTTCCATCAGCGGCACCGTGACCGGAACGGGGCACAGCCCGCTGCGCGGAGTCTGCGTGGCCGCGACGGCAACAATCGCGGGCTCGGGGCCGGTGTACTCGGTGACCACCGGTAGCGGCAGCTACTCGATCGGCGACCTGCCGGCCGGGCAGTACCGGGTGGAGTTCAGCTCCGGCTGCGGCGCTGTCGGCTACCACGCCCAGTGGTGGAAGGACAAGGCGTCGCAGCAAACCGCGACCCCCGTCACGGTGACTGCCGGCACTGCGACGACCGGGATCGGGGCCGTGCTGAGCAAGTAACATCGCGGCCGCGCTGAGCGGCATAACATAACGGAAGGCTCCGCGACCGGCCGGTCGCGGAGCCTTCCTAATCCCGGAGGTTGGCGCATCCCCCGAGTCAGCGCACTGGACATCGACCCGTGAAGGACACCGGCGCGGTACCTAGGCCCGACATCGAGCTTGCCAGGCAGCGGTTGCCGACTGTCGACGGCCATCCGGATCTTGCCGCGCCGGCGGCCACGAAATAGACACCATGGCCGTCACAGAACGTGACCGGATTCGCACGTCGTCGCGCGCCAGGCTGCCGATTCTGAGTCACCGGCGATCGGTCCGGGAGACCGTTGCTCGAGCAAGCAGAACGCCCAGATCTGCGGGCTGGGCGCACTCTGACCACGGCTGATGCGGATGTTCGGACGTGTCAAAGGCCGGCCTTCTTGACGGCATACCACGCCAAGAGGTGGTCCGCGAACGGGTCGGTTCCGCACCGAACAGCATCGAGCCCGAAGAGGTTCTCGATCTCATTCCACAGGTACTCACTGAGGCTTGCTCTGCTGTCGTGGCGCGCCAGCCTGGTCAGGAGCGGTCGATGAGGCAGTTGTACTCATCGGGCGGGTTGTCGTTCACCTCGTCGTAGATGCCGATCGGATCCCAATGGTTGAGCAGGTACCGCAGCTCATCCTGGAGGTCAGAGAGCATGTTGTGACCGATTGCTGGCTCCGACATGAAGACATTGTGCACCGGCAGTCGCCGACCCAGGCCCTTGCCGGGCGTGAGTGCCAGTAGGCCGGTCTCGCTCGGCACGGCGGGAGCGGATGATGCGGCGAGTGGGCATAATCGGCAGGTGAGCGGAGTGGCGTTGCCTGAGGACGTTATGGGCGTGCTGGCTTGCGATGCCAGGATCCACCGCGTGGAACTGACCGGGTCACGCGCCCGCGGCACGGCGACGGCGCTGTCGGACTGGGACTTCATAGTTACCGCTGCGGATTTCGGGGCGGTCCGGGATGCGCTGCCGTCGTTGACTGCTCCACTGCGACCGGTGGTTGCGCAGTGGGACCGGCTGAGCCGGAACTGGTGCTACATGATGATTCTGGCCGGGCCGGTGAAGGTCGATCTCATCTTCGACCGCCCGCATCCGATGGCCTTGCCGTGGGTGGTGAGCGCCGCGACGCTCGCAGCGGTTGATGATCACTTCTGGGACTGGGCGCTGTGGCTGGCCTCGAAGCAACTGTCGGGCCGCGACGATGTCGTGTCCGCTGAGCTTGGCAAGCTGCACGCGCATCTGCTCGCGCCGCTGGGCGTAGCCGCCGCGCCCCGCAGCCTGGGCCAGGCGGTCGCCGGGTATCAGGCTGCCCGTGACAATTGGGAGACGGTGTTGCGGCGTCGGGTATCGCGGGCCGCGGAGACAACCGTGCTGCCGAGCCTGCTTCAGGTGACCATGGGAGGACGTGCGTAACGCACGGCGCGCGGCACGAGAGTGAGTTCGGGATCACCGCGCTTGCCTCCGAGGCGCGACGAGAGCCTTAGGATGGCCGCCGTCGCCGACCACATCAGCCAGGTCATCAACTCGAGCAGCCACAATCAGCGCAAGGCCCTCATCGAGGCGCTGGTCGCCCAGGTCAAGATCACCGGACCTGGCAGGATCGTGCCGTCTTCCGCATCCTGCAGCCAGAGGCCGACACCGCAGCGTAAGCGACGCGCACCATGGCTCGCACGCCAACCCAGAGCCACAAGACAGAGCCAGGGGTTCGTGCAATGACCAATTTGGTGGAGGTGGCGGGAATCGAACCCGCGTCCTTCAGTACATCACCAGGGCTTCTCCGGGTGCAGCTCTGCTGTGCTTTTCTCAGCCCCGGCAGTCACGCAGGCAAGCTGCCGACGGGCTCAGCCGCTGTTAGATGTCCCATCTGGCCCCGCGACCGGGCCAGGCGGTGGATCCTCCTTGCTGATGCCAGACACCGGGCCGGAGGAACTCCCGGGCTGACAGCCTCATATTGCTCTAGCGGTTATTAAGCCGCGAGGGCGAGGCGAGTGCGCGTTGAGTTGGCACTTATAGTTTTGCGGTCACAGTGTTAACGAGGTTATGTCCGCAGTCCTCGACCCGCTTCCCCTGGATCAACTACCGAAGTCGAAGCCAGTCACCCCCTCTTGAGTTGTAACGATCTACGTTACCTGACCGACGCATGGGCGTCCAACAGAGACGGCTTCGGGACCTTATAGGTCGCTATAACCGAGAATGCCCGAGGGTCCGCAGAGCGCGGCCCCCATCGGGCATCCGGAAGGTGATGAGATGCCCCCGTGGGTGCCGGCGGTGGCCGAAGTGCACCCACGGGGGCTTTTGACCGGCAGGGTCGGGGCCGGTCCCAATGCCGGGCCTCCCCCGAGATGAGGCCCGGTTCTCATCACGACGACTGGGCCGCAACCCCCCGAGCGGCATCCCAGTCATTAGGAAAGACGCCAATGCGCCACCGCATGGTTGCTCCGAGTTACCAAAATAGTATTAATGAAGTGGTCAGGATCTAGCCTGGACGTTCTGGCGCAATCAGCCGGTCAGCAGCCAGCGATGACGTTCCGCCCCAACTAGGCCGTCAGGAGCCAGCCTGGATACCCTGCAGGAAGTTGCCGGCCAGCGAGGAGACCGAGCTAGAAGCGGACTTGCCGAGTTCGACCACGGCGAACGCGATACCGCCCCGGTAGCCGACGAACCAGTTGATCCACAAGTGATCCGAGCCGTAATGAGCGCTCCCGCCTTGCGCGTACACGTCGCCGCCGATATCTGCGACTGCGTTCGCGGGCGACTTGGCAGCGTCCCGCATCAGCGCCCGGAGCTCCGTCAGGACCTTCGCGCTGGTCGTGCCTCGTGGCGCTGAATTCGGCTCGGCCAGGTTCGGATCAGTGACCAGCGACGGGGCGTGCCATTTCCCCGAATCGACCACGGAGGCCGCGAGCGCCATGCCGAGCGGGCTGACCCGCACGTCGCCGGTCCCGATCATCTCGGCAGCCAGCATGGCCTGACCCGAGGCCTGGCCGATCCCTCCAGAGAAGCTGCTGACCGGAAGCTGCCACCCACCGATGCCGAAGTTCTTGCTAGCGGTCGTCAGACTGCCCGCCACGTTCTGGGGCCGCAGAGCCAGGCCGGCGAAGGCGGTCGAGCATGCCCGAGCGAAATCGGTCCGGAAGGACCACGTGTCGCCGGTTGGCTCCCGCGGTTCGTTGTAGAAAATCCGCTTGCCCACCGGGCTGTTCGCCGGGCAGGGAACGGGCGCATCCGGCGATAGTCCCGTCGACAGGATCGCGGCCGAGGAGACGATCGTGAAGGCCTGACCGGGCTCATACTGACCGGACAGTGGCTGAAGGCTGGGCATCCGGCCGGCCGTGTGGCTCGCAACTGCGAGGATCTGGCCGGTTCCGGCCTGCACAGCCACGATCG
>Ga0335075_10011803_pt1 | contig 13199 bp, 13 predicted proteins | sample Lox_Sample_24_FD_206723 | JGI IMG/M metagenome (GOLD analysis project Ga0335075, IMG submission 206723) | Soil microbial communities from Loxahatchee National Wildlife Refuge, Florida, United States - Lox_Sample_2.4 | ecosystem: Environmental > Terrestrial > Soil > Wetlands | place: USA... | reverse complement strand
GAGATCCTGCAGGCTACTTGCGGCAACGTAGCCGCTTGACGGATCGAGAGCCATCCGTCCGGTTCACAGTGATTACCTCATCTTTCCCGCATCTTGAATATCAAGAATGCCAGGCAGTTGTAGAGTTAAACAGCTCCTACGGCGGCGGGGTTGGTCTAGAGAAGCAATATTTGATACCTGAGTTATAAGGCTATATATACGGTGGCAGCGCTAGGGACATCGGTATGGAGAAAAGAACTACCTTATGTTTACATTCCCTACGACACTGGGATTTGCTCTCACGTATACCTAATCCGCGGCCTTTTAAATCGTACGCACAGTGCTTGCTCGAGTAAGACGATATCATTAGAGTGCTAACATATAGTGTCATATTGCACTCTCAAAGTTGTGGATATGTAAATCAAGCCTCAGCTGGCGGATAGAAATTGAATTATGTTATGCATGCGATCTAATGTCAGCACTTTTCTCCACTATTGCGTCTTGCGGCTTGGACTTTCGTCTAGGGATCCTTTTAGTTTCGTGTGTATGTTTCTTGCTCTCATTCAAGGCTGTTTCATGTCTCACGCCGGCCAAGAGGCATCTATCTGTATCGTCCATCCGATGTGACGGATAGTGTGGAACAGACAATAGCATCTGAGAGAGTCTCCTCGGTGACATGACGTCGAGAAAACCTTCAACCGTAGAACAATGTTGATCGGAGAAGAATGAATACGCTCATCTTCGGTAGGCCTGCATGAAATGCCCGATTCAAGTAAGAAGTAGTGAATGAAGATCATGAATGTCAGGCTCGTAGAATCATAGTTGAATGTTTTGATCCATCGCTTCCCACCGGATGAAAATCCGCTGGTCCAGCATCCGGAAACAAAGCATGTGAGACAAGTGCCTCTCATAGCTATAATACGTATCTCACGATATACGTCAAGATGTTGATCTTTATTACTGTTGCAGTCCGCAGGAACGTTCATGCCGAGCTCCGTATCCAGCAGGTACGTGACTGACATTAATAGAGCCTGATCAAACTTTCGGTGTCGCAGAATCGAGCGCTAATCAGCTTGATTGGCCAAGGGTGCAACGCCGATGCCTGTCAGCCTCGTCTTAGCTGTTTCATGTAGACTCTGGCGAACTCGAATCAAGTCATTGGCCACAGCCCTGTTGCATCGAATGTTTTTTGGCAATGGCGCCGCACAACACACAGAATTACCCATCGTCGAGGCAGGGAGACACAGGACCAAGTCAGCAATATATCATAAGGAAAGAGGACAGTTTCCCCTTCTTCTTCTTCTTTTCCTTCTTATTCTTCATCAATATCATCTTCTTAGTTCCAATCTTTCTTGGCTCTTCCAGAACCAGCTTGATAAACGATAAGACACGGAGAAACTCGGTCCGTGATCAATCCTTTACTCTCTTGCCGCCAACAGAGGCGCTGTCGGGAACTTGCGTCGGGCAGTAGCAGGCCTGCATGTTTCATCCTGGGCGGTACCCATCTCATCGGTCTTTTGCTACCTTAGGCCCCTACGGGACGCTCCAAAGAACCTCTTTCCTCTCGAAGGTTTGCTCCACCTTCTTCCATCAGTCTGTGCAGGTTGCAGCGATCGCCTCATTGCAACACCCATGTTCTGCAGTTCATCAGCGTCCCCTTCATCATAACAAGCCAGGGTTGTCTCTGTTGATCATTCATCCGAGGCCTTCCAACCTGCGTCCTTCCTTTTCATCGGTACCGCTTCTCCGACGCGAAAGGCAGCCCATTCTCGGCTTTCTGTGGATCTTCTGGAGCTTCCAATTCAAATAGTCAGCTGCACTCCAGACTGTTTCTTTGATAGCGATTTGCCGCCCCTTTCATCAGACCACACATCTATACCTTATCCATCACGACTTCCTATACCCCATGAGGACATTCACGTTAGCAAAATGGCTACACTAGCTGCTAAATCATCATACCCAGCACCTCTCGGGTCTGCTTCAACTCAACATAGCTTTGTCGCACCCTCTACGGGTATGCAAACTCGAAGAGCAGTACAAATGGCTCCTACAAATCAGAGCTTTGCGAGTCCCACAGATTCAGAGTTCTCCGACTCGATCGATGCACCGGACTCTGCAAAGAATTGGGACGAAGATCGAGTTTGCGATTGGCTTCATACTGTCAATTGCGGAGTTTACGAGAAAATGTTCAGGAAAAATAATATTAATGGCGAGAATCTCCTTGAAATGGATAAAGCCGTCCTACAAGAGATGGGCATTGAAAAGATAGGCGATCGAGTTCGTCTGTTCTTAGGTATCAAGAAGCTTAGGACAAAGGCTTATGCCAACCAGAAGAAACGCAATAGGGTAAGATTCAATAAATGAGAAACTTGGTAACATCTAATAACAAGAACAGGACTCATTTGCTGGGCTTGAGAATGCTCCATTAGACTACACACCCTCATCTTCTGGCTCTCCTCGACCACCAAACTCAGGAAGCCGTGCAGCAGCTTCAGGGAACAAACGATTTTCTAGACAATTTGACCAATTCAATCCTCCAACCGCTATTCCAGATAATTTAAATAATTCACCTTCAAGACCAGGCTCTCCTATGGCCGGCACGGAAGGGCAAGTTCGAGCTGTACGACAACAGCGGTACAATGTTACAAGCCCGGCAGAAAGTGTACGAAGGGAGCAAGGACAGGGTTACTTCAACAGTTCGAGCGTTCCAACGAGCGCGGCAACTGCTTCTGGCAGACGGCCGGGTACTCCTTCAGACATGCAGCCGCCGCCAACAGCACGGTTGATAACTCACCATTCCCGGGCTCAAGGTAGCATCGATGGCTCTCTAATGGCTTCCCTGCCACAGGACCAAGACGTTATTCGTGTCATCTCCGCAAACTCTACGAAAGTCGTCAAAATTGCAAATTGCAATTCTTGTGATGAGGTAATGCGCTTAACCCTGCGAAAATTTGGCTTTCGAGAAGACCATGATCGAAACTATTGTTTCTATTCGCTAGCAGGCCTCGAACCAGACCCTCAAGCGTGTCGTCGTCTCTACGAACAGGAACTATGGCGCATTGTGAGTGATCCAAAGAGACCAGAACGAAACCGACTCATCTTGAGAAAAATCCATGCTGGCGAGCCTGGACCTGCAGAACTGCAAAGAGCAGCAGACATTGCCATGGAAGAGGCGCAAGCAATCCATAACCGTGCTCTTGAGAGCACGGGTAACCAGAGAAGTCAGCTGAAGGTCTCAAAGGTCCTTGGCGAGAGCTGGGATTCTGGTCTTCAACATCCTCTTTCACCTTCATCATATCAATCATCCGCCTCTGCAATGTCTGCACGCGAGCGAGAACGGAATGTATACAACGCAGCACAGGATTTGGAGAGGCCTCCATCCCAAGGAACTAGTAGCTTGAGGAGGAAAGATCCCGAATCGATGATTCGCCCGTTCTTTGGGCAACGACCTCCAAGTGAACTGATCACTTCGGATCTTACTACATACTTCCCAGGACATGCTAAGGAAGAGATTGATAGGACTGCCAGACTCTCGGTGCGAAGGTCGAGACGGCTAAGCCGTTTCCAAAGTCGTCTGAGCGTCGTCAGCAATCTGAGCTTTACATCAAACGGGGGTAATGCACCACCTATGCCAACTATCGCCGACACATGGCTTCAGGGAAACAACCAGTACGCGAGAATGAGAAATCTGGGAGGCCAACCTGCCTTTCGCGACTCTGTCGCATCGTCTATGCTTGAGCCTCTGCAAGAAGAATCTCCTATCGAGCCCAATCGGAAGTCTTATGTATCCTTTGACAGTGGTTCGGACACAGCTAATGTTAGTGTAACCGACCCAGATGACAACACTATGGTGGGAAGCTATTTCGACGAAGGCAGCACCGAAGCAGGTGGCTCTTTGAGAGAGATCTCCCAGGCTCTTAATGAGGATGGAGAAGACGAGGATGCAGAGCTGCAAAGCTTTCTCGCCGGTGACTCCTGGGACGACAGCAAGTGGATGAAAGGAGCCTTGATTGGGCAAGGTTCCTTTGGCAGCGTTTATCTAGCACTACACGCAATCACCGGAGAACTTTTAGCCGTCAAGCAAGTTGAGGCACCATCGCCAGGCTCAAACAACGCCAATGATGCAAAGAAAAAGAGCATGATCGACGCACTAAAACGTGAGATTAGCCTTTTGCGGGACCTCCAGCATCCTAATATTGTGCAATATCTTGGCTGCAGCAATTCTGCCGATTATCTGAACATTTTCCTCGAATATGTTCCTGGAGGATCCGTTCAGACCATGCTGAACTCCTATGGCGCTCTTAGAGAACCGCTAGTCCGAAGTTTCTGTCGCCAGATTGTTAACGGCCTTGCTTATCTTCATGGACGCGACATCATCCATCGCGACATAAAGGCTGCTAACATCCTAGTCGACAACAAAGGTGGTATCAAAATTTCTGATTTTGGCATCTCGAAGAAAGTTGAAGCAACCAATCTTCTCGGGGCGGCTGGGAGTAACAAGAACCGTCCTTCCCTTCAAGGTTCTGTATTCTGGATGGCGCCTGAAGTCGTCAAGCAAACATCGTATACTCTCAAGGCAGATATATGGTCTTTAGGTTGCCTTGTTGTTGAGATGATGACTGGAACACACCCCTACCCAGATTGCTCGCAATTGCAGGCGATTTTCAAGATTGGTGGAGCGAAAGCAAGCCCAAACATCCCTGAGGACGCCAGTGCCGATGCCAAAACCTTCCTAAGTCAGACATTTGAGCTTGATCATACAAAGCGACCGAACGCAGAGGAATTATTACTCAGTCCATTCCTGAACCAAATTACATGATCTTGACCCCTTTTGTGGCTGGCATCACAAAAAGTAGCTTATCTTGCTATATCTTGCGGGTATCACACACCCGCTCTTCTTCATCTTAGGTCCGGCCAGTTTACGGATCCAGTTTACAAATCTTTCTTGATGTGTCCACGATGATGACCGCTTGCCCGGTGGAACGGGGCTGAGCACATAGACGCATGGATCGGGGTATGCATAGCTTCACTGGTTGGAGGCATAATTGTTTTCGTCACTCTTTACTCTTTCCACACAGATTACCGTAAGCTAGACGTGTGAACATAGCGCTATTTTACTTTGCTCGATGCTGGAATGCAGGCAAGTGAAGATTGTTGCAGCAGTAGTAATTCGCTATTGTATGAATAATGAATCCTATACAAGCGCGGAAGTCTTTGCCATCTGGACGTGACTTAAGAAGGCCCCCCATTTTTTCTGATCACTGTGGAAAGCATAGTCTATTTGGCTATTTGGTTGTCCATGCTTTGCAAAGTATTCTCTCACGATTGCGTACCTAGAGCACATTTGTCTGACTTGCAACAGCATATTAGCGTACAAAGTTTAGCATCACTCACATAATAAAAAACTGCTGCCGTACTCCGTGGTACTTTTGGACCCCTGCGACGCGTCAGCGCTTGAACAAGCTAATACACCCTTCTGATGTAATTTGCTCCACCACACCGCCACCATCTATTCCTGTCATGATGACGAATTCCCTTAGACCGGATAGGTATTGGGAGGTATTCCCGAGCGAAAGCGGACGAAGTTTCTGCACTGGAAGGATACAGCATGGCCAGATCGCACGAGCTACGGCGGCTGTTTGACCACGAGGATATCCGTCACATATCCAGCACGAGATGTATCAAGTCCTCCATAACCGTAGCCCGCGCCCCCCAAAAGCCGCGCGACCCTAGTATCAGGGGTGTTTCGGATGCGGCGCCTCCTCATGCTGGACCGTTCAAGGCCAGAGGATAGCGAACAGGTTAACTCCATCAGACCGACTGGAACAAGCTACCTACGCTCAAACGACCCTACAGTATACCTTTCTAGAATAGTATTTCTCGGAATAGAAATGCTGAGCCCCAAGATGATGCACCCAGCCTTGTGGTTTGCGGGGCTGTCTTGTAAGCTTTGTCTCATTTTGGCTGGATAGGAGGCCGCGTCACTACTGCGGATCCTAGACTTCGTTTCGACTAATGGCAATGCAATGCACATTAGAAAAAGGGCTTGGAACAACATTCTATTAAGTCCTAAATTTCCATTTCTTGGCATTGTTTCTCTCTTTGGCATTTATCCAAACTATACTGAGTTTTGACTTTTGCAGTCGGCAACCACTTGCTTGTCTTTCAGCATTGTCAGCCTTGCAGCGGGACATCAACGTGCCACCTCCAATTTTCTGCACTGTTTTCAAGGCATTTCTTATAACTTAGTGAAGGCGCGGGAACTAGCCAGTATTCTAATTCACTTTTATTGATTCTCTGGATTTGAAGCTACCAGTCATACATATATCAGACCCATCTGATCCCATCAGTCGTTCCATCCCGGGAAGATTCTCTGAGTCGGCAATTGCAGATTAGAAGCTCAAGAAATCCGACATATCGTGCGAGATCAGAGTAGTGGTTGATGGGAATACACTGCAGCATATTAAGTGGTTTCTTCCATCTAGAGTCATGAGGGGTCTTCAGGCGCTTGCCATAGTGGCTGGTCTGTTCGCAACGTACACTGAGGGGTTAACACTGCAAAGACGGTCCAATGGACCAGCCAAAGTAGTTGGCTTACCTATTCAAAGAAGAGAGCTAGCGGATCCAATAAAAAGAGATCGATTACGGAGAAGAGCTAAAACTATCTCAGAAAATCTTGATAATGAGGTATATCATGACTTTGAGTTTGCGATGACTTTTCTAATAGTTCCATAGGAAACTCTATATTTTGCAAACGTTACAATGGGAACCCCAGCGCAGTCGTTGAGATTACATATCGATACGGGGAGCAGCGACCTTTGGGTAAATACCCCTTCCTCAGCGGAGTGTAAATCAAGGGGAAGTCTTTGTGCCGCCGCTGGGACTTACACTGCAAATTCTTCGTCAACATATACTTATCTATCGTCGGACTTCAACATCACATATGTTGACGGATCTGGAGCGAGCGGTGACTATGCTACAGATACTTTGGTCATAGGCGGTGCCTCCCTAGCAGGCCAGCAATTCGGTATCGGATACGTCAGCACCTCCCCTGAAGGAATTCTTGGCGTGGGTTATGAACTCAACGAAGTGCTGGCTGGTAACTTGGGAAAGGGGACTTATGCCAATGTTCCCGCAAAGATGGTAGCAGACAACCTCATCTCATCAAATGCATACAGCTTATGGCTCAACGACCTTGACGCTAACACTGGCAACATTCTCTTTGGAGGAGTCGACACTGACCAATTTGAAGGCTCTCTCGCCACCCTTCCCATCCAAGAAGTCGATGGTGAATATTCCGAGTTCTTGATTGCATTGACCGCAGTTTCCCTTGGAAGCACAACCATCGCAAGTAATCAAAATGTGGCAGTCCTCCTGGACTCTGGAACTTCTCTTACCTACCTCCCCAACGACATCACCGAAGACATCTACCAAGCCGTTGGCGCCACATACGACAGCCAGGAAGGCACAGCATACGTCCCCTGCTCCCTAGCCTCCAACACCACCACCCTCGACTACACCTTCACCTCCCCCATGATCTCCGTCACGATGGCCGAACTGGTCTTTGACGTCACTGGCGCCAACGGCCAACCCCTCTATTTCAACAACGGCGAGCAGGCATGTATCTTTGGGATCGGCCCCGCGGGTACCTCGACTTCTATCCTCGGAGACACGTTTCTGAGATCCGCTTATGTTGTCTATGATCTCAGCAATAACGAGATCAGTCTTGCACAAACCAAGTTCAACGTCACGACCACCAACATCCTTGAGATCGGGACTGGCGCTAATGCAGTGCCGTCTGCGACGCTTGTCTCAAGTGCTGCGGCTGCTTCTGGTGCATCTGGCGGGGGATCCGTGGCGGGGCAGACGGCTGCTGCGCCAGCGAAGTCAACGGCCGCTGCTCCGCTTAGGACTGCGGCGCCTCTAGGCGCTGTGATTGCTGTTGGTGCTGCGATGCTCTTTGCGGCTATCTGATGATCTTTCGCCACTAGGGGCGAGGCGTTTATGAAACTGCGTTTTTCTTCTTTTATTTAGCGATGCATATGATAGACAATCCTGGGGCTTTGGGGCTCAGGCACGGTCACGGCGTTTGCGAAAGCTGGGCGGGGCAAGCATGGCGTGGGCACTTGGATTTGGTGTTTCGTAACGAGCTCCGTGTATGTACTACCGGTACTTCATGACTTTACATAAGGGTCTAATGAAAATTTATCCTATATTGGTTTATTGTATATCCTGCGCTGTCTATGTGATGTCGATGATTTATACCCCTCTAAATTAATGATATAGGCAGATATTTTATTCCTCCATATGCCACTTACGGCGCATAGGATCAAATATGGGATCTTTGGCATGAGGCCTTATACTCCCATTCGCAGTAGGCGGTCCCAGGGACTCCAGATCAGTTTTGAAAGCCATGGCATTCAGGAAGTTGACGGCCTTTGACATCGTCAGTTGATTCTCCTCCACACAGGGGAGAAAGCTTACTGGTTTAGCATGCCAGCGATGTCCTCCAATTTCAAACCAGGATAGATGGCCGCCGAGAGAAGTGGTGCATAAGACAGCATATGGGTTCTGCTTGAATTCCTCGTATGGGATCGATTCATTGGAGGCGATCTAAGTTATTAGCAGAGATCATTTGGGGATGAGTGTTGGATTTACCGGATCATCAGTGGCATTGATACCAAATATTGGAATCCTCGCCGCCAAGAGTGAATCGGAAGATGATGCATCTCGATAATAAGCGCCTTCAGTTGGATATCCCCAGGTTGGTCCTTGGACTTCACGATCGAATTCGTGAAGATACTTTACTTTCCTAATCCGCTCAATATTCAACTTCGGATTCTTGGTCACTTCGTCGACGTGGATCTCTATCAGTTTCTTCATATTAGTGCCCATTGTTTTCGAGTATACCTCGCGGCCTAGCCAAGTTCTTTGGAGGAAGAGAGAACCGACGTCGAGGTTCCAGGGATTCGAGACGACTACTGCTGCCTTTAATATGCAAGAAGGTCCCTCTTCGCCAATGTACTAGCACTTATGTCAGCACGTTCATTACTGTCTCCTGCTATGCCTTGTTGCTTGGACCTTAACACAGAGCTGATTTCGCTAAAGAGAGCTTCAAATGAGAACTTACATTGGTGAGTATATTTGCACCAAGTGAGAAGCCGATCCCAAAAAGGGGTCGATTGGGGAAAGTCTTCCTTAACCACTTGATAGTCTGCCGAATGTCCCATGTAGCTCGAGCATTGAACAGAACACTGCTGGTGATCTTATGCTGCGCGCAGCCTCTCGAATTCACAACACATGCCTCCCAACCTCCGCCCTTGCCGATTAAAGGCGCTAATACATGACGAAGATAGACTTCATAAGAACCCCCTGAGAGACCATGGAGCGTAACAAGCATTGGACGACTATCCAAAGATCCAATAGCGTTAAATTCTTCTTCACTAAAGTACGTTGTTCGTGGAGGAAGCGAATCATCACTCTCCATATATGGGTTCACCACAAAGTCCACCGCAAAAGTACCCTCATATGTGAGGTCGTCTGCGTCAAAGACCTTCCGCTTATAGAAGACTGGCGGTCCATCACTTTTCACCACAGTCCACATAGTTTGAAGATCTCCATTAAACAATAATGGGTTCAGATGACATGGTGGTGTTGATTCTTCGCAAATCCGAAGCAGATCAGTAGAAGTTCCATCTTTGGCCTTTAACTTCACCGTTGTCTGCGAGTGAGTAAACTTTATTCGAGCATGGCCAAGCCACTCCATAGCTGCTCTACAGTCTGCTTTCTATAAAAAAAAAAAAAAAGATATCGATGTTCTGCCTTCAACAACAGGCTATTAATGCATAAATAAAATATACTCTCTTTACGGAAACAGGACATAGTGGCTCGAAGAAATACACCAGAGAACTGAGGTGGTTATCCTTAGTTTCGAAGGAAATACCTCGGCGCGGCGCTTGTCGCTAAATTCCGAGATCGTGATAGCGCGCAAACGGTATCGAGAAGCAATGATGAAAGCAATTCGATTCTGAGCAGGATGGCATACCCAGGCGGCGCCCCTTCAGGGACCTATGGCTATGGCTACAACCCTCCGGGTCCCTATCAGCCTGTGGGACATCAGCAAACATACCCTACGAATGCATATTCACACACGCAATGGGACGGCTCCCTGCAGGGAATGAATATGCAGCAAACTCAGCAAATGTCTCACGTTCAGCAAATGGGCGGGCCTCAAGTGCAGAATGGAGCCGCATATTATCAAAACCAACAATATGCCCCAGTGTCAAATATGGCGCCACCGAGTACGTACCGCCAAGTCCAGGTTCAACATCCCCAGCAGTACCCCCAATATGCAAGCCAACAGCAACAAAACTTTCCCCAGTACGCGCATCCTCTGACGTCAAGTTCCCACGCTTCATACCAACAACAAAACCAGAATCCTCCAAGGCCACAACAAACCTCTCAGTCGCATCCTCCTCCTGATGCGTCTTCAAATGGCAGTACGCAAGTGTCACGTAACCGGGAGCAGCCCAAGACTCCATCCAAGAGCCAGCCCAAAGACCAAACCAAAAGCCAACCAGTGGACACACCTATACTGCTGATAGCTCTAGCGGAAGAATACTTTGCAGCTGCACACAAATTAGGATCTTCTGTAGCTCGAGCCATGGTTGAAGATCTTGTGGATGAATATCAAAGACTCATAGCAACTGGATTGGGATGTTTAGAGGCTGCCTTCAAAAAGACAAGGCTAGCTCCAAGGTTGGAGGCGAAAGTACGATTACGATATGCTGGTGTATTATTCGAAGAAACCGAAAACCATATGGAGGCTGAGACCGCTCTTAGTCAGGGTATCATACTTTGCGAGCAGGTTAGGAATAAATCCTTATTCCGCCTAGCAAAATGAAGCTGATGGCTAGCACAGAATCGTTTCCTTGACCTCAAATACAGTATGCAATTTTTACTTGCGCAGCTAGTGTTCATGAAAAATCCCAAAGCATCTCTGAAGAGCTTGGACCGACATTGCACCGATTCGGAAGCGTAAGGAGCCTGCGCTTTTATCATAATCTTTCGGGGCTGACCAACAAATAGGTATCGTCACTACTCTTGGGAATATGTCTTTCGCTTTTTGAGAGCATCCCTCTCCATGCAATCAAGTAAAGCCTCTGATACTCAAGTAGCCCTGCATGATCTGCGTTATATTTCGTCACTGGCAAGTGAACGCGAGGATCGTGCAATTTTCCTGCTTTCGTCCCTCATGGAGATCCTGTCTCATCTGTCCGCTCCAAACCTTGAGTCAGTGGAACAAGTGCAGACAGCATTGGCTTCAGCATGGTCATACCAACTAGACATGGAGAGTCAGATTCCTCAATTAATGGTACTCACACACATCTTAGACGTGGCCTGTAGCTTGCTTTACGGCTTACCGGCTCAAACAGAACTGAAGCAAAAGGCCTTGGAGGACGCTTTTAAGGGTTCACCTTGGAGTACGTCTAATGATATTAGTGATGTTATTGCCATTCCAGTCAATCCATTAAAAGGTCAGCCTCAACTTGTTAGCCAAGATTCACGTGCGATACTCGGGACAGCAGAAAATGGGAAAGATATGCTAATGATCTCGCTATTGAATAATAATGATACTTTCGCATTGATGTAGGAGTTTGCTATCCCAGCAGTGCACAAAGTGATATAGCTGACTTGAAGCAGATATCTACTGAGCGGGATTGCGCTCATGCATAATAACTGCGCCGATGGTAAAGCTGCACAGTACCTGAAACAAGGTTTGCTCTCGGTACGAGATTCAAACAAATCACGTAAAGCAAACGGTCCGCTGCCTGTGATCATGGCGAAACTTCAGTGGCGTGAAGTACTCTCATGCTATTTTCTGGTCTATTCTATATTTTGCTACACTTCGACAAGCGACTGGAATGCTGCCAGAGATCGCCTAGAGGAACTTGAGCGGGCTATTAACGGGCTTGACCACGGTTCGAAAGGACTGCTCACACATCTTCATACATACCTTTCAGGCGTCTGCTTTCAGGGTACCGGCAAGCTGGAAAATGCCTTACGAATGTTTAGGGACCCGAGACTTCGTCTCCCTGAGAAGCCTGCACCAAGTATGAGTCAAGAAGAGAAACTTCAAGGCGAGCTTGCCTTACTTGCATTGTTGAATACTATGTGGATCCAACAAGCCGATTCGCGTCATGATGCTGCCCAAAACACTGCTATGATTACTAAACTTGAGCCGCTATGTGCGAATCATGCGAATAAAAACATCGAAACTGCCTTCAAACTGGTAAAGGCTACGGTACCAACTGAACCACCAACTTCTGGCGTGAAAATCAAAAACTACTTAGGGAGCGCACTAGAAGCAGCAAAGTCTACGTCGAACAAACAATTCCTTTGCATCACTCTGGGGGTTATGTGCAACAAATTCTTTGTTGGGGTTGTAGGCACCCAAGCCGACAAAGCTGGAAGAGCTGCGGTATTCCAGGCGAAGAGGACCAGAAATACCCTTTGGATGAGCATAACGAATGGCATGCTTGCGGAGAATCTCGAACTTCAGGGCCAGCACGAAGAGGCAGAAGCTGCAAAAGAAGAAGCAAGGCGTCTCGGGGTACTAGCTTTCCCAGAACCATCTTAGAATCGTATCTCCATGGAACTTTTGCTTGTTGGAATATGGCGTAATGGTATGCGAAATTCATGGAGAAAGGCGTACATAGAAGGCAAAACATGGCTGGTTAGGTAAGGAGAGATGTTTTAAATGTCTCTGCCCATCGCACTGTTGGCGCTACAAGGGTATACCAATTTGCTATTGTCAGCTTCTCAAACACAAGAAGATCTAGCTTGACCTAGGGGTTGTAGAGAAGCCTCTCAACTACTACCAAAAACTTTCGAAATTACCCAACTACCACTAATACTTCAACTATTTACTGAATTACCACCAATGTAATTAAAGCTATTCCTACCACCCAGCGACCGATAGAGAGCTTTGCTTTAGGTCTAGCCGCAACAGGCAATCATACAATACTTAGTCTTAATTTTTATTGCAGATTTTGTGCGTCGACGCTGTTCGCAAGGCCATCCTGTTGACACTAGGCCTCAGTTAGCAGGAGACTCTGCTATACATACAGGCTCTTGATCGCTAAATTCCAGCGGATACCACAGCCTGTGCCTCGCGAAATACTCTAAGGCTAACTAAAGCGTAGCGCGTGCGTTTAGGA
>Ga0335075_10011802_pt1 | contig 13199 bp, 10 predicted proteins | sample Lox_Sample_24_FD_206723 | JGI IMG/M metagenome (GOLD analysis project Ga0335075, IMG submission 206723) | Soil microbial communities from Loxahatchee National Wildlife Refuge, Florida, United States - Lox_Sample_2.4 | ecosystem: Environmental > Terrestrial > Soil > Wetlands | place: USA... | reverse complement strand
CGGCGCTCAACGCGTTCGCAATCACCTTCAACGACCGTTTCCCGGCGGCCGAAACCTACTAATGGAAACCGCCGGAAACACCGTTAACGCGATAGTCCCGCGGTACCCAATGGCTGAAGAACGTTCTAGAGCGGTTGTGCTCACTGCGCCAGTTCTGGGCCGTGTTCCTTCGGTGGGCGATTGTCTGTAGCGTCACTTCAATACGACGAGGACTGAGGAGACGTAGTGAATAACGCCTCGCTGTTCGACGCCTACCGCACGAACTGGCCGCGGGTAGGTGCCGTACTCGGCGGGGCGTCCACTCTGGCTGCCGCCGAACTTCCTTGGTCGCGATAGGAATAGCCCGTATGCCTTCACTGCGAAGCAAATGAGCACCTACGACATTGCTTCGGTATGACGACGATGCCAGGTTAGGAAAGTCCTGAGGGCTGCGCTTAAGGGCTGTACACGAGACGCATTCTCGTTGGGGGGGTATCCGAAAAGAATTCCCGTGCCGTCGACCAGTTGCCTGTCATGCCACAGCGACTAGCGGAAATACTCTCTGCGTCGGCTGGTTGCGTGACACCGAAAAGGCAAGGATGGTCTACCAGAGTTGTTCCCCTGGACGCCGGAGACCCACCACGAGCTTTTGCGCCAACCCGTTCTTGCCGACTTCGACGTGCGCACTGCTTGAGAATCAGGATGTCCCGGCGCGCCGCGCATAAGCGGTCCGCTTATCGAACTCGACGTCGCTACCGAAGACACGGCTGGTACCCAACGCGCGTCCCATCGCCTCCGACACACGCTGCGGCATGAAACGCTGAGCGGTCGCGCCGACGCCTACCGAACGGGGAACGAACACGCGCGGTTTGGGTTTGGCGATCACCCCGGCGACCGCGCGGGCGACGTCGTCCGGCTCGGCGTTCTTGAAGCCCTTAGCGTGCCCGACACCGGCAATCATCTCGGTATTGACCAGAGCCGGCAGGATGGCCGAGAAGTGCACACCGCTCCCGCGGTTTTCCATCCGGATGGCGTCGGTGTAGCCGAGCACGGCATGCTTTGTAGCGCAATAGGTTGCGATGCCCACCACCGGCTGCACACTACCGAGTGACGCGATGTTGACGATGTGACCCTGGCCGCGCGGCAACATCCGTTTGGCGGCCAGCTTGGTGCCGAGGATGACGCCGAAAACATTGACGTCCAGCAACCGCTGGGTGGCGGCGTCGGCCTCGTCAACCGCGTTACCGACCGCGATGACGCCGGCGTTGTTCACCAACACGTCGACGGCACCCAGTTGGTCTTCAACAGCGTCGAGAAAATCGATGAACGATCGCCGATCCGTCACGTCCAATCGGCGGCCAACCTTAAGACCCAATCGGCTGCCGGCCTCCTTGACGGCCGACCTGTCGATATCGCCGATCGCGACCGTCGCGCCCAAACCCTGCAGAACCGTCGCAGTTGCCAGCCCGATTCCGCGCGCCCCGCCGGTAATAGCCACCACTTTCTCTGCAACAGACAGGCGTTTCATTCCCTTGACGCTCCTTTGGTCCGGGTTAAAGCGTAGGCGCTCGGTGGGGTACTAATGACAGGTGGCCGACCCGACCATCTTGCTGGTGTCCACCTCCGACACCGACCTGATCACCGCGCGCGCCAGCGGCGCCAACTATCGGTGGGCCAACCCCGCGCGGCTACTGCCCGGTGAACTCACCGACCTGATCGACGGCGCCGACATGATCGTGGTCCGCATCCTCGGCGGCTATCGCGCCTGGCAGGACGGCATCGATGCGGTCCTGACCAGCGGGGTCCGAGCCGTCCTGGTCAGCGGCGAGCAAGCGCCGGATGCCGACCTGACCGGACGGTCCACGGTGCCTGCGGGTGTTGCGCTGCAAGCACATATCTATCTGGCCCAAGGGGGTGTGCCTAACCTGCGCCAATTGCACGCCTTCCTGTCGGACACCGTGCTGATGACCGGCTTCGGGTTCACCCCACCGGTGACTACGCCGACGTGGGGAATGCTGGAACGCACAGCGACAGACAACACTGGCCCGACCATTGGGGTGCTGTACTACCGCGCGCAGCACCTGGCCGGCAACACCGGCTACATCGAAGCGCTGTGCCAGGCGATCGAAGCCGGCGGCGGACGGCCGTTGCCGCTGTACTGCGCGTCGCTGCGGACCGCCGAACCCGAGATGCTGGCCGCGCTGGGACAAGCCGACGCGATGCTGGTCACCGTGCTGGCCGCCGGGGGAGTCAAGCCCGCTGCGGCATCAGCGGGCGGCGACGATGACAGCTGGAACGTCGAACACCTGGCCGCCCTGGATATCCCGATCCTGCAGGGACTATGCCTGACCAGTTCCCGCCGGCAGTGGTCGGACAACGACGACGGGCTCAGCCCACTCGACGTCGCCAGCCAGGTGGCGGTGCCTGAGTTCGATGGACGCATCATCACAGTTCCATTCTCGTTCAAAGAGATTGACGACGAGGGGCTGATCGCCTACGTCGCTGATCCGGAGCGCTGCGCGCGGGTCGCTGGTCTGGCGATCGCGCATGCGCAGCTGCGGCACGTGCCACCCGCCGACAAGCGGGTGGCCGTGGTGTTCTCTGCGTATCCGACCAAACACGCCCGCATCGGCAACGCCGTCGGCCTGGATACCCCGGCCAGCGCGGTGGCGCTGCTGAGGGCGATGCGCGACCGCGGTTATCAGGTCGGCGAGTTACCCGGCGTTGATGCGCAGGACGGTGATGCGCTGATCCACGCGCTGATCGAACGCGGCGGACAGGATCCCGACTGGCTCACCGACGGGCAGCTGGCCGGTAATCCCATCCGGGTGTCGGCAGCTGACTACCGCGCATGGTTCGCAACGCTGCCCGCTGAGCTGGCCGATGCTGTGCAGCAGCACTGGGGAGCGCCGCCCGGAGAGCTGTTCGTTGATCGGTCCAACGATCCGGACGGCGAAATCGTCATCGCCGCAATGCAAGCCGGCAATGTGGTGCTGATGGTGCAGCCGCCGCGTGGTTTCGGGGAGAACCCGGTCGCGATCTACCACGACCCGGATCTGCCGCCCAGCCACCACTATCTAGCCGCCTACCAGTGGCTGGGGCGTGGATTCCGCAACAGCTTCGACGCTCATGCGGTGGTGCATCTCGGCAAGCACGGCAACCTCGAGTGGCTGCCTGGAAAAACGCTGGGCATGTCGGCGGCCTGCGGTTCCGACGCCGCACTCGGCGATCTGCCGCTGATCTACCCGTTTTTGGTCAACGACCCCGGCGAGGGGACCCAGGCCAAGCGGCGTGCACACGCCGTACTCGTCGACCACCTGATCCCGCCGATGGCGCGCGCCGAAACCTACGGTGACATCGCCCGTTTGGAGCAAATGCTGGACGAACACGCCAGCGTCGCCGCACTCGACCCCGGCAAGCTGCCCGCCATCCGTCAGCAGATCTGGACGTTGATCCGAGCGGCCAAAATGGACCACGATCTCGGACTCGCGCAGCGGCCCGAAGACGATTCGTTCGACGACATGCTGCTGCACGTCGACGGATGGCTCTGTGAGATCAAAGACGTCCAGATCCGTGACGGCCTGCACATCCTCGCCGAAGTCCCGCGCGGTGAACAGGAACTGGACCTGGTGTTGGCGATCCTGCGCGCCCGCCAACTGTTCGGCGGCGACAAGTCGGTGCCTGGACTGCGTCAGGCACTCGGTCTTGGCGAGGACGGCACCGACGATCGGCAAGCGGTCGACGCTGCCGAAGACCAAGCGCGCCAACTGGTCGCGGCCCTGCAGGCGGGCGGCTGGGACCCGGCCGCCGCCGAGCGACTCAGCGACGATCCCGCTGTCACCTCGGTATTGCGTTTCGCCGCCACCGAAGTCGTGCCCCGGCTGGCCGGCACCGCAGGCGAAATAGACCAGGTGCTCAGGGCATTGGATGGCCGATTCATCGCGGCCGGGCCGTCGGGCTCGCCGTTGCGCGGATTGGTCAACGTGCTGCCCACCGGACGCAACTTCTATTCCGTCGACCCCAAAGCGGTACCGTCCCGGCTGGCGTGGGAAACCGGTGTGGCGATGGCCGATTCGCTGCTGGTCCGCTACCGCGACGACTACGGAACCTGGCCGCGCTCGGTCGGCCTGTCGGTCTGGGGCACCTCGGCGATGCGCACATCAGGTGACGACATCGCCGAAGTGCTTGCGCTGCTGGGGGTTCGGCCGGTTTGGGACGACGCCTCGCGGCGCGTCGTCGATTTGGCGCCGATTCCGCTGGCCGAGCTCGCTCGGCCCCGCATCGATGTCACGGTGCGGATCTCCGGATTCTTTCGCGATGCGTTCCCGCACGTGGTGACGATGCTCGACGACGCGGTGCGGCTGGTCGCCGATCTGGACGAGCCGGCGGACGACAACTATGTGCGTGCCCACGCCCAAGCGGACCTGGCCCAGCACGGTGACCAACGTCGGGCTACCACAAGGGTTTTCGGATCCAAGCCGGGCACCTATGGTGCCGGGCTGCTGCAGCTGATCGACAGCCGCAACTGGCGAGACGACGCCGACCTGGCGCAGGTGTACACCGCCTGGGGTGGCTTCGCCTACGGGCGCGGCCTCGACGGCCGGGCGGCAGAAGACGACATGAACCGCGCCTACCGGCGCATCGTCGTCGCCGCCAAAAACACCGACACCCGCGAGCATGACATCGCCGACTCCGACGACTACTTCCAGTACCACGGCGGCATGGTGGCCACCGTGCGGGCGCTGACCGGGCAGGCTCCGGCCGCCTACATCGGCGACAACACTCGCCCGGACGCCGTCCGCACGCGCACGCTGTCGGAGGAAACCACCCGGGTCTTCCGGGCCCGCGTCGTCAACCCGCGCTGGATGACCGCGATGCGTCGGCACGGCTACAAGGGCGCTTTCGAAATGGCCGCCACCGTCGACTACCTGTTCGGCTACGACGCCACCGCAGGGGTGATGGCCGATTGGATGTATGAACAGCTCACCGACTCCTACGTGCTGGATCTGGAGAACCGCAAATTCATGACCGAGTCGAATCCATGGGCGCTGCACGGGATGGCTGAACGGTTGTTGGAGGCGGTCAGCCGCGGGATGTGGGCCGACCCGCAACCGGCCACCCTCGACGCACTGCGCCAGGTGCTACTGGAAACCGAAGGCGACCTCGAAGGCCGTTAGACTGCCGCGGCTCCGAGGAGATACTCACCCCGGAGCGCGGGCATCGATTTTCGCGCTGAAATGAAGCCGCGGACTCGACACGCCTCGGAGGTACCGGGATTGAGCGCACTCTAGACTGACGCGGTGGCCCCCAGCTTCGCAGACGTCGCCAAGGCGCAGTACGTCCTGCTGACGACTTTCACCAAGGACGGCCGGCCCAAGCCGACCCCGATCTGGGCCGCCCCCGACGGCGATCGCCTGCTGGTCATCACCCAGGCGAAGTCGTGGAAGGTCAAGCGGATCCGCAACACCTCGCGGGTGACCCTGGCCGTCTGCGATATGCAGGGCCGCCCGAAAAGCGAGCCCATCGAGGCGACCGCGACCATCCTCGACAAATCCCACACCGGTGCCGTTTACGACGCCATCGGCAAGGAGTACGGCCTGATCGGTCGGGTGTTCAACCTCTTCAGCAAGTTGCGCGGCGGCATGCAGAACAACGTCGGCCTGGAACTTCGCGCTGCGGCCTAGGCCCCGTTTCGCAGGTGTTCGCCGAAGAAGGAGAACACTCGCGCCCAGGCATCCTCGGTGGCGGCCTGGTTGTAGCCGAATCCGGTAATCCGAAGCAGCGGCTGAGCGGGAAGCTTGTTGGCAAAGCTGTGCCCGACCCGCGGATACACCTTGACGTCGTTGCTGACGCCTTTTTCGTCCAGCACCCGCTGCAGCTTTTTTGGCGCCCCGATGCCGGCCAGGTCACGGCCGCCGAAGCTGGCCACGACCGGGCATGCCCCGTCCAGTGTTTCGCTGAGTTCGCGGGGCAGAGGAGTGCCGTAGAACGGTGCCGAGGCGCCAAAGCCCCTGGGCGACATGACTAGTGCGAACTGGCCGCCCATGCAGAATCCCGCGATGCCGATGCGGCCGGTGCATGCCGGCAGAGCTTTGAGGTGGTCGCGGGCGGCCAACACGTCATCAAGGGAGCGTCCCCGCTTGCTGAGCAGCTCGCGCATGACCCTGATGATGCAGCGGGCTCTGCCGCCGCGCGCGAACAAGTTCGGGGTCAGCGCGATGTATCCGGCCGCGGCGATATGGCTGTTGATCGACTGTTTGTCCGGTCCGTAACCGATCGCGTCGTGGATCACCACTACGCCCGGCCAGGGCCCTTGGCCGTGGGGAATATCGAGCAGCGCATCGATGGGGCCGGCCGGGGTATGGATCTCGATCGTTGTCACCTCAGCCATCTAACCGTGCTGCAGGAGTCGGCGGAACTCCGGCAGTCGCCCCCGACGTTGCCATGTCATGGTGTCGCGTCTGTTTGTGCTCTATGTCGTCGTCGAGTTCGCGGTGGTGGTAGCGCTGGCGTCGACGATCGGGCTGGGCTGGACCTTCTTGCTGCTGCTCGCGGGCTTTGTCTTGGGATTGGCGCTGGCGGGATCGCAACTCAAGCGCCAGCTCACGCGGTTGCGATCCGGGCTGACCAGTCAACAGTCACAGCTGGCCACCGACGGTGCGCTGGTTGCGCTGGGCTCGGTGCTCGTGGTGGTCCCCGGCCTGGTTACCAGCGCCGCGGGGCTGCTGCTGCTGTTGCCGCCGACCCGGGCCGTCGGCCGCCCGCTGCTGAAAGCGATGGCGGTACGCGGTATCGGCCGACGTGCGCCGCTGATCACCGTCACCACCGTCGGCGCGGATCGATTCGCATCGACCTCTCGACCCCGGCCGGATTACATCGACGGCGAGGTCTTAGACGTCACCGACGTCACCGACGTCACTGACATCGCTGACATCGATCCGCCGGCCCTGCCGGAGTAGACCTATACAGCGTGACCCAGGTCCGCACGACCCTGTCGCTCCGCGGCCGGATCCACAGCCCGACCCATCCCGATGCCACCGCGATGGCGGTCCGCGACGGTGTGGTGGTGTGGCTCGGTGGCGACGACGCAGGTCGTGGCCAGTTTCCCGACGCCGAGGTGGTCGACCTCGACGGTGGCTTCGTCGCGCCGGGCTTCGTCGACAGTCACATCCATCTCACCGCCACCGGCCTGAGCCTGACCGGGCTCGATTTGCGGGCGTCGACATCGCGTGCGCACTGCCTGCAGATGATCGCCGACTATGCGGCCATCCATCCCGGTCAGCCGGTGTGGGGTCACGGTTGGGACGAATCCTCATGGCCGGAGCGCACCGCGCCGAGCACCGCCGAACTGGACGCGGTGCTGGGAGCCCGGCCCGCTTACCTGGCCCGGGTCGACGTGCACTCGGCACTGGCCTCGACCGGTCTGCGCGAGCGGGTGCCCGGACTGCCGTCGGCGAGCGAACAGCGGCCCTTGGTCGGCGACGCCCACCACCTGGTCCGCGCCGCCGCACGCAACCTGCTGACCGACGTCCAGCGCGGCGCAGCGCGGCTGGCCGCGCTGGACGCCGCGGCAGCCAACGGGATCGTCGCGGTCCACGAATGCGCCGGGCCCGAGATCGGCGGGCTGGAGGACTGGCGTGAACTGCGTGCGGTCCAGCACGGCGTCCAGCTGACCGGGTACTGGGGTGAGGCGGTGAGCAGCCCGGCGCAGGCGCGTGCGGTGATCGAGGACACCGGTGCGGCCGGGCTGGCCGGCGACCTCTTCGTCGACGGCGCCCTGGGCTCGCGCACCGCGTGGCTGCACGAACCCTATGCCGATGCCTCAGACGGTGCCGGAACCTGCTACGTGGATCCCGAGGTGATCACCGCGCACGTCAGGGCGTGCACCGAGGCCGGCGTGACAGCGGGCTTCCACGTTATCGGTGACGCCGCCGTCTCGGCTGTGGTCGCCGCCTTGGAGCGCGTAGTCGACGACCTCGGCGTGGTCGCGGTGGCTGGCTGCGGTCACCGCCTGGAGCATTTGGAGATGGTCACCGCAGATCAGGCGGCCAAGCTGGGCGCGTGGGGTGTCATGGCCAGCATGCAGCCCAACTTCGACGCCCGCTGGGGTGGACGTGAGGGCATGTACGCCCGCCGTCTCGGTGTCGACCGCGCGGCGGCTCTCAACCCGTTTGCGCTGTTAGCATCCCAAGGCGTGGCCCTCGCGTTCGGATCCGACGCCCCGGTGACCGGCCTCGACCCGTGGGAGACCGTCCGCGCGGCCGCCAACCACCACACACCAGGCAGTTCGGTCTCGGTGCGAGCAGCATTCGCCGCGGCCACCCGCGGTGGCTGGCGGGCCGGCGGTGTCGGAGACGGGCTGACGGGCACCCTGGTCCCCGGCGCGCCCGCGTCCTACGCCGTCTGGGATGTCGGCGACCTCAACGAGCTCGACGCCGGCACGCCGAGTGACGCCGTCCGCCGGTGGTCTACCGATCCGCGGTCCAGGGTGCCCGCGTTGCCGCGGCTGGGTGCGGGCGATCCGCTGCCCCGCTGTCGGCAGACCGTGCACCGGGGTGCCGTCATCCATGGCTAGGGGCATCAGGCGGTTCGACCGCTGGATGCGGCCCGGGCAGGACACCGAAGTCATCCCGGCGATCAAAGACGACGACGACACCGCCACCGGCGAGATCCCCGTTGACGCCGACGACGTCGACGATCAGGGTGCCGACCTCGAGACCGACCTGGAGTCGGGGCACCCTGACGCGGCTGCCGACGACGATCTACTGCCGAGCTTCGGCGAGCGAAACCGTCAAATAGCGACGCAGCTAGGACGGTGGCTGCGCAAGCTGGGCGCTGCGCTGCTGGTCTGGCTGGGCAACGAACTGCGAACGCGACTTCCGCAATTGGGCAAAGCCCTGCGGCCGCGGCTGACACGCCTCGGCGCCACAATCCTTGCCGGTCTGCTGCTGTGCACGAGCTATCCCGCCTTCAACTGGTGGTGGGCCGCCATCGTCGCGTTTGCCGTGCTGGCCTGGGTGCTGACCCGCTCGGCCACCACAACGCTGGGCGGATTCGGCTACGGGTTCCTGTTTGGCCTGGCCTTCTACCTGCCGCTGATCAACTGGATCAGCATCCTCGTCGGCGCCATCCCCTTGCTGGCGCTGGTGCTGGTGTGTTCGCTGTTCCCAGCGATTTTCGGTCTGCTGGCCGTCGTGGTGCGGCAACTTCCCGGCTGGCCGATCTGGTTCGCGGTGTTGTGGGCGGCACAGGAGTGGTTGAAGTCGACGGTCCCATTCGGAGGCTTCCCGTGGGGCGTGGTGGGTGCCGGCCAGACCGACGGCCCGTTTCTGCCGTTGGCGCGGCTGGGCGGCATCCCGCTGCTGTCGTTGGCGATCGTGCTGGTCGGCTGCAGCGCCACCGCGATCGCGCTGGAAATCGTGTCCTGGTTGCCGGCGTCCCGTCAGGCCGCTACCAGTGCAGGCGATTCCGAGTCGCCACCCGCGGTCGTGCTACCGGCGATCTGCATCTGCCTGGTCTTTTTCGCCACCGCGGCCATCTGGCCGCAGGTCCGCCATTCCGGCACCGGATCGGGCAATGAACCCGTCGTCACCGCCGCAGTGGTCCAGGGCAACGTGCCCCGGCTCGGCCTGGAGTTCAACGCGCAACGCCTCGCGGTGCTGGCCAACGACGTCCGCGAGACCCGGCGGCTGGCCGACGACGTGCACGCCGGGCGCGCGCCGCAACCTGATTTTGTCGTCTGGCCCGAGGACGCGTCGGAAGTCGATCCGCTGCGCAACCCCGACGCCGCGGAGCAGATCACGGTGGCTGTCGAGGCGATTGGCGCGCCGATCCTGGTCGGTACGGTGCTTGACGCCGCGGGCCGGCCGCCTGAAGCCCCGGCGCAGACGAACACGGTGATCGTATGGAACCCCAAGACGGGGCCCGCCGACCGCCACGACAAGCGGATCGTGCAGCCGTTCGGCGAATACCTGCCCTGGCGCGGCTTCTTCCGGCAGCTGTCCGGGCTCGCCGACTGGGCCGGCTATATCGTCCCGGGCACGGGCGACGGCGTGGTGCACGCCGCAGGTGTTCCGGTGGGCCTGGCGACGTGTTGGGAAGTCATCTTCGATCGCGCGCTGCGAGACTCGGTGCACAACGGCGCTGAGGTACTCGCGGTGCCCGCCAACAACGCCAACTTCAACCAGACCATGAGCGAGCAGCAGCTGGCCTTCTCCAAGGTCCGCGCGGTGGAACTCGACCGCTACACCGTCGTCGCCAGCAACGTGGGAATCTCCGCCCTCATCACGCCGGACGGCCGCGAGCTGGGCCGGACGAGCTTTTTCGAGCCGGAATACCTGGACAACCAGGTGCGCCGCAAAACAACGCTGACGCCGGCAGCCAAGTGGGGTCCGACCGTGCAGGGAGCCCTGGTCGTGACAGCTGTCGCGGTCCTGCTCGCTGCGATGCTGCACAATGAATGGTTCGCGGAACTAAACCGTCGTCTGTCGGAGTTAGCGAAGAGGTTCGGCTCAGCAAACGAGAAACCTGACGGCGACCCGCTCGGCAACGACGAAGTGGCCGACGGCGACGACCTAGACGACACAGCTGACCCAGTAGCCGACCCCGATCTGGTCGGGGACCAGCGGCCAGAAAAAGGAGACACATGACCACCGGCGATCCGGTGTCGCGGATTGCGGGCGATCGCCCCACCCAGCGCACCCTGGTGATCATCCCCACCTACAACGAGCGGGAGAACCTCCCGCTGATCCTGCAACGGCTACACCAGGCCCGTCCTGACGTGCATGTGCTGGTCGTGGACGACAACAGCCCGGACGGCACCGGACAGCTCGCCGACGAGCTGGCATCGGCCGACCCCGAACGGATGCATGTCATGCACCGCACCGAGAAGGATGGTCTGGGGGCGGCATACCTGGCCGGGTTCGGTTGGGGGCTGAGCCGGCAGTACACCACGCTGGTCGAAATGGACGCCGACGGCAGTCACGCGCCCGAACAACTGCACCTACTGCTCGAAGCCGTCGATGCGGGGGCCGACCTGGCCATCGGCTCGCGCTACGTCGAGGGCGGGAATGTGCAGAACTGGCCATGGCGGCGCTGGGCGCTGTCGTGGACGGCCAACACGTATGCGCGGCTTGCCCTGGGCATCGGCATACATGACATCACCGCTGGGTACCGCGCCTACCGTCGGGATGTCTTGGAAAAGATTGACCTCGACCACGTCGAATCGAAAGGTTATTGCTTCCAGATCGATCTGTCGTGGCGCACGATCACTAACGGGTTCACCGTCGTCGAGGTACCGATCACCTTCACCGAGCGCGAACTCGGCGTGTCCAAGATGAGCGGATCCAATATCCGCGAAGCGCTGGTCAAAGTCGCGCAATGGGGGATCGACGGCCGCCGTAACGGCAACCGCGCGGTCACGGTCGATAGGTGAACTAGCCGGCGGCTGTCGTCAGCTGCCGCGACGACGCGTCCTGATCAGCTCCAGACGCTCCTTGAGCAGTTCATCGAGCTCCTCGACCGAGCGGCGCTCGAGCAGCATGTCCCAGTGTGTGCGCGGCGGCTTGACCTTCTTGGGCTCCGGCAGGTCACCCTCGATCAGGGTGCCTTCCATACCGTTGCGGCACAGCCAGGTGCCGGGGATCTCGGCGTCGTCAGCGAACGGTACGTCGAACTCCTCGCCGTTCTCCGTGCGATAACGCGCAATTTGGCGCGGCGCCAAGTCGTGATTGCGGTCGGTCTCGTAACTTACGGCTCCAAGGCGACTGCCTCTCAGGACACGATCAGCCATTGGTACCCACTCCTCTTAACGTCTTCTCAGTGCTAGCGCCTAATCAACGCCAGGATGGTCAGCGGAGTTCCCAGAGGTTTCCCGGGCGACTCGACGTTCCATGATACCGGGATCCGGGTGTAACCCCGACTAAAGTCGGCCGCGTGACACGTCGCGTCCGCCCACAACCGTGCCGCTGGTGTGGACGCGCCATCCTGTGCCGCGACAGCGGGATGGGCCGTCGCCGCCAGTATTGCCGGCAGTCGTGTCGGCAACGGGCCTACGAGCAGCGGGCCTCGATCAGCAGCGCGAATGGTGCGGTTTTGCCGCCCGACGCGGTGGTTCTGTCCGCCGACGAGGCCGCTGACCTGTCGGATCGCGTCTACCAGGTGCGATGCGCGGCGGAAGACGTTGCGACTGCGCTTGACGAAGGCGCCAAAGCAACCGAATTACGCGAATTGTGCGATGCGCTGATGCGAGCCGCCGTGGCCGCCGATGGCTGGCGCTGACCGGTAGGACCACTGAAAGCCGTGCCACCACGCGCTTAACCCAAGCTAAGTGGTGACAGGTACAGTCTCGCCATGGATCGCTGGGCAAGCCCGGATTTTGCTGCGGACCCCGGCCATGAATCGGGCGAGCAAGTCGGTACACGGCGCGGGTACAACGCCGGGAGTATCGGAAGTATTGAGAACCCTGTCGAAGTTTGACCCGGCTGCTGCGCTCAGGGCCGCATTCCGGATTCAGCGACGATCTACGTTAGGCGAGGGGTAGCGACATGGTTGACCAACTTCAGCATGCGACCGAAGCATTGCGGAAAGCGCTGGTCCAGGTCGAGCGCCTCAAGCGCCAGAACCGTGCACTGCTGGAGCGGTCGAGCGAGCCGATCGCGATCGTCGGGATGGCCTGCCGCTTCCCCGGCGGAGTGGAGTCCCCGGAGGGCCTGTGGGAGATGGTGGTCCAAGGCCGCGACGTGATGTCGGAGTTTCCGACCGACCGGGGCTGGGATCTGGCCGGCTTGTTCGATGCCGATCCCGACGCGCCGCACAAGTCATATGCGCGTGCCGGTGGATTCGTCGACGATGTCGCGGGTTTCGACGCGGGGTTCTTCGGCGTCTCACCAACCGAGGCGCTGGCAACGGATCCGCAGCACCGGATGCTCTTGGAATTGTCGTGGGAGGCCTTGGAGCGGGCCGGAGTTGATCCAACCACGTTGCGCGGCAGCGCCACCGGTGTGTTCGCCGGAATCATCGCTCAGGGCTACGGCATGCTCGCCGAAGAGATCGAGGGCTACCGGCTGACCGGCATGACGTCCAGCGTGGCGACTGGCCGGGTGTCGTATGTGCTGGGGCTGGAGGGCCCGGCGGTGTCGGTGGATACCGCGTGCTCGTCGTCGCTGGTGGCGCTGCACATGGCGGTGCAGTCGCTGCGTTCGGGCGAGTGCGACCTGGCG
>Ga0335075_10011801_pt1 | contig 13199 bp, 12 predicted proteins | sample Lox_Sample_24_FD_206723 | JGI IMG/M metagenome (GOLD analysis project Ga0335075, IMG submission 206723) | Soil microbial communities from Loxahatchee National Wildlife Refuge, Florida, United States - Lox_Sample_2.4 | ecosystem: Environmental > Terrestrial > Soil > Wetlands | place: USA... | reverse complement strand
CGAAAGGAGAACCAAATGGCGGAGCACTCAGCCGCATCCTTACCGAGCACCGCGAGTGCCCCGGCCGCTCACCTCGAGCCTGACGCCATCGGCGTGGCGCAGGACACCGTCATCGGAATGGCTAATGCTGCGCCAACGGTCTCGATCGGGCTGACACTTGCTGTGCTGGCCTCCGCAGCGGCGTACGGCGGCGGCGTGGTCATTCTCGTGACGGCCATCCCGATGATCATCATCGCCAACTCCTACCGGCGACTGAACCTGTGGAACGCCAATTGCGGCGCTTCGTTCGAGTGGGTAGGCCGGGCAATCAATCCGTATCTCGGCTTCATGACCGGCTGGCTCATGGTCTCGGGCAGCATCATGGGAACGCTCAGCGCTTCGCTGGTCCTTGGCCCAGACACTCTGGCAGTATTCGGGAAGGACACGACCAGCAGCCCCTGGCCGGACATCCTGATTGGCACCGCTGTCATCGTGGTGATGCTCGTCATCGCCATCGTCGGCATCAAGATCACCGCTCGCACGCAGGTGAGCATCGCCGTGATCGAGTACGTCATCCTCATCGGCTTCGCCATAGCAGGCCTGGTGTTCGTGCTCGGCCATCACCATGGCTCGTTCCCGATCACCAAGGACTGGTTCAGCCTCACGGGCATTGGCGGGCACGGCTCGATCGCCCTCGGGATCCTGGCCGCGGTATTCATGTTCACGGGGTGGGAAGGCACCGTCTACGTCAACGAGGAAGTGAAGCACAGGCGGGTCAACCCCGGCCGGGCAGCGATCCTGGCAGTGGCTGTCATCGCCATCCTGCTCGCGGTGGCCCAGGTCGGCCTGCAGGGCGCTGTCTCGCCCGCCAACTTGCAGAAGAACTCGTCCGCAGGCCTCGTCTACGTGGCCGATGCGATAGGCGGTACCGGCTGGGGCAAGGTCATGGCGCTCGCCCTCGCGCTGTCGGTCATCGCCTGCACGGGCACAGGCATCGTCATCGAGGCCCGCATGATCTATGGAATGGCCAGCCACCGCGTACTGCCGACATTCCTCGCCAACGTGTCCCCGCGATTCCGTACCCCGGTCTGGGCCAGCCTGGTGGTCGGCTTCCTGCTCACGGCCATCCTGTGGGCATACCTGCTGGCGTCGGGAAGTCTGCTGAGTGTCTTCGAAGACGTGATAGCAATCGTGAGCTTGCTCTACATCGCGTTCTACATCCTCACTGCGTTCGCGGCCATCGCGTATTACCGGCGTCGGGTCTTCAGCAACGCGTGGGACTTCATTATCGTCGCACTGCTCCCGCTAGGTGCCTGCGCTCTCCTCGCCTGGGTCATGTACAGGGTCCTGCAGACCGCACCGGCCGGGCAGATCTGGTCGATAGTGGGCATCATCGGCGTCGGCTTGCTGCTGATGCTTTCCGCGCGCTTCATCCAGCGATCGGCGTTCTTCCAGATCCCGCGTGAGAGCGACAACCAGGTTCCCGAGCCCAAGCATGCCTCTGCTGGCTCACGCTAGCGGCAGGCGGCGCCCGGCGCGGACTCGATCAGATGCCGCACCGGGCTGTTGTCTGCGCATTCGCTTCATCGTCAGACGCGACCTTGTTCCGGAGGCAGCGCGATGAGAAAGCCGATAGGAGTGCGGTGCAACCCTGCTGCGCTGCACGTCCCCGTCGACAACCTCTACAGCCACATCGTCAGTGCGCAGGGCACGACCGTGCACCGGATCGGCGGCCAGGTGCCGGTGGATAGCGACGGCAACAACCTGCATGTCGGCGAGATGGCCGCTCAGATCCGTGAGGTTTATGAACAGGTGACCACGGCTCTGGCCGCAGTCGGTTGCGACTGGAGCAATGTGGTGCACATCTACACGTTCACCACGGATATGGACGCCTACCTGGCCGCGGAGCGTGACATAGCGCCCGCGTTCCTCGGACCAGAGCCGCCGGCATCGACTCTTGTCGAGGTCAGCCGATTGGTCGACCGCGATTGGCTGGTCGAGGTTCAGGTCGATGCCGTGAGCTGACAGTCACCGACCAAGGATTCCCTGTCAGCCCGACGAACCTAGCCGAGCGCACGCGGATGCGACGCGGCATACACCTCACGAAGCTTCTCAACGGTCACCAGGGTGTAAGCCTGCGTCGTAGTCACAGAGGCGTGTCCGAGCAGTTCCTGGACCACCCGAACGTCCGCGCCACCGTCCAGCAAGTGGGTCGCGAACGAGTGCCGCAGAACATGCGGCGACACCTCGGCCAGCGCGGCGCGGGCAGCGGCCGCCCGCAGCGCGCCCCATGCTCCTTGCCGGGTGAGCCGGCCACCGCGAGCGTTGAGGAACAAGGCCGGGCTCGGCTGGCCTCGACCGCAGGAAGCAGCCAGCGAAGGACGCGCCCGCACGAGGTAGGCGTTGACCGCGTCCTTCGCGAAACTGCCCACCGGGACCAGCCGCTGCTTACCGCCTTTGCCATTCAGCCGGACGATGCCGGCCACCGATTCCGCCCGTGACTCCCCGGACAGTTCCAGGTCATCGACGTCCAGTCCGACCGCCTCGGAGATGCGTGCGCCCGTCCCGTAGAGCAGCTCGAGCAGTGCTCGGTCGCGCAACCCGGATTGGCCGCCGCCGGCTGCGGCAAGCAGTCGCTCTACCTCCGCGATGGAGATAGCTTTCGGCAGCCGCCGCGGCGGAGCTGGCGGCCTGACCGACTTCGCCGGGTCGTAGTCGGTCAGGCCCTCAGCGAGCGCGAAGGCGTGCAGGCCGCGGACAGCGACGACAGTCCGGCCGGCCGAGCTGGCCGCCAGCGGCGGATGGTTCTCGTCACCTTCGCGGAGTCCGGCCAGGAAACCTGCGATGTCCTCGGTGCTAACCTGCTCGATCTCGGTCCGCCCGGCCGCAGTCAGAGTCGCAGCGTAACGACGGAGGTCACGCCGGTAGGCCTGCAGTGTGTGCTCGGCGAGGCCGCGCTCTACCGCCAGGTGGTCGAGATAACGCCCGATAGCACGGGCGAAGGTGGTCAGCTGAGTACCTCCTGAAGGCTGACGACTGGCAGGTGGTGCGCCTCCGCCACCGGCGCGCAGGTCAGGTTGCCCTCGTGAGTGTTCAGGCCAGGCGCGAACGACGGGTCGCGGCGCAGCGCCTCGCGCCAGCCCCTGTTCGCGATCTCCACCACGTACGGGAGCGTCACGTTGGTCAGCGCGTATGTGGAGGTATGCGGTACCGCTCCCGGCATGTTCGCCACGCAGTAGAACACCGAATCGTGCACCCGGTAGGTCGGGTCAGCGTGCGTCGTCGGATGACTATCTTCAAAGCAGCCGCCCTGGTCAATCGAGATGTCCACCAGGACCGAGCCCGGCTTCATCCGGGACACCAGCTCGTTGGAAATCAGCATCGGCGCCTTCGCGCCCGGCACCAGCACGGCACCGATGACCAGGTCGGCGTCAATCACGGCACGCTCGATCTCGTAGGCGTTAGACGCAACCGTCTGGCAATGACCCTGATAAATGGCGTCCGCCTGGCGCAGCCGGGCGATGTTCTTGTCCACCAGAAGCACCTCGGCCTGCATCCCCAGGGAGATAACGGCCGCGCTCATGCCGGACACGCCGGCCCCGAGCACCACGACCTTCGCTGCGTAGACACCGGACACGCCGCCCATCAGCACGCCACGGCCGCCGCCGTCGCGCTGCAGGTGGTGCGCACCGACCTGCGGCGCCATCCGCCCGGCAACCTCCGACATCGGCGCCAGCAACGGCAGCGAGCCATCCGGCAGTTGCACGGTCTCGTACGCGATCGCGGTGATGCCCGACTCCAGCAGGGCATCCGTGCATGGCCGGCTCGCCGCAAGGTGCAGGTAGGTGAACAGCACCTGATCCTTGCGCATGCGGTGGTACTCCTCGGCGACGGGCTCCTTCACCTTCAGGATCAGCTCGCCAGCCTGCCAGACGTCGTCTGCCGTCGGCAGGATCGCAGCGCCTGCGGCCACGAAGTCCTCGTCCGGGATCGACGAGCCGATACCAGCGTTCTGCTGCACGTACACCTCGTGCCCGGCTCGCACTAGCTCGTGCACCCCGGCGGGCGTGATCGCCACGCGGTACTCGTGGTTCTTGACTTCCTTAGGAACGCCGACCTTCATTGGCCTTGTCCTTCCTCGCGTGCCGAACTGCCCCGGCTTCATGCCGGATGGTGCCCTCCGGGAGGGCGTGCTGTTAGTCATTGAGTATGCGGCTCGCCGGCCGGGCGAAGCTCCCGGAACTCTGCGCTGCGTGCCGCATATGCGGACAAGATACCCACCATCGTCACGCCGTTGTGCATGTGCCCGGCAAGCACCGCCCGGACGGCCTCTGACAGCGGCATCCAGGCCACTGTCAGGTAAGCCTCCTCGTGCTGCCGAACATACTCACGCTGCCCGACAGGGACCACTGTCAGATTCCGGGCCAGGTAGACCCGCACTTGCTCGGTGCTGATGCCAGGCGACGACAGGTAGTCCGCCAGCACGTGCCAGTCCTCGGCCTGGTAGCCAGCTTCCTCAAACAACTCCCGCCGTGCGGTCTCCAAGGGCGGCTCGCCGGGGACATCCCGGAGCCCGGCCGGAAGCTCCCAGAGCATCGAGCGCACCGGATGCCGGTACTGGCGGATCATGAGCACCTGGTCGGCCTCGTCCATGGCCACGATGGCCACCGCTCCGGGGTGCTCTACTACCTCGCGGACGACCTGCTCGCCGTCGGGCAGCCGGACGTCGTCTTGCCTGAGCGTGACGATCTTGCCCCTGGCGAGTACTGCCGATCCTGCTACCGGCCAGCCGGCCGCCTCGTCTGTGAGCTCAGTCACGCGGCGACTCAGGCACTCGCAACGGGCCGCGCCGCGGCAGCGGTCACGACCTCGCCCGCCCCGACTTCCCGGCTGCGCTCGAGAGCCGCCGAGACCAGGCCGCTGAAGAGAGGATGCGGGCGGGTCGGCCGCGACAGCAGCTCCGGATGGGCCTGCGTTGCAACAAAGAACGGGTGCACATCGCGCGGCAACTCGACGAACTCCACCAGCCTGCCGTCGGGCGACAGCCCTGAGCAGATCAGGCCAGCCTTTTCCAGCATCGGCCGGTAGGCGTTGTTCACCTCGTACCGGTGGCGGTGACGCTCGGAGACAACGTCCTCGCCGTAGAGCTCCCGGACCAGGCTGCCCTCGGCGAGCACGGCCGGATACAGGCCAAGTCGCATAGTGCCGCCCATGTCCCGTTCGCCAGCCACCACGTCTTCCTGGTCGGCCATCGTGGCGATCACCGGGTACTCGGTAGCCGGGTCGAATTCGGCGCTGTTGGCATCCTCAAGGCCAGCCAGGTCCCGGCCTACCTCGATGGCCATACATTGCAAGCCCAGGCAGAGGCCGAGAATGGGGATCCCGTTCTCGCGCGCATACCTGACGGCGCCGATCTTGCCCTCGATGCCCCGCACCCCGAAACCACCGGGCACAAGGACCCCGTCCACGTCGGAGAGCTGGCGGGCCGCGCCCTCGGCGGTCTGGCAGTCGTCGCTGATCACCCACCGGATGTTGACGCGCACGTCATGCGCGAACCCGCCCGCGCGCAGCGCCTCCGCAGGCGACAGGTAGGCGTCCTTTAGATCGACGTACTTTCCGACCAGTGCGATCGTGACCGTCCTGGCCGGCCGGTGGACCCGGCGCAGCAAGCCGTCCCAGTCGGTCCAGTCCACATCGCGGAAGGGCAGCCCGAGCCGGCGCACAACGTAGGCATCCAGGCCCTCAGAGTGCAGCACCTTGGGTATGTCGTAGATGGACGGCGCGTCCGGTGCCGACACCACGGCCTCTTCGTCGACGTCGCACATGAGGCTGATCTTGCGCTTCAGCCCGTCGCTTATCGGCCGGTCGGACCGGCACACGATGGCATCCGGCTGGATACCGATGCTGCGCAGCGCTGCAACTGAGTGCTGCGTGGGCTTCGTCTTGAGCTCGCCGGACGGGCCGATGTACGGCAGCAGGGACACGTGCAGGAAGAAGCACCGGTCCCGGCCGATCTCGTGCCGGATCTGACGGATGGCCTCAAGGAAGGGCTGCGACTCGATGTCACCAACCGTGCCGCCGACTTCGGTGATGACCACGTCGGTTTCCGGACCAGCCATCTCCCGGATCCGTGCCTTGATCTCATTCGTGATGTGCGGGATGACCTGCACGGTGTCGCCCAGATAATCGCCGCGTCGCTCCTTGGCGATGACGCTTGAGTAGATCTGGCCGGTCGTGACGTTGGCCGATCCCGGCAGCCTGATATCCAGGAAGCGCTCGTAGTGCCCGACGTCCAAGTCGGTCTCCGTGCCGTCGTCGGTCACGAAAACCTCGCCGTGCTGAAACGGATTCATGGTGCCTGGATCTACGTTCAGGTAGGGGTCGAGCTTCTGCATGCTCACCCGGAGCCCGCGCAGTTTAAGCAGTCTGCCGATGCTCGATGCCGTAAGTCCCTTGCCGAGACTGGAGGCAACGCCACCGGTGACGAAAAGATGTCTAGTCGTTGCTGGTCGTGACGTATAACCCGATATCGTCAATGACCCTCCCGTGGTCAGATCCGGCGGAAACCCGCTCGCCCACGGGTTATCAGGATATCAGGAGCAGAGGTGCTGGCTGGGCAAACACGACGCCGCGAGTGCCAGATTCACGATGCTAACGGGCGATCCGCTCCGAAAACTCCAAGTGCCGGGGGCTGCCCTGCACCGATCGCCGTCTCGTCAGCCGGGCAGTGCCGCCGAAACCAGCCGGCGGATCGCGCTCAGGTCGACGTCCTGCGCCAGGTCTGCGTCCTCGGGCTTGTCCTTGCTTACGTCCCCGACGTTGAGCAGCGTGCGCAGCAGTCGCGGCAGCACTGCGTGGTCAAGCAGGTCCTCGGCTAGCGCCCTGCTGCGCACATGGTCCATGGCGTATCGCGCGGAGAGATAGCTGCTCAGTCGCTCATAGGTGCTGGCGAATATGTGATCGAAGTACGCATTCGAACTGCCGGGCAGCCGCTCGGCTTCGGCGATGCTCAGCCGGCAGGTCCGTACCTGAGGCTCCCACACCATCAACTGCAAGAACCGGCCGCAGAACAGCGTCACCGCGTCCACTGGGTCCTCGGAATACGCGTCCGGGGTCTTAAGCGCGCTCAGGTACAGCTCGCGGATCAGGTCCAGCACAGCCAGGAACAACTTGTCCTTGCTCTCGAAGTGGGCGTACAGCGACCGCTTGGACGTCTCGGCACGCACCGCCACAGTGTCCATGGATGCCCGTTCGTAGCCGGTCTCGAGGAATACGTCCTTGGCCACGAACAGGATGTGGCGGCGAAGTTCCTCACCACGGCGCTGTTCACCTGGTCGCCGGTCACCATGCCGCCGGTCACCATGCCGCGCGTCAGTCGTGTGCCGCGGCTCGCTTTCCTGAGTCATCGCCTTGCATTCCCACAAGTAAACGGTACGGTAGAGTTTACTTGTCTGCCAGCGCGGCCTCGGACTTCCCGGAGAGACCACATGATCGTCATCACCGCCCCCACGGGCAACATCGGGCATCAGGTTCTCGACAACGTACTGGCTGGCGACCAGCCCGTCCGCGTCATCGTGCGTGACCCGGCCAAGCTGCCCGCCTGGATCCGCGACCGGGTCGAGGTCATCCAAGGCTCGCACGGCGACCCGGAGGTCGTCACGCGCGCGTTTGACGGTGCCGATGCCGTGTTCTGGCTGCTGCCCACCAACACCCGCGCCGCCAGCGTCGATGCGGCCTACGTGGGCTTCACCCGCCCCGCAGCCGAGGCGATGCGCAGCCAGCACGTCAAACGCGTCGTCGACGTCAGCGCCCTCGGCCGCGACACCGCTTACGCCAGCCGGGCCGGGCACGTGACCGCCTCGCTGGCCATGGACGACCTGATCGCCAGCACTGGCGTCGCATTCCGCGCACTGGCCATGCCCTCGTTCATGGATAACCTGCTTCGCCAAGTCCGCGCGATCAAAGAGCAGGGAATGATCTTCGACGTCATCTCCCCGGACCGCAAACTGCCCGTTGTCGCCACGCGCGACATCGCCGCGATCGCCGCCCGCCTGCTACTCGACGACAGCTGGACCGGCCAGCAAACCATCCCGGTGCTCGGTCCGGAGGACCTCTGCGGCAACGACCTGGCGGCCGTCATCTCCGAGGTACTGCGAGCCCCGGTGCGCTTCACGCAGATCCCGCTCCAAGCGTTCTCCGACCAGCTCACCGGCCACGGCATGTCGCCAGCCATGACCAAGGGCCTGCTGGACATGATGATCGCCAAAGACAACGGCCTGGACAACAGCATCGCCCGCACGCCCCAGAACGCGATTGAGACTCCGACGACGTTCCGGCAATGGTGTGGATACGCTCTCCAGCCAGCCGTGCAAGCCGCATGAGCCGGGAGCGACGCGAGCGGCCGGCTACCAGGCGGCGGTCAGTTCTCGTCGGGCAGCTCTCGCCGCCTTAACGCTGCCCGGTGGCGGACCGGCGGGCTCAGCCCTGGCTCGGCCGGCGCATGCCGTTCGCCATGATCGCCAGCCTCGCCGAATCTGGCCAGGGCGAGCGCGCATGCGACGGCGAGGATGAACCCGAGCACCGCGACCGCCGTAAGCCCGTGCCGGGTGCTGTCACCAAGGAACAGAACGCCAACGATGGCCGGCGGCACTGTCTCGGTCAGCACTACCGCCGCCGTCGCGGTCGTGACGCTGCCGCCCTCCAGGGCAGTCGCATACAGCAGGAACGACACTATTCCGGCAGCGGCGAGGGTATAGGTCGCCGGACTCTTGATCAACTGCAACGGCGCGAATCCCGGCAGGATCCTGGCTGCGACGGCCAGCACCGCGTAGCCGAGGCCGGCGATGGCGCCAAGCGCCGGCGTGCGCACCGGGTTGGGCAGCCGAGCGACTGCGAAGCCGGCCAGTCCGACACCGGCGACAGCCAGGATCAGCGCCAACTCGAACTCGGACCCGACCCGCTTAGCACCTTGCGCTCCGGCGGAGAGGCCGAGCAACGCCACGCCGAACACGACGCCGGCCACTGCGAGCCACTCGCGGAGGGCAAGGCGCATATGCATCACCCAGGCAGCGAGCACAGCAGTGACGGCCAGGTTCGCCGACATGATCGCCTGGACGGCGAAAATCGGCAATCGCCGCAATGCGATGAGCTGGGCGACAAAACCTGTTATGTCGATAGCGATGCTGCCCAGGAAGAGGCCCTGACGAAGCATCCGGACTAGCAGGCCAGGGTCGACACCTTCCCCGGCCTGACCGACGGCTTCGGCCGTGCGGCGGCTGGCCGCGCGTACCGCGATCGCCTGCATCACGGAAGCGACCCCGTAACACAGCGCAGCAATAACAGCGGCCACCAGGCTCGCCAGCATTATTTGACACTACGCTGCCGGCAACCTGGGCATATGGTTGACGCCCGCCTTAACCGGTGGGCGCAAGCGCGTCAGACCCCGGCTGCCTGCATCCCCCGCAGCTCGTGCTTGAGCTCGCGGATCTCGTCCCTGATCCGGGCCGCCACCTCGAACTGCAGCTCAGCCGCAGCGGTGTGCATTTGCTCGGTCAGCTCGGCGATCAGTGCGGCAAGGTCGGCGCGAGCCGGCCCGGCACCCTTCTCGCCAGCTGCCTTCTCCCCCGCGGCGGCTGCTGCCGCGCGCGCTCTGGACGATACGCCGGGGACCGGCGCCTTGCCGCGGCTCTGCTGCCGTCCGGATCCGCCCAGTAGCTGCTCGGTGTCCGCGTCCTCCCTGGCTAGCTGGTCCAGAATGTCGGCGATCCGCTTCCGCAACGGCTGCGGGTCGACGCCATGCTCACGGTTGTAGGCGATCTGCCTGTCCCGCCGCCGGTTGGTCTCGTCAATTGCCCGCTGCATGGATGGCGTGACCTTGTCGGCGTACATGTGCACCTGGCCTGACACGTTCCTGGCTGCACGCCCGATGGTCTGGATCAGCGACGTGCCGGACCGAAGGAAGCCTTCCTTGTCCGCGTCCAGGATTGCCACCAGAGATACCTCGGGCAGGTCAAGGCCCTCGCGCAGGAGGTTGATGCCGACGAGCACGTCATACTCACCGAGCCGCAGCTCGCGCAGCAGCTCCACCCGTCGCAGCGTATCCACCTCGCTGTGCAGGTACCGCGCCCTGATGCCCAGCTCGAGCAGGTAGTCGGTGAGGTCCTCGGCCATCTTCTTCGTCAGCGTCGTGACAAGCACCCGCTCGGACTTCTCGGCCCGGTCCCTGATCTCGCCTACCAGGTCGTCTATCTGTCCCTTGGTCGGCTTGATGATCACTTCCGGATCCACCAGGCCTGTCGGCCTGATGACCTGCTCGACTACCTCGCCGGCCGTCTGGCGCAGCTCATACGGTCCCGGCGTAGCGGATAGGTACAGGGTCTGGCCGATCCGGTCACCGAACTCGTCCCACGTCAGCGGCCGGTTGTCGATGGCGCTCGGCAGCCGGAAGCCGTGGTCAACCAGGACGCGTTTCCTGGACACATCACCCTCATACATGGCGCCGATCTGCGGCACCGTGTTGTGTGACTCGTCCACGACCAGCAGGAAGTCTTCCGGGAAGTAGTCGAGCAGCGTGTTGGGCGGGCTGCCCGCCTCGCGCCCGTCGATGTGCCGTGAGTAGTTCTCGATACCAGAACAGCTGCCGACCTGCCGCATCATCTCGATGTCGTAGGTCGTCCGCATCCGCAGCCGCTGGGCCTCAAGCAGCTTGCCGAGCCGCTCCAGCTCCGCCAGCCGATCCGCTAGCTCGGCCTCGATCCCGGCGATCGCCCGTTCCATCCGCTCCGGCCCGGCCACGTAATGCGAGGCAGGGAAGATGTACAACTCCTCGTCCTCACTCATCACCTCGCCGGTCAGCGGGTGCAGCGTCATCAACCTCTCGATCTCGTCGCCGAACATCTCGACCCGGACCGCGAGCTCCTCGTACTGCGGGATTACCTCGATGGTGTCGCCGCGGACCCGGAAGGTGCCACGGGTGAACGACAGGTCGTTGCGGGCGTAGTGCATGCCGACAAGCTGGCGGAGCAACCCGTCCCGCTCGATCCGGTCGCCGATCTTGACCCGCAGCATCCGGTCGACGTACTCCTGTGGCGTGCCGAGGCCGTAGATGCATGAAACCGACGCCACCACGATCGTGTCGCGCCTGGTCAGCAGCGAGTTGGTCGCCGAGTGCCTGAGCCGGTCCACCTCGTCGTTGATCGAGGAGTCCTTCTCTATGTAGGTATCGGTCTGCGGTACGTACGCCTCAGGCTGGTAGTAGTCGTAATAAGAAACGAAGTACTCAACTGCGTTCCTCGGCAGCATCTCGCGGAGCTCGTTAGCGAACTGGGCGGCGAGAGTCTTATTCGGCAGCATCACCAGCACTGGCCGCTGCAGTCGTTCGGACAGCCAGGCAACCGTGGCGGTCTTGCCGGTCCCGGTCGCGCCGAGCAGCACGGTGTCCTTGGCGCCGCCGGCTATCCGCTTCTCCATCTCCGCAATGGCAGATGGCTGATCCCCGGCGGGAACCATCTCCGTTACCACCTCGAATGGGGCGACACGGCGCTGCAAGTCGGTTACTGGGCGCATGTCATCTCCTCGGCTTGCTGCACGCTTTCCACTGTAGGGCGACCCGACGACAATTCGCGGTGCGGAACCAGGCGCGGTAGCCAATCACAAGGCCGACCGCGCCGCACGGCGTCTCCAGGCGGCGGCGCCAGGACAGGAGGCACCGGCAGCCCGCAGCGCAGGCGGCACTGAACCGCGCCACGTGGGGTGCCGCCATTGCCCGCAGGTACGCGCGCGCCAAGCCCGTCGCGCGACAACCGCCGCTCGCGGGCCGACGGTATCAACCGCCCAGTGCAAGCGTTTGCTGTCGCTATTTGTTCCAGTGGCAGCTGCGAGCTGCGGTGCGGACTGACGTCGGGCCGGTCCCTAGTTGGTCGGTGACCACATAACCGGCAAATCCGGCGATGGAGGTCACCGAGCAACTAGGGAGTCATTCTCTGGGCGCCGGAGCCTGGCCTAGGCTGGCCGGACCTGTGTGCGCTTTCGCAGCTCACTCCACAGCTCGCCAACCTGGCGGTCAAGCTCGGCTAGTGACCCGGAATTGTCTACCACGATGCCCGCAATACTCAGCCGCTGCTCGCGGCTAGCCTGCGCGGCCATCCGTGCCTGCGCCTGCTCCCGGCTCATGCCGCGCAACCGCACCAGCCGGTCAAGCTGGATCCGCGGCGGGACGTCTACGACGACGACCAGGTCATAGGCATCAGCTAGCCCGTTCTCGGCGATCAGCGGCACATCGTGCACGATCACCGAACCTGGGCCCGCAGCCTCCTCTAGCTCGCGCATCCGGGCACCGACCCGCGGGTGCACGATCGAGTTAAGCGTTGCCAGCTTCCCTTTGTCGGCGAACACGATGTCGCCGAGAGCGACCCGGTCCAGCGAGCCGTCGGGTCCCAGGACTCCAGCGCCAAACTCCTCGGTTACCTGGGCAAGCCCGTCGGTACCCGGTGCGACGACTTCGCGGGCGATGAGGTCAGCGTCGATAACGACCGCGCCCTGGGCAGCCAGGCGCTTGGACACCTCGCTCTTGCCGGCCCCTATTCCGCCGGTCAGCCCGACCCTGAGCACGTCAGCCCGGTACCGAAGCCGAGAGGCAGGCAGTCACCCGAACAAGCCAGCGGCGGGCGCCCGGTGCGTCGCACCCGGAGCCCGCCACCGCCATGTACCGGTTAGCGTTCGCCGTCAGCTCTGGCCGCCAGACAGCTTGTCGCGAAGGGCGGCAAGTGCCTCGTCTGAGGCCAGCGTGCCTGCCCGCTCGGAGTCGGCGCTGGAGGTGCTGTGGTCCCCGCGGGTCTCGCCACCCTCCCCGCCAGCTTCCTCAGCGGCGGCGTCGGCCTTGCTGCGGGCTTCGGCGACCTGCTGCTGGTGGGCCTCGTACCGGGCACGGGCCTCGGCGTACTGCCGCTCCCACTCCTCGCGCTGGCTGTCGAAGCCTTCCAGCCATTCGCCTGACTCAGGGTCGAAGCCCTCTGGGTAGAGGTAGTTGCCCTGTTCGTCGTAGGCGGCTGGCATGCCGTACAGGGTCGGGTCGAAGTCCTCGCCTGAGACCTCACCGCCGCCCTCATTGGCCTGCTTGAGCGACAGGCTGATCCGGCGCCGGTCCAGGTCGATGTCGATGATCTTGACGAAGATCTCGTCGCCCACCTGCACGACCTGCTCGGGAATCTCCACGTGCCGGT
>Ga0335075_10011800_pt1 | contig 13200 bp, 13 predicted proteins | sample Lox_Sample_24_FD_206723 | JGI IMG/M metagenome (GOLD analysis project Ga0335075, IMG submission 206723) | Soil microbial communities from Loxahatchee National Wildlife Refuge, Florida, United States - Lox_Sample_2.4 | ecosystem: Environmental > Terrestrial > Soil > Wetlands | place: USA... | reverse complement strand
GACCGCAGCCTCAACGGCGTGTTCGTCAACGGCGAGCGCGTCGAGTGGAGCACCCTGGCCGACGCCGACGAGGTCGTGATCGGCCGCCATCACCTGCATTTCATCGACGTTCCGGTCGTCTCCGGGATGCGCTTCGGGCGCACCTCGGACAGCGGCACAGGCGCGCAGGCCAGCTGACGGCGACTCACCTATAGTCGGGCCGGATGCCGCCCGTCACCATCGCCGTGCTCTCCCAGAAGGGAGGGACCGGCAAGACCACCACGGTCAGAACGCTCACCGACGTCTTCCGCCGCGTGGGCCTCTCCGTCCTCGCCGTCGACCTCGATCCCCAGGGCAACCTGTCGGACTACCTCGATGTCGACCCCGACGCGTCCCCCACCATCGGCGACGTGCTCTCGGGCCGCGCCAAGGCCCGTCAGGCCGTCCACGGCGGCATCATCCCCGCCAACCTCGGGCTGGCCGAGTCCGAGCTGGCCCTTGGCGGCAAGATGGGCCGCGAGCTCACCCTGAAGAAGGCGCTGCGCGAGGTCGCCGGCGACTACGACATCGTGCTCATCGACTGCCCGCCCGCCCTGGGCCTGCTCACCGTCAACGCGCTGGTCGCCTCCCGCTACGCGCTGCTGTCGGCCGAGGCGCAGTACTTCGCGCTGCAGGGCGTCGAGCAGGCGCTCGAGGTCATCGAACTGGCCCGCGAGAGCCTCAACCCCGACCTGGAGTGGCTCGGGGTCGTGCTCAACATCGCCGATATGCGCACCCGTCACTCTCGGGAGGCCTTCGATTCCCTGCGCGAGCACTTCGGCGACAAGCTGGTCAAGACCACCATCCGCAGCTCGATCGCCTACGCCGAATCGGCCGAGCGCGCGCTGTCGATCCTCGACTACCGCCCCGACCTGGCGGTGGATTACCTCGACGTCGCCGACGAGCTGCTCACGCGTCTGGACCGGGGCGACGCGCGGCGGTCGTTGCGCAAGCTGCGCAAGGAGATGGCCCCCGCGCCGGCCTCCGAAGCGCAGGCGCGCGCCTCCTAGCGGTCAGAGGGCGCGGACGTCGGCGCCCTGGGACTCGAAGGGGGCGCGGATGACCTCGGCCCAGCCGTCGACGGTCCGTCTGAGCCCGTCGATCACCATGCCGGTCTGCTCGTAGCTGCACCACACCAGCACCGTCGGCCCCGCCCCTGAGATGGTCGCGCCCAGGGCGCCGGACGCCCGGGCACTGTGGAGCAACTCGGCCGAGCGCGGGTACAGGTGAGCCCGGTGGGGCTGGTGCAGCCGGTCCTCCAGGCCCGCGGCGATGAGATCCCAGCTGCCCGTGGCGAGGCCCAGGGTGAGCGTCGAGGCGGCCGCGACGTTGAAGACGGCGTCGCTGAGCGACACCGTCTGCGGAAGGGCGGCGCGCGCCTCCTGAGTGCGCACCGCCATGTCGGGGACGACGAGCACGGCCTCGAGGCCCATCGGCGCCTCGAAGCGATGCGCCCCGCCGTCCTGGCAGATGACGAAGCCGCCATCGATGGCCGCCGACACGTTGTCAGGATGGCCCTCGAGCTCGGTGGCCAGCCCACGCACGTCGGCGTCGAGCTCGAAGAGATGGTCGGCGGCTGTCAGGCCGGCCACGATGGCGGCCGCGCTGGACCCCAGGCCGCCGCTGAGCGGGATCTCCGAGGCGATGTGGAAGGCAAAGCCGTCGGCCGGGTGCAGCCGCTCGAAGGCGCGGACCACCAGATTGGAGCGATCCCGGGGAACGTCGAGCTCGGTGTGAACGGCGAAGGTGCCGGTCTCGCGGACCTCGAGCTCGAGGTGCAGCGCGAGCGCCGCGGCCATCACGTCGACCCCCGGGCCGAGGTTCGCGGTGGAGGCCGGGACGCGCACCACCCGGCGCCGGCCCAGCGTCATGCCAGGACCGCGCGCTCGAGCGCGGCGTACTCCGCGGCGCAGGGCACGACGGCACCGACCTGCGACATCGCCGACTGCGGGTCCTTGAGCCCGTTGCCGGTGAGCACGCAGGCGATGCGGCGGGCGTCGCCGGCTCCGTGGGCCAGCAGCCCGGCGACGCTGGCCGCCGAGGCGGGCTCACAGAAGATCCCCTCCTCCGCGGCGAGCATCCGGTAGGCGGAGAGGATCTGCTCGTCGGTGACCGCGTTGACCGCGCCGCCCGAGGAGGTCATCGCGTTCATGGCGTCCTCCCAGCGGGCCGGGTTGCCGATGCGGATGGCGCTGGCGACGGTCTCAGGGTGCTCGACGGGGGCGCCGTGGACGAGTGGCGCGGCCCCAGCCGCCTGGAAGCCGAGCATGCGCGGGCGGCACTCGGTGTCGGAGAAGCCGCGCCAGTAGGCGGTGATGTTGCCGGCGTTGCCCACCGGGATGCAGAGCGCGTCGAGGTCCTGATCCAGCGTCTCGGCGACCTCGTAGGCCGCGGTCTTCTGGCCCTCCATGCGGAACTCGTTGACCGAGTTGACGAGGCTGATCGGGTGCGTCGCGGTCAGTTCGCGCACCAGCGTGAGCGCGACGTCGAAGTTGCCGGCCAGGGCGATGACCCGCGCACCGTGCATGAGCGCCTGGGCCAGCTTGCCGGTGGCGATCTTGCCGTCGGGGACGATCACCGCGCACCGCAGCCCGGCGCGGGCGGCGTAGGCGGCGGCGCTGGCCGCGGTGTTGCCGGTGGAGGCACACACGATCGCCTCCGCCCCCTCGCGGACCGCCGCCGACACCGCGCAGGTCATCCCGCGGTCCTTGAAGGAGCCCGTCGGGTTCAGGCCCTCGAGCTTGCACCACACCTCTGCCCCGACGCGCTCCGAGAGCCGCGGGGCGAGGATCAGGGGCGTGCTGCCCTCCCCCAGCGAGACGACCGGGTCGTGCGCGTCGAAGGGAAGGCGGTCGCGGTAGCGCTCGATCAATCCGGGCATCGCGGCCGAGGATGTCAGACGCCGGGACGGCGGGCCGTCTAGGAGAGGTCGAGGACGACCTTGCCGGTCGCGCCGCGCTCGTCGAGGAGGATGAGAGCGTCGGCCGCGTTCTCCATGGCAAACCGGGCCCCGATGATCGGCTTGACCTCGCCGGCCTCGATCATTCCCCCGATGGCGCGGCCGATGCGCTCGGTGCGCTCCGGCCAGCCGATCACCGATGCTCCCCATCCCGCACCGATGACCTCGGTGTTGTTGAGCAGCAGCCGGTTGACCCGCACCTCGGGGATCGACCCGCCGGTGAAGCCGACCACGATCACCCGCCCGAACTCCCGCAGGGAGCGCAGGCTGTCGGTGAAGCGCTCTCCGCCCACCGGATCGATCACCACGTCGGCGCCGCCGTCGGTGAGCTCGCGGATGTGGTCCTTCCATGGACCGTCGGAGCGCACCACCTCGTCGGCGCCCGCTCTGCGTGCCACCGCCTCCTTGGCGTCTGACGAGACGACCGCGATCGTCCGCGCGCCGTGGGCCTTGGCCACCTGCAGCGAGGCGGTGCCGACGCCGCCGGCCCCGCCGTGCACGACGACCGTCTCGCCCTCGGCCAGCCGGCCGCGCCCGATCAGCGCGAAGTAGGCGGTGTGGTAGTTGAGGACGAGGGCGGCCCCCTGGGCGTAGTCCCAGTCGTCGGGGATCTTGAAGGTGAAATAGGTGGGCGCGACGGCCACCTGCGCCCACGCGCCCAGCATGCAGAAGGCGGCCACCCGGTCGCCGGGCCGCACGTGGGCGTCGTCCCCGTGGACCTCGCGGACGATCCCGCCGACCTCGGAGCCCGGCACGAACGGAAGGTCGGGCTTCATCTGGTACTCGCCGCGGGTCTGCAACAGCTCGGGGAAGGAGACGCCGGCGGCCTTGACGTCGACGATGATGCCGCTGCCGGGCGTCATGGGGTGCTCGTGGGGCGGCTCGGGGACGTCGTCGCTGAGGGTGAGGGCGGTGGCGGGCCCGGAGAGGTCGGTGATCTGGACGGCGCGCATCAGCGCGGGGATCCTCTCACACAAATTCCTCTTCGATCACCCTGATGGCCCGGGGAGCCGCCCGCATCGCCGACAGGGCCGCGATCTCCCGCATGGCCGCGAAGAAGCGGGACTCCAGGACCGGGTGGACCACCATGACCAGCCGTGCCTGGTCATCCAGGCCCTTCTGCAGCACCGATTTGACCGAGACCTGCTGACGGGCCAGGACGTCGGCGACGCGGGCCAGGACGCCGGGCTCGTCGGCCACCTCGAGGTACAGATAGAACGACGAGGTGACGTCGCCGACGATGTCCAGCGACTCGGTCGCCGGCGGCGTGGAGGCGGGAGGGATCATCGCGCTGATGACGTCGCCCAGCACGGCGCTCGCGGTCTGAGGGCCGCCCGCGCCCGGCCCGCTCATGGTGATCTCGGTGATGGCCTCTGATTCGACGGTCACCGCGTTGAAGGGGCCGTTGACCGACGCGAGGGGGTGGCCGGGGTAGAGGAACGCGGGGTACACCGACACCGACAGTCCGCCGTCCCCGACGCGCTCCGCGGTACCGATGAGCTTGAGCCCGAGCCCGAAGTCACGCGCGTACTCCAGGTCGTCGGGCTGGATGTGCTCGATGCCCTCGTAGCGGACCTGATCGATGTGGACGGGGGTCTCGAAGGCGAGGCGGGCGATGATGGCCATCTTGGCCGCCGCGTCCTTGCCGTTGACGTCCTCGGTGGGGTCGGCCTCGGCGTAGCCCAGGCGCTGAGCCTCGGCCAGCGCGCCGGCGAAGGGCTCCCCCGTGCGCGCCATCTCGGTGAGGATGAAGTTGGTGGTGCCGTTGACGATCCCGTGCACGCGATCGATCGTCGCCCCGGCCAGCGACTCTTGCAGCACGCGGATGACGGGGACGACGCCCGCCACCGCCCCCTCGAAGCGCAGTTGGACCCCGCGCACACGCGCCTCCTCCCACAGCTCCTCGCCGTGGTGAGAGAGCAGCTGCTTGTTGGCGGTGACGATGTGCTTGCCGGCGCGCATCGCGGTCAGGAGGTACTCACGGGCCGGGTCGATCCCGCCGATGAGCTCGACGATCAGGTCCGAGCCCGCCAGGATCTCCTCAAACGACCCGCGGCTGCGGGTCAGCACGCCCGACAGCTCGGGGCGCAGCCCGGTGATGCGAGCGATCCGGTCGGCGTGGCGGGGCAGCAGGTCGGCAAAGGCCGCGCCGACGGTCCCGTGGCCGAGCAGCCCGACGCGGAAGCGGTTGTCGCCGTCGGCTGCCATGGCCTAGGCCGGCACGTCCCGGCTCATGAGATCGGCGTAGGTCTCGCGGCGGACCACGACACGCGCCTCGCCGTCGCGGACGAACACCACCGGCGGGCGCGGAACCCCGTTGTAGTTGTTGGCCATGGCGTAGCCGTAGGCGCCCGTCGCCGGGGTGGCCACCACGTCGCCGGGGGCGGGAGCGGGCAGGCGGGCGTCGCGGACGATCACATCGCCCGACTCGCAGTGCTTGCCGGCCAGATGGCAGGTGGTGTCGCCGGGCGCCAGGGGCCGGTCGGCGATGACGGCCTCGTAGCGGGCGCCGTACATCATCGGGCGCAGGTTGTCCGACATTCCGCCGTCGACGGCCACCCATGTGGAGACATTGCGCTTGACACTCTGCACGGTGTAGAGGGTCACCGTCGAGTTGGCCACCAGCGCACGGCCCGGCTCGAGCAGCAGGCGCGTGTCGGGACCGAGCTCGGCGTGGACGGCATCGACGATGGCCTCGACCCATCGCTCCGGGCTGGGGGGATGTTGATCGGGCGTGTAGGCGGCGGCGAGGCCACCCCCGAGGTTGTACACGGGGAACTCGCCGAGGGCGGCGATGGCGCGCACGGCGGCCCGGAAGGGCTCCAGGTCAAAGAGCTGGGATCCGATGTGGAAGTGCAGCCCCTGCAGGTTGAGCCAGCGGTGCCCGTCCAGGGCCGCGATGGCCTCCCGGGCCTGCTCAAGCGAGAAGCCGAACTTGGAGTCGGCCTGCCCCGTGGAGATCGCCTGGTGGGTGTCACCCGCGACGCCGGGGGTCACGCGGATGAGCACGTCCTGGCGGGTCGCGGTGTCGGCGGCGACGGTGGCCAGCCGGCCGATCTCGTCGTGGGAATCGAGGACGATGTGCCCCACACCCGCGGCCAGGGCCTCGCGGAGCTCTGCCTCGGACTTGGCGTTGCCGTGCATGTAGGTGCGCCGCGCGTCGAACCCGGCGTTCAGCGCAAGAGCGAGCTCGCCGCCGGAGGCGACGTCGCAGGCCAGTCCCTCGTCGGCGAGCACCCGGTAGACCGCGGTGCAGGGGAAGGCCTTGGAGGCAAAGAGCACGTCGTAGTCCCGATGGCGGGCGGCGAGGGCGTCGACGATGGCGCGTGCTCGAGCCCGCAGATCGTCCTCCACCACCACGTAGGCCGGCGTCCCGTGAGTGCGCGCCAGCTCAAGGGCGTCGCAGCCGCCCAGCTCCAGGCGGCCGCGCTCGTTGACCCGGCTCTGAAGGGGGTAGACGTGCGACAGCTCGCTGGCGGTGGCGCTCATTGCCCCAAAAGATATGGTCTTCGGCCTGCGCACCGTCACCCCGCTCCTTCCCGCCCAGACCGGCACACTCCGTGGTGCGGCCTTCACGCTGTGGCTGCCGCCCTCACCGGCCCCGCCCGCGCGGGCCGGGGTGGTGGTGGTTCACGGCGCCGATTCGTGCAAGGAGAGCCATCATGGCTTCGCTCGGGCGGCGGTCGCCGTCGGGCTGGCCGTGATCTGCTTTGACCAGCGCGGTCATGGGGAGACGGGCGGGCGCCTGGATGGTGGGGCCATCGACGACGTGCTCATGTTCGTGGTCCACCTGCGAGGCGTACTGGGCGACCGCACGGCGCCGGTCGCGCTGCGCGGCTCGAGCATGGGCGGCTACCTCGCCCTCGTCGCCGCCGCTGACGGAGTGGCGCGGGGCGTGCCGACACAGGCGGTGGTCGCCATCTGCCCGGCCAGCGCCGATGGCCTGCGCCGCGGCCTGGAGGAGGAGGACCGCTTCTCCTTCGCCGCCGACCGCGACGCGCTGCGCGCCCTGCTCGACGCCCACGACCTGACGGCGGCCGCCGGCGAGCTCACCATCCCGGTCCTGCTCATGCACGCCGAAGGCGACGAGCGGGTGCCGATCGCGCACTCGCGCGAGCTGGCGGAGGTGCTCACCGCGCCGGGCAGCCGGCTGATCGCCGTGCCAGGCGGGCATCACCGCTCAATCCAGCACGATGAGGAGCTGCAGGCGGTGAGCCTGCGGTTCATCCGCCGTGCGCTGGAGCCGGGGCCCGCGGGCGGCTAACCGACGACGGGGTGGGTCCCGACCGTCACGTGAATGCCGGTCGAGGTCGACGAGGTCGACGTCGTTGTGGTCGAGGTGGTCGACGTGGTGGTGCTGGTGGTCGACGTGGTGCTGGAGACCGAGCTGGAGGAGCTCGACGAGCTCGTGGAGCCCGAGCTGCCGGAGTGCACGATCGGGGTGCCGGTCGGCCGGGTGCCGATCGTGACCGAGCTGACGCCGCCGCCCGGCTTGATGATGGTGGTCACAGAGCCGCTCGAGCCGGTGGAGCCGGTGGAGCCAGAGGAGCCGGAGGAGCCAGAGCCGCTCGAGCCGGAGCCGCTGGAGCCGGAGCCGCTGGAGCCGGAGCCGGAGGACCCGCTCGAGCCGGAGGATCCGCTCGAGCCGCCGGATCCGCTCGAGCCCGAGCCGACCGACACCGTGGTGGTGGGCAGGCTCGCCACCGGAGTCGGAGTCGACACGACCGGCGTGGTGACGGTGGTGGTCCCGCCGCCCGAGCTGCCGGAGCCGGCGCTGCCCGAGCCGGTCTTGGTCGGCGCGGTGGTGTGCGTCGGACGCGAGCCGGCGACCGGATGGGAGATGGTGGCGGAGTTGGAGTGGTGATCGGCGAGACGCGATGCGGTGCCCGTGCCGTGGCTCACCTGCGCCAGCAGGGAGCTGCGCTTGTTGGCGACCGCCGCGGGGATCCCGGCGGCGTGCGCGCCCTGTGGCTTGGCGACCTTGACGGAGGCGAGGCCGCGGGACGAGGAGGCGGAGTGCGCCCCGGCCCTGGGGTGCGCCGTGAGCGTCTGAGTGGCCGGTGAGCCGATGCCGCCCAGCTTGGGCCAACCGTTGTAGGTGACGACGGCGCTGCCGAACACGAACAGGATCGAGGCAGCGAGAACCAGAGTTCCCGCAGTTCCCAGGCCGGCGAGGTAGGCACGAGTGGCTCGCACACGTCATTCATCGACAGCTGACGCCCAGGCTTTAATCGGGCGCATTGCCACGGGCGGACCGCAGCGGCGACCGAGGCACCGGCGCAGAGAACTCATCGGCAGCGTTCAGGCGTGCCTTAGCCCATCTGCCAACATTGGACGAACCATGGCCGCTCCCAAATCATTCGGTCGCGATCGGGGTCTCCAGACCCGGATGCTGGCCACCGCGTTCCTGTTGGGGCTGGTCTACGTCGTCCTCATCGCGGTGCTCATCGCAGCCGGGGCCGGCGCGGTCACCGTGGCAGTTATCGCCGGTGCCCTCTTCCTCGTGCAGTACTTCAGCGCCGACAAGCTCGCGCTGGCCTCGATGGGCGCACACGAAGTCACCGCCGAGGAGGCTCCCGAGCTCTACGGCACGATCGAGCGCCTCTGCATCCAGGCCAACCTGCCGATGCCGAAGGTCGCCATCGCCGATACCCCGATGCCCAACGCGTTCGCGGTCGGCCGGTCACCGAGCACTGCCACGGTGTGCGCCACCACCGGTCTGCTGGGACTCCTCAATCCGGCCGAGCTGGAGGGCGTGCTCGGCCACGAGCTGACCCACATCGCCAACCACGACGTCATGTACATGACGATCGCCAGCTTCTTCGCGTCGATCGCAGCCTTCATCGTCCAGTTCGGATTCCTCTTCGGCGGCGGCTTCGGCGGCGGCAACAACCGCAACGACAACAACAACGCGGGCTTCCTGGTGGTCGTCCTCGTCTCCGGGATCGTCTACGTGGTCTCCTACCTGCTGCTGCAGGCCCTGTCGCGCTACCGGGAGTTCGCCGCCGACCGGGGGTCGGCGATCATCACCGGCCGGCCGAGCGCGCTCTCCTCCGCCCTCCTGAAGATCTCAAACCAGATGGACCAGATCCCCCAGCGCGACCTGCGCGCGGCCTCGGGTGAACTGGCCGCCTTCTACATCTTCCCGCCCAAGGTGAAGTCGACGGTGGCGACGCTGTTCTCGACGCACCCGCCGCTGGAGGCCCGCCTGGAGCGGCTGGCCCGCTACGAGTCCCAGCTGCAGGGCACCGGGCAATAGCGCACTGGGCGCGACGACCCCGTCATGGGCTTCCTGGACATCCTCACGGGCCGGCGCAAACTGGCCCAGCCCGCCGAGGATCGGCTGTTTGCCATCAGCACCGCCTACGTCACCTTCGAGACGGGGCTCGAGATCACCTCGCGGGGGAGCGCCGCGATCGTGTTCCAGTCGCTGGCCACCGCGGATTTCTCCTCGATCGTGCGCGAGACCGAGGAGATCGTGCGCGCCACCGCATCAGACAGCGCCACCACCGTCGAGGACGCGTCCGACAGCTACGGCTTCAGCTGGCTGATCCTGCGTGGCGCGGACTTCGACAGCCTTGTGGTCGGCATCAACGCGGTCTCGGGAGCGCTGCAATCCGGTGGCTACGGCGACCGGCTGCTGTGCTCGGTGTTCGCCTTCCAGGACGGCCAGAAGCGGGCGCTGTACTGGATCTACAACTACAAGCGGGGCTTCTTCTATCCCTTCGTGCCTACCGGGGCGCAGCAGCGCGACAACGAGCGCGAGCTGGTCCTCAAGGCCCAGGCGGCCAACGAGCTGCCGATCGAACCGGAGCTCAGCCGCTGGTTTGCCCTGTGGGGAATCCCCGTGTGAGGGCCCGGCGACGCACCTCGGCGGCATCGCGAGGACGCCGTTGCCGCCTGCCGGTGCGCTAGGCTGCGCGAAATCTTGGCTAACTGCGCCTCGAGCAGAGCCTAACCCTTCTTGCAGCGCCGCCAGGAGCGTGCGCGTGCCCTTCGGAACGGACAAGGAGACACCTTGCGCATCTTGATTCTCGGTGGAGACGGCTTCTGTGGTTGGCCGACCTCGCTGCACCTCTCGGCCTCAGGACACGACGTCGCCATCGTGGACAACCTCGCGCGGCGCAAGGCCGACGTCGAGCTCGAGGCGGACTCGCTGACGCCGATCACGCCGATCGGCACCCGTCTGCAGACGTGGCGTGAGCTCACGGGTCGTGAGATCCCGTACTACAACTTCAACGCCGCCGAGAACTACCGGGTCATGCTGGACCTCCTCAACGACTGGCAGCCCGAGGCGATCGTGCACTTCGCCGAGCAGCGCGCAGCGCCGTACTCGATGAAGAGCCCGTGGCACAAGCGCTACACGGTCAACAACAACGTCAACGCGACGCACAACCTCCTGTGCGCCCTCGTCGAGTCCGAGCTCGATGCCCACATCGTCCACCTGGGGACGATGGGCGTCTACGGCTACGGCACGGCCGGGGTGAAGATCCCCGAGGGGTATCTGCGCGTGCGCATCGACACCGATGAGGGCACCGAGATCGAGCAGGAGATCCTCTACCCGGTCAATCCGGGCAGCGTCTACCACATGACCAAGACCCAGGATCAGCTCCTGTTCGCGTTCTACAACAAGAACGACGGCACCCGGGTCACCGACCTGCACCAGGGCATCGTGTGGGGCACCCAGACGGCCGAGACCCGCCTGGACGAGCGGCTGATCAACCGCTTCGACTACGACGGCGACTACGGCACGGTGCTCAACCGCTTCCTCATGCAGGCCGCCGTCGGGTACCCGCTCACCGTCCACGGGACGGGCGGCCAGACCCGTGCCTTCATCCACATCCAGGACACCGTGCGCTGCATCCAGCTGGCCATCGAGAACGCGCCTGAGCAGGGCGAGCGCGTCCGGGTCTTCAACCAGATGACCGAGTGCCACCGCGTGCGTGACCTGGCTCAGCTCGTCTCCAGCCTCACCGGCGCCGAGATCGACTACGTCGACAACCCGCGCAAGGAGGCGGCTGAGAACGAGCTGTTCGTGGCCAATGACCACCTGCTCGAGCTCGGCCTGAACCCGATCCGCCTGCAGGACGATCTGCTCACCGAGGTGACGGAGATCGCCAGCAAGTACGCGGGTCGCTGTGACCGGACCAAGATCCCGTGCAGCTCCAGGTGGATCCAGCGCCGGACTGAGACCGTCCCCGCGGCGACGGCATAGCCGTCCCCGCGCGCCAGAGCTCCAACACGCCACAGCCGCCGATCGTCCTCAATCGTCGCGCCGCCACGCGCGCGACGATCACGGGCGTCGAGCGCTGGGCGGCCGAGGTCATCGGCCGTCTGCACGCGTCGGCGCCCGACCGCTATGTGGTCGCCCAGCCGCGGCCACGCGCGCGGCGCCGGGCGCTCGCCCAGGCCTGGGAGCAGGTCGCGCTGCCCGCGCAGGCCGCCCGGCTGGATGCCCGGCTGGTGTTCTCGCCCGCCAACCTCGCGCCCCTGGCCTGGCCGCGCAACGTGCTCGTCATGCACGACGCCGCCGTGCTGCGCGAGCCCGAGGCCTACTCGCGCGCCTACCGGGCGTGGCACGCCGGGGCCGGCATCGCCTGCGCCCGGCGCGCGCTGGGGGTGATCACCGTCTCGGAGTTCAGCCGCCGGGAGCTGATCGAGCTCGCCGGCCTTGACCCGGCGCGCCTGACCGTCATCCCGGGGGGTGTCGACGGCCGCTTCAGCCCTGAGGCCGACCCGGCGCCGGTGGCCGCGCGGTTGGGCCTGAGCCGTCCCTACGTCCTGACCATCGCCACCGACGACCCCCGCAAGAACCTGGCGAAGCTCTCGCCTGTGGCGCGCGCCCTGGCGCAGGACGGGATCGAGCTGGTGTGGGCCGGCGACCGGAGGCCGTACTTCGCCGCCGCCGCCCAGGCGGTCGGGGTGCGCAGCCTCGGCTACGTCGACGACGCCGACCTCCCCGGCCTGTATGCGGGGGCGCGGGCCTTCGTGCTCGCCTCGCGCTACGAGGGCTTCGGCCTGACGTGCCTGGAGGCAATGGCCTGCGGTACGCCGGTGGTCGCCGCCGACCGGGGCGCCTTGCCCGAGACCTGCGGCGACGCGGCGCTGCTGGTGGACCCCGACGATGGCGACGCGCTGACCCGGGCCGTGGTCATCGCCGCCGGGGAGGCGGCCGCGCGGGGGGCGCTGCGGGCCGCCGGGCTGCGGCGGGCCGCCGGGTTCAGCTGGGAGCGGACCGCGGGACTGGTGGACGCGCTGCTGTCCCGCCTGGCGGCTGCCGCGGCGCCGCGTTCTGCCGTGGACCGCTGACCGGGGTATCGGCGAACGTCAACTGCGGCTCGAAGGTGAGCTCGGTGCGCTGGCGGGTGCCGCGAGACGCGATGTGGACCCGTGTGGGTCTGTAAGAGGTTCTGCCTTTCACAGATCAGCGCTACGGCGGTGACCGTGGGAGATATTGGTTGTCAGAGGGTCAATATCTCCCAAGCCCCCCGGCTGGACGCGATCCCGGAACCCTTTTGCCCCAGTTCTAAGAGGTAATCCCTCTCACAGAGGCCAACCGGGCATCAGACCAGCGGCCCGCCTCGCGCCGGCCACCCACGCCGCATGCGCCCCCTTCGATGGCCGCCGTTGACGTTCGCCGGTGTAGTCAGAGCTCGCCGGGACCGGCCATCCGCGGTCGGCGGCTACCTCGGCCGCCGCGCGCAAACGGGCCGACGCCGGGCGGCCCGCAGCCCCCGGGGTCAGCCCGGGATCAGGCCCTCGCCCTGGAACTCGCGCCTGGCCTCCTCGAGGGAGACGTCGGGCGGCGGCAGGATGATGTCCGATCCCACCAGCTCGTCCTCGGGCACTGGGCGCCCCTTGGTGCGGACGTAGTCGAGCAGGCGCCCGAAGACGTCGTGGAAGGCCTGCTCGTCAGAGCTTTCGCAGCTGGCGACGGCCTCGTTGTCGAGGTCGTTCAATCCGGGGGCGTCGTCATCGGAGACCTCGAACTGGCCCTCGGTGGCGATGCGCACGATCACTGGGCCTGCTCCTGGCTCGCGCCCGAGCTCTCGCTCTCGGCGGCGGGAGCACCTGCGCCCAACTCGCCCTTGGCGGCGCTGCCGCCTCCGAGCTCGGCCTTCATCTTGGCCAGCTCGGCGTCGACCTCGCTGGTGCTCGAGAGCGCCTTCAGCTGACGGTCGATGTCGTCCTCGCCGGGACCGAGTTGGGTGAGGTCCTCGAAG
>Ga0335075_10011798_pt1 | contig 13201 bp, 9 predicted proteins | sample Lox_Sample_24_FD_206723 | JGI IMG/M metagenome (GOLD analysis project Ga0335075, IMG submission 206723) | Soil microbial communities from Loxahatchee National Wildlife Refuge, Florida, United States - Lox_Sample_2.4 | ecosystem: Environmental > Terrestrial > Soil > Wetlands | place: USA: Florida... | reverse complement strand
TGGCCGGTCTGTCGCATGCCTTTAAGACATGATAAGGGGTCGGCGGCAGGAGCAAGCGATGAGCAGCCTGATCGGGCCAAACGAAATTCGCGTCGTGATCCGGCCGGTCGAAGCCCGCGACTACGCACTTGGGCCGATTCCGGCCGAACTCTACAAGAGGACGTTCGACGCATTCTTGACCGCGCTCCTGGTGACCGACCGCGAACTTCAGCCCAAGGCGCGCTCGAGCGAGTTTTTCATCTCTCAGCTGGGGATCGATCCTTACGAATTCGGGATTCTGGAGAAACGAAAAGCGTTTGGCCAAACCACCCCTTCAGCAATCGAGTTCTTCCGGCGCTGCGCCGAGGGCGTTTACCGCAGCGATTACCAGACAGTCGTTCGCCATCCCCGGCTGACGCGGGCGTTTATCCGCATCGTCAAGGCGCTCGATCCAGAATTTCACGTGCTGGCGCAATTCAACGACACCGAGTTGCCAATTGACGATTTCTTTCGTAGACAGGTGGATCGGGTCGGGGCCAAGGACGATGCGGTGCGGGCCGACAATTGGTTCCTGGGCAGCGCCATCATGTCGTTCGAGGGACGGCTGGACGAAATCGACTATCGCGGGGCGGTGTGGACCGGCGAGCTGATGCTGCCGGGGGGAACGACGCATATCGAGTGCGTGTTGGACAAATCGCAGGGGGAAGACGCGCTCAATCCGTTCGGCAACAAGAATGTTTGCGTCACGGGACGGGCAATATACACTGGCGACAGCCAGCTTCCTGAGCGAATAGAAGTGCTCGCGATCGAAGAAAGAAGCCATGTTTCCGCGGCGATCGACATCCGCGGCTCGCTGCGGCTCGCGCCTTCAACAGACGAGGACAATGATCTTGATTGCGTCGAATAGCGATAAGCATTTCCTCCATTCGAGCGTCGTGCTTCGGCACGCGAACGGAGATTCGGGCGAGGCGGAACAGCTGATCGAGACGATTCTGACCGAGGCTGCGGTCGCCAAGCGCCGCGTCTGGGTCAGCAGCGTCCTGTTCGCGGAACTGAGGCCCTCGACATTCGTTTCCGGTCGCTTCGCGACTCTGTTCGACCTCACCCGCTACATCCGGGCGCTGGCGACGCTGGTCACGCCCGACCCGAACGCGATGCTGCGGGTGGCGAAGCTGCGCGACGGCAAATGGCTGATGCCCGGCGACGGCAATGGAGCGGAGGGAAAGCCGCGGTCGATGGCGCTCGGCGATGCGATGCAGATCGCGTCGGCCCTGTGGGTCAAGGAGGCGATCGGCGTGCCCGACCTCGAGTTCCTCACTTTCGACGACTGGTGCTCGGCCGCCCCCGGACGCGGCGACCGCCTCTGCCGGCTCCATCTCCAGGATTACGCGGTGGACGCGGAGGTTCATGCGGACGCCAAGGCGCCCGTCCGCCTGACGCGGCTCGAACCGGTCGCCCAGACCCAGTCCCAGCCGCATTCCGCGCCAGCGGGATAGAGGGATTCGGTGACAGTTTACTTAACCCCCAAATCGATCTGCAACGGTCGGTAATCGCGGTTGGATTTAGGGGTTAAGTAAACTGTCACCGAATCCCCAATTCGGCGTCGATGACCGGCTTAAGGATGGTCTTGACGGCGAACAGCGAGCCGTTGACGCTGTAATGGCCGTAGTCGACCGCCAGCAGGTCCTCGGGCAGTTTCTCGCCGGTGAGGCGCCGGCAACCCTCCGCGCCGCATAGCTTCGCCGCCTGCGAGACATAGCGAACGCCCTCGCCCCAGTCCTTGGCCGCAAGCGCGCGATCGGTCTCAAGCGAGTCGGGCCTGACGCCGGCCCTGGCGAATTCCGCCGCCTGCCCGTGCTCAAGGACGTCGCGGCCGACAAGGATCGGCAGAACGGGCGCCCAGGTCGGCACCTCGCCGGCGATAATGATCGAGCGAACGCCCTCGCGATGAAGGCGCCTGGCGCCGGCGACCATCGCGTCGAGAAAGCCCGGATAGCGCCAGTTGGCCTCGTGGTCGTATTGCGCATAATAGCCGCCGACGATGACGACGTCCGGCTTGATCCTGGCGATCGCGTCGAACACGTAATCGTTGATGGCGCGGCAGCGCGGCGTGCCCGCGACGCCCTCATCCATGGCGACAGGCTGGACCAGGGGCACGCAGAAGACGGAGGTGAGGCTCAGGAGGTTGGCTTTGGCGCCGTAGAGGGCCTGCAATCCGGCGAACAGATGCGCGGCGTGCGAATCGCCGACGATGAGGATCGTGGGCTTTTTGGGGTCGGCGATCGCCGAGCAATGATGATCGTTAAAGAAGCGCGCCGCGCGCTTGCGCTCCTCGTCCAGCGAATAGCGCGTCTCGTCGCGCTGGTAGAAGCATTTCGCGAGCGGCTGGCCATCGGCGCCGTTGGCTTTGTAGTCGAAGATGCGATCGACGAGCGGGGGAAAGCGGGACGGAAAGCCCTTGGAATCGTAGGTTGCGCGTCCGACGATCCCGGTCAGCGCCAGCAGGCCTAAGAGGATGAGCGCGGTCGCGAACGGGCGGCGGCGGAAGGGATGAGCGATCGGCTGCTCGATCAGCCGGTAGGTGAGCGCGGCGAGCGCCACCGCGACGCCGGCAAGCGCGAACAGGACCGGCGTGGTCGGGATGACGCCCGGCCAGATGCGGGCGAAGGCGAACAAAGGCCAGTGCCACAGATAAAGCGGATAGGAGATTGCGCCGAAGAAGCCGGCCACGCGATTGCCGAGCGCGACCTCTCCAGCAAGCGAATCCGGGCAGGCGATGACCAGCGCGCAGCCTGCGGTCGGAATCGCCGCCAGCCAGCCGGGAAAGGGACGCGTCTCGTTCAGGATGAGAAAGGCGCCCAGCATCAGCGCGATTCCGAGGCCGGCGCCGATGTCGGCGACCTTGCGCGAGGGATAGGGCAGCGCCTTAAGCCAGAACACCTCGCGATAGGCGAGGAGCGCGCCGAGCGCGAGCTCCCAGCCGCGGGTCCAGGGCAGGTAGAAAGCGGCGATCGGATCGATCGGCGTCACGACGACGCTCGCCGCGAACGAGGCGACGAACAGGCTCAAGATGACGACAAGGACGAGGCGGCGCCCGAGCCTGAACAACGCCAGCAGAAGGATCGACCAGACGAGATAGAACTGCTCCTCGATGCTGAGCGACCACAAGTGCAGAAGCGGCTTCACCGTCGAATCGGCGCCGAAATAGCCGCCGACGCCTGCGAGCCGCATGAGCCAGAAATTGATGGTGAAGTACGAATTGCCGAGGAGCCCGCCGCCGATCTCGCGAAACTGCGTCGGCGCGGCCATGAACCAGCCGACGATCCAGACGAAGCTGACGGCGAGAAGCAGCGCGGGCAGGATGCGCTTGGCCCGCCGAGCGTAGAACATCCTGAGCGAGAAGCGCCCCGCCGCGCATTGGCTTAGGATGATGCGCGAAATGAGGAAGCCGGAGATGACGAAAAAGATGTCGACGCCGGCGAAGCCTCCGGGCAGCCACGCGCGGTCGGCGTGAAACACGACCACGCCGAGCACCGCGAGCGCGCGCAATCCATTGATGTCGTCTCTGAAATCGAGCCTGGCCCCGGCGCGCGCAGCGATCAGGTCAGGCGTTTCGAGGGCTTTGTCCAACAACGGGTCCCGCCGGCGGCCGGCGAAGCCCGGCCGTTCGCCGCGAGGGGGTAAATCGCCTGACGCCAATCGGCAAGCGGCGGCTTTGATCCCTCTCCGCCCCGTCTCATAGTGGCGCGCCATGCCAAAGAGATTTGATGCGCCCCTTCCCCTTCTCCCACCGGCAGAAGGTGGCGCGCGCAGCGCGCCGGATGAGGGCGCCGCGCCAGGGACGAAGGCGCGCTTTGCCCCCGAACCCTCACCCCAACCCTCTCCCATCCCTCGACAGGCTCAGGATGAGGGGAGAGGGGGATCCCGCGCCCAGGTGGCGCTGTTCCGCGCCCGCGAGGACGCTGGCCCGACGGCCGCACGGCTGCGCCGGCTCGGCTTTTCCGTCGCCTGCCTGCCCGTGATCGAGATTGAGACAAAGCCCGTCCGGCCGCAGCGAACGCATTACGACGCCGTCATCGCGACCAGCGACAAGGCGTTCCTGAGCGATGCGCCGCTCGACAGGGCTTCGCCGCTCTACGTCGTCGGCGCCCGCACCGCACGGGCGGCCGAGGCGCGCGGCTGGCGGCTCGCCTCGGCGCCGGCGCAGGACGCCGATGAGCTGATCAAGATGCTGTCCGGCGCGCTGAAGCCTGGGGCAAATGTGCTCTACCTTGCCGGGCGCGACCGCAAGGAGGCGATCGAGGCGGCGCTACGGCATGCGTATGCGCTCGAAGTCGTCGAGGCCTACGCGGCGGAAGCGCGCGAGTCCTGGCGCCCGTCCGAAGCCCGAAGGCTCGCGCCTTGCCTCGCCGCCCTGCACTATTCGCGCCGGTCGGCGAGCCTCGCGGCGGCCCTGGCGAAGGCCGCAGGCGCGGAGGCGCCCTTCCTCAGGCTTAACCACGTCTGCCTCTCCCGCGACGTCGCCGAACCCTTGCAAGCCATTGGCGCGAACGCCATCGCAATTGCCGAAACGCCCGATGAAGCGGGGCTTTTTCGAACATTGCGCGAGGCGCTCGGCGGGTTTGCTTCGCTTAAGCCGTCCCGTATATAGGGCCCGCAAGAAACGAGGGCCCATGGCGACGATCGACGAAGAAACCAAGGGCGATCCGGCCGAATCGGCCGGCGCCCCGGTCAATCGCGACGCCCGGCCTGACCCGGGCGTCATCGAAGGCGAAGTCGCGGCGCGCGAGGCCGACGAAACCAAGCCGCCGCGCGACGCCGCCGCGGCCCAGAGCGCGGCTCGGCCCGAAGCGGCGCCCGCCCGCCCGCCGCGAGCGAGCGCTCGCGGTTTTCTCGGCGGCGCGCTCGCCGGACTCATCGTCTCCGCGCTCGCAGCCGGCGCCGGCTATGCGCTGCTCGCCCCCAAGGCCGACGTGTCGGACAACGCTGCTCGATTGAGCGCCATTGAAGCGCAGGTTCGCCACGACGGTTCCACGCTCGCCGCCGACACGAACGGCGAGCGCGCCGCAATGGCCAATCTCGATAAGCGGATCGGCGCGCTCGAGGCGAATGCGGGAGCGTCAAATACCGCCGATCTCGAGCAGCGGGTCGCCGCGCTCGAGGCAAGCGCGGGCAAGTCGAACATTGCGGATCTCAAGAAGCGGGTGGCGGCCCTGGAGGCGGCCAACGCCGGGAAGGGCGCGGCCAGCGACGCGACCCAGCATTTGGCCGCCCAGGAGAAGGACCTGCGAGCCGATATCGACGCGGCGCGGGGCGCCATTCCGGACCTCTCGGCGCGGGTCGCGAAGCTCGAGGGCGACGCGCAGAAAGCGAGCGCGGCCAGCGCCGGCCTTGCCGCCCTCGCCGCGCGCGTCGACAAGATCGAGACGGCGCTCGCCGCGCCCAAGCCTGAAACGCCCACGCCTTACGATAAAGCCGCCGCGATGGCCGTCATCGCCGAAGCCGCTGGCGACAGGCTCCGCGCGGGCGAGCCGCTCGGCCCCGACCTCACGGCGCTTCAGCATCTGGGCGTCGACGCCGCGGCGCTGGCGCCGCTCGAAGCCGTGGCGAATGGAGCGCCGACCAACGCGGCGCTCGCCGCCTCGTTCAGCGCGGTCGCGCCGCACGTGCTGGCCGCAACCTCTCACAAAGATACGGGCAGCGTGACCGACCGCTTTCTCGCCCATCTGCACGATCTGGTTAAGGTGCGCGATCTCAACGAGACCGCGGGGGACGATCCGCAGGCTTTGGTCTCCCAGATCGAGGCCTTAAGCCGTCGCGGCGACATCCGCGGCGCGCTCGCTTCTTTCGCCAAGCTGCCCGAGGCCGCGCGTCAGGCGGCGGGCGATTGGCCGACGCTTGCGCGTCTGAGGCAAGCGGCGGACGCGGCGCTGCAGTCGATCCGCGAAAAGGCGATCGCCGAGCTCGCGGCCGGCCCAAAACAGTGAGATTGCGAGGCCGTCCCTCAAGGCGGCTTGCGGCGCGTGCGCGGCGTTTGGAAGCGGAGTCCCGATGATTCGCCTGCTGATCTTTCTCGCAGCGCTGGCGCTGGCCGCTTGGGGCCTGACCTGGCTTGCGAACAATCCGGGCGTCGTCGATCTCACCTGGCGAGGCCAGGAATACGAGGTCTCGCTCATGTTCGCGCTCGTCGCGGTGGTCGCGCTGGCGATCGCGCTCTCGATCGTGTGGGCTCTGCTGCGCTTCTTCTTCCGCCTGCCTTCGCTGGTTTCGATCGGCGCGAAAGCCCGCCGGCGCGAGAAAGGCTTCCGGGCTCTGTCGCGCGGCATGATCGCCGTCGGCGCCGGCGACGCCCGAGCCGCCGCCAAGCACGCCTCCGAAGCGAACCGGCTGATCGGGCGCGAGCCCCTGGCCAAGCTCCTGCAAGCGCAATCCGCCCAGCTCTCGGGCGACACCGCGGGCGCCGTCGCGGCCTATAATGCGATGCTCGACGATTATGAGACGCATGGCCTTGGCCTGCGCGGCCTGCATCTCGAGGCGCACCGCGCCGGCGATCATGAGGCGGCGCTGCAATACGCGATGCGCGCCAATGCGCGCGCGCCCGCGGCCTGGGCGGGCCAGGCCGTGCTTGACGACCGCACGCGGCGCGGAGACTGGGCGGGCGCGCTCGCGACCGTCGACGCCAACGCCGCCGCCCGCCTCATCGACAAGCCGACCGCGAACCGCTGGCGCGCGGTCATCAAGACCGCGATGGCGGAAGCGGCGATGGAGCGCGACCCCAAGGCCGCGCTCCAGCTCGCGCAGGAGGCTTGCCGGCTCGCGCCGACGCTCGTGCCCGCGGCCGTGATTTGCGGCCGCCTCACCGCGCAGGCGAGCGACTATCGCCGCGCCGCCCGGATTCTCGAGGCGGCTTATGCGCAAACGCCCCACCCCGACCTCGCCGCCGCCTATCTTCGCGTCCGCCACGGCGATTCGCCCGCCGACCGGCTCGCCCGGGCCCGCGCGCTCGCCCGCGTCGCGCCGGGCGATCCCGAATCGCTCCTGACCGTCGGCCGCGCGGCGCTGGAAGCGCACGATCTCGCCGCCGCGCGCGCGGCGATCGCCCCGCTCGTCGCCGCGGATACGCCGCACGAACGGCCGACGCGGCGCGTCTGCCTCCTGATGGCCGATATCGAGGAGGCGGACGGAAATCTGGGCGCGGTGCGCGAGTGGCTCGGCCGCGCGGCGCGGGCGGCGCATGACAAGGCCTGGGTCGCCGACGGGGTGATCAGCGACCGCTGGGCGCCGGTTTCGCCCTCGGGCACGCTCGACGCGTTCGTCTGGCGCACCCCCGACGAGCGGATCGCCGCCCCGGTCGAGACTTTCGTGGCCACAGCCCCGGCCGAGGCGATCGCCGCTCCGCAGCCGGCGCCGCAGGCGGCCGAGCCGGAGCGACCCGCGGCGCCGACGCAAGCGCCCGCCCTCGTTCCCACGCCGCGAGCGGGCGTCATCGTCGATCCCGCGACGATGGCCCCCGACGACCCAGGCCCGGAGGAGCAGGAAACCAAACGGCGCGGCTTCCGGCTCTACGCCAATGAATGAAATTGCCGGAGCCGATGGCGCTCGCGACCTGGAAGCCATGAGCACAACTGCCTACCCCTCCCTCGTCCTGAGGAGCGGCGCCGTAGGCAACGCGTCTCGAAGGACGTTTCAGATAGCGCCAACGGCCGTGCAAACTGGACCATCCTTCGAGGGCTCCACTGGCGCGGAGCCGCCTCAGGATGAGGTCCTGGTGTACAGACCGATCCCCAAAGCCCTTCCTCAGTATTACCCATGTCCCTGAGCCCGGTCGTCATCGTTGGCGCCGGCCACGCCGGCGTTCAGGCCGCCACATCCTTGCGCGAGGAGGGATTTGACGGCGAGATCGTTCTCCTCTCCGCCGAGAAGTATCCGCCCTATCAGCGCCCGCCGCTGTCGAAGGCGTTTCTCAAGGGCGAAATGGACATCCACGGGCTTCCGCTCAGGGCCGAAGCGCATTTTCGCGAGCAGCGCATCGACTTGAGGCTCGGCGTCGCCGCGACGCGGATCGACCGACAAGCGCAGCAGGTGGAGCTCAGCGATGGCGGCGCGATCGGCTACGGCCACCTCATCCTCGCGACCGGCGCGAGACAGCGGCGCCTCGACGCGCCGGGGGTCGACCTGCCCGGCGTGTTCGCGCTGCGCGACATTGCGGATGCGACCGCGATCCGGGAGCGGCTTCAAGCCAAGCCCAGGATCGTCATCATCGGCGCCGGCTTCATCGGGCTCGAAATCGCCGCGACCGCGGCGAGCCTCGGGGCCGAGACGACGATCGTCGAGATCGCCCGCCCGATGGGCCGCGCCGTGTCGCCGATCCTGTCCGACCTCTACCTCAAGGAGCACCGCGCCTTCGGCGCGCGCTTCAGGCTCGGGGTCGGCGTCGCCGCGATCAAGGGCCGCGAGCACGCGGAGGCCGTCGTTCTCACCAACGGCGAGGTCCTGCCCGCCGACATGGTCGTCGTCGGGATCGGCGTGGTCGCGGAGGACGCGCTGGCGCGGGCGGCCGGCCTCGAATGCGACAACGGAATCGTGGTCGACGAGCACCTCGTCACGTCCGACCCGGCGATCTCCGCGATCGGCGACTGCGCCCACTTTCCGCATGCGGCGCTCGGGTTCCGGACCCGGCTCGAATCGGTGCAGAACGCGGTCGATCAGGGGAAGGCGGTCGCGGCGCGTCTCGCCGGCAAGCCAAAGCCTTATGACGAGCTCGCCTGGTTCTGGAGCGACCAGGGCGATCTCAAGCTGATGATCGCCGGCCTTTCGCATGGCGTCGACAAATGGGTCGTGCGCGGCGATCCGGCGACGCGCGCCTTCTCGACCTTCGGCTTCCGCGACGGCAAGCTCGCGGTGGTCGAATCCGTCAACCGCGCCGGCGACCACGCCGCGGCCAAGCGCATCATCGGCACCACGAAAATGCTGACTCCGGAAGAGGCGGCCGATCCGGCGTTCGATCTGCGGGGATTGGCGAAGCGGTAGGCTCGCGCGCGCTTTCGCGACAATGCGATCCCGTCACGCCGCGCGGGTGAAGAACGACTTCCGCGACGCCGATTGCGTCTCGTAGATCGAGCCCTGTCTCAGCGGCGGCGGCAGCGGAATCCGTACCGGGGTCTCCGTCATGCGCGGTGTTACGGTCGATGGTCCCGCCATGAGCCGGCTGTCGAACTCATCGAAATCCTTGACCCCCATCAAGGGCCACGCGTCGCTGGCCGCGACCTCGTAGAGCAGGAGGTTGCGGGAGCGGTCGGAAGTATTCGGCGCCGAGCCGTGCAGCGCGCGCACGTGGTGGAACGACAGGCTTCCGGCCGGGCCGACGCAAGGGATTGCGCGCGCGATCTCGTCGCGAATCAGATCGGGATCAATGAGGCCGATGAACCGCCCGTCGTCCCCGTGATGGCTCCAGACCGGCCCGCGATGCGTTCCTGGCGTCACCAGCATCGGCCCGTTGGAAAGATCAGTGTCGTCGAGCATCACGCCAATCGCGATGAGGTCGTCGTTGGTGTGCGGGTAGAAAGCCCAGTCCTGGTGCCATTCGACCGGCGAGCCATATTGCGCCGACTTCATGTTCAGTTTCGAGCCGTGCAGCCTTAAACCCGGGCCGATCAGTTGTCTCAGGATGTCGAGCACGGGCTCGCTGCGGACGAGAGCGTCGAAGGCTGGATGAACCTTGTGCGCCGCCTTGATTCGCCGCACCCGCGGCGCCTCGGGCGTATGCCCCGGCTCGAGGTCATAGACCTCGTTGTGCTCGGCGACCGCCGCCGCGCCCGCGACAAGCTCGGCGACGATTGATCGCAGCCGCGCCAAGGTTTCAGCGTCGAGCACGTTCCGAACCACGATCACGCCGTCGCGGCGATAGGCGCGAACCTGATCGTCCGAGATCATTCCATTCCTCCCGCGCGGGCGCCACCTCTGGCCGCAGACGTGAGGACGATAGCGCCGTCATCCGTGTCTGGGCAAACCACGCCGCCGCGGCGAGGCGCTCTGCCAAAAACAGCGCGCCCTCACACGTCGAGGTTCGCCACGGAGAGCGCGTTGTCCTGGATGAACTCGCGGCGGGGCTCGACGATGTCGCCCATCAGCTTGACGAAGATGTCGTCGGCCTCGTCGACCTCGCGGATCTTGACCTGGAGCAGCGTGCGCGCCTCGCGGTCGAGGGTCGTCTCCCAGAGCTGGTCCTTGTTCATCTCGCCGAGGCCCTTGTAGCGCTGGAAGGTCGCGCCCTTGCGGCCGGCGGCGTTGATGGCCTCGAGCAGCTCGGAGGGGCCGGAAACGGTGGTCGTGTCGGCGCGGCGCGCGAATGTCGCCCGCTCGGCGAAAGCTTCGCTCAGCGCCCGCGCGTGCTCGTCGAGATGGCGGGCGTCGGCCGAGGCGAGCAGGCCCGCATCGAGGATCGCGGCCTGGCGGACGCCGCGAACCTCGCGCGTCAGCACATAGCCGCCGGCCTCGACCCGGGCGCTCCAGCCGCGCTCGGTCTCCTCGGCGATGGCGTTCATGCGTTCGGCGATGAGAAGCGCGCGCGGGGTCGCCTCCGGATCGACCGGGTCGGCGAGCGGCTTCAGCGCGCCGGCGAGGGCCGCCTGCTCGACGAGCGCGCGGTTATAGCGCGAGTGCAGGCCGTCGAGCAGCCGGCGCATCGCCCGCGCCTCCTCGATCAGCGCCCGCAAATCGGCGCCGGCGCGCGCTTCGCCATTGGCGAGCGTCAGCGTCGCGCCTTCGAGCCCCGCTTCGACCAGATAATCCTCGAGCGCCCGCTCGTCCTTGAGATAAAGCTCCGACCGGCCGCGCTCGACCTTGAACAAAGGCGGCTGCGCGATGAACAGATGCCCGTTCTCGATGATCGGCCGCATCTGCCGGAAGAAGAAGGTGAGCAAAAGGGTGCGGATGTGCGAGCCGTCGACGTCCGCGTCGGTCATGATGATGATCTTGTGGTAGCGCAATTTCTCCAGGTTGAAGTCGTCGCGCCCGATGCCCGCGCCGAGCGCGGTGATGAGCGTGCCGATCTGCTCGGAGGACAGCATCTTGTCGAACCGCGCGCGCTCGACGTTGAGGATCTTGCCGCGCAGCGGCAGCACCGCCTGGAACTCGCGGTTGCGGCCCTGTTTCGCGGTGCCGCCGGCCGAATCGCCCTCGACGATGAAAATCTCGGACTTGGCCGGATCGCGCTCCTGGCAGTCGGCGAGCTTGCCGGGCAGGCTCGCGATGTCGAGCGCGCCCTTGCGGCGGGTGAGTTCGCGCGCCTTGCGCGCGGCCTCGCGCGCCTGCGCCGCCTCGACCACCTTGCCGACGATCACCCGCGCCTCCTGCGGATGCTCCTCGAACCATTGCGACAGCAGGTCGTTGACCAGGCCCTCGACCACCGGGCGCACCTCGGAAGAGACCAGCTTGTCCTTCGTCTGCGAGGAGAACTTCGGATCGGGGCACTTGATGCTGAGCACTGAGGTCAGGCCCTCGCGCGTGTCTTCGCCGGAGAGATCGACCCGCTCCTTCTTGAGCAGGCCCGAACTTTCCGCGTAGCCGACGACCTGACGGGTGAGCGCGCTGCGGAAGCCGACGAGATGCGTGCCGCCGTCGCGCTGCGGGATGTTGTTGGTGAACGGCAGCACGTTCTCATGGTAGCTGTCGTTCCATGAGAGCGCCACCTCGACGCCGACGCCGTCGCGCTCGCCCTTGATCAGAATCGGGTTCTCGATCAGCGCCGTCTTGGCGCGGTCGAGATAGCGCACGAACGCCTCGAGCCCGCCTTCATAGTGCAACTCCTCGCGCCTGGGCTCGGCGTGGCGCAGGTCGGTCAGGACGATGCGGACGCCGGAATTCAAGAAGGCGAGCTCGCGCAGGCGGTGCTCGATGGTCGCATAGTCGAATTCGACCATGCTGAAGGTTTCGGGCGAGGGCGTGAAGGTGACCTCGGTGCCGCGCTTCGGCCGGCCGTCGACCTCCGGCGCGGGGCCCGTGACCTTGAGCGGCGCGACGGCGTCGCCGTGGGCGAACTCGACCACATGCTCGAGCCCGTCGCGCCAGATGCGCAAAGCAAGCTTGGTCGAAAGCGCGTTCACGACCGAGACGCCGACGCCGTGCAGGCCCCCGGAAACCTTATAGGAATTCTGGTCGAATTTCCCGCCCGCGTGCAATTGAGTCATGATGACTTCGGCGGCGGAGACCCCCTCCTCGTCATGGATGCCGGTCGGAATGCCGCGCCCGTCGTCGAATACGGTGCACGAGCCGTCGGCGTTGAGGGTCACGGTGACGCGCTTCGCATGGCCGGCCAGCGCCTCGTCGATCGCGTTGTCGACCACCTCGTAGATCATGTGGTGGAGGCCGGAGCCGTCGTCGGTGTCGCCGATATACATGCCCGGCCGCTTGCGCACCGCGTCGAGGCCGCGCAAAACCTTGATCGAATCCGCGTCGTAGCTGTCGCTGGCGGCCTCGACGTCGTTCGCCAGGCCCTTGCCTTCTTCGTCCAAAATCAAAGCCTTTTTTTGCGATTGGCTCAACCCGACCCCCAGGGCGACTCGCGCTTTCGCAACACTAGCCTGTCGGCCTTGCGAATGCACGTTTTTCCGGGCTTTGGCCGCCGTCGCCACAGCCCCGTCGGGACGCTCGGGCGACCGTACTACATATTGGGGTTTAAAGCGATTTTTCCAGTCGCGCGCAGGCTCTATTTCGGCCGCGCGGCGGCGAGCTCGCTGCGCGCCGCCGCGCGCAGGAGGTTCTGGTCGCTCGAGATCGTGCAGAGCCGATAGCCGAGCGCCCGCATCGCCTTTGCGTCGGCGCCGTCGAAGCAGAACATCGCGGCATATTTCCCATGCGCCTTGGCGCGCTCGGCGACCCGCCGCGCTTCGCTCATCACCGCTTCGCCGCGCGGCTCGAGGCCGCGCCCGCCGGTGAGCGCAATCGAAAGGTCGGAGGGGCCCACGAACACGCCGTCGATCCCCTCGACGCTGAGAATGTCGTCGAGCGCGTCGAGCGCGGCGCGGGTCTCGATCATCGCGATCGCCTGGATCATCGCATTGGCCGCCTTGAAATAGGCCGGCGCGTCGAGGCCGCTCAGCGCAAGCGCCGCGCGCGGACCCCACGAGCGCTCGCCGAGCGGCGGGAACTTGACGAACTCGGCGAGGCGCCGCGCGTCGTCGCCGCTGTTGATCATCGGCGCGAGGATTCCGCTTGCGCCTAC
>Ga0335075_10011797_pt1 | contig 13201 bp, 12 predicted proteins | sample Lox_Sample_24_FD_206723 | JGI IMG/M metagenome (GOLD analysis project Ga0335075, IMG submission 206723) | Soil microbial communities from Loxahatchee National Wildlife Refuge, Florida, United States - Lox_Sample_2.4 | ecosystem: Environmental > Terrestrial > Soil > Wetlands | place: USA... | reverse complement strand
CCTATGCGTGAACCAGCGGGCGCCGGTCACTCCAGGGCGCGGCCTGCTCAAGCTGGCTGGCGACACGGACGAGCAGGTCCTCGCGCCCGTAGGCGGCCACGAGCTGCACGCCGACCGGCAGGCCACCGGGCGTCCAGTGCAGGGGGAGGCTGACGGCCGGCTGGCCGGTCATGTTGAACTGAGCGGTGTAGGGGATGAAGCTGACGATCCGCGCCCCCTCCTGCTCAGGTCCGGCGCCGGTGAACCAGCCGAGCTCGGGCGGCGGCGCACCGAGGGTGGGCGTCAGGAGCAGGTCATGACCAGTCCACCAGTCCGCCATCCGGCGCGCCCACATTTCGATCCAGGACCGGCTCTGCAGGTAGGCCACCGCACCGAGTTCGCTGCCCGCACGCCGGTAGGCGACGTTGCGCGGTTCGATCTCGTCCTCGCCGATCGGGCGCCCGAGCAGCATCTCAAAGGCCCGCATTGTCGCCTCGGTGTCCGCCGCGATGATGGCGCTGAAATTCGGGATGATTTCCTGCTCGAACATGGCCGCGGGCGCGGACTCGTCCACGTGGTGGCCGAGCGAGTCAAGCAGCCGGGCCGCGGCCGCCACCGCGGCGCGGCACTCCGGGTCATCGAGGTAGCCTTCGGCACCCGGCCGGGCGAGTACTCCGATCCGCAGCCTGCCGGGGTCGGCGCCGACCTCCTGCACCAGCGGCCGCGGGAGCCGCGGAGCGTAATAGGGGTCGCCAGGCATAGGCGCGCTGATCACGTCGAGGATGCCTGCCGCGTCGCGGACGGTGCGGGTGACCGACCCGTCGATCGTGCTGCCGGCCCATCCCTCGCCGATCAGCGGCCCCTGGCTCACCCGGCCGCGGGTCGGCTTAAGCCCGACAAGACCGCACTCGCTCGCCGGGATGCGGATGGAGCCGCCGCCGTCGTTGGCGTGTGCCACCGCCACCATGCCCGACGCCACCGCGGCGGCCGACCCGCCCGACGATCCGCCCGTCGAATGATCCGGGTTCCACGGGTTGCGGGCAGGCGGGAAACTCCGCGGCTCAGTGGTCACCGTGGTGCCGAGCTCCGGCACGTTGGTCCGGCCAAGGGGAACGAAACCGGCCGCGCGGAACTGTCCCGCCAGGTAGGACGTGAACGGGAACGACACGTCGTGCAGCGGACCGATCCCGAACGCCGTCGGCTCGCCCGCGACCGTGCAGCCTAGGTCCTTGAACAGGATCGGGACACCACGGAACGGCCCGTCGGGCAGGCTGCCCGCCGCCTCCCGCCGCGCCGCGTCGAACCTGGTCCTGATCACCGCGTCCAGCTTCGGATTGACCGCCTCGATCCGGGCGATGGCCGCCTCGGTCAGTTCCGCGGGGCTTACCTCACCACGTCGGACGAGGTCGGCTTGTGCGGTGGCGTCCAGCCACGTCGTGTCTCCCACAGCGCAAACGCTACCGGTCGCACCCCACATCGCGACAGCACGCGCCAGACCCGGGTCTCCTGCCGACCGGCCGGGCTAACGGGTCCACCGCGGACGCCGCTTACTCAGAGTCCTCGCGCAGGCCGCCCATGAGGCGCCGGAACAGCCCGCCCTCGCGCATCAGCGGCGGGGCGGGCGGTGGAGCCTCGGGCAGTTCCCTGCCCTCGGGCTCCCGGTAGTCCGCGCGGGCGATGGCATCCGCGACCTGCGCGGCGTCGAACGACTCAGATCCTTCGATCTCCGGGATGAAGCCGACAAGGTCCCCGTCAAGCAGCACCTCGGCCGCCAGCGACGTCGTCCCCTCGTTACCCCAGATCGCCTCGCGCCCGCCGCCGAGCACGACACGGACTCCGTAGACGTCAATCCCCGCGTTTTCCATATGCGCGTTAATGCCGCGTTCCCGCAGAAGATCGGTAACCCGCCGGGCACGGTTCTCGTCCATGCGTTCCAACCTACCCGCCTGCGTGGCGGCCAAGGCCGTGCGCTCGTCAGTGGTGGCCATCGTCTGCAGCGGCGGCAACATCAGCCCCGCCCAGCTCACAGCGCTGTGGCCGCACGAGCCGGCCTGAACGGCCCGCCGCTCGCGGCGCGCCGTTCCGCGGCCAGCGGCGGCGGCGATCCTGGTCGGGGTCAGTGCCCGTGTGCGCGCTCAGTCTGGTACTTGAACGAAAGCTGGAGCTTGGTCCTGAAGGTGATCCCGCCGCCCTCGTCCACGTGGATGTCCTGCTTGACCACTTCCCCGACCCGGAGGTCCTGCAGGGTCAGGCCCGCGGTCTTCACCGCTTCCGCCGCCGCGTCCTCCCACGAGGTAGTGCTCGTGCCGATGACCTCGATCACCTTATAGGTGCTCATGTCAGTCCCCTTCCCGTAACGGCCAGAGCCACCTGAGCTGGCGCCTGCGTGCGGCTCAGCCTCAGCACCGTGTTATTACCCGCACCGGAGCCGGCGCAGCCATGTCAGGCCGAACGGCCCAGGCTCGCGGGCCGAATCGCATGTGATGAGTGCGGAGCAGCTGACCGACTTGCCGCCGAGCACACGGTCGGAGGTCGGGACGGGCCTGGTCGGTTAGTTGCGCCTGATCGCGGCTAGCCAGGCCTGGACCAGCGTCGTGCCCTCCATCGGGTTGATATCGAAGGAGTCGGCGGTAATCGACTCGACGGCCCAGCCGTCGCTGAACGCCGCGCGCAACTCGTCCTCGCGGACGCGGCGCGGGCCCCAGGTCCCTGGCTGCCGGTCGCTGAAGCACATGAGGTAGCAAGCGCCGGCTGGTCTCAGCACCGCCGCGAGGCTGGCGACGTACCGGGCCCGGTCCTCGTCGCCGAATACGTGGAACACCCCGCTATCGATCACGGTGTCGACAGTGAGGCTGAGACGGCCGAGGTCGAGTGCGTCTGCGACTTCGAACCGCGCGGCCAGCCCGCGGCCTGACGCTTTCGCGCGCGCCCGCGCGATCGCCGTCGGCGCGACGTCGATGCCGGTGACATCGGCTCCGCGACTGGCTGCGAGCAGCGCGTTCTCGCCGGTGCCGCAGCCGGCGTCGAGAAGGCGCCCGGTCAGGCGGCCCTCGTCAGCGAGCCGGACAAAAGCCGGCTGCGGCCTGCCGATGTCCCACGGGGCCTGCGTGCCGCCCGTGTAGCTGGCGTCCCACTCCGGGTGAACTTGTTCAGTCATGAGTCAGTGCCTCCGCGCGATCGTGGTCCCGGACCCATTCTCCCGCGCCGCCGCCGTGCGTTCGCGGGAACCGGGCCGCGTGCCCGTACCCGGGTAGCGGGCAGCGACCGTCCGCGACGCCGGGAAGACCGGCCCAGCCCAGCTCACAGCCTTGTTGCCGGACGAACGGAGTTAAGCTCTTGGCTAGATCGTCTTATGGGAGGCACCCGTGGCGGCAGGGCGCGAAGACTGGAGTGCGGGCGCACTGGGCAAGCTGAGGACCTCGCATGCCGACCGCGAGCAGGCGATCGACGTGCTCAAGGCCGCGTTTGTCCAGGGCCGCCTGACCAAGGACGAGTTCGACCTGCGGGTCGGCCAGGTACTCGCGTCCCTGACCTACGCGGACCTGGGCGCGCTCACCGCCGACATCCCCGCCGGGGTGACCATCGCCCGGCCGCCGGCCGAGCGTGCCGGTGAGCCTGGCCGGGTGCTCAGCGTTAAGACAGCGGCTCGCGTCGGCGCCGTGGGTGCCGGCCTGAGCATGACTTCCGCCGCGGTGGCGGTGATGCAGTCCAGCGGAGTCTCGGCGGCTGCCGGCCTGCTTTTCGTGGGTGTGACCGGCGTGGTCGTGGCCGGGCTGCTGACGGCGCTGCTGATGGTCCTGTCTTGGGCCGTGCGCCGCCCGCGGAAGGAGTCCGCGGAAGGACCGCCACCGGGTCCTGGCGGCCTGGCGTCGAAGCGGCGGGCGCCGGCCCGGCAGCTGCCGTCGCCGCGGCAGCGTCCATGGCCTACGGCCGAAGCGGCCGCGAGCCCCCTGGCTTGGCTGCGGGTTAGCCCGGTCCAGGGCCGCGGCGGCGTTCTTGCCGTCGGCCGCTGCTGATTCCGGCGGCACCCGTCTTACTTGCCGCGGTCGTCATCGCCGCTCCTGGCAAGCGAAGCCAGCCACGTCTGCTGCGAATCACTAGGCCGTGGCGGTGAAGCTGATTTAGTGCTCGGGCGTTTCATGTCGACTCCTTTTCCCGGATGGATACTTGCTGGCTGGCACGGGTAACCGCGAATCGGGCAGGCAACAGTCCCTGGCCCTGGGAGGCATTGCGTGAAATTCCGAATCATCTTGGCCCCTTCGGGCTGACATATTGCGCGCCTAATCAGCTACGCGCGGCGGTACACATTTTGGGATCCCGGACTACCTATCTCGGGCCCGCCAAGCCGGGCCGCGTCGCGAACAATTAGCACCCTCGCTGGATGAGGGTGACACGCTGACGCCCCCGCACAGCGTCCGGCGTGCGCCAGCGCTCAATCCTCAGCGCCAATGACACGGGAATGATGAAATCACCGGGATTCCGTGGACCGGAGTGGTTGAAGAACGTGATCGTTTAGCCTTTAATCGTTGAATGTGGGGGGCATTACCACTGGTTCACGCGACGCTGGCTTGCTGGAGCGATCCGGGGAACTCGACGCGCTGATCGGCGCGCTCGCAGCGGTGACATCCAGCGGGCTGGGCCGGATCGCCCTCGTGACGGGCGAGGCTGGGATCGGTAAGACGGCGCTGCTACGCCGGTTCTGCGCGCGGACGGCTGGTTCGGCGCGGGTGCTGCGGGCGGGGTGTGACCCGTTGTTCACGCCGCGGCCAATGGGGCCGGTCCTGGAACTGGCCGGTGCGATCGGCGGTGAGGTGGCGGCGCTGGCCGCTGATGGTGCCAGGCCCTACGACGTGGCGGTCGCGCTGTTGCGCGAGCTGGCGGCGGGGCCGTCGGTGGTGGTGTTCGAGGATGTGCACTGGGCCGATGAGGCCACGTTGGACGTGATCCGGCTGGCGGGCCGCCGGATCGGCGATGTCCCTGTGCTGCTGGTGATCAGTTACCGCGACGACGGCCTGGAACAGTCGCAGCCGTTGCGGATCGTGCTAGGCGACCTGCCGGGAAGCGACCGGGTCACTCGGCTGGCGCTAGCCGGCCTGTCGCCGCGGGCGGTCGCGGAGCTGGCAGGCCCGGCGGGCGTCGATGGCGCCGAGTTGCACCGGTGGACGGCAGGGAACCCGTTCTTTGTCACCGAAGTGCTGGCGGCGGGTACGGGGCTGGTGCCGCACTCGGTGCGGGACGCGGTGCTGGCGCGTGCGGCGCGGCTGGGCGGCGCGGCACGGAAGGTGCTGGACGCGGCCGCGGTGGTGCCCGGGCCCGTCGAGCTGTGGCTGCTGGAAGCGCTGGGACCGGTGGCGTCAGAGGCGCTGGATGAGTGCCTGGGTGCCGGGATCGTCGTGCTGGCCGGGGGCCGGGTGGAGTTCCGGCACGAGATCGCGCGGCAGGTAGTGGAGGAGTCGCTGCCGCCGGGCCGACGGGCGGGACTGCACCGCGCGGCGCTGGCCGCGCTGGCCGGGCAGACGGCCGCGGACCTGGCCCGGCTCGCCCATCACGCGGAGGCCGCAGGCGACGCCGACGCCGTGCTGCGGTTCGCTCCGGCCGCAGCCGAGCGCGCCGCCGCGGCCGGAGCCCGCCGGGAGGCCGCCGACCTGTACGAGCGGGCGCTGCAGTTCGCCGGCGCGCTGGAGCCGGCCGACCGGGCCGGGCTGCTTGAGCGGTTCGCCGGCGCAGCGTTTTTCACCGGCGGGAAGGACGAGGCGGCGACCGCGGCGCTGCGGGAGGCGGTGGAGATCCACCGGGCGCGCGGGGACCTGCTGCGGCAGGGCACCGCGCTGCGTCAGCTCACAATCCAGCTTGGGAAGAACGGCTCTCCGGCCGAGGGGAGAACCGCGATATCGGAGGCCGTGGCCGTGCTTGAGCAGCTTCCGCCCGGTCCGGAGCTGGCGCGCGCGTACAGCACGATGGCGGCGGCCCTGGGGGTGGGCGACGACGATGCGGCCATCCAGTGGGGAAAACGCGCGCTCGAGCTGGCCCAGCGTGTCGGGTGCCTGGACGCGATGGGAGACACGCTGAACATCGTCGGGACCGTTGAGCTGCGGCAGGGCAACCTAGACGGGCTGGTCAAGCTGGACCGGAGCCGGGAACTGGCGCAGCAGGCCCGGGACGAGGTCGGCATCGCACGGACCTATATGCACCCGGCCTGGGTCCTCTCGGCGCGCCAGGAGTGGGTGCTCGCCGAACGCTACCTCCAGCCGGGGCTAGCGTTCTGCAGTGACCGCGGCCTGAACGCATGGCATGAGTGGCTGACCACGCTGGCGGCCGAGGCGGCGCTGGCCCGAGGGCGATGGGATGAAGCCCGGAGCACCGCCGTGACGATCCTTGACTGGCCGGCCACCGGTCTCATCCAGTCACGCATTGTCGCGCTGGTAATCCTGGCCCGGGTCCAGGCGCGGCGCGGCGAGCCCGGGTACCAGCCGCTCCTTGACGAGGCAGCCGCGATCGCGAAGGCCGCGCCCTTGGCGCAGACCGAGCTGTTGATCGCCGCCGCGCGGGCCGAGGCCGCGTGGCTGGAGGGGGCACCGGCGCAGCGGATCGACGAGGAGGCCGCGTCGGCGGTGGAACCGGGGATGGAGGGCGTCCGCTGGTTCGTCGGTGAGGTTGAGGCGTGGCGGCACCGGTCCGGGCTGGACTGCGGTGACCCCGCCGGGCTCCCCGAACCGTACCGGCTGGAGGTCACCGGCGATGCCGAGCGCGCGGCCCGCTGGTGGCAAGAGCGGGGCTGCGACTATCAGGCGGCGCTGGCGCTGGCGGGCTCGGACGACCAGGCCGCGCTGCGCCGAGCGCTTGACACATTCCACGGACTCGGCTCTCGTCCCGCGGCGGCAGTGGTGGCGCGCCGGCTGCGCTCGCTGGGCGAGCAGGGTGTGCCGCGCGGCCCCCGGCCAGGCACGGCGGCGAACCCGGCGGGCCTGACCAGCCGGGAGGCCGAGGTGCTCGGATTGATGGCGGCCCGGTTGAGCAACGCAGAGATCGCCGCGCGGCTGGTCGTCTCTCGCCGGACCGTCGACAACCACGTGGCAGCGATCTTGCGCAAGCTCGGCGTCCGAACCCGCGGCGAGGCGAGCACCATGGCGGCAGGGCTTGGCCTGACCGAGCGGCAGTGGTAGTTCACCGAGGCCAGCTGCCGGCTCGCGAAATAGCCGAGGTAAGGGCAGGCTCCTAGACGGCGAGGCGGAGCAGGTAGGTGGTGGAGTGGGTGAGCGTGACGACAGCCGCGGAAGGGCCGGGCACCAGCGTGACCGCATCAGGCACGCTGAGCGGTGTGCCGGGGTGGCCGTTCGCCGTGTTGACGAGGCTGACCTTGCCCGCGCCGAGCAGCAGCAGCCCGATGCCCGTGCCGGCGATGTCGGTGTCGTTGTCCGCGGCCCGGGTGGAGAACAACGGGGCAACCGTCGAACCGCGGAAGGCATCCAGGTAGGTGCTGCCCCCCTGGTTCTCGTGCACGGCAAGCAGGTAGACGTTCCCCGCGGCCAGCGCGAGCGGCGCGTCGAGGTTCTGGTTGGCGTGCCTGAGCAGCGAGCCGGCCGGCGGGGCACGGAAGATGTACTCGCCGGTTCCGGCGATTCCCTCGTAGTACAGGCCCGCGGAGTTGGCGGCCATGTCCGCGGGGTATGCGCTGTTCGCGGCGACGCCGTGCACGGTCGCGGACGACACGCTGAAGCGGTCGACGTTCGCGTACTCGAAGCCGCTCTCGTCCGTCGACCAGTCGGTAAACGCCCAGACCGTGGAGCCGACCACGTACAGGCCGGCCGCGGTGACCGGCTGGACGCTGCTCGGCAGCGTCCAGGTGCGCAGCAGGCGGCCACTGCGCAGCGCGTAGCCGGAGACCTTGCTGCCGACCTCGACGAACAGCACAGACGAGCTCGCCGCGGCCGCGAGCACCTTCCCTGAAGCGTGCAGCGCCACGACCGGGGCGTGGTTGCCTGTGACCACGTAGACGGCCGAGCCGCGCGCGTAGTAGACGTCGCCGTTCGGTGCCTCGGTCAGCACGGAGCTGAAGCCGGACCCGAGCTGACCGAGCTCGATCTTCCCGGTAACGTGCAGGCCCGTAGCGGCGGCCCGCGCGGGCGTCGTGCTCGCGGCCTGAGCGGCCGGCGCGGCCGCCAGCCCGGCAGCGGCCAGGCCGACGGCGACGGGAAGCGCTGCGGCAGGCAGCGCCTTCCGCAGCATGTTCATGACAGACATCGACTGCTCCTTCCAGGCCAGGCAAGACCCGGCCCGCCCCCACAGCAGGTCACATGGACTGGCTGTATCACGGGACAAGCGGTATTTCCAGTCCCGCTCCCCGCCGAGCTGGCGCGGGTGACGACGTCCACCGAGTGGATCGCCGCGTAGCCGAGGTCTGCGGTATCCAGCCCATTTCGCCCGGCAATTCCATTGCGAGCTTACCCGTAATATCAGCTGCTTCCTGTGACATACCCCTAATACGCCGATCGGCATGAAATCCTGGGTATAGCACGCGCTCGTATGATCTCCGTCTCTACTTTGCCCGCAATGCCACCCGAGCAGGTTTACCTGCGACGCATAGCGGCAAGCCTTGTCAAAGACTGTAAAGCCACCGGAAGACCTAGCAGACGCATATGCGACAGCCGCGAGGATTTCGGGCGGGCAGCGGCGCTAGTCCGCAAAGGGACAGAATCGGGATGTCAGGTGATCAGAGAGCTCGTGGTGCTCCGCGCTGCGATTTCGGCACTTTTCCTAGCCGCCAGTCCGCCGGCCGCCGGCAGTCATAACCTAACGGCTAACACGCCGACCGTTGTGCTCGGTTCGGGCGATTACGCCTGTACCCTGACAAATCCCCAGTACACGGCCTACAGCAGCGACGCCACGGTGGTCGCCCACCCGCACACGACGTCACTCGACATGAACGCCACGTCCAACGAGTGGTCAAATGCCTATCTAACTACCGGGTACAACCCAGAAGGTTACGACAGCCAGCGCTGCGACGCGTACGGCTACGGCAAGTCGCTGCGGCTGCCGGTCTCAGCGGGACGCGCGGGGACCATACCAGCGTCGATAAGCCTCTATACCAACAGCAATTTCGTCGGAAATGGCGGCTGGGATATCTGGGCCACCCTCAGCCCGTCAGCTCATACGGCCGCTGAAGAGACGTCATCGGGGAACAACACGGAAATCATGGTATGGGTCACCCATCCCGGCCTAGGCGATTTGCTCGGAGATTATTATGAGGGAAACCCGGTCATGCACAACGTGCGTATTGACGGCCGCTACTGGGATGTCCTGCACAGCGGGCGCACATCGTGGAAGCCATGGCAGTACGTGGCATTCGCTACGCCATCCGCCAATCAGGGCAATTTCACGATGAATAATGTTCACTTGGGCGTACTGCTGAGATGGGCGGCCGACCGCGGGTGGATCAGGAAAGGCGCGACGATTCAGGCGATAGACGCCGGATTCGAGGGGAACGAATCGACCGGCGGCACGAAGATCAAGAGCTATTCGCTTGACGTGAAATAGCGAGCTCGCCTCTTGTCGCCGCTCCCTTCCCTCGCTCGGCAGTGTCATGAGCGAGCGCGGACGAATCCGTTCTGCCTGGTCAGGCCGTGGACGGGAACTCCGGCGCGGTGTCGGCGGCCCGGGATGCTTCGAGGAGGGTCGCGGTGGCTTCGAGGAGGGCGGCCGCGCTCCGCTCGTACTGCTGGGGAGCATAGAACTCGCCGGCCGCGAACAGGGCCAGCACGATAATCCCGAAGATGGCCTGGTAACGCCCTTCTACAGAAAAGCTCGCCGCTCCGAAAAGAATGATGCAGCACATCATGACGACGAACCCGGCGCGGACAACGAGCAGCGACTTTCGCACGGCGATGCTTCCGGTCACCGTCGTCCCGCCCCCAGAGGCCGGCCCGGCCACGGCGGTGATCTGCGCGGCGTAACGGTGATGCTGGCGGCCGATGACGTCCGACCATAGCGACACGGCGACAATCTTCTCGTCTTCGATCCGGCCGTACAGCACGGGCCCGGGTCCCACGGCGAAGCGCTCGGCGAGGTAGCGGGACCCGTGCCTCTTGCTGGTCACGCGGCGAAGACGGTACAGGCACTCGTCGCACGGCAGCGGCGAGCACAACCGCACGGGCTGGCGGCGCCACGTGGCCAGCCAGGGGTCGCGCCAGAGAGCCTGTCCCGCCATCGCTGGGTTCTCCTTTGCCCGGGTTTCGGCCACGCCCCGTCAATAATGCCGTGGGAGGCAGGAAGCCGCTGTCGTTCCTCGTTTACTGCCTTTGAATTCCTTGCCAGTTGGCTTTTTTTAAATCCGCGCCCCTACAGGAGTGCCTGGTAGACGAGTTGGCGCAGTTGCGAGCGGATGGGGTGCGAGGTGGAGGGGATGAGCTGGGTGAAGAAGCTCGCCGTGAGTTCCTCCGCCGGGTCGATCCAGAAGGCGGTGGAGGCCGCGCCGCCCCAGGACATCTCACCCGAGGAACAGACGACCTTGCCCGGGACCGGGTCGATGACGACGGCGAAGCCGAGGCCGAAGCCCACGCCGCGCTGCGGCGACTCGGCGTTGAGCGGGCGGCCGAAGTGCTCAAGGTCCTGGTTGCCTGGCAGGTGGTTGCGGCCCATGTAGGCGACGGTGCGCGGGCTGAGCAACCGCACGTCGTCAAGTTCGCCCGCCGGGCTGTCCGGCCGGGGCAGCAGCATCTGCAGGAAGCGGTGGTAGTCGGCGGCGGTGGAGACAAGGCCGCCGCCGCCGCTGAGCATCGTCTGCGGCTTGCGGGCCTCCTCCGCCAGGGTGTTGAAACGGGCGGCCTTGCCGTTCAGGCCGCGCGCGTACAAGGCAGCGAGGCGGTCCAGGTCCTCCGGTTTCGCGTAGAACCCGGTGTCGGTCATGCCCAGGGGGCCGAGGATGCGCTGCGCGAAGAACTCGTCCAGGCTCTGCCCGGAGGCGACCTCGACGACGCGGCCGAGGACGTCGGTGGAGACGGAGTAGTTCCACTCGGCGCCGGGCTGGAAGAGCAGCGGGAGGCTGGCCCAGATGTCGCACGCCTCTTCGAGCGTGCCGGGCCGCAGGCCAAGGTCGAACCCGGCCGCCCGGTACATGGCGTCCACCGGGTGGTTCCTGTGGAACCCGTAGGTGAGGCCGGAGGTGTGCGTGAGCAGATGCCAGATCCGCACCGGCTCGCTGACCGGGACGGTGACCGGGCGCTGGTCGTTACCGCCGGTGAAGACCCTGACGTTCGTGAAGCTCGGGATGAACCTGCTGACCGGATCGGTGAGCTCGAAAGCGCCCTCTTCGTAGAGCATCATCGCGGCGACGGAGGTGACCGGCTTGGTCATCGAGTAGATCCGCCACAGGGTGTCCGGCTCGACGTCTAGTCCTGCTTCCCTGTCGCGCTGGCCGTAGCGCGATACGTGCGCCATCTTGCCGTGCCTGCTGACCGTGAGCAGCCAGCCGGTGAGGAGGTTGTCGTCCACGTAACGCTTGAAGTGCCCGTCCAGGCGGCGCAGCCGGTCTTCCGCGAGGCCGACCTCCGCGGGGTCAACCTCGACCTTGAGTTCGCTCATGAGCTATCACGGTGCCACAAATGCCCCGTTGCCGCCAAGAGCGTGAATGTTTGACCAAATGCCGGCTGACCGGGCGCCGCGGTTGCCCGCTTCTTTGGGCGCAGCCCGGTGGGAAGCACGTGGCGGTCTTCGAGGTCACCCCGCGGTAGCGGCCGGCCCGCTTACTCCACGCACAGGCAGAAGGGGTGCCCTGCCGGGTCGAGGAAGACCCGGAAGGTTGTTCCCGGCTGGTACTCGTGCTTGGTCGCGCCGAGACCGAGCACCGCTGCCTCGCCGCCGTCGAGGTCGTCGACGATCACGTCCAGGTGCATCTGCTGCGGCACCCGCTGCGACGGCCACTCGGGCGGCGTGTAGCCCTTCACCGGCTGGAAGGAGATGCACTGACCGTCGTCCGAACGGATGTCCGCCCAGTCGGGACGGATCTCGGCCTTCCAGTCGAGCAGCGTGGCGTAGAAGGTCGCGAGGGCGGCGGGGTCGGGACAGTCGATGACGAAACCGGGGTAGCGTGCGATAGCCATGGCAGGGACGCTACGCGCGGTCCCGGACGATCCGCGTCCGGATTGCGGTCATGCGGGGTCATATGTTGGCGGTGTGACTGGTCGCAACGGGGATGGCCCCTACCTGGATCTGAATCGCCGCGCGTGGCGCGGCCTGCGTGCGAGTACTCCCATGTCGCTGACGGCGAGGGGACTCGACGCGGTGCGCGGACTCGCCGATCCGATACAACTCGACGAAGTAGAAGACATTTACCTGCCGTTGAGCAGGCTGCTCCGGCTCTACTTCGAGGCCAGCGCCGGCCTGCGCGAGACGGTCGGTGCGTTCCTCGGCCAGGAGATCAGGCCGGCGCCGTTCATCATCGCGGTCGCGGGCAGCGTCGCCGTGGGCAAGTCCACCACCGCCAGGCTGCTCCAGGCGCTGATCAGGCAATGGCCGCAGCAGCCGCACACCGAACTGGTGACGACCGACAACTTCCTGTACCCGAACGCGGTGCTTGAGGAGCGCGGCCTGATGAACCGCAAGGGCTTCCCCGAGTCTTACGACCGGCGCGCGCTGCTGCGCTTCGTCCAGCAGGTGCGGGCCGGCGCGGCCGAAGTTACCGCGCCGGTGTACTCGCACGTGGCCTACGACATCGTGCCCGGGCAGCGGCAGACCGTGCAGCGGCCTGACGTGCTGATCCTGGAGGGAATCAACGTGCTCCAGCCGGCCCGGGCCGGCGCGCTGGCGCTCGCCGACTTCTTCGACTTCTCCGTCTACGTCGACGCCCGGACCGAGCACATACGGCGCTGGTTCCTCAGCCGGCTGCACGCGCTGCGCGATACCGCGTTCAACGATCCGCAGTCGCCGTTCCGCGAGCTGACGAAGGTCAGCCTCGGGGAGGTGGACGCGTTCGGCACCAACGTCTGGAAGACGATCAACGAGGTCAACCTGGTCGAGAACATCCAGCCCACCCGGGCCAGGGCCACCCTCGTCCTGCACAAGGGAGCCGATCACTCGGTCACCAGGGTCCGGCTGCGGCGCTTCTGACCGCCTAGCCGTCGGTCAGGGCCGGCGTGTCGGGTGTACGCCGGAACGAGGCGGGGCAGCATGCCAGCGGATGGTGTCACCGCAGTTCAGGCTCACCCAGGAGGTTCCCCGCATGTCCAAG
>Ga0335075_10011796_pt1 | contig 13202 bp, 9 predicted proteins | sample Lox_Sample_24_FD_206723 | JGI IMG/M metagenome (GOLD analysis project Ga0335075, IMG submission 206723) | Soil microbial communities from Loxahatchee National Wildlife Refuge, Florida, United States - Lox_Sample_2.4 | ecosystem: Environmental > Terrestrial > Soil > Wetlands | place: USA: Florida... | reverse complement strand
ATGCAATACGCCGCTATACTGTGCAAGCGATGGCTTTATCCAGCACCAAGCAGAGCGTCGCGTTTCGCTTTGATCCCATCACCGTCAGGCGCCTGAAGCAGCGCGCCGAGGAGACCCATGCCGCACAGACCGCGCTCGCCGAGCGCTATATCGAGGAGGGCCTGCGCCGCGACGAGCATCCCCTCATCTCCTTCCGCGAGGGCGCGGCGGGCCGCCGGCCGGCGCTGTTGGGCACACGCTTGGATGTGGCGGAGGTGATCGAGACGATCCGCCAGAACGGCAACTCCGTCGATGAGGCGGCCGACTACTTGGAGATTCCAGCAGCCCATGTCGAGGCCTGCTTGCGCTACTACGTGGACTACAAGGACGAGGTCGATGACTGGATCGAGCGTTCGCGCGCGATCGCGCAGCGCGAGCATGAGCGCCGGCAGCGCCGCCGGCAAGCGCTCGCGTGAGGCTGCTGCTCGATGAGATGATCTCTCCGCGCATCGCCCGCGAGCTGCGTGAGGCCGGGCGCGACGTACAGGCGATCAAGAAGGATCGGCCCGATCTCAGTGGCTGCGCCGATCGCGAGATCGTTCAGCGCATGAGCGATGAGCGCCGGGCGATCGTCACCAACGACATCGACGAGTTCCGAGCGATCCACGACCGCACGCTGGCTGCCGGCGAAGAGCATTCCGGCATGGTGTTCACGTTCGATGTGCCGATGCCACGCCGCCGGGACACGATCCCACTGTGGGTGGGGACGCTCGCTGACCTACTCGACGAGCTCACCGAGGAGAACACCCTGCGCAACCGGATCCATTACCTGCCCTGATCTCTCGATCTCAAGCCCCTGTCTCTCGTTCGTAGCCGGCAAGCACCGTCTGCAACGAGCTTTCCAGCTCCAATTCATGCGCGTGCTCGGCAAACCAACGCGCGGTGCTCTCGCGCAGCGCTGTGCCCGCCTCGTGCGCGCGGACGATCGCCTTGGCGATCGTGTCCGGGTCCGGGCGTTGGCAGACGAACCCGTTGACGCCGTCCTCGATCAGCTCGACCGCGGCGTTGTCGGGACCTGCCACCACGATGCTTGGAGTGCCAAGGGCGGCCGCCTCGACGACGACCAGGCCGTAACCCTCGCGTTGAGAGGGCAGAAGCAGGCAGAGCGCGGTCCGCATTTGCTCCTCCACCGCCTCGGAGGCTGCAAAGCCCGGCGCTGAGACGACACTCTCGAGGCCGAGCTTGGCGATCGTCGCATCCACCGCCTGGCGCTCGGGGCCGTCGCCGAAGATCGTGCCCCGCAGATCGGGGATCTGCCGCATGGCCCGTCCGATCGCGGCCACCGCCAGCGGCGCCTGCTTCTCGGGAATCAGGCGCCCGGCGAACAGCACCATGTCCTCGGCTTCGGTGTGCGCGCCGAGCTGTTCGATCGGTCTCGTGTAGAGCCCGCGCAAGATCGTCGGCCGCGTTCGCAGCCCCTCCTTGCGCAGCCGCTGGGCATGCAACTGCGAAAGGCAGAACGCGCGCTGGGGTACGCGTGCGCAGGCACGCTGCACGAGGCTGCCGATGCGCCCGCCGAGGCCGCCCAGATACTCGCGCCAGTACTGCTCGCTCCAGACCTCGAACCAGTCGACCTCGAGCTCGTAGCGCGACAGCGGACGGGCGAGGGCGGCCGACAGCAGCGAGAAGTAAGGGAACGAGCAACAGCGCACCACTTGATAGCGGCGACCGTGCAGCAGCAGATGCCAGAGCACGCCCAGGCCGAACACGAGCGGCGGCAGGATCCGCCGCCTGCCGTCGGCGGTGTACAGGGCCATGCGCGGGCCGACGCTCAAGACCCGCACGCTGCCGTCCGCGACCGAGGGACGCTCGCCGCGATCCCACTGGCGCAGCGTAAGATAGGTGACCTCATGGCTCTCGCGGGCGAGGCGCTCGGCGAGATTGCGATACCACCGCTCACCGCCGCCGACGGTGTACGGAAAGAGGCAGTCATAGACGATGCAGATGCGCATGCCCGCAAGCATGCCCTATCGGCCAGCTCGGCTCCGATACGATCAGCCTTCGGATTCAACGCCACTTTCCGCCTTGGCGCGCGTTATAACCGACAGCTCGCCGCACGACGCCGCTGCCGGCGCTTACCCCTATGAGCACGCTCACGCAGACAACCATCTCCGAACAGGACCCGCATGAGACCGGCGCGCCGCTCGTCTCGGTCGTGATCCCGTGTTTGAACGAGGCAGAGAACATCGAGCACTGCGTGCTGGCGGCGCGCGCGGCGATCGAGAAGATGGGTGTGTCGGGCGAGGTGGTCGTGGCGGACAACGACTCCGAAGACGACTCCGCCGAGCTGGCGCGCCGCGCCGGCGCCCACGTGATCGTCGAACCGAGACGCGGCTATGGCAGCGCGTATCTCGCGGGGTTCGCTGCCTCCAGCGGCCGCTACATCGTGATGGCAGACGCGGACCTGACGTATGACTTCAACGACATCCCGCGCTTCGTGGTGGAGCTCGAAGACGGCGCCGAGCTGGTGATGGGCGATCGCATGGACAACATCCAACCGGGCGCGATGCCATGGCTGCACCGGTACATCGGCAACCCGCTGCTGTCTGGCCTGTTGAACTTCTTTTTCAGAACCGGCGTCAAGGACGCGCACTGCGGGATGCGGGCGCTGCGCCGCGAAGTGCTCCCCCGCCTGGACCTGCGAACGACCGGTATGGAGTTCGCGTCCGAGATGGTGATCAGGGCGTCGAAGGAGAAGCTGCGGATCGCCGAGTTCCCGATCGAGTATCACCCGCGCGGAGGGGAGTCCAAGCTGTCGAGCTTCCGCGATGGCTGGCGCCACCTGCGTTTTCTGCTCGTACACAGCCCCAACCACCTGTTCATCCTGCCCGGCGCGGTGCTCGCCGGTCTGGGCACGCTGATCGTCGTGCTTGTGGGCACGGGCCTTGACCTGCTCGGCCGCGCATGGGGACTGCACGCGCTGATCGGCGGGGCGCTGTTGATGATCGTCGGCACCCAGGTGCTCGCCCTGGGTCTGTGTGCGCACGCGTACGGCACCTATTTCATGGGCGAGCGCGATCCGTGGTTCGATCGCATGCGTGCGCGCTTTCGTCTCGAGCATGGCCTGCTCCTCGGCGGCCTCTTTATGCTCGTCGGTTTGGTGATGGGCGGGTTGATCGTGGCCACTTGGATCGCTCACGGCTTTGGCTCACTCGCAGACGAACATCTCGCTGTGATCGCCGCCACGCTGTTGATCGTCGGCATCCAGATCTTTTTCTCCTCGTTCCTGCTCTCGATCCTCGGTCTGCGCCGGCGCTGAGCGTGGGGTCCGTCCGCCGGATGCAGGCGGCCGTCTTCGCCGGCGACCGTCGCGTCTGGCGTGCGGGCGCGATCTGCGCGCTCGCGCTGCTGCTGGTGGGCGGCGCCTACTGCCTGAAACCGCGTTTCTACTACACCGGTACGGACAGCGTCGAGGACGTCACCTCGGTGGCGACGCTTACCGCCAGTGCCCCTGTCTGCGTTCCCGCGCTGAGAATCCCAGCACACACCGCGATCGTGCGGCTGCAGACGATCTCGCCGACGAGCACCCGGCCGGCCTTGAGCCTGACGTTGACGAGCATGGGCCGAACGACCTACTCGCGGCTGCCAGCGATGCGAGTGCCGGCGCTGCATCCTGCCAACGCCGACTTTCCGATCGCGCAAACGCCCGCCCATCCGGTGGCTTCCCCGGCGTCGCTGTGCGTGAGCGCACGGGAAGCGGTCAGTCTCGGGGGAACGCCGCTGACATCGGTCACTCCCCTCACGGCGCGCCAGGGCACGGCACGGCTGATGGCGCGCGTGGCGGTCTGGTACCTGCCGCGCGCCGGCGCGCGGGAGAGCTATGTGCAGCGGGCGTGGGCGGCCTTTCGCCGTGCCGCGCTGTTTCGCCCCGGCTTCGTGGGCGCGTGGACGTATCCGGTGCTGCTCTTCCTTGTGCTGCCGGGTCTCGCGCTGCTGGCCCTGCGCTGTCTGGCGCTTGCGGTCGCCGGGCGCACCCGTCGTATCGCCGCGTGGCTATACGTTGTCGCGGCCGTCAACTTCTGCTGCTGGGCGTTGATCACGCCGGTCTTCCAGGGCCCCGACGAGGTCGACCACTTCGCGTATGTCCAGTCGGTCGTGGAACGCGGCGAGAAACCGAGCCCGGTTGAAAGCTCGCCGCTGCTGCGCTGGTCGAGCTCCGAGGGCTTGGCGCTGGAAGGCGCCGACTTCCCGACTGACCATCAGGTGGGTGACACCCGTGCACCGTGGCTCGCCGTCGAACAGGACGAATATCAGGTGCGGCAGGCAAGGCTTCACCCACCGTCGAACAACGGTGGCGGATACACGACCTCGGCCGTGCACGGACCGCTCTACTATCTCGCGCTGGCGCCCGGGTACATGCTCGCCGCGCACGGTTCGGTGTTCTCCCAGCTGACGCTGATGCGCTTCATCTCGGCGCTGCTCGGCGCGCTCGTCGTGCTGTTCGCTTTTTTGCTCGTGCGCGAGCTGGCGCCCGGGCGTCCCTGGCTGGCCGTGCTCGCCGCCCTGCTCGTCGCCTATGAGCCGATGTACGGGTTCATGTCCGGGGTGGTCAACAACGACGTCGGCGTGAACGCCGGCGCGGCGGCGCTCGAGCTGCTGCTGATCCGCATGCTCAAACGGGGGATCACGGTCCCGTGGGGAGCCCTCACCGGCGCGGTGCTGATCGCGCTGCCGAGCATCAAGGGGACCGGTCTGTCGCTGTATCCGGTGGCGGCGCTGGTGTTCGCGGTGGCGCTGTGGCGCAACCACCACCGTCGCGACCTGCCGGCGTGGGGAGCGCTCGCGCTCAGCGCGCTGGTCGTCGGCGAGCTCATCGCCCACGTGCTCGACCCGGCGCTCGCGCCGTCCTCCAGCGCAGCCGGCGCCGGTGTGCCTTCCGCGATCGGCTCGAACGCGAGCGCTGTTGACGAAGCACTGCACCACATCCCCGATTTCCTCTCCTATCTGTGGCAGGTCTTCCTGCCGCGGCTGCCGTTCATGACGCCGCACTTTCCTTCAGGTGTCTACCCCGCGTTCACGATCTTCGTGGTGCGGGGCTGGGGGGCGTTCGGCTGGTATGACGTCCTCTTTCCCCACTGGGTCTACGACGTGATCCTCGTTGCGATGCTGCTCGCGATCCCGCTTGGCGCGTGGGCGGCCCGCCGCGAGTGGAGCTGGCTGCGCCGTCACTGGCTCGAAGTTCTCGTCGTTACGCTGATGCCGGTGGCGGTGATCGTCGGCTTCGAGGCTGCCTACTACACCCCGGGCACCCGCCCAGTGTTGGCCGAATTCGGGCGCTACGCGTTCCCGGCGATCGCGCCGCTCGCCGCGCTCGTGGTCGGCGTGCTGCACGCCTTCGGGCGCCGGCGAATGCTCACGGTCGGCACCGGGCTGCTGGTCGCGATGATCGCGCTCAGCTATGCCTCCCAACTGCTGACCCTGGCCTCGTTCTATGCCTGACGGTGGCGAGCGTTGACGATGCCCGAGCTCGACGTCACGGTCGCCATCCCAGTCCGCGACGGCGGCGCGCTGTTCGTGGGGACACTGCAGGCGCTCGCCCGCCAGACGGTCGCCCACGAGCTGCTCGTGTGCGACTCCGGCTCGAGCGACGGCTCGGCGGATCTCGCCCGCGAGCACGGCGCGCGCGTGATCGAGATCGAGCCCGAGCGCTTTAGCCACGGCGGCACGCGCAACCTGCTGATGGGAGAGGCCACGGGCGCGTGGGTCGCGTTGCTCACCCAGGATGCGGAGCCTGCCGACGAGCGCTGGCTGCAGCGCCTGCTCGGGGGGTTCGAGCTGGCCGGCGACGTGGCGCTGGCGTACGGCCCCTATCGCCCCCGTCCCACGGCCTCGGCGCCGGTGCGCATGGAACTGGAGCGCTGGTTTGGGCGCCTCTCACCGGACGGCCGCCCGCGTGTCGATCGGCTGGGCGAGGCGGAGCGCGAGAGCCTGCCGGCGATCGCGCTGATGGGGGAGCGCGGGTTCTTCACCGACGCCAACGCCTGCGTCTCGCGTGCGGCTTGGCGCGAGACGCCTTTCCGTGACGTTCCCTACGCCGAGGACCGGGTGCTGGCGATCGACATGCTGCGCGCGGGATACGCCAAGGTCTACGTGCCGGACGCCGCCGTCGTGCACTCCCACGACTACTCGGCGCTGGATGAGCTGCGCCGTTGCTTTGACGAGTGGCGCGGGCTGCGCGAGGTCTACGGCTGGCGCGAGCCGGCCTCCCCGCCTCACCTGGCGCGTAAGCTGCGCGGCGAGTTGGGCTGGGCGCGGCGCGAGCTTGACCGCCAGGGGATCTCGCCGTCCGAGCGCCGGGCGGTGCTGGGCGCGGTGGGCGCCCGCTCTGCCGTTCGCCTCATGGGAGAGCTGCTCGGCTCGCGCGCCGATCGACTGCCGAGGGGCGTCAGGCGCCGACTCTCGCTGGAGAAACGAGAGACGTTCATGGCGCTGTGCTCTAGTCCAACGAACTATGAATAAATAGTCCAGCTCACTAGCCTCACTCGGTCTGGACACGATGCAAGCGGGAGCGTCTCCAGCGCTTTGTGGGGATTACGTTAGAAAGAGGCCAATGAGCAACGAGGATCCGATCCAGGGCAGGCCGCTGGGCCCGCTGGCGAACCTGCGCCGGCGGGTGTACCTGACCTACTCCTACTTCGGGCTGCGCACGATCCTGTGGCGGGCGCTCACGTTTCCGCTGCGCTTCACTCCGCTTCATCGGCGCATGCGACTGCGCACGCACGCGCGCGATCAGGAATTGCGCCGCGCGGCCGTGTGGTACCGCGAGCACGGGACGCCGGTGGACATCGTCGTCCCCAGCTACCGCGACGCCGAGCGGGTAAAGAAGCTCGTGCGCAGCATCTCAAAGACGGTTCCGCGCGGGATGGCGCGCGTGATCGTCGCCGACGACGCGAGCGGTCCCGAGCACCTGGCGGCCCTGCGCAAGATGAAGGGCATAGACAAGGTGGTTGCCGGCGAGGAGAACCGCGGCTTTGCCGCGAACGTCAACCGCGGCCTGCGCGCCACGCGCCCCGACCGCGACGTGGTCGTGCTGAACTCGGATGTGGAGGCGCTAGGAGGCTGGCTGCAGGCGCTGCAGTACGGGGCCTGCCGCGACGATCAGGTCGGCATCGGCGGGGCGCAGCTGCTCTACCCCGACAGGCGCATCCAGTTCGGCGGGACCGTGCGCAACCGCGACGCGCCGCAGTGGTTCGACCACCGCTATCGCTTCAAGCCGGCGAACTGGGGTCCTGCCGCGCAGACCAGCCCCGCGCTGGCGGTGACGGGCGCGTGCATGTACATCCGGCGGGAGACGATCGAGCGCATCGGCCTGTTCGACGAGAAATATGGGATGGCCTACGAGGACGTCGACTACTGCCTGCGCGCGTGGCAGGCAGGCCTGCAGACGCGCTATTTCCCGATCGCCCGGATGGTGCACCACGAGTCGGTCACGCGCGGGACCGACCAGGGCGAGCGCGAGCTCGCCTCCCAGAATCTCTTCTGGGAGCGCTGGTCGGAGTTCTTCGACGACCGCGAGGTCCGCACCGAGGACGGCCGGCTGCGGATCGTCTACGTCACCGAGGACGCCGGCGTCGGCGGCGGGCACCGCGACATCTTCGAGCACCTCAACCGCCTGGCCGAGCGCGGGCACGACGTGGCCCTGTACTCGCTCGGGGGGCAGCCGGACTGGTTTGAGCTGCGCGTGCCGGTGCACAGCTTCGAGGGCTACGACGAGCTGGTCGCGGCGCTCGCGCCGATCGAGGCGATCAAGGTCGCGACGTGGTGGATGACCGCCCCGGAGGTGTGGGCCGCGAGCGTGGCCCGCGGCATCCCCGTGTACTTCGTGCAGGACATCGAGACGAGCTACTACCCCGACCACGAGCAGGCCCGCCACGCGGTGCTCGACTCCTACCGCCCCGAGTTCCGTTACATGACGATCTCGGAGTGGAACCGCGAGCGGCTGGGAGAGCTGGGTCTCGACGCCGAGCTGATCGCGCCAGGGATCGACCTGGAGACGTTTCGCCCGCGTCCCGAGGTGGCGCGCCGCGAGGACATGGTGCTCGCGATCGGGCGCTCCAATCCATTGAAGAACTTCCCGCTCACGCTCGAGGCCTGGCGCGCGCTGCCCGAGCCAAGACCCGAGCTGTGCCTGTTCGGGATCGAGCCCGAACTCGTGTCAGAGCCCGGCGTGCGTTACATCGACTCGCCCAGCGACGAGCGGGTGGGGGAGCTGTTCAGCCAGGCGACGGTCTTCGTGCAGACCTCCAGGCACGAGGGCTTTGCGCTGCCACCGCTGGAGGCGATGGCCACGGGCGCCGCGGTCGTGTGCACCGACGCGCACGGCAACCGCGACTTCTGCGTCGACGGGGTCAACTGCCTGATGCCAGAGCCCGACCCCCGCTCGGTCACCGCCGCGCTGGCGCGCCTGCTGGGCGATCCAGAGCTCCGGGCCCGGCTCGGACAGGCGGGCACCCAGACGGCGGCCGACTACGCGTGGGAGCGGCGGATCGAAGCGCTGGAGGAGTTTTACGGGCGGGTGGCCGACGCGCGGTGCATGGCGCGGGCGGGGGAGGTCTTGAGGCCGGCCTGAGCATCGGTCTCGACAGGCGTAACATCCGGGTGGTACGCCATGAGCATTTGGACGGATGCGATAGGCGCCACCCCTGGTCGAGACATGCCAGGAAGCGCAGTGCCGGGGGGCGGCTTTGGTAGCGATCAACCGATTCCGCGAGGTGACTATCTCGTGGTGGGTCTCGGACGTGCCGGGTCCGCGGCGGCGAGCGCTCTTGTCGGGCATGAGCGGACCGGGCGGGTGGTTGCGTGGGATCGCTCGACCGAGCATCGGGTTCGCGGCGCGGCTCGCCGTCTGCGCCGGCGCGGGGTCGAGGTTGTGCTCGGGGGAGATGGACGGGCCGCTCTCGACGTTGTAGGTCCGGATGCGACGGTGATCAAGAGTCCCGGCATCGATCCGCACAAGCCGCCGTTCGAGCGCGCACGCGAGCTTGGCCTGCAAGTATTCGATGAGCTTGAGCTCGGATGGCGGCTATCGAGAAGCCCAATCGTCGGCGTGACGGGGACGAACGGCAAGTCGACCACCGCGCGTCTTGTGGCGACCGTGTTGGAGGCGGCCGGACACTCGGTGCAGCTCGTCGGCAACACCGAATTTGGGCCGCCACTGTCGGCGGCCGATCATTGCGAATGGCTTGTGTGCGAGGTTTCGAGCTTTCAGCTCGAAGCGACGCCCTCGTTTCTCCCGGCCATAAGTGTTTTCACCAATTTGACGCCCGACCACCTCAGTCGTCACTCGGACATGGCGAGCTACGGTCTGATCAAGCGAAGCATGTTCATCCGGGGGAATCGCTCTGTGGGAGCCGCGGTCGTCAACATCGACGATCCATTCGGCCGCACGCTGGCCACAGACGTCGCTCGCGCGGGCGGCACGGTGGTGCGCTACGGCTTGCACCCAGACGCGGACGTTCGGATAGAGGACGCGGAGTGGGATCTGGTTGAGGCGAGGCAGCGCCTGCGGACACCCGACGGAGAGGTTGAGTGCGTCACGAAGCTGCCCGGTCTTCACAACGCGAGCAACGTGGCTGCCGCTTTCGCGGTTGGTCATGCGCTTGGGATGCCTGCGACGAGCACGACTCGGGCGCTGGAAGGGGCGGTCGGGCCGTCGGGGCGCTTCGAGCTCATAGCCGGGGCTTCACGGCCGTGCGAGGTGGTGGTCGACTTCGCCCACAACCCCGATGGCATCCGTCAAATGCTTCAGACGGTCCGGAGCGTGATCGAACGACGCGACGGCGCATGTTTGCGGGTCGTCTTCGGGCCGACGGGTGCCAGCGATCCTCAGAAGACCCGCGAAATCGGCGCGATCGCGGGAGAGCTGAGCGATCAGTTCATCCTCACCACAGGCACGCTCAACTACGACGCGCGGGTCGTTCGCCTGCAAGAGTTTTGTCGCGCCATCGCCGCGGGCGAGGCTGACTTGGAAGTCGTGCTCGATCGCCGCGAGGCGATCGAGAGAGCGATCGCGTCCGCGAGACCGGGCGATGTCGTTGCTGTACTCGGCCTGGGCGCGCTCGGGCGTCTTGTGGTCGACGCCGCGGGTACCGCGTACCCCTTCGACGACCGTCGCGTGGCACGCGAGTCGCTCGATCTCGTGGCGAGTGCGGCATGAAGATCGTCCTGTCGACCTACAGCCTCGATCAGCCGGGGGGATCGGAGACGTATGTCGTGACGCTCGCGGAGCACCTCGCGAGGCTGGGACACGAGGTGACGGTGTACGCCCGGCTGATTGGACCGATGGCGAAGGTGGCCAGGGATCGGGCGGTGCGCGCCACTGCGGTGTCCGAGGAGCTGCCCGACGACGCCGACGCGGTCATAGCCGGCGTCGATCGCGGGCTTGCACTCGAGCTGGTCGGGCGGTATCCGGCCGCTGCTCGGGTGTTCGTCGTGCACAGCAGCCAAGACATACACCTGCCGCCTCCGGTGCCCGGTGCGGTCGCTGCAACCGTCGCGCTCAACGACCTGCATCTCGCGCGGGCGTCAGCATGTGCACATGCGGGCGAGGTCGTGCGCTTGCGCCAGCCGATCGATCTGCGCCGTTTCAGTCCGCGTGCCGAGCCGAATGAGCGACCCGAGCACGTGCTGCTGCTGGGCAACTATCACAGCGGCCCGTCCGAGCGCGCGAGCGAGCTGCGTGACGCGTGGGCGGACGCCGAGCTGCAGTGGACGGAGGTGGGCGGTGAGAAACGGAGCTTCGACGTGACGGCGGCGATCGCCCGGGCCGACATAGTCGTGGGCTTCGGGCGCTCGATCCTCGAGGCGATGGCGTGCGGCCGGCCGGGGTATGTCCACGACCAGGCCGGCTCGGAGGGCTGGGTCACCACTTCGACATACGAGGAGATGGAGGCCGGCGGCTTCGCGATCGCTGGTCGGCGCCTTCCCCCCGACCGGCGTGGTCTGCGAAACGATTTGGACGCGTACCGGGCGCAGTGGGGGCAGGAGGGGCGTGATCTCATTCGCACCCATCACGACGCCCGCGATCACGCGGCGGCGATCGTCGCCCTGATCGAGCGCATCGGTCCCGGCAGGCCGTGTGGGGAGCGGTCTACCCTGCGGGCGCTGGAGCAGTTGGCGGAGTCGCAGCTGCGGGGCGAAATGATGGCCGAGAGTTTCCGTCACGAGGCGCAGCGCCTGTCGGCTCTGTATCACGACTCGCAGGTGCAGATTGCCAGTGAGCTCGCGAGCCGGCGCGCGGAGCGGGAGGCGTGGGAGGACGAGCGGGCCGCATGGGCGTCCGAGCGCGAGCACTGGGGCGCGGAGCGTGAGGTGTGGATGCACGAGCGCGAGGAGATGCGGCGCAAGCACGCGATCGCGACCGACGCGGCGCTGCGGGCCGAGCAGCGTGTGGCCGGGTTCAGGCGCACCCGTCGCTATCGCTTCGCACAGGCTCTGGCGTGGCCATTCGAAAAGGTTCGTCTGTTCTTGCACTGGTAAGAGAACGTCCCAGCGAGCCGGAGTATGTCTCGGCAGGCAAGTGGTGGTGGACTCACGATCACAACCTGCGTGTCGGATATCTTCTCGACATGCAGACACCGTGTCAGGAGCCAGCGTTGTGGCGGCCGTGAAGCGTATTGCGGCGGCATCAAGTCGCGCTGTGGACACCGACTTGCCGGAGCTTCCGATCTGCGTGACCGGCATGGGCCGTTGCGGGACATCCTTGACGACGGCGCTGATCGGCCTGCTGGGAGTCGATCTCGGCCCGACCGACCGAATGCTTCCCACTGACCCAGTGGACAATGCGCGCGGCTACTGGGAGCAGCAGGAAATCTACGAGATCAACGAAGACATCTTGCGGATATTCGGTGGCAGCTGGGGCTATCCGCCCGACCTTCCCCAGGGGTGGGAGCGCTCGCCAGCTTTGGAGGCGATTCGCGATCGCGCTCGGAACTGCCTTGAGTCTCTGTTCGGCGCAGGCGAGCGGCGCTGGGCTTGGAAGGATCCGCGTACGTCAGTGACGCTACCTTTTTGGCGAGATCTGATTGGCGATATGGATTACGTGCTGTGCGTACGGAATCCCGCCGACGTGGCCGCGTCGCTTGTCAGACGTAATGTTGATTGGCTCGACTTCGAACGCTCGGTGGCCTTATGGCTGCATTACGTCAAGGCTGCGCTCGAGAATACGCAGGGGTGCAGGCGGCTTATTCTGTGCTACGAGGATTACTTCATCGATACCGACCGTCAGCTGAGGCGGATGGCGGAGTTCGTCTGCGGCCCGGGCACTGAGCTCAGCGACGAGATCCATGATCGCGTCGAGAGCTTTATTGAGCCGGCGCTGTGGCGCAATCGCGACTTTGTAGAGGGAGTCGACCGCAGTAGGGTGGTCTTACCCGAAGCCGTGGATCTATATACGTTTCTTGCTGCACATGTGGGCAGGTCGGGTACTATATCCTGGCTCTCGTGAATATGATGAACTCTCCCATGAACCTCGCGCTCCCCCCAGACGAGCTGATGACCAGGATCGGGGTCAGTCCCGACTCCTTCCCCACGCGAGCGGCGCGCGAGAAGTTCTTTGAACAGCTTGGCCTCGGTATCCACCGATGCATCCGCAGGGCTATACCCCATGAGGACGGACAGACGATCCTTGACTTTGGCTGTGGGTCAGGCCGCGTGTTGCGACATTTTGTCTCGGAGCCGAGAGTTCATTTAGCGGGTTGCGACATTCACCAACCGACGATCGCCTGGATGCAGGCCAACTATCCTGCCACCGTTCGCCTCTATGCAAACAACGAAATGCCGCCGCTCCCGGAGGCCGACGACACCTTCGATCTAGTCTACTGTGGATCGGTCTTTAGCCATCTTACCAACTGGGCGCCGTGGCTGCTCGAGCTTCGCCGGGTTCTCAAGCCTGGGGGAGCGCTGGTAGCTAGTCTTCATGGCGAGGGTTACTGGAGCATAGGCTTTCACGGTACACGTGGTGTTCCATGGGACGAGAACAACACGGGCCTGCTCGTGGAGCACTATGGGACCTCCTTTGACGATAACTGGGGTCCAGCCGTATACGTGTCCGAGTGGTGGGTGCGTGAACACTGGGGCCGGGTACTCGACATCGAGCGCTTTGAGGCGACGGGCTTCGGCTTGAGCGATACGAGCTCTGGACAGGCTTGGCTTATCGCGCGTAA
>Ga0335075_10011795_pt1 | contig 13203 bp, 15 predicted proteins | sample Lox_Sample_24_FD_206723 | JGI IMG/M metagenome (GOLD analysis project Ga0335075, IMG submission 206723) | Soil microbial communities from Loxahatchee National Wildlife Refuge, Florida, United States - Lox_Sample_2.4 | ecosystem: Environmental > Terrestrial > Soil > Wetlands | place: USA... | reverse complement strand
CCGCCGCGGATCACCGATAACGCGAGTCACAGCCAGGACGCGAAGCGACGGGTTATTCCGAGGCGAGCACTACGGGGTGCCATGTACCCCGATCATGGAAAGGCAGTGGCATAGGCCCCGGCGGGCCTTCTCGTTCGGAAGCGATTGGAGCACGGTCTCTGCTGGGACTCAGCCTGCGTTCAGCTAGAGCCGGGACCCTACCGCTTGGGAGCCCTGAGCCTCACGCACGGAAGGAGTCGTCTTTCCGATGTCGGACGAGTCGTCAGACAACAATCAGGCTTGGTGGATGCCGCCCGGCCGGCCCGACCCCGCGGAGCCGGAAGACGTGATCCAGCTGGGCCGGATGCACTCGACGCGCCCTATCGGGCCGGTAAACCTGCGTTCCTCGTCTCGCCGTCCGTACATCCTGGCCGGGGTCGCGGTGGCGGCGCTGCTGGGTGGTGCGGGCGCAGCCTTGGCCGCGACGAACTCGAGCGGGACACCGGCAACCCAGAGCGCGGTGGTGAGCACGCCGGTGCCGTCCCCTTCCCCCGGGCAGGCCCGGCCGGGCGGGCAGCGGTACCGGCATTTTGGCGTCGGGTTCGGCGTCGGCGGCGGCCTGTCCGGTGTGCTGCACGGGCAGTTCGTAGTGACCAAGCCCAGCGGCGGGAACCAGACGGTCGATGTGCAGAACGGCCAGGTCACGGCGGTGAGCAACACGTCGGTCACGCTCAAGAGCTCGGACGGCTTCACGATGAGCTACGTCATTTCCAGCTCCACGCTGGTGGACGCGCAGCGTGACGGAATCGGCTCGGTCAAGGTCGGCAACCAGGCGTCGGTAGTGGCGACGGTCAGCGGCAGCACCGCCACGGCGACCAGCATCATGGACCGCACGCTGGTGCAGCAGAACTGGCCGGGATCCGGTTTCCGGCCCGGACCGCCCAGCGGCTCCGGCGCGCAGCCCGGAGGCTCTGCCGCGCAGCCCGGGTGAGTGCCGCCGTCGGCCGAGCGAGGTAAACGTCTGGGACCCGGCTCGCCCAGCTACCGGGCCGGGTCCCAGGCACCAGCCTGAATGTCAGACCCTTGCCGCAGAATCTGATACGTGCGGATAGCTGTCGCGCCGGGCCCGTCAGGGACCGCCCTGTTGTGCGAGCTCGCGGCCGACGGCAGTCCGCACGGGGCTACCGTTCAGGCTGATGATCTTCCTCAGGCCGTGGCCCAGTATGAGCGGTCCGGGGATGGCAGTCTGCGCTGGGTGTGGCCCAGTGGTGCGGACCTTTATCCGGCGCTGCTGCGGGCGGGAGTCCGGGTCGGGCGCTGTCACGATGTGACGCTCGCCGAGCGGCTGCTGCTCGGCCGGGAGGGCCGCGGCGGGGAGCCAGCCACGCTGGAGGCCGCCTATGCCCGGCTGCGCGGGGCGCCGGTGCCGGCCGGGCACGCCGGGGGGGAGAGCAGCGCCCAGGATGGCTGGCCGGACCGGCAGCGGTGGCGGGCGGACACGCTGTTCGAGGGCGGGGGCACCGGCACGGCCGACGCCGGCGCAACGCTCGACGCGCTGATCGCCGTGCATGCCGACCAGCTGCGGCGCATCGCCGCCGATGAGCGCCCGGCGCGGTTCGGTGCACTGGTCGCCGCCGAGTCGGCCGGCGAGCTCGTGGCCGCCGAGATGAGCTTCGCCGGGATGCCGTGGCGAGCGGACGTGCACGACGACGTGCTGGCCGGGCTGCTCGGCCCGCGGCCGCCCGCGGCGCTGGCCGGAACCCGCCCGGCGCGGCTGACCGAGCTGGCTGGGCAGATCTCGGCCGCGCTCGGCGGGCGTCCGGTGAATCCCGACTCGCCCACGCAGCTGGTCCGGGCGCTGGCCGCGGCCGGGGTGCGGGTGCCATCTACCAGGTTCTCGGTGCTGCGCGAGATCGACCATCCGGCCATCCCGCCGCTGCTCGAGTACAAGGAGCTGTCCCGGCTGCACGCGTCGCACGGCTGGGCCTGGCTGGACGCGTGGGTGCACGGCGGAAGGTTCCAGCCCGAATACGTGGTTGGCGGCGTGGTGTCCGGGCGGTGGGCGTCGCGCGGCGGCGGTGCGCTGCAGATTCCGCGGGTGCTGCGGCGTGCGGTCGTGGCCGACCCCGGCTGGGTTCTCGTCGTCGCCGACGCGGCCCAGCTGGAGCCGCGGGTGCTTGCCGCGCTGGCCGGGGACCGCGCGTTCACCGAGGCAGCGGCGGGCGGTGACCTGTACGAGGGGCTGGCCAGCGTGTTCGGCGGAGACCGGGCCACGGCCAAGAAGGCGCTGCTGTCCGCCATGTACGGCGGAGCCGGCGGCGAGGCCGGCCAGCTGCTGGCCGTGCTCAGGCGGCGGTTCCCGGCGGCGTCCGGGTACGTGGAGGCGGCCGCGCAGGCTGGCGAGGAGGGGCGGACGGTCAGGTCCGTGCTCGGCCGGACCTGCCCGCCGCCATCGGCCGCGTGGCGCGCGGTCACCGAGGAGGACGGCTCGGAGACGGGGCGGGACGCCAGAGCGGGCCAGGCGTCCCGGGCCCGCGGCCGGTTCACCCGCAACTTCGTCGTGCAGGCCAGCGCGGCCGACTGGGCGCTGGTGCTGCTGGCCGCCCTGCGCCGCAGGCTGGCTGCGATCGGGGAGTCCTCGCCTGGCCGCTGGGATCCACAGGCTCCGCATCTGGTGTTCTTCCAGCACGACGAGGTTCTCGTGCACTGCCCCGAAGCCATGGCGCCGCCCGTGGTGGCGGCGGTCGACCAGGCGGCTGCCGAGGCGGGGCGGGTGGTGTTCGGTGAGACGCAGGTCCGGTTCCCGATGGCGACCGCCGTCACCGGGTGCTACGCCGAGGCGAAGTGATCGTTGTCTCGCTGCGCCCGGGCGGGTGGTATTTCGCTTGCGCCGGCGCGAGCTGGCGTGATCACCTGCGGTGGTGAGTCTCGATGCGGGCAAGGTCCTGCCGGAATTCGACGCGCAGGTGCGGCGCGCCCTGCAGTCCGACGGATCCGGCGCGCTGAGCGAGCGGGCCGGCCCCGTTGTCCGCTGGACAGCAGCCCGCGGCGAGGGCTGGTCCGGCATAACCTGGTCCGATCTGGATGCCGGAACGGCCGACGGGGTCATCGCGGACCAGGTCGCGTTCTTCCGGGACCGGGCCGAGCAGTTCGAGTGGAAGCTCTACAGCTATGACCAGCCACCCGACCTGGGAGAGCGGCTGCTCGCCGCTGGCTTCGTCCGCCAGGACGCCGAGTCGCTCATGGTGGCTGACGCCGGACTGATCGCCGAGCACGCTGGCACCGGCGCCGTGCTGCCGGACGGGGTCCGGCTGGTCAGGGTCACCGACGAGGACGGCGTCGATCTGATGATCGAGCTGCATGACCAGGTGTTCGGCGCCGACCCACAGCTGCGCGCCGCACTCATCGCCCAGCTCAGTTCGCCCGAGACCACCGTGATGCTGCTGGCCATGGCCGGCCATGAGCCGGTCTGCTCGGCCCGGGTCGAGTTCGCTGTCGGCACCGACTTTGCCGGGCTGTGGGGCGGCGGCACGCTGCCGCAGTGGCGCGGGCGCGGGATCTACCGGGCGCTGGTCGGCTACCGGGCCCGGCTGGCGGTGGCCAGCGGATACCGCTACCTGCAGGTGGACGCCTCGGCGGAGAGCCGGCCGATCCTGGAGCGGCTCGGCTTCATCTGCCTGGCCCGGACCACTCCCTACCTCTGGTCCCCGAGCTGAGGGCTCCGCTAGCTGGCCGGGCCGGTCTGGGCGGCAGGCGGGGTGAGCGGCGGCACCTCTGCCGTGCAGAACATGCAGCGCGTGGCGCCGACCGGGATGCTCTGCAGGCACTCCGGGCAGTCCCGCTCGGTCGCCGCCTTTTTGCGGTTCGCGAACTCGGTGATCCGGGTGGTTGGGAAGATCACGATGTAGTAGATCGCCGCCGCGATGATCACGAAGGACAGCAGCGCGTTGATGAAGCTTCCGTAGAGGAAGCGGCTGTGGTGGACGGTAAAAGCCAGCGAGGAGAAGTTTGGCTTGCCGGCCGCCGCGGCGATGATCGGGGTGATGATGTCCGCGATCAGGGCCTGGATCACCGCGTTGAACGCGACGCCGATGACCACGGCCACGGCCAGGTCGATGAGATTGCCGCGGAGCAAGAACTTCCTGAATCCGCCCACAGATCCTCCCTGGGTGGGTCCGGCAGGCCGGATGACCAACCGTTTTGCCCGGACGTTACCAACGCATCGCGCCGATCCGGTGGAGTTAGGCGCGTTGCGGAAAATGTGATGCGCCGCGCCGGGGGCGACGGGGAGCATGAGGCATGGCCTGGACGTTGACCGGGAGCCTGGACGACTACGTAACAATGGCTGGTGAATTCCTGCGGTCCCGCCCGGTGCACAACACCATTCAGCTCACCGCGCTGCAATCCCTGCGCGCCCGCGGCACCTCGGTGTTCGGCGATGTCGCGCCCCTATTCGGCTGGTGGCGGTCGGCCGTCGCGGAGGTCAGCGCCGCTCTGCTGCATACCCCGCCCTATCCGGTCCTACTCACCGGGCTCCCGGAGCGTTCCGCCGACGAACTGGCCGGGGCGCTGGCCGCATCGGGCCGGCAACTGCCCGGGGTCAATGCGCAGCAGGGCGACGCGGCGGCGTTCGCCGCCGCTTGGTCCAGGCTGACCGGGGCGGCCTGCCACGAGTTCCGGCGTACCCGGCTGTTCCGGCTCGAGCAGCTCAGGGCGCCGGTGCCGTTTCCGCGCGGCGCGGCCGTCTCGCTGGCCGGCGTCAGCCGGCCGACGGCGGGAGTGGTCCGCGTGGCTCCGGTGTACACCCCGCCGGATCACCGGGGACGCGGCTACGGCGGGGCGGTCACCGCAGCGGTCAGCCAGGCAGCGCTCGATGCGAGCGCGAGCCATGTCGTTCTGTTCACCGACCTGGCCAATCCGGCCAGCAACGCCCTTTACCGGCGACTCGGGTACCGGCCGGTCGAGGATCGCGTGGTGCTCAGGTTCGAGTTGCGCGGCAGGCCCGCACCGCTCACCCTTGAAGGGCCATGACGGCGTCGCCTCGACGATGGCCGTTCTCCGGTGTGCGGAAGGCGAGGGTATGAGCGCAGGCGACGTGGTCCAGGCCATTGCCGGCCTGTTCGCGAGCGAAGGGGCCACCGAGTATCTGGGTGAGCCGGTCACCCAGGCCGCCCACCTGCTGCAGGCGGCCACCCTGGCCGAGCGGGACGGCGCCGGGGACGCCCTGATCGCGGCCGCTCTGCTGCACGATGTCGGCCACTTCGCCGCGGCGCTGACCGGCCACGACCTGATGCGCGGCACGGACACCAGGCACGGCGAGGCCGGGGCCGCCTGGCTGGCCCAGTGGTTCGGCGAGGAGGTCACCGAGCCGGTCCGGCTGCACGTCGCCGCGAAGCGCTACCTGTGTGCGGTCGAGCCCGGTTACGCGGCCGCGCTGTCGCCCGCCTCGGTCTACACCCTGGGCGTGCAAGGTGGCCCGATGCAGGACGCGGAACTGGCCGAGTTCGAGGCGAACCGGCATGCGGCGGCGGCGGTCCGGGTGCGCCGCTGGGACGATGCGGCCAAGGAGCCCGACGCCCAGACGCCCGCGCTCGACCACTTCGCGAACGTGCTCAGGGCGCTGGCCCGGTGACGCTGCCGTCCGTGATAGGCAGGGGAGGTGCCGGACGCAGCGATCCCCCCGGGCGGGACGGAGGTTGCCGACCCGCCTTGGGATCCGTGGCGGCCCGCTGACATCGCCCGGCTGCTGGCCGGGGTGACGGTGCCGTGGTACGTCGCCGGCGGCTGGGCCATCGACCTGTTCCTCGGCAGGCAGACCCGGCAGCACGGCGACCTGGAGATCGCGGTCCCGGCCCCGGAGTTCGCCGCCATCCGCTCCGCGCTCGCTGACTACGAGTTCGACGTGGTCGGCTCGGGCCAGCGGTGGCCGCTGGACAGCCCCGCCTTTCTCGTCATGCACCAGACCTGGGTCCGCGAGCCAGGTACCGGCGTGTACCGGGCCGATGTCTTCAGAGAGCCAGAACGTGACGGTTCGTGGATCTGCCGTCGCGATGACTCCATCGGGCTGCCGTATGAACGCCTCATCCGCCGCACCGGGGACGGCATCCCCTATCTGGTCCCGGAGGTCGGGCTGCTGTTCAAGGCGAAGTGGGCATCCGAGCCCAAGAACCAGGCCGACTTCGGCGCCACGGTGGGTTTGCTGAGCGACGACGCGGCCGGCTGGCTGAGCTGGGCGCTGCGGCGGGTACACCCCGGCCACGCGTGGATTGGCGCTGTGGACCGGGCGCGAGGCGGGCAGACACCGTGAGCCTCGACGTCACCGTCCGCGGCCTGGTGATCCCGCCGGAGGAGCTGTCCTGGCGGTTCTCCCGGTCTCCCGGTCCCGGCGGGCAGTCGGTGAACACCACCGAGAGCCGGGTGGAGCTGTCCTTCGACCTGGCCGGCTCCGAATCGCTCCCGCCCTTGCTGAAGGAGCGGGCGCTACGGGCGCTCGAGGGCCGGCTGACCGGGGGCGTGATCACCGTGACCGCGTCCGAGCACCGGTCCCAGCTGAGGAACCGGGAGGCCGCGGCCGGCCGGATGTCCGCGCTGCTGACCGAGGCAACCGCGCCGCCGCCCAGCCCGCGCCGCCCGACCAGGCCGAGCCGCGCGGCCCGCGAGCGGCGGCTGGCCGACAAGCAGCGCCGGTCCGAGATCAAGCGCCTGCGGCGCCCGGGCGACGAGTGAGGTCCGTTCCAGTTCGGGTTAGAGGCAGGCGGACACCGCGTCGATCAGCGCCCGGTTCCTCGGGTTCTGCCAGCGCGGCCCCATCTGGCTCGTGACATACGCGAACGCCACGCCCGCGTCCGGGTCGCACAGCCCGACCGACCCGCCCGCGCCGAAATGCCCGAACCCACTCGGCCCGGGACCGAGCGGCCGTTCCGGCTGGGTCAGCTGGAAGCCGAGCCCGAACCGGGATGGCCGCTGCAGCACCAGGTCGTCGCCGTGGACCTGCTGCGCCACGCAGTCAGCGAGCGCACCGGAGTCGACCACCCGTATCCCGGCCACGGCGCCGCCCCCGGCCAGCGCGGCGTAGACGCGAGCGATCCCGGCCGCTGTCGCGTGAGCGTTGGCCGACGGCACCTCGGCGGCCCGCCAGGCGGCCGTGTTGACCACGCCCTGCCCGGAAAGGTCGGCCGGATTGGCGTAGGCATTGCGGATCATGAGCTGGCCTGGCGTCATTCCGGGAGTCACCGGAGGAATGGCTGGCACCTGCTCGCCGGGCCACACGAACTCCGCGACGCGGCCGTGCTCTGCCGCGGGAAGCCCAACGTGCACGTCGGCCCCGAGCGGCCCGGCGATCCCGTCCCGCAGCATCGCGCCGACGCTCCCCCCGGTCACCCGCCTGATCACCTCCCCGGCCAGGAACCCGAACGTGTTGACGTGGTAGCCGTGCCCGCAGCCCGGAGGCCACCACGGGGGCTCGGCGGCGAGCGCGCCGGTCATCAGCCGCCAGTCGAGCATGCTGCCGGCCGGCAGCGGTTCGCGCAGCGCGGGCAGGCCGGCCTGATGGCTGAGCAACTGCCGCAGCGTCACGGCCGCCTTGCCCGCGGCGGCGAACTCCGGCCAGTACCTGGCTACCGGCGCGTCGGCGTCCAGCCGGCCCTCGCCGATCAGCCTGGCCACGCACGCGGCGATCAGCCCCTTGCCGACCGAGAACACGTTGACCAGCGTGTCCCGCTGCCACCGCCGATCGCGGCCATGGCCGGCCAGGCCTCCCCACAGATCCGCGACCACCGTCCCGCGCACCGCCAGGCACGCGGCCGCGCCGGTCTCGCCGCGCTCGGTGAAGTTGGCGGCAAAGGCATCCCGCACAGGGGCGAATCGTGGGTCACACCACCCACCGATACCCGGCTGGTCGCTGGCCACAAGGCGACAATAGCGCGCCGCCGAAAAGCGGCAACTAGCCGATATGCACGCTATTAACCCGAGCCATGCATAGCGTGTGATCTTTTGCCGAGACAAGCATAGCCATTCGTAATTCAAAAGTTATATAGGTAGAAATTCGCCAGGAACAGGATCATCCCCCTGGTCATCGCGGTGGTATCGGTGCCGGCGCTGATCAAGCAGATCCTGGTCAGCACCGCGACCGACCTCGGCGCACCCGCCGACGAGCAGGGCGCCGGGCTGGTCAACGCGTACAAGGCGGTGCAGCTGGCCGAGTCGGTCAACGGCGGCAGCCCGCACGGCGCGACGCTGCTCAAGTCGGTCAACTCGCTGAGCGCCGTCGCCCTGCCGGGCACCTCAGAGACCTGGCCGGTCACGGTCACCAACACCGGCGCGGTGCCGCAACTCGTGCACATCAGCGGTCGCGGCTTCGGGCCGGGCACGGGCGTGCAGAGCGGCACGGCCACGCTGAACGACGCCACCAGCCCGCAGTTCGCGAACTACCAGGGCATCCAGAACAACTACGCGGTATTCCACTTCACCGTCGCGCCGGGCCAGGACCGGCTGGTCGCGGATGACTACTATCCGGGCAACCCGGCTAACGGCCTGAACGCCCGGGTGCGCATGGACCTGATCGACCCGAAGGGCCGGTTCGCCTCGCACTCGTTCCCGCAGGGCGTGGGCAACTTCAACACCGCCGATGTCGTCGACCCCACGCCGGGGACCTGGACCGGCGTGCTGTTCGGCGACGTGGCATCGGTCGGCGGGACGAACGGGACCGTCGGGTGGCAGGTCTCGACCGAGCGGTACGCCTCGTTCGGCTCGGTCTCACCGTCGACCGTGTTCCTGGCTCCCGGCCGGAGCCGGACCGTCCGCGTGTCCGCGACCACACCGTCCGCGCCCGGAGACGCGGACGGGTCGATCGTGTTCAGCTCGAACTGGCGCGGCGGCGGGACCAGCACGATCCCGGTGACGCTGCGCTCCGAGATCAACCCGGCCACGGGCGGCGCGTTCAGCGGCACCCTGACCGGCGGTAACGGAAGGGCGAACGGCAGCGGAGGACCAGGCGAGGGACAAGACCAGTACTACGAATTCCACGTCGGTGCCGGAGTGCACAACATCACCGCCAACGTGTCGCTCACCAACGACGCAGCCGACCCGGTGGCGGAGTACCTGGTCAGCCCGGACGGCGACGATCTCGGCTTCGCGCAGAACAGCACGAACAACACCCAGACGCTGTCGGCGACCGCGTACACGCTCAACCCGGTGCCCGGCACCTGGACGCTGATCGTGGCGTTCATCGAGCCGGTAGCCGGGAACGAGTTCTCCCAGCAGTACACCGGTAGCGTCGTGTTCAACCAGGTCAGCGCCAGCGCCGCCGGGCTGCCGGACAGCGCCTCCACCACGTGACGATCACGCCGTCCGGCGTTTCCGGGTCAGTCGTGAGCGGCACGCTCTACGTGGACGCCATCGCCACCGGCACGCCGACCGCCGCCTACGAGCAGTTCGCGGCCAACGAAATGGCCGGGCTGCCGTACTCGTACACGATCAAGTAGCAGTGACCGCACCCCTGCGGGGACCGACCATGGTCCCCGCAGGGGTGACCCCGCGACGGCCGGACTGCCTGGCTGCTAGGAGCCGGCCGGCGCGCTCCGGCCGGCCAGCGCGGCCCAGATCGCGCCGCAGGCGATCGCCGCGGCCAGAACCACGCCGGTGACCGACACCGCGTGCGCCGAGACGTGCCGTAGCGAGTCGGCCAGCGCGTGACCGGCCAGCGCATGAGCGGGCATCCGCGCAGCCAGGTTGAGGTACAGCGTGCCGAACGTGGCCACGCCGGTCACGATGGCCAGCTGGATGGTGGTCACGATCAGCCCGCTCGCGTCGGACGCGTACTCAACCGGGATCCGCATCAGCGCCCTGGTCATCAGCGGGCTGAACGCGGCCGCGCTGCCCGCCCCCACCAGGGTCAGCGCCAGGTACAGGACGACGCCCCCGCTGCCGCCGCCGTGCAGCGCCGCGGCCAGCCCGAGCAGGGCCAGCGCGTAGACGGCGAAGCCGGCGATGCTCAGCCCGTGCTGGGCACGAGCCGGGAAACGCCGCCAGGACAGGCTGACGACGGCGAACGCCACCCCGGTCGGGGCGAAGGTCAGCGCCGCCCGCAGCGCGGAATCGCCAAGCGCCTCCTGCAGGTGCAGGGTCAGCGCGAACAGGAAGCCACTGAACACCGCCATCACCAGGAACAGCGCGGCGATCGAGCTGGCCAGGCCGGGCAGGCGCAGCACCCGGCCGCTCACGATCGGATGCCCGCCGCGCCGGGCCACCCAGCCCTCGACGGCCATGAACAACCCGGCACCGACGGCACTGGCGGCCAGGCATGCCCAGCACCAGGCCGGCCAGTGCTCCTCCTGGCCGAGCACAAGCGGCAGCACGAACGCGAGTACCGTCGGGCCCAGCGTGACCACCCCGGCCAGGTCGAGACGATCCCGGCGGGCACCGCCACTGCCCTGGCCGTCGCGGGCGAGCGGCAGCCACCGCAGGCCGGCGGCCAGGAGCGTTATCCCGATCGGCACGTTCACCAGGAACAGCGGCCGCCAGGCCGCACCCGCCACGTTGGCGCTGATCAGCAGCCCGCCAGCGATCTGGCCGAGCAGCGCACCGCTGGCCAGCACCGCCGAGTAGACGGTCATGGCGCGGGCTCTCGCCTCGCCGGCGAAGCCGCGCTGGATCAGGCTGAGCACCTGCGGGATCATCATCGCCGCGCCCGCTCCTTGCAGGAAGCGCAGCGCGATCAGCTGGCCGGCCGTTGCGGCCAGGCCGCAGCCGAGTGAGGCCAGCGTGAACAGCGCGGCTCCGGACAGGAACATCCGGGCGTAGCCGAGTATCGCGCCCAGGCGCGCCCCGGTCACCAGGAACACGGCGTAGGCGATCGTGTAACCGGCCACGATGAGCTGCAGGCTGGCCCCTGACGCGTGCAGGCTGGCGTGGATCGTGGGCAGCCCGACATTGACGATGAACACGTCGATGACGGCCATCAGCTGCCCGGTCAGGACGATCGCGAGCAGTGCTCCCGGCCGGACGGAACGGCCCGGGCCGGGCGCGGCGGCCCGCCGGGCCAAGACCGCCGCGCCCCGGCGGTCGCCAACAGCGGTGCTGCTCGCTGGCTGGCTGGTTGTCGCTTCTGTTGTCATGAACCCAGCGTGCGACGGTCTCGATGCAGGTACCGAGAGCCCAGTTATCCTGGTACCGGCAGCACCCGGAACAGCGCGGCCCGGACCCGGGCCGCGCCGGGTTGCCGCCCCACGTCACCGAGCGGCGGCCGGTCCCTGGATCAGGCCGTAGCCGATCGCGTCGTCCACGGTCAGGTACCGGCCGCGCCTGGCATCCGCCCGGATCTCGTCCACCTCGCGGCCGGTCGCGTCGGCCAGCCGCAGGTAGAGCGCATCCAGCATGACCCGCACCTGCTGCTCGCGCGAGCTCAGCGACGTCGCGCTGCCCTCGAAGCCCAGCCGCGGCTCGGACAGCATGAACACCGTGTTCGGATAGGCCCGCCGCTCGGCCACGGCGGCCAGGATCCCGAGGGCCGGGCCGGCGACCTGTCCGCCCGCGTAGGCCCGCACCGGGACGCGCAGCACGTCGAGGACGCCCATGACGGTCAGGGCGGCGGCCAGTTCAGCGGACAGGCCCTGGACCTCAAGGCGGATCGGCTCGTTGCGCTCGGCATCCAGGGTCAGCAGCTGTGCGCACAGGCTGGTGGCCGCCTCGTCGTCCAGCTCGCCGTGGGCCAGCACGATCCGCCGCTCAAACAGGCGCTCGTATACCTGGTCCGGCCACTGCGGCCGGCCCGGCCACGCCCGGGCCGGCGTGACGACCGGCGGGGGCGCGACGTCCGGCCGGCGCGGGACGCCCGGCGCCGGCGGGATGCCCGGCGGCGGCGGGATGCCCGGCCTGGGCGGGATCTCCGGCGGCGGCGGGATGCCCGGCGGGAGCGGGAACGAGTCAGCTGCTGGTGTAGCCATCGCCGGATCTGTCCTCTCGCCGTGCTGCCGGCCCCGAACCCTGCAGCTGCCAGGTGATCTGGCAGCCGATCGCGGCCGCATAACGTTCCAGGGTCGAGGCGCGCGCGTCTGCCTCGCCCGATTCCAGCCGGGCCACGGCCGACTGGGAGGTGCCCATGCGGGCCGCGACCTCGGTCTGAGACAGCCGGGCGGCCTGACGCTCCGCGGCCAGGTCGGTAACCAGGCGCCGGCGCGGGGCCGCCCAGGGGCGCAGCGCCATGTCCCGGAAGCCGGGCAGCAGCGGCAGTTGCTCGCCGGTCCCGAGCGTCTCGGCGGACCCACCGGTCCCGGGCAGCTCGCCGGTCTCGAGGAACTCGCCGGCGTCGTCCGGTCGCGCGGGCACTCCCTCGTGCTCCATATCGCTAAAGATATCTCATTTATGAGATAACGCGCGTCAGCGTGGTCACCGGCTGGCCAGCGCGGTAGCGTGCGCTACATCGACCCGGGAGAAGGCATGGCACAGCACCCCGTGCTCGCCGTCAGAGGCGAGGCAGTCCTTGAGGTTGACCCTGAGATCGCGCGCATCGAGGTGAGCGTGGCGGCCGTCGGCAGCCACCAGGCCAAAACGCTCCAGTTGCTCAATGAACGCGCCGCTGCCGTGGACAAGGTGCTGGCGGGCTTCTCCGACGTCATCGAGAAGACCGAGACCTCGGGTTTCCGGGTCAGCCCCCAGCTGACCCGCCGCGCTCCGCGCGGCGAGGCACCGAACTACCACGGCGCCGTCTACCACGCGATCACGGTCGCCGGCCTCGAGCGCCTGGGCGAGCTGATGGCCCGGCTGGCCGAGCAGGACCAGATCGAGGTGGGCGGGCCATGGTGGGAGCTGCGGCCCGGCAGTCCGGTCTACGGGCAGGTCCGCGTCATGGCCGTCAAGGACGCGGTGCGGCACGCCCGGGACTACGCGGCGGCGCTCGGGAGCGATCTGGCCACCCTGCTCGAGCTGGCCGACGCCAGGCTCCTGTCTGATTCGCGCGGGCAGCCCGAGCTGAAGGCCCATCTTGCGGCCGGGCTGCCGCACCGCCTGCGCGCCGCGGCGCCCGAGGAGTTCAGCATCGACCTAGTGCCGGAGAAGCAGGTGGTGCGGGCGACCGTCGAGGCCAGGTTCACGATCGGCGAGCCGGACCTGGCCGCCGTCGACGCCGGCTGACGGGGCCGAAGCGTTACGGCGCGCTGGTGCCGCTTCGCCCGTACCGGTCTTCGAGCCGGACCACATCCTCGCGCCATCCCGGGTAGGCCGTGGAAG
>Ga0335075_10011794_pt1 | contig 13203 bp, 10 predicted proteins | sample Lox_Sample_24_FD_206723 | JGI IMG/M metagenome (GOLD analysis project Ga0335075, IMG submission 206723) | Soil microbial communities from Loxahatchee National Wildlife Refuge, Florida, United States - Lox_Sample_2.4 | ecosystem: Environmental > Terrestrial > Soil > Wetlands | place: USA... | reverse complement strand
TCAGCACCGCGCACTGGGTCACGATCCTGATCTTCGCGATCGTGCTGCTCGTGCACGGGCTGCTGAACCAGTTCGGCATCCGGCTGGTCGCGCTGCTGAACGACGTGAGCGTGTGGTGGCACATCCTCGGCGTTCTGATCATCGTGGCGGTGCTCGCGTTCGTGCCGTCCAAGCACGCCTCGGCGTCCTACGTGTTCAGCGGGATCGTCAACAACACCGGCTGGCACAGCACGTTCTACGTGCTGCTGCTCGGCCTGCTGCTGGCCCAGTACACGTTCACCGGCTACGACGCGTCGGCGCACATGACCGAGGAGACGCACGGCGCGGCGCGCAGCGGCCCGCGCGGCATCGTGATGTCAATCGTCGTGTCGCTGTTCGCGGGCTGGCTGCTGCTGATCGGGATCACGTTCGCGATCCAGAAGGCGCACTACGCTGGCTACACCGGCGCGCTGGTGCCGCCGGCCCAGATCTTCGCCACCGCGATCGGCGACACCGGCGCCAAGCTGCTCCTGCTGATCGCGATCGGTGCCCAGCTGTTCTGCGGCATGTCATCGGTGACCGCGAACTCCCGGATGATCTACGCGTTCTCCCGCGACGGGGCGCTGCCGGGCTCGGCCATCTGGCACCAGGTGAACAAGCGAACCCGGACGCCGACCAACGCGATCTGGCTGGCGGCCGTCGGTGCGCTGATCCTCGGCCTGCCGTACCTCTGGAACGGCGCCGCGTACGCGGCGGTCACCTCGATCGCCACGATCGGCCTGTACATCGCGTACGTCTCGCCCACCTTCCTGCGCCTGCGGCAGGGCTCGACCTTCCAGCGCGGCCCCTGGCACCTGGGCTCGTGGAGCTACCCGGTCGGCATCATCGCGGTGATCTGGGTGATCTTCATCACGATCCTGTTCATGCTGCCCACCGCGAGCCCGATCGGCTGGGGCAACTTCAACTACACGGTCGTCGCGGTGGTGGTGGTGATCGGCTTCGCCGGCATCTACTGGCTGGTATCCGCGCGCAACTGGTTCACCGGGCCGAAGGTGCAGGGCACGCCGGAGGAGCTGGCGGCCATCGAGCAGGAGCTCTCCGCGTGATCACAGCCTGCGCTGGCCTGCCCGCCTAACCTGATGGGGTGTCAATGCCGACGAAGTACCGGGGACCTGGGCCGCAGCGCCGGAAGCGCGGCATGCTGACCTTGGAGCGGCTGCGGGTCGAGGCGAGCGAGGAGAACATCGACACCGTGGTGCTGGCCTTCACCGACATGCAGGGCCGGCTCCAGGGAAAGCGGCTGTCAGCGGAGTTCTTCCTCGAAGAGGTGGCCGAGCATTACTCCGAGGGCTGCAACTACCTGCTCGCGGTGGACGTGGAGATGAACACCGTGGACGGGTACGCGATGTCGTCGTGGGACCGCGGTTACGGGGACTTCGTGCTGGTGCCGGACATGGCGACGCTGCGCCGCGTCCCGTGGCAGGAGGGTACGGCGATGGTCATCGCTGACCTGACCTGGCTGGACGGCTCCCCGGTCGTGGCCTCGCCGCGGCAGATCCTCCGGGCTCAGGAGCAGCGCCTGGCCGAGCGCGGGTGGACCGCGATGGTGGGCACCGAGCTTGAGTTCGTCGTCTACCAGGACTCGTACGAGCAGGCCGCGGCGAAGGGCTACCGCGACCTGGTCCCGGCCAACCAGTACAACGTGGACTACTCGATCCTGGGCACCTCCCGGATCGAGCCGCTGCTGCGCCGGATCCGCAATGAGATGGCCGGAGCCGGGCTGTACGTCGAGTCCGCCAAGGGCGAGTGCAACCTCGGCCAGCATGAGATCGCGTTCCGGTACGCGGACGCCCTCACCACATGCGACAACCACTCGATCTACAAGACCGGGTCCAAGGAGATCGCGGCGCAGGACGGGACCAGCATCACGTTCATGGCCAAGCCGAACGCCCGGGAGGGCAACTCCTGCCACATCCACCTGTCGCTCCGCGGCGCGGACGGCGACCCGGTCATGGCCGGCCAGGGCTCACACGGCCTGTCCAAGCTCGGCGAGCACTTCCTGGCCGGGCAGCTCGCGGCGATGCGCGAGTTCACGCTCTGCTACGCACCCAACATCAACTCCTACAAGCGGTACGTGCCCGGAAGCTTCGCCCCCACCTCGGTCCGCTGGGGCCCGGACAACCGGACCTGCGCGCTGCGCCTGGTCGGGCACGGTGCATCGCTTCGGGTGGAGAACCGCGTCCCCGGCGGGGACGTGAACCCCTACCTGGCGGTCGCCGCGATGATCGCCGCCGGCCTGCACGGCATCGACCACGAGCTGCCGCTGGAGCCGGCCGTCGAGGGCAACGCTTATCTCGACACCTCCGCCCGGGTGCCGCACACCCTGCGCGACGCGCTCGAGCTGTGGCAGAAGAGCGACCTGGCCCGCCAGGCGTTCGGGGCCGAGGTGGTGGAGCACTACGCCAACTACGCAAACGTGGAACTGACCGCCTACGACGCGGCGGTGACCGACTGGGAGCTGCGGCGCGGGTTCGAGCGGCTGTAGCGCCGTCGGCGCTGCGGCGCTGCAGCACCCGACCAGCCAGGACACGGAGGAGGGGAATCGGCGCATGTCCGATTTCACGGTGCTGAACCCGGCGACCGGCCGGCCGGTCACCACGGTGACCGAGGCCGGCGCCGAGGCAGCCGACGCGGCGGTCGCCCGGGCGGTCGCCGCGCAACGCGGATGGAGCGCCGTGGCGCCGGCGGACCGGGCCGCCTTGCTGCGCCGGTTCGCGGCGGCGGTGGACGCGCACATCGGCGAGCTGGCCGACCTGGAAGTGGCAGGCGCTGGCCATCCCATCGGCCAGGCGCGCTGGGAGGCCGGGCACGTCCGTGACGTGCTGCTGTACTACTCCGCGACGCCCGAGCGCCTGATCGGCAAGCAGATCCCGGTTTCCGGAGGCCTGAACGTCACGTTCCACGAGCCGGTCGGCGTGGTCGGCCTGATCGTGCCGTGGAACTTCCCGATGCCGATCTTCGCCTGGGGCATGGCGCCCGCGCTCGCCTCCGGGAACACGGTGGTCGCCAAGCCGGCCGAGCTGACCCCGCTGACCGCGGTCAGGATCGGCGAGCTCGCGCTGGAGGCGGGCCTGCCCGACGGCGTGCTCCAGGTGCTGCCGGGCAAGGGCAGCGTCGTCGGCCAGCGCCTGGTCGACCACCCGGACGTGCGGAAGATCGTCTTCACCGGGTCGACCGAGGTCGGCAGGCAGGTGATGGCCGGGTGCGCCCGGCACATCAAGCGGGTGACCCTGGAGCTCGGCGGCAAGAGCGCCAACATCGTGTTCGAGGACGCCGACCTGGAGCGCGCCGCGGCGACCGCGCCCTACGCCGTGTTCGACAATGCCGGGCAGGACTGCTGCGCCCGGTCCCGGATCCTGGTGCAGCGCTCGGTGCTCGACCGGTTCATGGAGCTGTTCGAGCCCGCGGTCAAGAAGGTCGTGGTCGGCGACCCGGCCGTGCCCGGTACCGAGATGGGCCCGCTGATCTCGGCGGCGCACCGCAGCCGTGTCGCGTCCTACGTGCCCGACGACGCCCCGGTGGCATTCCGCGGCAGCGCGCCAGACGGGCCAGGGTTCTGGTTTCCCCCGACCGTGCTCGCGCCGGTCGGCGCCAGCCACCCGGCGTACACCGAGGAGGTGTTCGGCCCGGTGGTCACGGTCACGCCGTTCGATGACGAGGCCGACGGCGTGGCGATCGCCAACGACACCCCGTACGGGCTCTCCGGGTCGATCTGGACCTCCGATGTCGGCCGCGCGGTCCGGGTGGCCAGGGCCGTGCAGAGCGGCAACCTGTCGGTGAACTCGCACTCCTCGGTCCGCTACGCGGCCCCGTTCGGCGGGTTCAAGCAGTCCGGGCTCGGCCGTGAGCTCGGGCCGGACGCGCCGGACGCGTTCACCGAGACCAAGAACGTCTTCATCGCCACGGAGTGATGAACGGCTCGGCAAGCGACGAAGGGAGTTCCGCCATGCAAGCTGGCCTGCAGCGCCTGCAGGACCGGGTCGCGGTGATCACCGGAGCCGGCAGCGGCATCGGCCTGGCCAGCGCGCGCAGGCTGGCCGCCGAGGGTGCGGTCGTGGTCGCGGTGGACATCGACGAGGCAGCGGGCAAGGCGGTCGCCGAGGAAACCGGCGGCACGTTCATCGCGGCCGACGTGTCCAGCGAGGACGACGTGCAGCGCATGTACGAGCTGGCTGCGGAACGGCACGGGCGGATCGACGTGGCGTTCAATAACGCGGGCATATCCCCGCCTGAGGACGACTCCATCCTGGCGACCGGGCTCGAGGCCTGGCGCCGGGTGCAGGAGGTCAACCTGACCTCGGTGTATCTGTGCTGCAAGCACGTGATCCCCTACATGCAGCGGCAGGGCAAGGGATCGATCATCAACACGGCGTCGTTCGTCGCGGTGCTGGGCGCGGCCACCTCGCAGATCTCTTACACCGCGTCCAAAGGCGGGGTGCTCGCGATGACCCGCGAGCTCGGCGTGCAGTTCGCCAGGGAGGGCATCAGGGTCAACGCGCTGTGCCCGGGGCCGGTGAACACGCCGCTGCTGCAGGAACTCTTCGCCAAGGACCCGGAGCGCGCGGCCAGGCGGCTGGTGCACATCCCGGTCGGCAGGTTCGCCGAGCCGGAGGAGATCGCCGCCGCGGTCGCGTTCCTGGCCAGCGACGACGCTTCGTTCATCACGGCGTCGGAGTTCCTCGTCGACGGCGGGATCTCGAGCGCCTACGTGACCCCGCAGTGAAGGGCGCGTGGAGCGGGCCGGGGGGTGCGGCCCCGCTGATCGGGATCAGTGCCTACTTCGAGCAGGCGCGCTGGCGGATCTGGGACACCGAGGCCGTCGTCCTCCCCCGGCGCTACGCCGACCGCGTGGCGGCGGCCGGCGGGATACCCGTGCTGCTGCCGCCCGTGCCCGGCATCGAGGACGCGCTCGGCAGGCTGGACGGCCTGCTGCTGTCCGGCGGCGGGGACATCGACCCGGCCCGCTACGGCGCCGAGCCGGACCCCCGGACGGGGACCGTGTGCCCCGGGCGCGACAGCGCAGAGCTCGCGTCGCTGCGCGCGGCCATGTCGCTGGGCCTGCCGGTCCTCGGGATCTGCCGCGGCATGCAGGTGCTCAACGTGGCCCTGGGCGGCACCCTGCACCAGCACCTGCCCGACGTCGTCGGCCACGACGGCCATGCCCCGGTGCCCGGCGCGTTCGGGATGCACGAGGTGCGGGTCCCGCCGGGCAGCAGGCTCAGCCAGATCCTCGGCGGGCACGGGACGGACCTGGCGGTCGGCGCGCCGACCCACCATCACCAGGCGGTGGACAAGCTGGGCGGCGGGCTGACCGCGACGGCCTGGGCGGACGACGGCACGGTCGAGGCGGTGGAACTCGACCCGGGCGCGGACGGGGCGTTCGTCGTCGCCGTCCAGTGGCATCCCGAGGCCGGCGACGACCCGAGCCTGTTCCGCGCGCTCGTCGCCGCCGCGCGATCCCGGGCGAAAGTCCCCTAGGGGGCTGGCGAGATGCCGGGCAGGTGCCGTCTGGACGGCGCGCTGCCCGTAGACTCGCCTGCGTGTTGTCCGCTCCGGCTGTCGAGATCAGCGGCTTGGTCAAGCACTACGGGCGCACCGTCGCGGTCGCTGGGCTGTCGCTGCGCGCCGAGCGCACCCAGGTGACCGCGATCCTCGGGCCGAACGGCGCGGGAAAGACGACGACGATCGAGATCTGCGAGGGCTACCGGCGCCCCGACCAGGGCACGGTGCGCGTGCTGGGCCTCGACCCGGTCAGGGACGGCAAGGAACTGCGCCCGAAGGTCGGCGTGATGCTGCAGTCCGGCGGCATCCCGCCGTCCGCCCGCGCCGGGGAGTACCTCCGGGTGATGGCGCGCTTCCACACCGCGCCGATCGACCCGGGCCTGCTGCTCGAGCGGCTGGGCCTGACCGGCTGCGCCCGCACCCCGTTCCGGCGGCTGTCCGGGGGGCAGCAGCAGCGGCTGTCGCTCGCCGCCGCCGTGATCGGGCGGCCCGAGCTGCTGTTCCTCGACGAGCCGACGGCTGGCCTCGATCCCCAGGCCAGGCTCGCGACCTGGGACCTGATCGGCGGGCTGCGGGACGCCGGCGCCAGCGTGATCCTGACCACGCACTACATGGACGAGGCTGAGCGCCTGGCAGACCAGGTCGCCGTGGTGGACCACGGGTGTCTGGTCGCCTCCGGGACCCCGGCGGAGCTGACCGGCACCGCGGGCCAGCTCCGGTTCCGTGCCGAGCCCGGGCTGGACACCGACAGCCTGCTGGCGGCGCTGCCGCCGAACAGCCTCGCCAAGGAATCCCCGGCCGGGTACTACGTGGTCGAGGTGCACGACGGCGTCGACCCGCAGCTGCTCGCCGCGGTGACGGCGTGGTGCGCCGAGCATGGCGTGCTCGCGCAGAGCCTGCGGATCGAGAACCGGACCCTGGAGGACGTCTTCCTCGAGCTGACCGGACGGGAGCTCCGCTCATGACCGAGGCCGGCCAGACGTGGCCGGCGCCCGCTCCGGGCGCCGCGCCGCTGCCCGCGATGGTGGGGGCCCAGGCCGGGCTCGAACTGCGGACGCTGCTGCGCAACGGCGAGCAGCTGGTGCTGACCGTGATCATCCCGGTGCTGCTGCTCGCCGCGTTCAGCCAGGCGAACCTGGTCAGCTACGGCCCGGGCAGCAGGATCGACTTCCTCGCCCCGGGCATCCTGGCGCTCGCCGTGATGTCCACCGCGTTCACCAGCCAGGCGATCGCCACCGGCTTCGAGCGGAGATACGGGGTGCTGAAGCGGCTCGGCGCCACTCCGCTGTCCCGCCGCGGGCTGATCGCCGCGAAAACGGTCACCGTGCTGGCCGTGGAGGCGCTGCAGTCGGTCCTGGTCGTGGTGGTGGCGCTGGCGCTGGGCTGGAACCCGCGCGGCGGCGCGGTCGCCGGCGTGTGGTCGGTCGTGCTGATGGTCGTGGGCACCGCGGCGTTCAGCGGGCTCGCCCTGCTGATGGCCGGAACACTGCGGGCCGAGGCCACCCTGGCCGCGGCGAACCTGGTCTACCTGGTGATGCTGGGGATCGGCGCCGTGGTGTTCCCGCTGACCAAGTTCCCTGCCGGGGCCCGGCCCCTGCTGTTGCTGCTGCCGGCCGACGCGCTGGCCGACGGCCTGCGGAAGATGCTGCAGGCCGGCGCCGGCCTGCCAGCGCGCGACCTGGGCGTCCTTGCCGTCTGGGCGGTCGTGGGGATCGCTCTCGCGGTGCGCACGTTCCGCTGGGAATAGCCGGAGCCCGCGGTCACCGTCACCCGATCCCCGCTGCTCCGGCGCCCGGGCAGGGCGGTGCGGGCTGTCCCGGCGCCGGCACTCGTGTTCACCGGCATCATCTCGGTCCAGGTCGGGGCGGGACTGGCGGGCCGGATGTTCACCCTGGTGGGCCCGGCGACCATGACTTTGCTGCGGCTGTGGACGGCGGCCGTGCTGATGACGGCCTTCGGCGGCAGGGGGCTGGCCAGGTCACTGCGCGAGCTGGCCAGGGAGCGGGCGTGGCGCGACGCCGCGGTGGTCGCGGCGTTCGGCCTGACGCTGGGGATCATGAACTTCTCGATCTACCAGTCGTTCGCCCGGATCCCGCTGGGCATCGCGGTGACCGTTGAGTTCCTCGGGCCGCTGGCGCTCGCCGTGGCGTCCTCGCGGCGGCCGGTCGACCTGGTCTGGGTGGGCCTGGCCGGGGCCGGCGTCGCGCTGCTCAGCGACGGCTGGTCGAGCCTGTCCCTGCACGGCGGGCGGGCGCCCGGCAGCGCCGGGACCGCGCTGGCCGGCGTGGCGTTCGCGCTCGTGGCCGCGGCGGGCTGGGCCGCCTACATCCTGCTCAGCGCCGCCACCGGGCGGCGCTTCCCGGGGTCGTCCGGGCTGGCGATCGCGATGGTGATCGGCGCGCTGACGGTGACGCCGGCCGTGGCCGCCGCCGGGCCCGCCAGGCATGGCTCCGCGCTGCGGCCCGCCGTGCTCGGCACCGGGATCGCGGTCGGGCTGCTGTCGTCGGTCATCCCCTACCGGCTCGAGATGGAGGCGCTGCGCCGCATCCCGGCCCGGCTCTTCGGCATCTGGATGAGCCTGGAGCCCGCGGTCGCCGCGCTGGTCGGCCTGGTGCTGCTCGGCGAGGCGCTGGCGCCGCGGCAGTGGGCAGCGGTCGGCTGCGTGATCGCGGCCTGCGCCGGGGCCGCGCGCAGCGCCGGGCAGCCTGGCGGGGACGCGGATCAGCCCGGTGCGCTGCCGCCCAGTCCCGGGTAGCCCGCCGGCCGCCGGTTTGCGCGGCACTCCTACGATGGGTCTCGTGCCTCGCCATCTCATAGACGCGACGGCGTCGCCGTCCCCCTCGTCGATGCGGCGGATCGCGCTGGCCGGCGTCGTGGCGAACGCGGGGATCGTCATGACCGGAGCCGGGGTGCGGCTGAGCGAGTCCGGCCTCGGCTGCCCGGACTGGCCGCGGTGCACGGCCAGCAGCATCATCGCCAGCGGGGCCACCGGCGACCCGCTGGTGCACCGCTGGGTCGAGTTCGGCAACCGGCTGGTGACGGTCGGGATCTTCGTCGTCGCCGTGGTCGTCTTCGCCGCCGCCTGGCGGTACCGGCCCGACAGCACCGGCAGGCGCCGGCGCGACGTGCTGTGGCTCGCGACGGCGCAGCCGGCGGGGATCGTGGCGCAGGCGGTCCTTGGCGGGATCGTGGTGCTGACCAAGCTTGACCCGGTCTGGGTGTCGATCCATTTCCTGCTGTCCATGGCCCTGGTGGCGGCGGCGGTGGCGCTGTACGTGCGCTGCGGTGAGGGCCGCGGCCCGGCCCGCCCGCTGGTTCCGCGGGAGGTCCGGCTCGGGGCGCTCGGGGCGGTGGGCGTGCTCGGCCTCATGCTGGCCGCGGGCACCGTCGTCACCGGCACCGGGCCGCTTGCCGGGGCCGGCGACATTCCCCGCTTCCACCTGCCGCTCGGCGGCGTGACCCAGTTCCACGCCGACATCGGCTGGCTGCTCGGCGGGCTCGTCATCGCCCTGGTACTCGGCCTCCGGCTGGTGCGCGCGCCGCGCCGGGCCGTGCGGCTCGGCTGGGTGCTGCTGGCGCTGATCGGCGCGCAGGGCGCCATCGGCTACGCGCAGTACTTCAGCGGGCTGCCCGCCGGCCTGGTCTGGGTGCACGTGGCCAACTCGGTGCTGATCTGGGTCTGCGCGCTGCTGCTGCTTTTCGCGCTGCGCGACCGGGGAACCGCGGGCATGCCGGGCCCGGGCCAGGCAGCCGCGGCGGCAGCGCCGGACACCGCGGCCGTCCCGCCCGCGGTAGCGGTGCCGGACGAGGCGCTGCCGCAGGATGCCCCGCTGCGCTAGCGGCGGCCCGGCGGCGCACCTCGTGATCCGGGCGGCAGCCCGATGGCGGGCGGCGCGGCCCGCGGTGCTGGTGGTCGCCATCGACGGCCACGGCGGCGCGGGCAAGTCCACGATCGCGACGGCCGTCGCCGCAGCGACCGGAGCCGCGCTCGTGCACACCGATGACTTCTTCCGCGCGCCGGGCGGGGCGCCCGAGGTCCGGTCCGGCGTTCCGGGCGGGGTGCGGACGCTGGAGAGTTACTACGACTGGCGCAGGCTGCGGGCGGCAGCGCTCGGACCGCTGCGCGCGGGCAGGCCGGCCCGGTTCCGGCGCTTCGACTGGGAGCGCGGCAGCGGGCTGGACGGCGTGGTCACGGTGCCGGCGAGCGGCATGATCGTGGTCGAGGGGGTGTTCTCCGCTGCCCCGCAGCTCGCGGACCTGGTGGACCGGTCGGTGCTGGTCGACACGCCGGAGCGGGAGCGGCTGCGGCGGCTGCGCGCCCGGGTGGCGCCGGACGAGTGGGATGACGAGTGGCTGCTCGCGGAGAAGGCCTACTTCGGCCAGGTCCGCACGCCGTCCTGGTTCGACCTGATCGTGCCGGGCGCGGACCAGACAAACCGCGTAGCGGAGCGGTAAACTCAGCGGGAATTCCACGGGAGCTCGGGCTTACCGGGCTGAGAGGGTGGCTGGCCACACGGCATGCGCGCCACCGACCGTCTGAACCTGACCGGGTAATGCCGGCGTAGGGAGGCAGGCAGCCATGACGGGCGCCAGGCAGGGACACCGCACCGTGCTCACCTTGGTCGCGGCGGGCACGCTCGCCGTCGCAGCCGCCTTCGGCATCGCCGGGTGCGGCCCGGCCGGGACGCCGCCCCGCGCCAGCGCCGGCACGCCGGTCAGCGGCGGGACCGCCTACTTTGCCGAGCAGCCGCTCACCCCGCCCGACTACATCTTCCCGCTGGTGTCGGGCGAGTATTTCACCGACGCGAACTGCAGCGACCTGCAGACGCTGCTCTACCTCCCGCTCTACTGGTACGGCGACAAGGGGAGCACCGCCATCGACTACCGGCTGTCCATCGGCGACCCCCCGGTGTACAGCGACGGCAACCGGGTCGTGACGATCACGCTCAAGCATTACCTCTGGTCCGACGGCGAGCCCGTGACCGCCCGCGACGTCGGCTTCTGGATCAACCTGCTCAGGGCCAACAAGACCGACTGGGCCTCCTACGTCCCTGGCGGGTTCCCGGACAACGTCGTGTCGTGGCAGGCGCTGAGCCCCTCGGTGCTGCGGCTCCGGCTCAACGCCAGCTACAACCCGTTCTGGTTCACCTACAACGAGCTGTCCCAGATCACCCCGCTGCCGATCGCGTGGGACCGTACCTCGCTGGCTGCCAGGGCCCCGGATCCCGCGGCGGCGAAGCTGCCCGATACCACCGCAGCGGGCGCGCGGGCCGTGTACGCGTTCCTGAACGGCCAGGCGACGAAGACCGCCAGCTATGCCTCGAGCCCGATCTGGTCGGTCGTGGACGGGCCGTGGCAGCTGACCGGCCTGACCAGCGACGGTGCTGCCACGTTCGTGCCCAACCCGCGGTACTCGGGCCCGGACCGGCCGCATCTGGCGAAGTTCGTCGAGCTGCCGTTCACCTCCGAAGCGGCCGAGCTTTCGGTGCTGCGGTCCGGCTCGGCGGCCGGCGGCCCCGGCAGCCCCGGCGGCCCCGGCGAGCAGGTCTCGGTCGGCTACCTGCCGGACAACGACCTGCCGCAGGAGCCGTCGCTCCGGGCGCTGGGCTACCAGCTGATCAAGGCGTACCCGTTCGGCTTTGACTACTTCGAGCCGAACTTCAACAACCCCAAAGTGGGGCCGATCCTGCGGCAGCTCTACTTCCGCCAGGCGTTCCAGCATCTGGTGGACCAGACCGGGTGGATCCGCGCCTACTACGACGGGCTCGGCGTGCCGACCTACAGCCCCGTGCCCGCCAGCCCCCCGAACCCCTACGCGGACGCGAACGCGTCGGTGAACCCCTACCCGTTCAGCGTGCCGGCCGCCAGGAACCTGCTGGCCGCGCACGGCTGGAAGATCGTCCCAGGCGGCGTCACCACGTGCGCGAGGCCGGGTGCCGGGGCGGGCGAGTGCGGCGCGGGCGTCAGGGGCGGGCAGCCGCTGGAGTTCACGCTCATGTACCCGAGCGGCCTTTCCTACACCGATGCTTCCATGACCGATCTGCAATCGGTCGCGAGGCAGGTCGGCATCGAGATCTCGCTGGACGAGACGACGCAGGCCACGGTCGCCGCGACGATCGAGCCGTGCGCCCCGTCGTCGGCCGCGTGCAGCTGGCAGCTCGGCCAGTACGGTGAGGCCTGGATATTCGAGCCCGACCACTACCCGAGCGGTGAGGAGATCTTCCAGGCCGGCGCGCTCGGCAACGTCAGCAACTACTCAGATCCCGCTGTCGACAGGCTGATCGCCGCGACGACCACGGCCCCGGCGAGCCGCGCCCAGGCGGCCCTGGACGCATATGCCGACCAGGTCCGGCTCCAGCTCCCGGACTTCTGGCAGCCGAGCCCTGGCACCATGATCACCGTGGCGTCCAACCTGCACGGCGTCGTGCCGAACGCCTACGGCTTCATCAACCCCGAGCAGTGGTACTTCACCAAGTGACCGCGCCGCCGCCTGCCGGGCAGGTGAGGACTTCACCGGCGGTTAAGAGACGCGGCAGGTTAGCTTCGCCGCGATGCGGATAGGGTCGGACTGGTGCGGTGTTGCGTCGCGCGGTAAAGGAGCCTGCCCGGTGGCCAGCCCTCCAAACGAGACAGATGACAAGCAGAAGCACGTGGTTACGGCCGCAAAGGCGAGCCTGGCCCGGCTCAGCGCCGGTTAGACCGCCACCAAGGCGCAAGGAGCGAATGCCATGAACACTCAACCCGACACGCTGGCCCAGCTGACCGAGGCCGGGGTCGCCATATGGCTGGACGACATCAGCAGGGAACGCCTGACAACCGGCAACCTGGAGATGCTGGTGCGGGACATGCACGTGCGCGGGGTGACGTCCAACCCCACGATCTTCGCGCACGCGCTGGCCAGCGGCTCCGCCTACGACAGCCAGGTGGCGGACCTGGCCCTGCGCGGCGTCAGCGTCGACGAGGCCGCCAGGATGATCACCACCTACGACATCCGCTGGGCCTGCGACGTGCTGCGGCCGGTCTATGACCAGACAGGCGGCCTCGACGGCCGGGTGTCCCTCGAGGTCGACCCGCGGATCGCCAACGACACCACGGGCAGGACCGCGGCGGAGGCGCGGGCGCTCTGGTGGCTGGTGGACCGGCCCAACCTGTTCATCAAGATCCCGGCGACCGAGGCCGGGCTGCCCTATATCACCCAGGCGCTGTCCGAGGGCATCAGCGTGAACGTGACGCTGATCTTCTCGCTGCAGCGCTATGGCGAGGTCATCGACGCGTTCATGGCGGGCCTGGAGAAGGCGTCCGACCAGGACATCACGAAGATCGCCTCGGTGGCGTCGTTCTTCGTCAGCCGGGTGGACACCGAGGTCGACGAGAGGATCGACAAGCTGGGCACGCCCGAGGCCGAGGCGCTCCGGGGCAAGGCCGCCGTCGCCAACGCCCGGCTGGCCTACGAGCTGTTCGAGCAGAAGTTCGCCACCCCGCGGTGGAAGGCGCTCAGCGCCCGCGGCGCCCGGGTGCAGCGGCCGCTGTGGGCCTCGACCAGCGTCAAGGACCCGAAGTTCGCCGACACGAAGTACGTGGTCGAGCTCGTCGCCCCGGACACGGTGAACACCATGCCAGAGTCGACGCTGCACGCGACCCGGGAGCATGCCAAGCTGCGGG
>Ga0335075_10011793_pt1 | contig 13203 bp, 10 predicted proteins | sample Lox_Sample_24_FD_206723 | JGI IMG/M metagenome (GOLD analysis project Ga0335075, IMG submission 206723) | Soil microbial communities from Loxahatchee National Wildlife Refuge, Florida, United States - Lox_Sample_2.4 | ecosystem: Environmental > Terrestrial > Soil > Wetlands | place: USA... | reverse complement strand
CTCCGGCGGCCAGCGGCAGGCAATCGCGGTCGCGCGAGCGGTGTTCGCCGATGCCAAGATCCTGCTGCTGGACGAGCCACTCGCCGCCATGGGCGCGAAGGAGGTGGCAATGATCCTCGACGTCATCAGGGACCTCAAGGAGCGGGGCGACGTCTCGATCATCATCATTGCGCACAACTACGGCCAGGTCCTGGAGATCTGCGACCGGGTCAACCTGCTGCAGCACGGCGAGATCACGCTCGACAAGCCCAGCCAGGACACCTCGGTCCAGGAACTCAACGACATTGTCGTGGCCGAGTACCGCCGCGCACTGGAAGACCGACAGCGTTCCGCCTGACAGCGTTCCCGCCTGTTCCGGGGTTCCGTCCCGCCGTGCTCAGACCTGCACGTACTCGACTCCGGCCAGCTGGCAGAAGACTCGCCAGTCGGCCGCGTGGTGACCAAGGTTCATCACCTCATGGTGCGTCCCGCCCGCCGCGAGCCAGCCGTTCAGGCATGCCCGCAGTCCTGACGACGGTCTGAACTGCCCGTAGGGCATCTCCAGCGCCGGAAGCGGCGGGCTGTCCAGGTTTTCGCCTTCAGCGACTACAAGCCTGAAGCGCTCACCGCCCAGCGAGACCAGGCTGGCCAGTGTCGCCGGGCCCGGCTGGTACTGGAACAAGAACGTCGGCGGGTCGGCCAGCCGGCCAATCCCGAGCGGGCGCTTGATAAGCCGGACTGGCCGGTCCGCCCTGGCGATCTTCCAGTTGCCCTCGCCCATGTGGCTCATCAGCACCGAGTCTGACGGGAAGTCCATCGCGTACATCTCGGTGAAGTGCGCGTTGCCGATCAGCTCGTGACCGGCCGTTACCAGGCAGGCCGTGAGCACGTCACCCTCGGCGCCGTACCCGTAGCCTTTCGCCATCAGCGTCGAGGCGGCCGCGAGCGGCAGGCTGGTGAACCGGCCGTCCTCGCCGATCGCGTCAAAGTGCGCGGAGTAAGCGCCGAAGCCGCGCTCGATCAGGAGTTGCTCGATAGCGACCTGCATCCGTGCGTGATCGTGGCGCTCTTCCTTCGACAGCCGCGGGTCGATCTCGAACTGCGCGTCCTCATCCGCGATGACCTCGGCGATCGCCTGGTCGGAGGCCGCCTGCATGCCCCGGTACAAGTCACCGGGGGCCACCGCCAGGATCTCCGGGCCTAGTGACCTGATGAGTGCGCTCTCATCGACCCGGATGTCGCCCATGTCGTTCATCGCATAGCCGAAGATCGCTACCTTGAGCGACTGCAACCGGGTGACCGCGGCTGACGCACGCGCCCACCTGCCAACGTCGGAGCGGAATGACTCGGCTTTCCAGTCGTCGGTCAGCACGCAGAACTTGCGGCCGGCCCTGACCATCGCGTTCGCGGTGTCCTGTGCACCGTGCACGCCCTGGTTATAGGTCATGTCCGCCATGTCCCAGGCCGCGGTGACAGCGGGTTCGGGCTGGATGTTCGCCAGGCAGATCGGCAGCCTCGACTCAGCCAGCAGGCGCGCTACCCGCATCGCCGGACCATAGGTCAGCATGACGACGAGCACGCCGTCGAGGTCGGACTGCTCGAACTCGCGCATCGTCCGCTCGGCGTCTTCCCGGTACTTAATGGCCTTGCTCGGGATGAACTCGCCGACGCTGCTGAGACTGGCGGCCAGCTCGGCGGCGTAGCCTTCCTGGCGGACTGCGATGCCGGGGATCATCTCGTCATACAGGTCCTGCATGATGCCGAGGATGCCGATACGCGGCCTGCGGTCAGTCATTACTGTCTCCTTTTAGTCATGGAGCGGTGCACTCGCGTAACCGGCCAGATGGCTCAGCGCTGGCCGTACTCGGTCTGGTATCGCAGGTAGAGAGCGTCGATCACGTTCTGCGGAAGCGGGGTGACCTCGCCGAGCGTCCTGGCAAGGTGAACGGTGCACGCCACGTCTTCGACCATGACGGCCGCCTTCACAGCCTGCGCGGGAGTGGCGCCGATCGTGAAGACGCCATGGCTGCGCAGTAGCACGGCCGGCGACCGGTGCCCGGTCAGGGTGGCCACGACGGCATGGCCGATCTCCTCGCCGCCGATTGGGGCGAATGGCGCTACCGGAATCTCGCCGCCGAACTCGTCTGCCATGGCCGTGATTGCGCACGGCACTGGCTCGCCCCTGGCGGCCCAGGCGGTCGCGTACCGCGAGTGGGTGTGGACGACGGCGCCGACTTGCGGCATGTGCCGGTAGATATAAGCGTGAGACGCGGTGTCGCTGGACGGGCTGAAGACGCCGGTGACCTGGCTGCCTGCCAGATCGCAGAGCACCATGGCCTCCGGCGTCAGCTCGGCGTAGGCGACGCCGCTTGGCTTGATCACCATCAGGTCGGCGCCCGGCACACGGCCAGAGATGTTGCCCGAAGTCCAGGCTACGAGACCGTTGCGGACCAGCACGTCATGCAGCGCGGCGACGGTGCGGCGCAGCTGGCCCACCTCGGAGTCGGTCAGCTGGTCGATTGCCATGCCGCTGCTTCCTCTCGCTCAGGAACCAGCGCGCCGTCGCGGCGCGCCCGGTCACGCTGTGCCCGATCGCGAATGGCCCGGTCACGTGCCCGATCACGAAGGGCTCGGAGCCGGTGCATGACCTCGTTAGCGCCGCGGCCGAAGTAGTCGTGAAGTAGCACGTAGTCCGCGTAGAGCTGGTCGTAAATGATCGCGCTCGCGGGGTCAGGAACGACCGCGGCGTCGCGCTTGCTGCCCATGACCGACGCCGCGGCCGGCACGTCCGGATAGGCGCCGGCGGCGACCGCAGCGTGCAGGGCCGACCCGAGCGCTGGCCCCTGCTCGGAGCCGATGAAGCTCAGCGAGCGGCGCGTGACGTCGGCGTAGATCTGCATCAGCAGCGCGTTGCGCAGCAGACCGCCGGCGATCACGAGCTCGGTGACGGGAAGGCCGGCCGATTCGAACGACTCGATAATCACGCGAGTTCCGAACGCCGTCGCCTCGAGCAGGGCACGGTAGATGTCCGGCGGCCGGGTCGCGAGGGTGAGTCCGATGATGGCGCCGGACAGGTGGTGGTCCACGAGCACGCTGCGGTTCCCGTTGAGCCAGTCCAGTGCGAGCAGCCCGTGCGCGCCTGGCTGCTGGGCCGCCGCCTCCGCGGAGAGCAAGTCGTGCAGTGTGACGCCGCGGCGGCGCGCCTCGTCGTGATAGGACGGCGGCGCCAGATGGTCAGCGAACCAGGTGAAGATGTCGCCGACGCCGCTCTGACCTGCTTCATAGCCGTAAGAGCCCGCCACGATGCCGCCGTCGACGACACCGCACATGCCAGGGACGTCGGTGAGGGCTATGCCGTTCATGACATGACAGGTCGAGGTTCCCATGATCGCGACCATCTGGCCGGGCGCGATGGCGTTCGCGGCGGGTGCCGTGACGTGCGCGTCAACGTTGCCGACCGCGACCGCGATGCCGGCGGGCAGCCCGGTCCAGCCGGCTGCCTGCGCCGTGAGCGAGCCAGCCCGCCCGCCGAGAGGCGAAACCGGTCGGCTCAGCTTGGTGGTAGCGAACTCCGCGAAAGCCGGATTAAGCGCTTGCAGGAAGTCCCGCGACGGGTAGCGGCCGTCCTGGAAGATGCCCTTGTAGCCAGCGGTGCAGGCGTTCCTCGTCTCACGGCCGGTCAGCTGCCAGATGATCCAGTCCGCGGCCTCGATCCACCGGTCGGCGCGCTGGTAGGTGTCCGGGTCTTCTTCCAGCAGCTGCAGCGCCTTGGCGAACTCCCACTCGGCTGAGATCTTCCCGCCATAGCGCGCGATCCAGGGTTCGCCGCGGGCATGGGCCAGCTCGTTGATCCGGTCGGCCTGCGGCTGACTGGCGTGATGCTTCCACAACTTCGGATACGCGTGCGGGCGCTTCACCAGCTCGGGAAGCTGACAAAGCGGCGTGCCATCGGCAACGGCCGGGAGAACGGTGCAGGCGGTGAAGTCCGTGCCAATGCCGATGATGCGCTCGGGATCCACGCCGGCCGCGGCGACCGCAGCCGGCACCGCTTGCCGCAGCACGTCGCGGTAGTCCTCGGGATCCTGAAGCGCCCAGTCGGCAGGCAGCGGCTCGCCGGAACTGGCCAGCGCCGCATCCATGACTCCGTGCCTGTACTCGTGCACGGCCGTTCCCAGTTCAGCCCCGTCGCGTACGCGGACCACCAGGGCCCGCCCGGATAAGGTACCGAAGTCGACACCGACGACGAAGGATTCGGAGTCACGAATGTTAACGCTCACATTTGTATTGTTACTCAATGTCGGGCTTGACGGATAGTTCTTGAGAGCTGTCTTGCCGTTCGCAGCGCTACGCGCGCGACGAAGCGCGGCGGGTAGCCCGAGCGACTGCGCGCGGCCTGGCCGTGCTCGCCCGTACGACGAGGTCCGGGCAGATCGGGAGCGGCGAGGCCTGCGGCTGCCCGTCGGCAATGTGCTCCATCAACAGATGCAATGCCCGCCGCCCGAGTTCGCCGAAGTTCTGTCTCACGGTCGTGAGCGGCGGCCGGAAGTACGGGGCCTCGGCTATGTCGTCGAAGCCCACGACACTGACGTCGTCGGGCACCTTCCTGCCATGTTCGGCGAATGCGCGCAGTAGCCCGAGCGCCATGGAGTCGTTAGCACACAGCACCGCAGTAACGTCCGGCATCCGGGACAATCGGTGGCCCAGCTCATAACCGGATCGCGCCGACCAGTCGCCGCGCAGCAACTCCGGCTCCGCCGCCTGACCTGCATGCAGAGCGTCACGCCAGCCCGCGATCCGCTGTTGCGCATCCAGCCACGTCTCCGGCCCGGCCAGGTGATAGACGGTCTCGTGGCCAAGGTCGAGCAGGTGCTGAGTCGCCTGAGCAGCCCCGGCTTTGTTGTCGATGGCCACGGAGGACAGCGGCACGTCGGGCAGGCAGCCCACGGCCACGAGCGGAATGTCCGGCGCGAGCCCGCTGAGCGCCGCGACCGCGGTCATCACCGGGGCGATCACGATGATTCCCTCGACTGCCTGGTCGAGCAGCCGCTCGACGGCGTCCAGCAGCGATCGGCGATCGAAAGCTTGCAGGCTCGCGATGGCAACTGAGTAGCTCGGCCGCGCGGCTCGCTCGATGCCGTAGAGCATCGACGCCGGCCCGTACAGGGTGGTATCGAAGCTGACCACACCGAGTGCATTGGTCCGGCCGGTGACTAGCGTTCGTGCCGCGGCGTTGGGCCGGTACCCGAGGTCGCGGATCGCGGCCAGCACTCCTGCACGGGTCTGGGGCCTGACATTCGGATGATTGTTGAGCACGCGGGAGACCGTCTGGTGGGAGACTCCGGCTCGCCTGGCGACGTCTACCATCAACGGCCTCGTCGGCTGACCACTCGCAGATGCTGCCACTGCGCCCCTCCGGCCAAAGATTGCCCAAACTATAACCCAGCTTGTCGTCAGCCTGACGAGCCACTTGACACCAGTTCATGGGCAAGGCGAGCCGGACCGGAGGCGCCGCCGCGAGAGCCGTTCGGGTCGGGTTACGGAAACGGATCGACGCGGTCGTTAGTGCGCGGGCGTTAGTGCGCGGGCGTTGTGCGCGGGTCAGGTATGTAGTTGGTGACGAGGAACCGCCGTAGCACGTCCTCGTTCCCCGACACCTGAACCCCGGCCCGCGGCGGCAGCGCCCGCTTCCACACGACTAGCGCGAGGTCTTCCGCTGTTGCCGAGACGGTGACGTCGGCGTCCGGTGCGCCGTCCGGCAGTTGCGCGGGAACCAGGCGGCCACTCTCGACGCTGACGCCCCAGATGGTCCCCGCGTCGGTCGCCTGCAGGTTCACCGTGCCGCCGATCGGCGCCACGCCCGAGTTCGCCAGCCTGGGCACGAAGTTCGCGAAGACCGTCTCGATCTCGCTGAGAGCCAGGTCGAGCGGCGTTGAAACATGATCGCCGAGCACCGACTCCACGTCCCATCGGTGCACGCCGATCTCCACCGCGAGCGAGGCCCCGACGAGCCGGGCGGGCCGGTCACCCGCATCATGCGGGAACGGCACGAGCTGATCCGGGTCTACCCGCTCGATGAGCTTGATCAGCGGCTCAACGGCGTCGCAGACCCACTCGATCACTGACCCGCCCGCGGGTGCCTGCGGGAGCCGGTCCGGTGTCACCGTGTGACCCGCCAGGATGCCGTGGAACAGTCGCAGCAGGCGGCCAATGTGCCCGGACATCGTCTCCACCGTGAATGCCGGGTACGCGGGCACGTGAACATCCAGCGGCGACCGCGCCGCGACCTGCACGAACCGGTCGGTCTCCCGCCTGATGTGCGCGACCGACGCCGCTACCGGGGCAACTGATGCTGTGGACGTGCTGCTCACGACGCTTCCTGCCTTCGTTCGATGGGACTGTTGTCGCGGGTCTGGCGCTGCCTCCCACTAGTCAGTCAAGACGAGCGCTCAGCCGCCGTCAATAAAGCAGATAGGAAAACTAGTTAATACTGCGCCTGGGCACTTGACCGGCTCAGGTGCCAGGGTTGCGGTCCGGCGCCCGCGTCGACGTCGCCCAGCCGTTCCCCGTTTTAGATAAGATGCTTGCTGGCAGGCAAGTAATCTGACGTGAAGCGGTGATGCGCGGTGGCAGTCGACGTTGCCGGGCCCGCTCGCCCGGGCGTGTTCTCGTCGCTGTCGTCTCGCAACTACCGGCTGTTCTTCTGGGGGCAGCTGGTGTCGATCTGCGGCACCTGGATGCAGACCGTGGCGCAGTCCTTCCTGGTCCTGGACCTGACCGGCTCCGGAACCGATCTCGGACTGGCCACTGCGGCACGCTTCCTCCCGATCTTCCTCTTCGGGCCCTGGGGCGGACTGGTCGCTGACCGCCTGGACAAGCGGCGGATCCTGTTCGTCACCCAGACACTGTCCGGGCTCCTGGCGCTGGCCTTCGGCTTGCTGGTCGGGACGCACGAGATCCGCATGTGGATGGTCTACCTCCTGGCGGTGGCCCTGGGATTCGTCAACGTCTTCGACAACCCGGCACGGCAGTCGCTGATCTCCGAGCTGGTACCGCCCGAACTCGTCCGCAACGCGGTGACACTGAACTCGGTCACCGTGAACATGGCCCGCGTGTTCGGGGCGGCGGCAGGCGGCGTGATCGCCTCGGCTGTGGGCCTGGCGCTGTGCTTCGACCTGAACGCGATCTCGTTCGGCGCGGTGGTACTGAGCCTCGCCCTGATGTCGGCAGACCAGTTGCTGCGGGGGAAGCGCCAGCAGCGCGAGCGCGGCCAGATCCGCGCCGGCCTGGCCTACGTGCGTACCGAGCCCGAGTTGCTCGTCCCGCTGCTGATGGTGGCGATCATCGGCACGCTTGCCTGGGAGTTCCAGATCAGCCTGCCGCTGGTGGCGAGCAGGACGTTTCACGGCGGCGCCGCCACCTACGGGGCGATGGCGTCGGTGATGGGAGCTGGTGCGGTAGTAGGGGGGCTCATCACCGCCTCGCGCAACAGCATCCGACGGCGCGGGCTGGCGATCTCGGCCATCGGGTGGGGCATCGCGATCACCGCGGCGGCACTGGCACCGAACATGCCGGCCGAGTACGTCGCGATGCTCTTCGTCGGCTATGGCAGCATCTCGTTCAACTCGCTGGCAAAGACCGTGCTGCAGCTGTCATCCTCGGCGGCCATGCGCGGCCGGGTTATGGCACTGTGGGGCGTCGCCTGGCTAGGCTCGACCCCCGTCGGCGGGCCGATCGTCGGCTGGGTCGGCGAGGAACTCGGCGCCCGCTGGTCGCTGATCATCGGCGGCGTCCCCACGCTGATAGTCGGCATCGTGACCTACCCGATCCTTGCCAGGGTCGACCGAAGGCGCTCCGAGCGCCAGGCACTGGAGGGCGAGGCTGCAGTCGCAGCACCCAGCGAGACCGCAGGGGCCAGCCCGGCCGCTGACGGAGAGCGCCCGGCGGGCAATGGAAAGAGCAGCACCTGGCCGCCCCCGGCCAGTACGCGCAACACGCGCTCAGACAGCTGACGGTTCTCCTGCGCGGCAAGCTCGGCAGTGACAATGAAGGTCAGTGACCGATCGGTCGTGGGCTCCCCGAGTTAAAGATAGGAACGGGTGTGATGGATCTGCAGTTGGCTGACAAGCGAGCCGTGGTGACTGGCGCGAGCCGGGGGATCGGGCTGGCTGTCGCCCGGTCGCTGATCGCGGAAGGCGCGGCGGTTGTTCTCGTTGCGCGTGACCAGGCGCGCCTTGATGCGGCCGCCAGGCAGGTCAACCCAGGCGGCCAGCGCGGTGGAACGGCGACTACGGTGGCCTGCGATACCGGAGACGACGATTCAGTTGCGGCCATGGCCGACCGGGTTCGCGCGGAGCTTGGCGGCGCCGACATACTCGTCAACTGTGCTGCCCAGGCCAACACCGGCCCGATGAGCGATGACATGCTCGACGAGCAGATCAACATCAAGGTCAAGGGCTACCTGCGCTGTGCGCGGGCGCTCGCACCGGGAATGGCCGCTGGCGGCTGGGGGCGGATCGTGAACGTCTCGGGTCTGGCCGCCCGTCAGACCGGATCGGTCGTCGGCTCGGTGCGCAACGTCGCCGTCGCTGCGATGACCAAGAACCTGGCGGATGAATACGGTGCCGCGGGCATCAATGTGACTGTCGTACACCCGGCGATGACGGCAACGGAACGGACTGCGGAGACTCTTGAGGCGATGGCGGCCGCGCGCGGCACTACCCCAGAACTGATCCGCGCCAAACTGGCCGGCGGCATCTCTATCGGTCGGCTCGTCACAGCCGAGGAAGTCGCCTACGTCATCACGTTCCTCTGCAGCCCGCGCTCTGTGGCCATCACCGGCGACGCCATCGCCGCTGGCGGTGGCGCCCGCGGATCGATCCACTACTGACAGCCGTGGGATAAGCGGCTCGCCCATTTGCTCACGAATACCAGCCGCCACTGTCGGTCGCTGACTGTCGGCTACCCAGATGGCCGCCAGTGCTCCGTCCTTCAGGGCGGAGGTGAAGGCGGCCGATGCTAGTCAGGTCGGTTCTGCTGTTCGATGTACTGCCGCAGGGCGCTGATGGGCGCTCCGCCGACTGTCCCGGCGAAGTAGGACCCAGACCAGAGCTTGTTCGCCTGGTAGTAGTGCCTGACGAGGTCCGGGAACTCCTGGCGGAGCCTGCGGGACGACACGCCCTTGAGGCTGTTCACCAGGCGCGAGAGCGCGACCTTGGGTGGGAAGTTGACCAGCAGGTGGACATGGTTGTCCTCGCCGTTGAACTCGACCAGCTCGCACTCGAAGTCATCGCAGACCGCGCGCATGATCTCCTCGCACCGTCGCAGGTGCCTGTCACTGAACACCTTGTGCCGGTACTTGGTGACGAAAACCAAATGAACATGAAGCACGAACGCACAGTGTCTGCCAGTGCGAATGTCGCCGTAGCTGGCCATAAACCAAGTATACTGAGAGGCATGCAGCTTCGTTACAACTACCGCCTGTACCCGAGCACCGGGCAGCGTGACGCGCTGGCCAGGGCATTCGGGTGCGCTCGTGTGGTATTCAACGACGGGCTGCACGCCAGGCTGGCCGCGTACGAGGCAGGCGAGCCGTACATCTCAGACGGTGCGCTGTCGAAGATGCTCACGCAGTCGAAGCAGACGCCCGAGCGCGCGTGGCTGACCGAGGTGTCCTCGGTAGTGCTCCAGCATGCCCTGGCTGACCTGAACATCGCGTACCGGAACTTCTTTGCCTCGGTCACCGGCAAGCGCAAGGGCCGCAAGCTCGGACCTCCCCGGTTCCGGTCGCGGAAGGACAACCGGCAGGCGATCCGGTTCACCGCCAACGCGCACTGGAAGATCACCACGGGCGGCAAGCTGCGCCTGCCGAAGATTGGCGATGTTCCCGTCAGGTGGTCGCGGTCGCTCCCGGCTGAGCCGTCAAGCGTGACTGTGGTCAAGGACGCGGCAGGCAGGTACTTCGCGAGCTTCGTCGTGGAGACCGACGCCAGTCCGCTGCCAGCCGTCGAGGCGGTTGTCGGCATTGACCTCGGCCTGACGCACTTCGCGATCCTGTCCGACGGAACCAAGATCTCCTCGCCCCGGTTCCTGCGGCGGGCCGAGAAGACACTCAAGCGCAGGCAGCGGGAGCTGTCCCGCAAGCAGAAGGGCTCAGCGAACCGGGCGAAGGCCCGGCTGAAGGTAGCCAGAGCACATGCACGGGTAGGCGACGCCCGGCGCGAGTTCCACCACCAGCTCTCCACGGCGATCATCCGCGAGAACCAAGCGGTCGCTGTCGAAGACCTGCCCGTGGCCGGTCTCGCCCGTACTCGCCTGGCCAAGTCCGTGCACGATGCTGGCTGGTCGTCGTTCGTGGCGATGCTGGAGTACAAGGCTGCCCGGTACGGGCGCGAGTTCCACCGCATCGGCAGGTTCGCGCCGACCAGTCAGGTGTGCTCAGCGTGCGGCGTCAAGGACGGACCCAAGCCACTGCACATCCGGGAGTGGACCTGCGCCGGGTGCGGCGCTGTCCTTGACCGGGACATCAACGCGGCAGTGAATGTCGCGAAGGCCGCCGGACTGGCGGTGTCAGCCTGTGGAGCGCAGGTAAGACCACAGCTTGCTGTGGCACAGCGCGTTGAAGCAGGAACCCTCCAAGGTGCCGCGTAATGCGGCACGGCAGGAATCTCCCGCCTTCAGGCGGGAGAGGAAGTCAAGCCTCTAGCGGGACCTCGAGGGACTCGTGCCGCCCTTGACCACGATCGGTCGACTCTCGCGCCACGAGACGACAGGGCACCGTGTGCACGCCATGCGTCGGCGCGTCGTTCATGGCCGCGAGCAGGTGCTCGGCCGCGGTCCTGCCAACGTCTTCAAGGCACATATCGATGCTGGTCAGGGGCGGCTGTGCGCCGAGCGCCATCGGCGCCCAGTTGTCGAAGCCGACTAGCGCGATGTCATCAGGTACCCGCTTGCCGAGCTCGCGAAGCGTGTCCGCGACCCCGCGGGCGATCTGGTCGCTGCCACAGAAGATCGCCTCGACGCCGGGAGTGCTGCGCAGCAGGATCTGCGCACCCTCTCGGCCCCAGCGCTCACTCCACTCGCCGTATAGCACCTCGTGCGCCTCGAACTCACCACCCGCGCGCGTGATCGCCTCGCAGAATCCGCTGGCGCGCTTGCGCGCCGCGAGGAAGCGTTCCGGGCCGGTGATATGGCCGACCTTGCGGCGGCCGGCCCGCAGGAACTCCCTGGCCGCAAGCTGGCCGCCGCCGTGATCGTCAGGCAGCACCGCTGGCTCGTCGCTGTCCAGGGACTGCGTCATCGCGTATACGACAGGGATGCCGAGCGCGGTGCCGATCGTCGGCCGTGGCTCGATCCGGCGGCCAGTCACGATCAGGCCGTCGACGCGCCGGCTGAGCAGCATGTCCACGTACTGGCGCTCTCTGGCTGGATCGTCGCGCGTGTCACACATGAATACCGACATCTGACCGGCGCCGAGCGCGTCCTCGGCACCCAGCATCACCGGGATGCTGAACCGGCCGAAGCTATCCGTAGTGATCAGGCCGACCGTATACGAACGTCCGGCTAGCAGGGCCTTGGCCAGGACGTTCGGCGCGAATCCAAGCTCCGCGGCCGCGGCCACGACGCGGTCCCTGGTCGCGGCGCGCAGCTTCCCCTGGCCGTTGAGAGCTTTCGATGCCGTGCCGATCGACACGCCAGCATGGGCGGCGACATCCCTGATTGTCGGCCGCCGGAGCTCGGGCGCTTGATCACCAGAAGGCAAAGGGTTGCTCCCATCTGGAACTGCCAAGATATCTTCTCATGTCGCTCAAAATAAGGGCTATCTTCCCTTGACTGGCCGTAGTACGACTTCTAAGTTACGAGGAAAACCTATTCCTTATCGGTCCTGACACACGTTGGCACGCGGCAGCCGCCGCGAAGGGACACAGGAATCTCGCCATGTCTGAACCGCTTGAGGCATTAACTGCCGCTGGCCCGGTGCGCCCCACCGAAGCTGCGGCTGTCGTTCACCGGCCCGTCGCGGGGCGAGCTGTGACCCTGAACCGGGGTCTCCTGCACGACTGGCAGCACCGTAATCGCACCGCGAGCCTGCCGCTGGCGCTGCGTCAGCTGGAGGCCGCAGGCAATCTTGACAACCTGCGGCTCGCAGCCTCCGGCGTCGGCACGGGCTACCGCGGACCGGTGTTCATGGATTCCGACGTCTACAAGACGCTGGAAGCGATCAGCTGGGAGCTCGGCCGCGAGACCGATCCCGGGCTTGCGGACTTCGCCGCCGAGACGACGGCGCTGCTGGCTAAGGCACAGCAGCCCGATGGATACCTGAATTCCTATGTCCAGGTCTCTGGCTCTCCGCGCTATTCACGCCTGGCGTCGAGCCACGAGCTCTACTGCGCTGGGCACCTGATCCAGGCTGCCGTCGCGGCCAGCCGGACCTTTGACGAAGGCGCCCTGCTACAGGTCGCCAGGCGGTTCGCCGATCACTTAGTCGCCGAGTTCGCCGGTCGTCAGGCAGGGCTGGACGGGCATCCGATTGTGGAGACCGCGCTGGTCGAGCTGTACCGGGAGACCGGCACGGCTGCCTACCTGAAGCTCGCCGCCCAGTTCATCGACGATCGCGGCCGCGGCCTGATCGGGGACTCGGGCTTCGGCAGCCGGTACTTGCAGGACGCCGTGCCCGTCCGGCAGTCCACCGCGCTGGCCGGGCACGTCGTCCGCGCGCTCTATCTGGAGAGTGGCGTCGTGGACGTCGCGACCGAGCTCGGCGACGCCGAGCTGCTGGCCGGCTCGATCGCACGCTGGCAGGACATGGTCGCTACCAAGACGGCGCTCACCGGCGGCAACGGCTCCCGCCATTCAGGCGAGGCATTCGGGGACGCGTTCGAGCTGCCGCCCGACCGTGCCTACAACGAGACCTGCGCGGCGATCGCGAGCATGCAGTGGAGCTGGCGCCTGCTGCTTGCTACCGGGGATCGGAGGTATGCCGATCACATCGAGCGGGTGCTCTATAACGGCTTCGGCGCAGCGGTGTCGGCTGACGGCCTGCGCTTCTTCTACGTCAACCCGCTGCAGCGGCGCGCCGACCACTTCGAGGACGACGATCCGGGGCGACGGCGCGAATGGTTCTCCTGCGCGTGCTGCCCGCCCAACATCATGCGCATGATCGCGTCGCTCGAGCACTACCAGGCAACAGTCGCCGGGGACACGCTGTACGTGCAGCAGTTTGCCGGC
>Ga0335075_10011792_pt1 | contig 13203 bp, 12 predicted proteins | sample Lox_Sample_24_FD_206723 | JGI IMG/M metagenome (GOLD analysis project Ga0335075, IMG submission 206723) | Soil microbial communities from Loxahatchee National Wildlife Refuge, Florida, United States - Lox_Sample_2.4 | ecosystem: Environmental > Terrestrial > Soil > Wetlands | place: USA... | reverse complement strand
CGCAGCGTCGTCGGCGCATGGTCGAGGATGGTCGGCAGTGTCGCGGTCAGGGCCGGCCGGTACAGGTCGAACGGCGGCGGCCCAGCCGGGCCGGACAGCGGCGTTACCACCGGCTCGGTCAGCTCGGCACCGCCCGGTGCCTGCGGGTTCGCGACGACCAGGCCCTCGACCTGCAGGACCGTCTCCTCGGGCACATCACAGGCAGTGCCCGGAGGCAGGACCACCTGGGCGAGGCCAGCCCGGTCGCGGATGACGAGGAAGGTAACTGATTTGAGTTCCCGGCGACGGTGCAGCCAGCCGGCGATTGTGACGCGCTCGCCAATCTGCGCAGGCAGGTCGGCGGCCAGTGTTCGTGAGATCATCACAGCTCCCTCAGGGGATGTGTGCGACCCCTTGGGAGTGCGGGCGATAAGGGAACTCGCGGTGCCACCGCACTTTCGCCGGCCCTGACCGTCGTCTGGTCGGCCGGACCGGCCTCGTTTAGCCCGATGACGGGGGCAGGCCGGCGGGGCATCGGGTCATGCCGCTGGCGGCGGCTGCCGTTCCTCCCGCACTCTGGAGGGTCTTCGCGACCGGGCGCGAGGCCGCCTTCTCAGCTCCCGGCGGCTCTCTGGTGCCCGGCAGGCCCGGATCGGCCTGGCCAGGCAGTTGCTCACGTGGACCGGCGCTACTTGTCTCCGTCAGCGCGTTGCGCTCCAGCATAGGCGGCCGGTTGAGCCGGCGGAAACCGCATTTCCCGGTGCGCCGTTTACCCTTGTGGCATGTACCTGCCACGGCATTTCACGCAAACCGACATGGCGCAGATCGCGGCATTCGTAGCCGCCGCGCAGTCCGCCGACCTGGTGACGTTCGACGGCACGAAGCCTGTCTCCACGCTGCTCCCGGTGATCTGGGACCGGCCGACTGATGCTGACGGAGCAAGCGAGGCCGGCTACGGGCGGCTGCTCGGCCACATCGCGATCGCGAACGAGCAGTGGAAGACGGCGCTGCCGGGCGCGGAGGCGCTGGCGATCGTGCGCGGACCGCAGGCCTACATCTCGCCTGGCTGGTACGAGAGCAAGACCCGGCACGGCAGGGTCGTGCCCACCTGGAACTACGAAGCAGTCCACCTGACCGGAACGCTTGCCTTCCATCATGATCCCGAGTGGCTGCGGGCATTCGTGACCAGGCTGACGAGCACTCATGAGAGCGGCCGCGAGCATCCGTGGGCAGTCACCGACGCGCCGCCCGAGTACATCGACGGACAGCTGCGCGCGATCGTCGGTGTCGAGCTGACTGTCAGCTCCGTCGAGGCCAAGCAGAAGCTGAGCCAGAACCGCAGCGAACTCGACCGCGAGGGCGTGGTCGCCGGGCTGCGCGGTGAGCAGGGACCCGGCCCGGCCGCGATCGCGGACGAGATGGCCAGGCAGCTCGCCGTTGCCGGCGACTGAGGAAGTCGGCGACTGCGGACGTCGGCGACTGCCGTCGTTCGCTTGATCCGGGATCCGCTAGCGCGGCGTCTTTGCGGCCGGGTGCTTAGTCGTCCAGCTCGCTGTTGCAGGCGACGGGGCAGCTCTCCAGGTCACTCAGGTCGCCGTTGGCGTGGTGACGGCCGGCCGCGAGGGCCTCGCAAATGGCAGCAAGCTGGTCCACCTGGTCGCTGGTCAGCCGGTCGAACAGGGACCGCCTGACTTGCTCCGCGTGGCCCGGTGCGGCAGCCTCGAGCGCGGCAAACCCGGCGTCGGTCAGCCGGGCTACCTGGCCCCGCCGGTCGGTCGGGCAATCGAGCCGCTCGACCCAGCCGCGCTCCTCGAGCCGCGCTACGGCGTGCGAGAGGCGGCTCTTGCTGGAGGTGGAGGCCTCGGCTAGCTGGCTCATGCGCAGTGAGCGATCCTCGGCCTCGGACAGCCGGACCAGGATCTCGTAATAGCCATGCGGTATGGCGGAATCCCGCTGCAGCTGACCTTCTACTGCGGAGAACAGTGTCTGGGTGGCGGTCAGGAACAGCCGCCATGCCCGCTGCTGTTCGCGCGTAAGCCACCGGACCTGGGTATCTGCCATGAAACCATCTTACGGCAGGTAGTTGAGAGTTTGACAACCCCGATTTCGCGTGGTAGTCATTGAGTACTCAACTGTATAGCAATCAATCACCTGTCAACGGGAGTGATGAGTATGACCGCACCATCCACTGAGCTGTCGGTTCCGGGTTACCAGGCCGCTACCTGGAACATTGACCCGGTCCACTCCGAGGTGGGCTTCTCGGTCCGGCACATGATGGTCAGCAAGGTCCGCGGCAGGTTTACCAAGTTCAGCGGCCAGATCGTGACCGCGGAGGACCCGCTGCGGTCTTCGGTTACCGCCGAGATCGACCTGACCTCCATCAACACCGGCCAGGAGCAGCGCGACCAGCACATCCAGTCCGCTGACTTCTTCGAGGTCGAGACCTACCCCACGATGACGTACAAGTCGACGGGCGTCCGGGTAGAGGACGGCGAGTACGTCCTGGACGGCGACCTCACGCTCAAGGGCGTGACCAAGAACGTGCCGCTGCGCCTCGAGCTGCAGGGTTTCGGCGAGGACGCCTACGGCGGCTACCGGGCAGGCTTCACCGCGACCGGTGAGATCAACCGCGGCGACTTCAACGTCAGCTTCAACGCGCCGCTGCAGAACGGCGGCGTCGTGGTGGGCGAGAAGATCCAGCTGCAGCTGGAGATCGAGGCCGTCAAGGCCTGATCAGCAGTCAAGTCCTGACCACTCCTTCTGGCGGGGTCGCGGGGCCGGCAGCGAAGTACCCTGAGCGGGGTCTGCTGCCGGCCCCGAATAGTTGCAGCCCCGCGACGGCGCAGTCCGTTAGCGCGAGGCGGCTGTCCAGCGGGCCAGCAGCTCCGACTCCCGCTCGGCGGAGATGCCGACCCCAGGCCGGCCTGCGCCTGGGGCACGGGCCTCCGCGTGGATGTCGGCAACGGTCTGGCGCAGTGGCCGCGGCGTGAGACCAGCGGAGAATGCGGCCGCCGGGTTCGCTGTCATCATGTTCGCGGCGCTGGCGTCGCCCTCACCCCACAGCGGCAGGGCAGAGCCATCCACGCCCGCTCCGCTAAGGAACTCACTGTCTGCCCAGGTCAACCGCGTCCCCGCAGGAGCGACCTCGGCGGCGATCGCTGCCAGCATGTCGCCGAAGCCGAACGGCGGCGCGGAGCCCACGGCGTGGAACGTGCCGGTGATCGAACGCTCCAGCAGCGAGACGATCCAGTTGCCCTGATCTCGCGCGTCGATGAGCTGGATCGGGTCAGTCGGATCACCAGGAGCGAGGACTGTACCGCCGCGCGCGATCCGGTCCACCCACCAGGTGAACCGGAACGTCCGGTCGTACGGCCCGATCACGTACGTCGGCCGGATGATCGTGGTTTCCGCGCCGAACAGCTCAGTGCTCGCTTGCTCGCACGCGACCTTCAGGCCGCCGTAGTTCGCATCCGTGACCTCAGTCGCGTCCGGATCGCCGATATCGGCCAGCGGCGCGCTTTCGTCGTAGCCGGGCGGCACTGACGGGCTGTAAGCCGAGACGCTGGAGATGAACACGTACCGGCCGCCGCGGCCGCCCAGTGCCGCGGCAAGCGAGCGCACCTGGCGGGGGAAATAAGCGCACACATCGATCGTGGCGTCCCAGCTTCCGGCGGACAGCACTGACAGGTCCTTGTCGCGGTCGCCGCTGAGATGAGTGGCCTCCGGGAACAAGTCGGCCCCAGTCTCGCCGCGGTGGAAGAGCGTGAGTTCGTGGCCACGGTCGCCGGCCGCCTGCGCGATGTGCCGGCCGACGAAAGCGGTCCCGCCGATGATCAGAATGCGCATCAGCCGACCGTACCAAGTGCGGCGAGCTGGGCAGCGATGGTTTCTGCCGGAGGGAACGTCAGCCCCACCAGCGTGATGTGCTTCCAGCGGAGGACGCCCTCGGAGTCGATGACGAAGACCGACCGGCGCAGGCCCGCGCCGGCCAGTGTGATGCCGTACTCGCGGCTGACGGCCAGACCCTCGTCTGCGAGCAGCGGGAAGGCAAGGCCGTACTTGCGGGCGAACTGCTCGTGGCTGGCCAGCCCCTGCGGGCTGATCGCCCAGACAGTGGCGCCGAATCCAGTGAAGCTATCCAGGCCCGAGGTGTACGAGCACAGCTGCCGGGTGCAGACGGCCGTGTTGTCGCCGGGGTAGAACGCCAGCACAATCGGCTTGCCGCGCTGCCGGGAGAGCGCGTACTGACCCCGGCTGACCTCGTCGCCGGCGAGTTCGATGCCGGGCAAGGTGAAGTCGGGGGGTATCTGACCCGTCTGCGGTGTTTTGGCCACGCGGAGTCCTCCTGGCTTCTCACGACTGCCTGCGGCCCCCCTGGTAAGGCTATGCGGTAAATGTGGCACACCGTCGGCGGCACACTGGCAGCGGTCCAGCGCCGATGAGCGATCATGGAAGCGTGACTGGCGCGGGGGATAGCTATCGGCTCTATGAGGAACTGGCCAGCTGGTGGCCGCTGATCTCGCCGCCCGCTGAATACGCTGCTGATGCCGAGTTGGTCAGCGCAGTGTTCGACTCGGCGGGTGTTCCGGTGCGGACAGTGCTTGACCTCGGCAGCGGCGGCGGTCACGTGGCCCTGCACCTGAAGGCAGGCAGATCCATGACGCTGGTAGACGCTTCGACCCAGATGCTGGCAGCGTCCCGGCTACTGAACGCGGACTGCAGTCACGTCCAAGGTGACATGCGCACCGTGCGCCTCGGTCAGACGTTCGACGCCGTGCTGGTGCACGACGCGGTGGACTACGTCACCACTTCCGGCGATCTGCAGCTGGTCATCGAGACCGCGTTCGCGCATTGCCGGCCAGGAGGACTTGCGGTGTTCGCCCCAGACCATACCGCCGAGACCTTCCGGGCCTCTGCCGGGGGAGGAGGCGGCGGAGACGACGGTTCGGGCCGCCAGGCGAGCTTCCGCGAGCGGACCTGCGATCCACACGCCGGTGATGACTGGATCCTGGCGGAGTACGAGTTCACGCTGCGCGAGGCGGACGGCACGGTGCGCGTGGTGCCGGAGGCACATCGGCTCGGCTCGTTCAGCCGGGATACCTGGCTGCGGCTGCTGACGGCTGCCGGATTCCGCCCAGAGAAGCAAGCCGGCGTAGCGGCCGGGCCCGGCGATCGCAAGTCGCGGGTGATCTTCGTGGGCCACCGGCTGCCCAGTAGTTACTGACGGGGCACTCAGCCCTTGTAGGCGCACGGCTCGGTTGCCACCTCACGCTGGACGAGGGAGGCCGATCGCTCGCCTGAGTGTCGGCCAGAATCTCGGCGATGTCGCTGCCCACCGGGTGGCCTTGCCGATGCCGGTTACCAGCTCGCATCCGGTTGCATCCGCGGTCACGGCGGGCAGCACACCGCGTGCGCCGAGGAAGCGGAAGCGGTATGAGATGCCGAGATCGGCCGGGCAGTTGTAGATGCCCTTGGGCTGCTTCGGCAATGCGCACAGCTCGCGCTGAACCTTGCGCATCGTGGTGACGCTCCTGACGGTCCAGCGGTGAGCTGAGTGGCGGGGGACGTTCGAGGGAATCGTGGCGCGCAGAGTCACCACGAGACGGCGCAGCCTGACGCGGCTGGGATGGCGGCCGTCGCACAACTGGCGTGCCGCATCACCCGCGGTGTGGTCGCCGGCGAGCTGGACTCTGGCCGTCTGGTCAGTACCGACCAGCGTGCGGGCGCCGCTTGCATGCATCGTCGTGCCGCAGCCAGCCGTGAGCACTGTAACGGCGGCGAGCACACCGCAGCAGGCACCCGCGCGGACGGCACGGCCGCGCAGTTTCGCAGAGCGTGATTCGTTCTCGGTCATGAGCCGTCCCCTTCGCCTCGCACCGGCTGGTGCGGTTCGGCAGTTGGACGCTCGCGGTCGCGAAACGGTTTCAGCCAGCCGGATGAAGCTACCCGGCGTCGGGCGCTTCGAGGGGGAGCCAGACACGGAACCGGGTGTCGCCGGGTACTGATTCGACCCGCAGGTCGCCGTGATGCCGGCTGACGACGATCCGGTAAGAGATGTCGAGCCCGAGCCCGGTGCCCTGGCCTACTGGCTTGGTGCTGAAGAACGGCTCGAAAATCCGGTCCCGGATCTCGGCCGGCACGCCGGGACCAGTGTCGCCGAATTCGATCAGCAGCCGGTCCCTGTCGCGCGCGGTGCGGATGCTCAGAGTGCCCGAGCCATCCATGGCTGACACCGCGTTGTCGATCAGGTTCGTCCAGACCTGATTCAGTTCGCCAGGGAAGGCCGGGATCTTGGGCAGGCTGCGGTCGTACTCCCGGACGACGGTGATGCGGTCCCCGATCTTTGCTGCCAGCATGGCGAGTGTGCTGTCCAGCAATTCGTGGACGTCGACAACTTGATAGGGCGCGCGGTCCAGCTGGGAGTACTGCTTCGCGGCCCCGACCAGAGACGAGATGCGCGTGACCGAGTCGGTGATCTCATTAAGCAGGAGCTCGGTCTCAACTGTGTTCGCGAGCCAACGCAGGGCGCTGGACAGATCGGCCCCGTCGCCGCTGCCAGCGCTTGCCACGGCAGTCGCGATCCGGTCGAGCTTGTCGGTGCCGATGTTGGCGGCCACGATGGCAGGGGCGAGTTCCCAGCTGTTGCCGACGCCATGGTCGTCCAGCCAGTCAGTGACGGTGTCCTCTAGGTCCGCAGTCTCTAGCGGCCCGAGCTCGGGTGCGGTCGCGACCCGGTCCGTGGCGTCATCGAGCAACTTGACCAGCAACGTGAGCAGCGCGCCGTCGTGCCGGCCGCTGGCGATTGCCGGCAGCTTCTGGCGCAGCCTGAGCACGTGCTCACGCAATCCGGCGGCCGCGCGCACCGCGGCGGCAGCAGGATTGTTCAGCTCGTGGGTCAGCCCGGCCGACAGGGCACCAAGCGCCAGCAGCCGCTCACGCTGGCCAATGGCTTCCTGGGTGTTCTTGACCCCGAAGAACAAGCCCTCTAGCAGGTGCACCGGCATCGGGAACCAGTCGTGCATCAGCTGGGCGAACTTGGCGGCGTCGAGCACGAAGAACCGCGAGGGCTCGGTTACCCTCAGCGAGTTGTTGTAGACCTGCGGCACCCGGTTGCCGATGTAGGCGTAGAACGCGCCGCCGTAAACCCCCGGACTCGATGACCGGGTCGTCTCGACGTCGTCGGCACCGATTCGGCGGTAGAGCACGACCGTTCCGGACAGCAGCACATAGAAGTGGGTTGCCGGCTCCCCTTCGGCGTAGACCAGGCCAGGCTCGGCGAGCTCCACGCGTCCCTCGCGGCAGAGCCAGGCAAGCTGGTCGTCGGTGAGCTTCTCGAACAGGAACAGGCCGCGCAGCTCGGCGGTGCTGCACACTACCGACGCAGTTGATCTGGGATCCGTCGCAGTCACAGCTTCTCCAGGTAACGGTGCACGAGCATGACCGCCAGCGCGCCTTCGCCGACCGCTGACGCGACCCGCTTGGCGGAGTCGGCTCGCACGTCGCCGGCCACGAACACGCCCGGCACGCTGCTCTCGAGGTGGTACGGCGGCCGCTCCAGTGGCCAGCCGGGCGGCGGTTCCCCTTCAACCAGCAGGTCCGGCCCGGTCACGACGAAGCCGTGGTCGTCGCGGATCACCAGGCCGTCGAGCCAGTCGGTCAGCGGTGCCGCGCCAATGAAAACGAACAGGTACTGAGCCGGCACCTCACGCGTTTCGCCGGTGTTGCTGTCGCGCAGTGTCAGGCGCTCCAGATGGCCTGATCCGTGCGCCCCCACGACTTCGGTACAGGTGAGGACATTGATCGAGGGGTTGTTCGCCACCTGCTCGATGAGATAGTGCGACATCGACTTCCGCAGCGAATTGGCGCGCACGAGGAGGTTGACCGATCGCGCGCTTTTGGCCAGGTAGACCGCGGCCTGGCCGGCCGAGTTAGCCCCGCCGACGATGTAGACGTCCTCATCGATGCAGCTCGTCGTCTCGGTGAGCGCCGATCCGTAGTAGACGCCGCGCCCGGTCAGATCTGTCAGGCCAGGCGCGGTCAGCTGGCGGTAGGCAACTCCGGTCGCCAGGATGACCGTGTGCGCGCTGATGGCGGTGCCGTCCGCGAAGTGAACCGTTCGCGCCGAACCGGTCACCTCCAGGCCGACGACTTCCCTGGCGGTCAGGACCTCCGCGCCGAACTTATGAGCCTGGCGCCTGGCCCGGTCGGTCAGCTGCGCGCCGGAGACACCGTCGGGGAAGCCGAGGTAGTTCTCGATCCGAGAACTCTGCCCGGCCTGGCCGCCGGTGGCTGTGCGCTCCACGAGTACCGTCCGCAGGCCCTCGGATGCACCGTAGACGGCAGCACCGAGGCCGGCCGGGCCGCCGCCGATGACGATCAGGTCGTAGAAGTCCTTGGACGGGATGGTGGCGAGGCCGACGTGGCTGGCCAGGTCCGGCTCGGACGGCTCGATGAGCACCGCGCCGTCGGCCGCGATCACGACGGGCAGTCGCTGATCGTCAGTCTGAGCGGCCTCGAGTAGCCGGCGTCCCTCCGGCTCGTCGATTGAGTACCAGCGGTACGGCACCTGGTTGCGGGCGAGGAACTCGCGTACTGCCGATGAACTCGCTGACCACCGGTGGCCGACCACTTTCGCCTCGGGCACCTGCCGGTGCGCAGACGACAGCCATGCGTCGAGCAGTGAATCCACTACCGGGTAGAGCTTCTCTTCCGGCGGGTCCCACGGCTTGAGCAGGTAGTAGTCGACATCGACGAGGTTGATGGCGTCGATGGCCGCGCCAGTGTCGGCGTAAGCGGTCAGTAGCGCGCGCCGTGCGCCAGGGTAGATGTCCATAGCGCGCTCGAGGAATTCGATCCCGTTGAGCCCGGGCATCCGGTAGTCGGCAAGGATTGCCGCTACCAGGTCGCCGCGTAGCTTCATCTGCCGCAGTGCGTCCAGCGCCGCCTGGCCCGACTCTGCCCGTACGATCCGGTGCTGCTCGCCATAGCGGCGGCGCAGGTCCCTGGCGACTGCGCGGGAGACATCCGGGTCGTCGTCGACAGTCAAGATCGCTGCCCGCGGTTTGGTCTCCGGGCGAGACTCTGGCCCTTGAGTATCAGGTACCGTGGCCGGTTCGTCATCCATCCGCCCATCGTAGGATCTCGCCGCGCTTTCTCCGCGCGCAGGCAATGACGGCCTGCTCAGGACTAGGGCGTTCCCGGCCTGGTTCGCCGTAGGCGTACAAACAGCGTGGCGAAAAGCCGCGCATTTCTCGAATCCGCCGTGCCGGTCATAGCCGTACAAAGGCGCAGCGGCAGCGGCGCGGACGTCAGACGGGCAGGGCTACCCGGGCGGCCCCGTAGATCTCGGACGCGCGCCAGCAGTACCAGGCGACGACACTGCGGTACGGGTGGTACGGCTCGCCGCGTGCCTCTAGCTCCTTAGGCGTGGGCGTCGGGATGCCCCAGGCCAAGCCAAAACCGCGGCGCACGCCGAGGTCCCCGGTAGGCCAGATGTCGAGCCGCCTCAGCTGGAACATCAGGAACATGTCGGCTGTCCACTTACCGATGCCGCGGACGCTGCTGAGGCGGGCGGCGACCTCGTCGTCACTCTCACGCGCGAGCTGGCGCGGATTCAGGTGCACGGTCCCGTCGAGCACCTTGCCGGACAAGTCTCGCAGTGAGGCGGTCTTGGCTGCGGACAATCCAGCGGCACGCAGTGCTTCGTCTGGCAGCGAGGCCAGTCGTTCAGCGGTGACTTCGCCGTCGAGAGCGGCAACCAGCCGACCGTGAATCGCCCGCGCGGCAGCCCCGGCTAGCTGCTGATAGGTAATGGCCCGGACCAGGGTCTCGAAGTGCGTCTCCGTCGGTGCCGGGAAGTGCGGCAGGCCGGCATCGGTGACGAGCTTCGCCATGACCGGGTCGCGCTCCGCGAGCAGCTTGGCCGCCTGCCGGTGCGTCACCTTGCGAGCTGACGCTGATTCGCTGACCACTGCGGCTCCTTGTGAGGCGACCGAGACCCTGAGTGATTGAGACCCTAGTACGGCAACGGCGGAATGAGCTTGTGCCGTGTTCACATCAGCGGCGCATCGCTGGCCGCCGTCTTCCGCTCGCGCGCCGCAGCCGGGACGGCGACGAGGATCAACGCGCCGGTAAGGGCGAACGCCGCCGGATAGCCGGTGCGGACGCAGATCGGGCCAAAAACGGCCGGGCCCGCGCCGTACCCGGCGTCGTAAGCGAAGTTCCACAGCGCGCTGGCCTTAGCCTCGGGCAGCTGCTCGATCAGCAGCGCAAACGTCGCGTTCTCGAGCACTCCGAACCCGGCGCCGAACAGCGCTATGCCCGCGAAGATCATCACAGGCGAGGCCAGCATCATCATGGCGGTCATACCGAGCGCTGCCACGGCTAGCGCCGGGACGAGCAGCCGGGCGTGACCGTACCGGTCGCCGCGCTTGCCAGCCTGCCACCGGCTGAGGGTGGCGGTGATCGCCTGCACGAGCAGGGCGGCCGAGGACAGGTTGCTGGGGATCCCCTTGGCGAGCGGCAGAAACGAGTCGAGTACGCCGGCCGCGATGGTCGCGGCCGCGAAGATCAGCGGTAGCCGTAGCCGCACGGTGGCGCCCGCGATCCGCTTGCCGCGGGCGTCCGGCATCCGCCTGGCGGGAGCGGCGTGCCGTGTCTGGCGCCCGCCCGGCAGCCATCGGATCGTAGCCAGCGGCAGCAGGCCGGCAGTGGCCGCCATCACCGCAGCCGCGGCGGCCAGGTGGTGCCCGGCGAGCCAGACCCCGGCAGGCAACGCGACCACCGCGGGGACGCCGGACACGACGGCGAACAGCCCGAGCCCTTCGCCTCGCCGTTCTGGCGGCAGCAGCCTGGCGGTGAGCGCGCCGGTGGCCACGCCGCACAAGCCGAAGCCGAACCCGCGCACCAAGCTGACGCTCACCATGACGGCCTGGGGCTCGCGCGCGAGCATGGCCAGCGCGGGCACCCCGAGCAGAATGGCTCCGGCCGCGAGCACCATCCGGTAGCCGAAGCGCCCTATCGCTGCCGCCGCGATGGCCTCGGCAGCCACAGTGCCGAGCAGCAGGGACCCGGTCATGAGCCCGGCGCCCGAGCTGCTCGCGCCGGCCGCCACCGCCAGCATCGGCATCACTGACAGGAGCATGAAGAAGCTGGTGAGCGAGGCGAATTCAGCCAGGAACGTGAGGGCTAGCGGCCCGCTGAGGAGCCGGCCCTGCGCCGCAGAGCCGGGGTGCGGCTGCGTCAGAGTGCTCATGGCAAGCACGCTAGAAGCCAGCCGGCCCACTGGTAAGGTCCGATTTCATGGCGATTGAGTGGTCCGGTTTGAGTCCGGGACTTCTCGTGCGGCTCGACCGTTCGGCCAGCCGGCCGCTGCGCACGCAGTTGGAGGCGAGCCTGCGCGAGGCGATCAGGGGCGGCCGGCTCCGCGCCGGGGAACGGCTGCCATCCACGCGGGAGCTGGCGCGAGCGCTCGGGGTGTCCCGCGGAATGGTGCAGGAGTGCTACGGGCAGCTGCTGGCTGAGGGTTACCTGACCAGCCGCACCGGGTCGGCCACCCGGGTCGCGGGCATCAGCGGCCAGCTAGCCGGCGACCAGCCCGTAGCCGATGCGGGTACGGACTCGCTCTCGCCGGCCCGCCAGCCGCCGGGACCGCCGCTGCTTGCGGACTTCCAACCTGGCATACCTGACCTGTCCAGTTTCCCGCGTGCCGACTGGGCCTGGGCCATCAAGCAGGCGTGCACCCAGGCAGCCTCCTCGGACCTGGGATACGGGGACCCGCGCGGGAGCCTGGTGCTGCGCGAGGTCCTCGCCGGCTACTTGCGGCGGGTACGAGCGGCCGCGGCCAGCCCTGCGCAGATGATCATTAGCACTGGCTTTGCGCAAGGAGTCAACCTGGTACTGCGCGCCCTGGCCGCGGACAGCGGCGTGACCCGGGTTGCCTTCGAAGACCCCGGCTACGGCAGCGCGCAAGCGGACGAAACAGTCCGCTCGGTTCTAGCCACGGGCATCCGCGTCACCTACCTGCCGGTCGACGAGCAAGGCCTCGTGGTCGGCGAACTAGCGACCAGCGGAGCCCAGGCTGTGGTGGTCACGCCGGCACACCAGTCTCCTACCGGGGTGGTGTTGTCCCCTGCGCGGCGGCACGCCCTGACCAACTGGGCGCGGCGCAGCGGCGGGTTCGTAATCGAGGACGACTACGACTCGGAATTCCGCTACGACAAAGAACCCGTCGGCGTGCTGCAGGGACTAGCCCCTGATCAGGTCTTCCTGCTCGGGACCGCCAGCAAGGCGCTGGCGCCCGCTGTCCGGCTCGGCTGGATCCAGGCGCCTGCTGCGCTGGTCGGCGCCGTGGCCGCGGAAAAGGAGATGAGCGATCGCGGCTCCTGCATGCTCGACCAGCTCGCCTTGGCCACCTTGCTCACAACCGGCCGGTACGACCGCCACCTGCGCCGGATGCGGACTGTCTACGCCGCGCGCCGGACGGCGCTCACCGACGCCTTCGCCAGACACGTCCCCGGGGTCCGGCTCAGCGGGCTGGCGGCCGGATTCCACGCTGTCGCGCCGCTGCCGCCGGGCGCCAGCGAGCCGGCAGTGATCGCCGCAGCGCGTGAACGGCGGGTCGCGCTGCACGGCATCGGCGGCTACCGGGGCAATCTCGACGTAGCGGTGGCGCCGGCGCTGGTGATGGGCTTCGGCAACGTCGGCGAGCGAGCAATCGAACCCGCCATCGCCGCCGTCGCCGACCTGCTCAGCTGATGAGCGGGATCGCCACGGTCGCGAGCGCCTGGCTGCTGCCGTAACTAGGTGATCGAGACGCCACCATCCACCACGATGGTCTGGCCTGTCACGTAACCGCCGGCAGGACTGACGAGCCAGATGAGTGTGGCCGCGCACTCCTCCAGTCGTCCCATCCGCGGTACCACCATGCGCGAGGCCATGCTGTCCAGATATCCCGGCGCGTACTGGTCGGTCATTTCTGTCGGGAAGTAGCCGGGGGCGATGGCGTTGACGCGGATGCCTTTCCGGCCGGTCCACTGCGCGGCTAGGTCGCGGGTGAGGCCGATGAGCCCGGCTTTGCTGGCGCTGTAGGCGGCCTGCGGCAGGCCCGCTGTCGTCAGGCCGAGCACGCTGGAGATGTTCACGATGCTGCTGCCCGGCTGCATGTGCCGTCCGCAAGCTTGCGCCATCCAGTAGCTGCCGTTCAGGTTGATGTCGATGACAGAG
>Ga0335075_10011790_pt1 | contig 13203 bp, 16 predicted proteins | sample Lox_Sample_24_FD_206723 | JGI IMG/M metagenome (GOLD analysis project Ga0335075, IMG submission 206723) | Soil microbial communities from Loxahatchee National Wildlife Refuge, Florida, United States - Lox_Sample_2.4 | ecosystem: Environmental > Terrestrial > Soil > Wetlands | place: USA... | reverse complement strand
CCTCTGAGAATGAGACGGCAATGACATTCTCGCGGGTGAACGCGTCATCGGGCATGGCCAGTCCTTTCTAGATCGGTAGGTTGCCTAGCATCCCGCCTGGCCTCGCGCGCGTCAACGGGCGCTCGAATCCGCCGAACTTGGCTGCCACTCCCCGCGGGTTCATGCGGCCGACCGCCGCACGTTCGTCGTACGCCGCGGTCGGTGTTTGACGGGTCCTCCTGTTCTGCATCGCTGTGCGCGTCATGCGAGCCTTGCGCAAGCTCATGTCAGCCCGCGTGCTTTGTTCATCTCGGCCCGCTGCGGGTGAAAGACTTGGCGCGTGCTTCCGCTCTCGAGTGGAATCCCGGCGCGGCGACTGCCGATCGTCAACATCGCGATCATCCTCGCCAACTTCGCGGTCTGGCTCTTCTACGAGCTCCCGCACCTGCAATCGGCGGTGTTCCACGCCTCGTTCTATCCGTGCACCGTCAACGGCGCGTGCCAAGGACCCGAACCATGGGAGCTCAGCTGGATCACATCGATGTTCCTGCACGGCAGCTGGGACCACATCCTCGGCAACATGCTGTTCCTGGCCGTGTTCGGCAAGAACGTCGAGGACGCGTTCGGCTCGATCCGCTACTTCGCCTTCTACTTCGCGGGCGGGCTCGTCGCGACCACGACGCAAACGGCTGTGACGCTACTGTTCGGCACCGCGGCGGAGGCGAGAGTGCCGAACCTCGGTGCGAGCGGCGCGATCGCCGCGGTGCTGGGAGCCTATTTCGTCCTCTACCCGGACTCGACCGTACGCGGACTCATAGTCGTCTTCCCGGTCCGGCTGTCGGCCTGGTTCTTCCTCGGCGCCTGGTTCCTCTACCAGCTCATCGAGGCAAACTTCGGACTCTTCGGCGCCGCGGCCAACGGCGGAGGCGTCGCCTTCTTCGCCCACGTCGGCGGGTTCGTCTTCGGCGTCATCGTCGCGCTCGTGCTCGCGCGCGCCGGGGAAGTCGCACCAGGTAACCGCGGCCATCTTGCAAGCTCCTGCCTGAGCCTCACCGTCGTGGTGTGAGCCGATCCACTCCCGCGACGCCTCACCCAGCCGGATCGAGAAAGTCGGTGACCCGCTTCGCGCGGACCGTCCGCAGGCACCTTGACCCGCTCGAGGCCGGAGGCGGCTGTCAGTCCTGTCTTTTCCGCTTCACGATCTCCATGTCGACGAGATCGAGAACGGCATACACAAGCGCCGCCGCGACGACCAGCATGATGATCGTGTAGGCAACCCGGCCGAACCCGGCGACCCAGGCCGCGAGAATGGTCAGACCGGAGAACAAGACGAACCTGGCCAGGTCGACCATGCTTGGCCGGGGCATGTGCCTCGGTCTCTCTGGGCGGTCTCCCGCCTCGCTCATGCGTCCGAGGCTATAACCCGGAAGCTGGTTGTGCAACGAACAGCGCTCCGTCCGGTCGCTGTCCCGACCCAAATCAGCGGTGAGGGGGGGTGGCGGCGAACCCGAGCTCGCCGCCACAGCCGCCACCGACCACCACGACAGGCCGACTCCTGCGCACATCCCCCCGGGTCCATACCGACATCGAGCCGCCGGACGAGCTACGGAATCGGGCGCAAGCGCCGACTCGATTTCCTCGCGCTCGCGCTCCGACCGGATGGTCGGCGGCAATGATCAGCAATTCCTCGATGGCGAGCGCGACCCGCTCACGGACTTCCCGTCCGGTCAGCCGCGGATACTACTTTGCCCCCTCGCCGAACATGCTGAATGATCTGGCCGAAGGGGACCGACAGCGCCGTCCGGTGAGAGCCGGTGCATCGATGCCGCGGCAAGTGACCAGGCCCAACGGAGTATCCGCGACCGCGCCGGCGAGGCTCCGCTCGGCGACCCGGCCGCAACTGGTGCGCCTGGTCGCGCCGTCGCTGGGCGGTGTGGTCAGAACGGTGGTGATCGTCGCGGCGTGCGCGATCTTTCTGTACCTCTGTTGGCGAGTTCGCGTGGTCATCCGGCTGGTCGCGATCAGCCTGTTCGTCGCGCTCGCGCTGTTCCCGATGGTCGACGCGATCGACAGCCGCACCCGTGCGCCGCGCGCGCTGATCATCCTGGCCGTCTACCTGGCCCTGCTCGCGTCCATCGCAGTAGTCGGCTACGTCGTCGTCCCAAGCCTCGTCAAAGAGGTCGAGCAGGTCGCACACGACGCGCCGCGCTACGCCGCAGATCTCCGCCACAACGGAACGTTTCGCCACTACGACAATCGCTACCACATCACCCCAAAGCTAGTGGACGACGCGCGGCGCCTGCCCCAGTTGCTCGGACATCTGGTGGGACCGCTCAAGGACGTAACGGTCCAGGCAGCCAGCTTCGTCGGGCAGCTCACCACGGTCATCGCGATCTCGTTCCTGCTCATTCTCCACGGGCGGCAGTACGTGAACCTTGCACTCAGCCTGACGGGGCGCAGCGAGCGTCGCTACCGGCAACTCATCATCGACGTGAACCGGGCAGTCGCGGACTACGTGCTCGGCAACATCGTCATCAGCGTTCTCGCCACGATTGCGACCTGGATCGTCCTGTCGATCCTGGGTGTGCCATACGCCCTAGCCCTCGGTTTCCTGGTCGGCTTCTTCGACCTCCTCCCCCTGGTCGGCGCGACGCTCGGAGCGATCGTCGTCGCCGTCGCGACGGTACCCGTCTCGTTTCCCACGGCCACCATCGTCTGGGTGGCCTTCATCATCGTGTGGCAGCGCTTCGAGGACTACGTGATCCAACCAATGGTCTACGGCAAGACGCTTAAGGTGAACCCGATCGTCACCATCGTCGCGGTCCTGGTTGGCGCATCGCTCCTCGGGATCCTAGGAGCACTGCTCGCGATCCCGACCGCCGCGGCGATCCAGATCGTGCTGCGCGACTGGTGGGCTCACCGTGAGCACGCTGCAAGGTCGACGTCACCGTAGCTCCCTGGCTCTTGCCGGCATGGCTGCTCAATCGAGAGGCCGAGCGGAAGTCGACTGTCGCCGACCGCGGTCCTGGCTCACTGCTCCGTTCACTTCGCCTGTGCCAACGAAGCGCCGCCTCCCGTAACGACGACCTTCGTCAGTGATCCAGAGTTGTAGCCATGCCGCTTCTCCTTCGCAAGGCGAAGGGAAAGCCGGCAGGATCGCCCGCGAATCCGTCGTTGGCGTGGAGTTACCCATGCATCGTGCCGCCGGCGTTTGCTCGATCGGACACGTCGAGCTAAGTGCGATTCTTCTGCTCTATCAGGGCCCGGGCACGTCGCGCAGCCGGCGCAGCGTTTGTGGAATGGACGGTGCGACGCGAGCTCGCACGATACGAGTGAACTACCGGATTGGAGGATCAACTTGATGTGATCGAGCAGTTCCGGGTCCGTGTTCGATGACCTGGCCCCGCCCTCGACGTGCGTCGCCGGTGACGGCGGGGTGCGGAGCTCGGGGGAAGCCCGAGGGCGCCCGACCTATCCGGGGGCTACAGGCGAGGGGCAGGCCGGACGGGTGAAGAACCTAAACCTCTGACTGATGCCTCGTAAAACACAGCCTCGCGTGGATGGGATTTGGAGCGGGGTCGAAGGACTCGCCGCGGAGGATCGGCAGGCGCCGGCCGAGCACGTCCCTCGGCCGGGATGAGCACCGCCGTCCTCGGGGTATAGGAGGCACCCACCCCGGCAGCGGCTCGTGCGTGCGGAAAGCGGTAACCCCGTCGAGGTCCGGCCTTCGGGTCGGTAAGCCGACCGTGAGGAGAGCCCAACTCCTCGGCGGGCATCGGATGACCGAGCGTCGGCGGCGGAAACGCAACGGGAAGCCGGGACAAGATGGTGGCCCCCTCCAGGCAGCCGTCCCGCATAACCGGCCGAATACGGACCGTCGTGGTCCGGCGCGAAAGCGCTGACGCGGTCAGGTGAGCCAACGAGAAGAAGAAGATGACGAAGACGCCCGAACCAACGGACAATTCAGACACCGCGGTCAATGCCGCGGTGAACGGACCCGCGGACGAGACGCTCCAACCTTGCGAGCGGATCGTACGGCGCCCTGCCATCGGATCCCAACGGCTTGCTCGAGCCGGATGCGCTGAAAGGTGCCTGTCCGGTTCCTAGGAGGCCCCGAGCGCAGCAATGCGCTCGGGGCTATCCGACAGGACCAGTGCTCTCGTGAGATCGCCGCTCGCGTTCGAAGCAGAAGCGGCCAAAGGGTGCGATCACCGCCGTGTCCCTTTCCCGACCGAGCGACAGTCCGCCGGGCGCGACCGCTAGCCGCTAACCGCTGGGGCCTGCAAGCACCGCCCGCAGTCGCTTTCTCAGCCGAGCGGGCACCGCGCCGATCGGCCCCCGGCCATCGCTGCCGCGACCGAGCGCAAGGTGTGGGCTGCTGGCTTTGAGCTATTGAGGCCGATGTCCAGTACGCGAGGCAGCGGCATGGATGGAGAGGTCGAACTGACCGGACCCATGGTGCGCACTGGCGACCGCCGCGGCACGCGCCGCCTAGCTCGACAGGCGACACGATCCGCGTCCGTGCTACCGCTCGTCCTGGATCGACTTTCTCGGGTACCCGGGTTATCGCGCCTCCGCTCCGGTTTACGCGGCCACTACTCAGGTTTAGCTCCATACCAGAGATCGTCGTAACGCCCCGTAGCTGCAGGTCTTCACTGACCTAAACCTGAGATCGCGGCCAAGCGGCCAAATCCGGTTTAGGTGACGCGCTGCCCAGCATCCCCCTGCTGCGCGAAAACCGCGCGACAGCGGGCGAAGCGCGTGACCTAAACCGGAGTAGGAGCGGATTTCGCCCGGTGACTTGGGTAGGTGGACATGACCGACGCACGACTACCGGCCTCACCGACTCGCTCGCATCCTCGCGCTGCGCTCCGGGAGGCCCCAGGAGGAGTCCGCGCCGCGGGTACGCCCGCAGCTTGGGATGCCGTTCGCGAAGCGCAGCCCGGTCTGGCCGGGCGGTGCGGATGGTGCGTGATTGCTGGGGTTTCGCCAGCCGATCCCCCGGGAGGTCGTGGTAGAGTCTGGGGCCTCGATTGATGGCTCGCTGTTTACGGCGACCTCCCCGCTCTAGACGGGGCCGAGACGACCGACATAGCCGAAGCGCTCGTTTCAGAGTTCGGAAGGCGCCCTCAGCACCCGAAAAGCCCGGCTTCCCGGATCGGTGTTGGACGCGCTGATTGCAATCTCCGTGTCGAGTTTGAGTGCGGTGCTTCGGGCGTCGTTGCGTCTTGACCACTGCCCCTCTGACCCGCACAGCCCGACCGGTTGCCTAAGCGCACGCCCGACCGCCGGTGGTCCTAGAGCACCAGGAGAGCGACCGAGGCCACTAGGCCCGTCGCGAAACGCGGCATGGCCCGGCGTGGCAAGACCGAACGGGCCGGGAGCTGCCCGCGCTCCACGCGCCTGACGTGGTCGACGCACGTCGCGCGCCTCTTCAATCTGATCAGCGATCTAGCGCCAGTCGGGAGTGGACGGGACTCTGATCGCTACGCGATCGCTGGCTGAAGATCCCGGCCGACGTGACACGGAGCCCGTGCGCGGTGACGCCGAGCGTTACCGCTGAAGCGATGCTCCTCCCGGCGTCGTGCGCGCGACATCGCTGGACTGCCTGATCACCAGTCTTTCTCCAGAAGGCCCGTGACACTTTCGCTTCCGGGGTCGCGGGCCGCTCGTCGTTAAGGAGCGCCGGGCCGTGACGGTATCGCGGCAAAAGCGGCCCCGCCCGAGCGCTCGGACGGGGCCTACACACACATAGGAGGGTACCGAATGGTCCCCCAGTTGATTGCCCGTGTCGACGGGCTTCCCGAGGTGCTGCTCGACCGCGAGGTCGTGTGGCCGGCCTCCCACGACAACCGCGACCGAGGTTGTCGGTCGTTGTCGGCGAAGGCGCGAGCTCGGATCGAGCGGCAGACCGCCGTGGTGCATGCGGCGGTCGTGTCGTCGGCGGCCCGGGCCGTGCTCGAGGACGCGACCGTGATCGGCTCGGCATACCAGGAGGCCGAGCGGGAGCGCCTGGAGATCCGGGCGCTGCTCGCGGGTGTGGGAGTGCTGTGATGGTGCATACCCACGTTGGGCTTGTGGGGCGAGCCGGGTGGTGATCGAGATCAGCATCAGCCGCGAGCTCGCGGCCGATCACCCGGGGTTCGTCATGGGCTGCGCGGAGCGCGGTCACCGGATTGCGGTGTTCGGCGCCAGCCACGAGCGGCCGGACTCCGACGCTACGGAAACGCCTGACCCGGAAGACATGCTCGATGCGGACGACGTCGGCTAGCCCACCGGGACATGCGGAACTTCGCCGGCGCGACCAGGCCGCCTTTTGTGAAGTAGAGAGGAGGTGACGCCTTCAGTTGAGACAGGCCCGGCGCTGAGCAGCGTCGGGCGCTTCACCGTCCCTGCAAATGCGCCGGCCCCGGAGCTTGTACCTCCGAGGCCGACAGAAATCCTCACAAGGAGGACTACCAGTGGCAAAACAAGCTAGCACTCAGGACAGTGGTCGACACGGCTTCGCCGGCCAGGTGCCCTCTCCCGCGCGCAAAGACCGTGCGGGTGTGGTGCGGACGGCGCGGGCGATCGTCCGGCTGGCACGCGGACACCGCAGGCTCGAGCATCTGCCGACGCTCGGCCAGGTGCAGGCGATGGCCTGGTTCGACGGCCGCGAGCCGTGCTCCTATCTGCTCGACCGGGAGCGCAACTTCGTGCCCGAACCCATGGAGTTCGGCTACGAGCGCGAGCTCGGTCAGCACGCGCTGTCGTTCACCTGCCGCGACCCGTACGGGCGGGTGATGGAGCTGGTGACGATGCGCGACGGCGGCGGGTTCGACCTGCTCAGCGGCTTGTAAGCCGCGGGCGCATGCCTGGGGCCCGGAGAGTCTGCCCTTCGTTGGGCGGGCCCCCGGGCCCGTCTGTCTCGCAAGTGACCGTGAGGCGGTGCCCCGTCCGCTCCGGCGGTGAGAATCCAGAGGATGATGTGTCCGCTGACCGGCCGGCCGCACCGGATGTTCTTGGATGCGCTCGGCGTGGTGTTGCCACGACTGCCGGCAGAAGATTGAGTCCTGCTGCGACGGTGGCGGCTGCCCGAGCGTGGCGCAGTAGTAGGCGATTCGGGCGGACTCAGCCGCCGCCTGCCGGCTGGCTCGTGACGGTTCGTGCGCTGCGGCCCGGCCCGAGGCCCCAGCTGACGATGCGCTCTGGATGGATCCGGATCAGCGGCGTGGGCAGCGCGATCGCGTCGGCCCGGCCGCGGACTTCGATCCCCCGCGGGTGCCACGGATCCGTGCTCTCAAGGTCGTCGATCACGATCGCCGCTCGGCCCGTGCGGACGATGTCGCGGAACTTCTTCGATTGCTCCAGGTCGATGCCGCCGATCTCGATCGCATCGCGTGCCGCGTTGTAGATCCAGCCGACCGGGACCACGTGCGGGGTGCCGTCGGCGCCAACCGTGGCGATCCGGCCGAGCTGATGGCCGCCGGTGAGGTAGCGAAGCTCGGCGTCGGTGAACACGCTCATCACGCTGGTTGAGACCGGCGAGTCGCCTACGGGTCTCGGGTGACGCGGTCCGGCGAGGACGGACCGACGGACAGCACACTCTTGGACAACGGCATCGCGTGAGCCCGCGCCTCGGCCTCGGTGACCGGCGGCGTCAGCCCGCGGCGCGAGCGGGCGCTCCGGAAGCTGAGGCCAGTGAGAGCGAGTAGCGCGATCGCCCCGGCGATGATCAGCGGCAGCGCCACTAGCGCGAGCCTCCGCGACAGTCAGTGTCCGCTAACGCCACTCCGAATCCCTCAGGGCGGTTGTACCACGGTCACTCGGGTGAGCGCCACTCCGCCGACTCTGATCGGCAAGGACACGGGACACCGTCCTCGGTCCTCGCCGGTCAGTCGCGCGTTTACGACGCGGGGGTGAGGCGGTAGCCGCGCTCGGCCTTCTGGACCTCGCCGGTCTTGGCCAGCTTGGACAGCGTGGTCGAGACCGTCGGCCGCGCCAGGCCGGCCTTCGTCGCCACCTGGCCCGCGGTCATCGACTCGCCGCCCGCGAGCGCCGCGAGCACGGACGCCTTGGTGGCGCCGCGCGCAGTCCGGCCGTCGGTCCTCGATGTCGAGGCGCCTCCCGAGCGACTCGTCGCACCGGGCGTTGCCGAGGGCGTCGAGTTCGGCTTGGCGGCCCGGGTCCGCCGGCGTGCGGGAGCGTTCTGCGCCGGCTCCGTCGGCGTGGACGTCGATGATGGCGCCGGATGCCAGCCCTGGCCCTCGCGCGTGACCTGACCGTCTGAGGCCAGCCGCGGCAGGACGCGGTAGAGGTAGTTGGGCTGGATGTTCATCGCACTGGCGATCTCGGGGATGGTGATCCCGGGCTTCTCGCGAACCAGCTCGAGCGCCTGGTCGGCACGGTTACCCCCGCGGCGACGGAGCTGGGTGGCCGCGGAGCCGTCCCGGCGACTGGTCTTACGCGCCTGCGCTTGCACTGTGCCGTTGCGTGTCGTGCGTCCCGTGCGGTGCGCACCGCCGGTGAGCGCGGCGCGGGCGGCCTCCAGACGCGCAGCCTCGTCCTTCAAGACGCGAAGCTGCTCATCGATCTCCTTGACGGCGGTCTGGACAAAGTCAGGCACGGTGTGACCTCTCGTGTGTAGATGTGAATTAGGAGCCGGGCGAATCCGGCTGGTCTGGCTGGGTCGGTGTCGAGCTGCTCCGTGCGGGTCATCTGGCGCAGCTAACGAACTGCTATTCGCCAGCAATGTTAGTTCGGATGGGGGCCGAGGAATCCTGCTGCCCGCGACGCGGAGCGGAGTCATTTCGGCGGCTGGTCGATAGACCCGCTCGAACGGTCAGTCGCCGGCGTCGGGCGCTACCACGCCAAGGGTTACGCAGTCGGCGTCGACGTCACCTGACACGTGCAGGGGCCACATAAGACCAAGGTGTCCGACCGTCGTGGCGTGTCTGTGAGCTGAGCTCAGACCCGCAGCGAGAGTTCGAGAGATCCTCGGCGCCGGATGCTCGCCACGCGCCCGGTCGACTCGACCCGCTGAGCCGCGGACATGGGCTGACCGACAGGACGCGTCTGTCAGGAGGGGACCGGAGGGACGGGTCGGATGCGCAACGCCTGTCGGGACGACGCAGGGGCTGAGGCACACGTCCGGCGATGAACTTTTCTGCGGCTCGCGTGGGGTGACGCGAGCCGGCTCAACAAACCGGAGCCCGCTCAGCGGGCTCGCTCAAATCACATACCTACAGGAGGCCCTTATGGGTTCGATGGTGAAGGCCGATTCGGATCGGCGGGAGCTGGTGCGTGAGCGCCGGCAGGCGAGGATGGCGCGCAAGCAGGAGCGCCGGGACGCTCGCGAGCGCAAGCGGGTGCGGGTGAGCGCGTCGCCGGCGGCGGTGTCGCCGATTCGGCGCGCGGCGCAGGAGCAGGTCGACGCGGAGCTTGACCGGATCGTGACCGAGGCGCTGCAGCGCCACGACCGGGACACCGCGACCGCGAACTTGGACCGCGCCGTCAGCGTCGCGCTGGCACCGCGGACAATCGACGTGCGACCGACTGGCGAGCGGCACGTTGGGCAACTACCGGCGGGCTCACAGACTGTGAGGGCATCCGCGGGACAGCGCGTGATGACCGAGACGTCGTCCGCGGCTGGGAGCAATGAGCGCGCGTCGCGGCGTGAGCGCGACATCGCGGTGTTCCGGGAGCGGCGCCGGCGGGCGGCGGACGAGGCGCGGGCGGAGGCGCGGGAGCGGATCGCGCGGTCGGGCGAGCTCGCGTGCGTCGCGGATGCGCTCGCCGCGCTGGCCCACCCGGCCGCCAGGGCCTGGGACGCGGAGCGGCAGGAGCTCGAGCGGGCGCTTCAGGGGGGTCGGATCGTCGAGGTTGGAGCGGTCGCGCGGCGGTCGCTGTGGGCGATCAGCCGCGATGCGGCGCGCAGCTCGCGCCGGGCCAGGCGCGATCCGGATCTCGCGCTCGCGGCGTGCGTCGCCTACGCGATCATCGCGCGCCTACCGCGAAGCGCGCTGCGCAGCGCGCAGCGCACCCGCGCCGCCGTGCCTGCTCGTGCTGTCCGGCAGCGCGCGTTCTGGCGCTGAGCTGCCGGCGACGCGGGCAACGAGCGGACCGCCGCCCCGGATCCGGCACGAGGCGGCTCGCCGCATGATCGCCTGAGGGCGACCTTCGGCCGGCCGACCAGCAGCCGTCGTTCGGCTGCCCGCACCTGACCCGACGGGGCGGGCCCGGGGTGACAGCGCTGACCGGCCCCAACTCTCGGGCGCCCCGACCTGCTCTGCGGGCGGGGAGCAGATCGGGCTGCGCCCGGTACCTAAACAACGAAAGGACTGCTCCATGAGTTCACAGCTGATCCTGGTCGTCGAGGAGAGCGAGCGCACACGCGCCTTCCTCGCCGACCAACTGGCAGCCGATGGGTACGAGGTCCTGCTGGCCGAGAGCCGGCGGCACGCGCTGGCATTGCTGGGGACGCACCGGCCGCAGCTCGTGCTCGCCGACCTGAACGGGCACACGCTCGGGCTGCTCGACGCAGTGCGAAGCGGCGCCGGGCTGGCCGGCGAGATCGACCCGCACACGCCGATCATCGTGCTCACCGCGCGCGCGGACGAGCTCGCGCGGGTGAGGGTGTTCGACCGCGGCGGCGATGACGTGGTCGCGAAGCCGTTCTCCTACCCGGAGCTGCGCGGACGGATCCGCGCGCTGCTGCGCCGAGCCCACGAGCCGCGGGCGCAGGCCGTGTCCCGCGTCGGCGCTCTGACCGTCAACCACCTGACTCGCGAGGTGCACGTCGGCGAGCGTCCGGTGTCACTCGCCGGCAAGGAGTTCGCGCTCCTGCACGCGCTGATCGCCGACCCAACCCGCGTCTACACGCGCGAGGAGCTGCTGCGCGAGGTGTGGGGCCTGAACGGGCAGGCGCGCACGCGCACGCTCGACTCGCACGCGTTCCGCCTGCGAACGAAGCTCGCGGCCGCAGAGCCCGGCAGGCCATGGGTGATCAATGTTTGGGGAATCGGCTATCGCCTCTGCAACAGCGAGGTGAGACGGTGAGCGCGCCCGACCAGGTCACCGACCTGTACCGCGAGCTGGCACGCCACCGGGTCGAGGAAGCGATCGACAGGCTTGGACGCGCCCCGCTTGACCGACTGGTTGCCCAGGCCGCCGAGGTGCTCGAGGAGGCGGCAGGCGCGCTCGCTTGCATGACCGCGCTCTATGCCACGCCCGGAGGGCATGTCGACGAGCGCTGGCAGCAGCAGATCAACGACCTGATCGCCGCGGCCGCAAGCCTCGAGCAGCTCGCCGACTTCAGCCGCCACTGCCACACCGACACCACCCACGACCACTGAAGGGGGGAACAACCATGCCCAATCGCAGCACCATCTCATTCGGCTACCGCGACATCGCTGGCGCCCGACACCGCGTGCTGGTCCGCCAGAGCCCCGCGGGTGCCTGGCAGGTGCTCGACATTACCGTCATCGAGACGCTGCACGGCGACGGCGAGGGCCGCGACGCCGCCGAGGCGATCGCCCGCGACTACGCCGACCAACACGACCACCCGGGCGCCCGCCCCGGCCGTCACGCGGCCGAACAGCGGGCCGCCGCGTGAACACACAGCCCCCGCAGTCGCCGCGCGACCACGCCGCAGAGCAAACCCGGGGTTCGCTCGACGGCACGGGCAGGGCGCGACCGCGCCGCGACCCGCCCGGGCCGCCGGGGTTGCGCTGCCGCATCCGCCTGCACGACGGGCGCGTGTTCTGCGGCGAGCTGGGGCCCGAGCGCCACCGGGCGCTGCATCTCGGACTGCTGCACGCCGACTCGGACGGTCTCGTGGAGCTCACGCCGGGTACCCGGCCGCCCGGCGGCAAGGTCGAGCTCGACCGCCGCACCCGGCGCGAGCACTTCCTCCCCGGCGGCGCCACCGGAGGGCCCGGATGGCTCGACCGGCTCCTGGAGCACGCCCGGCGGATCGTCGCCGGCGAGTTCACCCGCGCGCGGTTCGACGGCCAGCCGCGCGAGGAGGCGTTCGTCGGTGTCACGCCGCGCACGAGGCCGCGCGGCAGCAAGGACGCCGTCGCGTACACCCGGTGGCTCTGGGTCGACATCGACCGTCCCGAGCAGCTGCCCGCCCTGTGGGCGTTCCTCGCCGACCGGCCGTGTCACGTGTTGATCGAGAGCGCTGGGTCGGGCGGCATGCACGCCTATTTCAGGCTCGACCGGCCGCTCGAGGCCGTGCGGGTCAACGAGCGGACCGGCGAGACGATCGAGGTGATCGAGCGCGCCAACGCCAGGCTGATCCACTGCCTGGGAGCCGACCCGGACGGCAAGCCGGCGGTCGCCGACCCGGCGTGCCGCAGGCGCTCACAACCCATGCGGCTGGCCGGCACGGTGAACTGGAAGACGGGTCGGTACGCGCGGATCGTCGACGCCGACCTCCAGATGACGCCGTACTCGCCCGAAGCGCTCGTCGGCGACCTCCCCGACCCCCCGTGGGCCAGCACACGCCGCGCCGCCCGCAACCCGGCTGGCGAGTGTGAGCGGGACCCGTACAAGCGGATCCCGCCGCCGGTGTACTTCGAAGCGCTCGCCGGGATCACCGTGCCGGCGACCGGCGGCAGGGTGCGCTGCCCGGTCGCCACGCACGAAGACCGACACCCATCGTGCGATGTCAGCAGCCGACCCGGGTCGGGCTGGTACTGCCGCTCCTGCGGGGCCGGCGGCGCGATCTACGACCTCGCCTCCGTCTTGCTCGGCGGCCCCTGCGGCCGCCGGTTGCGCGGCGACCAGTTCAACAACGCCCGCGCCTACGTCGCCGACATCTTCGGCGAGCTCACCTGAACACCAAGCAACCCAAACGAAGGGAGCCCCGATGCTCACACTCACCCATGACGCCACCGTGTCACAGCCGGTGCGTGCCCTCGGCATCGCGAACACGCGCCGCAGCGCCGCCGCCGCCCTGAAAACGCGGCTGCGCAGGCAAGAGATCACCCTGCGCGAGATCCTCGAGCACCCACCCGCCGAGCTCGAGCGCCAGATGACCTGGGAGGTCCTCCTGTGGACGCCCGGGATCGGCCGCACACGGCTACGCGCCCTGAACGTCCGCGCGATCCGCGAGGGGCAAGTCAACCTGGCTGCCCCGCTCGGCGCGCTCACCGAACGCCAACGCAACTGGCTCGCCGCCCGCCTATGCCGATGAACGGTCCCGGTCAGACCGATGGGCTCGTCGTCGTGCACGTCCGC
>Ga0335075_10011789_pt1 | contig 13204 bp, 10 predicted proteins | sample Lox_Sample_24_FD_206723 | JGI IMG/M metagenome (GOLD analysis project Ga0335075, IMG submission 206723) | Soil microbial communities from Loxahatchee National Wildlife Refuge, Florida, United States - Lox_Sample_2.4 | ecosystem: Environmental > Terrestrial > Soil > Wetlands | place: USA... | reverse complement strand
GTACCGAAGAGCCGAGCGGACCGTCGGCACGCGAGACGGCTTCCGGCACCTCCGAGCGGACGACGGGATTCGAACCCGCGACCCTCACCTTGGCAAGGTGATGCGCTACCAGCTGCGCTACGTCCGCGTGTCCCGGCTTACGCGGCGCCCGCACGGCGACCGCACCGGTATGCGTAGAGAACTGTAGCCGATCCTGCCCAGCGGGCAAACTCGCATACCCGGATACGGCCCGCATGCTCGGCCAGCAGCCGAAGCCAGCTCACCCAGCGGGCGAACCCAGCAGGGTAGCCACAGCACGAATAGCCCTCCCACGGCACCGCCTGCGCTAGCGTCTGGACCATGGTTGTGTGGATCAACGGAGAGCTAGTCCCCGACAGTGAGGCCAAGATCTCGGTCTTCGACCACGGGCTGGTGACCGGCGACGGCGTGTTCGAGACCGTCAAGGTCACCAACGGCACGCCGTTCGCGCTGACCCGGCACCTGCTCAGGCTGAGCAGGTCCGCGGCCGGGCTCGGCATGCCTCAGCCCGACTTGGAGCAGATCAGGGCAGGGGCGCTGGCCCTCATCGACGCGACGCCAAGGATCCCGCTAGCCCGGATGCGCATCACGGCCACCGCCGGAATCGCCCCTCTTGGGTCACAACGTGGCAATTCTCCCATCACGGCCATCGTCGCCATGGCCGAGCAGAAACCGGCCGCGCCGTCCGTCGACGTGGTTGTCGCGCCCTGGCCGCGTAACGAGGAAGGAGCCCTGGCCGGGCTCAAGACCACGTCTTACGCGGAGAACGTGCGGGCGCTGGCATATGCCGCTGAGCGTGGCGGCGGCGAGGCCATCTTCCCGAATGTCGCCGGGAACTTGTGTGAGGGAACGGGCACCAATGTGTTCGTCGCCATCGGCGGCAGGCTGATTACCCCGCCGCTGTCGTCCGGTTGCCTGGCCGGCGTGACGAGAGGCCTCGTCATCGAGTGGGCCGGTGCGGCAGAGGATGACCTAGCTATGGACGATTTGTCAAATGCTGAGGAAGCATTTCTTACCGGGACAACCAGGGATGTGCAGCCGATCGCCCATGTTAATGGCCGCAAGCTAGTTGCAGTGCCAGGCCCTATCACGAGAAAGGCGGTAGAGGTATTTGCCATGCGGTCGGCCGAGTCGCCTGATCCGTGAATATGGCCATGCCGATCACGGCATGGCCATATTCACACAGGATTGGCGTCAGGCGCGCCAGAGAAGCTCATCGAGCTCGCTGTCGACATCGACGTAGTCACTCTCGTGACCAGGTGCGATGAGCTCGTAGGTCCGGGCAAGGAACGCGGCCGTCGAACCACGCGGCGCCTCGAAGTGAGCCTCGCCGAACGGGGAAGACAGTGCGATGTTCAGCAGTTCGCGGCCGTGCTCATCAGCTGGCCACACCTGGACATCGCCTTCGCCCGCCGGGCCCTCGAGGCCGACCGCCAGCAGGTCACGGGCAAAGATCCACTCGACCGGCTCGTCCGTGCCGACATGGAATGCCATGCGGATCGCGTACGGGTCGTCAGCGTTGTAGTACAGGCTCGCTACCAAGGGAACCGAACCATGGTCTGGGACGACCAGACTGAGGCCGAGTTCGGCGGACACGGTCGCACTGCTGTTCATCATCGGGTCAGACCTTTGCCTCGTCGTGTCCCGGATTGCCGGGCTTCACATATTGGTGTTCGCTTGCCCTATCACTTAGGACATCGCTTGCGCCGCAGAATTGTTAACGCAGGTATTTGATTCCGCGAAAGAAGTCGCTCGTAACCTCGGTCACCGATCAACAAACCGGCCACGACCTGGTCAAACGCTTCTTGCAATAAAACACCGGTTTAGACGCTGGATCATCCCCGTGGGTCACAAGGATCAGATGTGACCTTCGTCTCAGGAGGCCCTGGGAAGGCCTGTTACCAGCACCGGAGCGCTCGAGGCGCTGACAATAGTCCGTATTTACCTGGCTTTCGAGTGAAATACGCACCACTTGACAGTGGACTGGTAACAAATTGAAAACGCGTTTCCCGGATAAATACTATGTCTGGATTTTTCGCTTTCATCGTGCGGCTTAGTACGGGGGCCTGGCCGGCCTGGTCGGGCGCCCAGCCCGGAAGGGATACCCGGAGGGATAACAGCGCTTCCGGGGTGACCGCCGGAGGTCTCCGCACAGATGGAGCACAGCGGGAGCGATGTCAGCACAGCGGGAGCGATGTCAGCACAGCGGGAGCGATGTCAGCGCAGCGCTAGCGAGCCCGGCCATGCGCTACTCTAAGATCGCTCTGCGGCACGGGTACCAGCCGCAGGCCAGGGCGATTGGCTCAGCGGGAGAGCGCCTCGTTCACACCGAGGAGGTCACTGGTTCGATCCCAGTATCGCCCACCCAGGCTTGAACGAAAGCGGACAAAGCCCTCAGACGGGTAAGAGCGACGGCGGGAGTATCGCCGGGGGAGCGGCGCGCCAGGCTCTGATCCCGACCGGAACTGATCCCGACCGGAACTGATCCCGCCCGGAACTGATCCGCCCGGAACTGATCCCGACCGGCTCCGATCGCGCCCGACTCATCTCCGACCAGCTCAGATCCCGCCGAGCATCGTGATCACCTGCGTGACCCGGTAGGCGGTCGGGAAGTCCGGCGCCCGATAGCTCAAGGTGCGCGGGCCCGCGAGCTCCACGCCCGGAACGAGCAGGGCACGCTCTGTCATCAGCGGTATCAGAACGTCGACCTCCAGTTGCACAGGGCCGTCGAAGTGCGGCGCCCGGACCAATGCCCGGTCGGCCAGCGCCTTGGGCACTTCAAGCTCGATCCGGTCGCATGCCTCGTCGGGATGCAGTGAGGCGGCTGCGGTCCCGCCTAGCGCTCGCTTCACCACCACGGCATGCATGCCGGGAACCACATCGGCAGCTTCAGCAGCGACCGAGTCGTCGCCCGCGACCAGCACAGCGGGCGCTCCTGCGGTGGCGGCCATCGCCGCGTTCAGGCCAAGCTCACCAAGTGAGAGGCCATCGCAGCGCACATCTGCCACGACGGTTCCGCGGATGGTGTGCGCGAGGACCGAGCGGGCCGTTCCGGCCTTGCCGTGATAGCCGATGAAGATGGCGGCGTCCATGCCCTCGGAGAGACCGGACAGCATGCCGTCCGGCTTGGGCTTGCCGCGCAACAGCTCGGCCCGGCGGTCAAGCTGGTCGGGCAGCAGGTTGCGGAACCCGGCGTGTGCCTCGGAAACAAGTACCTCCGCGTCGGCCTCATAGGCGAAGACGCCGCGGACGGCGGCGCTCGCCTCCGCCGTGATCAGCTTGCGGTTGCGCTCGTACTCCGACGTGCCTGGGGATACGTCCTCGCCGTCGACGATCCCCGCGATCCCCTCCATGTCCACCGAAACCAGTACTCGCATCAGGACCTCCTGGTCAGATAGTTGCTGCCGTTACCGGGACATTCTGACCCCGAAAGCCGGGCGGCGGCCATCAAGCCTGTTAAGTTATTACTTGATTCACTGGCGACAGACGGGGGCTTAGATATGCCGCTTGCCGAGATCACGAGGGCGGAGACGGCCGAGCGAGCGCGGCTACTTGAAGTCAGCTCGTACGTCGTTGAACTCGACCTGACCAGCGGGCCGGACGTGTTCGGCTCGACGACGCTCATCACATTCGACTGCGCCGAACCGGGCGCCAGTACCTATGTCGACCTGGTGGCCGAGACCGTGCACGGCATCACCCTGAACGATGCGCCGATCGACCCGGCTACGGCCTATGCCGACGGCCGGATCGCAGTGCCCGGGCTAGCCGCGCACAACGAGTTGCGGGTCGTGGCCGATTGCGCCTACGGCACGAGCGGGTTCGGACTCCAGCGTTCGGTCGACTCCGCCGATGGCCGGATCTACACCTTCACGCAGTTCGAGGCCGCCCATGCACGACGGGTGTTCGCGGTCTTCGAGCAGCCAGACATCAAGGCATCGTTCAGCTTCCGGGTCACCGCCCCCGCGCACTGGACCGTGATCTCCAACCAGCCGGCGCCAGAACCACAAGATGGCGGGAACGGCACTGCGATCTGGCAGTTCCCGCCCACCCCGCGGATCTCGACCTACCTGACCGCGCTTGCCGCCGGCGAGTACTACGTCCTCCGCGAGTCGCACACGACGCCATCCGGCCAGGTGATCCCGCTAGCGCTGGCCTGCCGCCAGTCGATGGTGACCCATCTCGAGAGCGACGACATTCTGCTGATCACCCGGCAGGGACTTGACTACTTCACCGGCCTGTTCGCTGGCGAGTATCCCTTCGACAAGTTCGACCAGGTATTCGTTCCGGACAACGGCGGCGCGATGGAGAACGTGGGGTGCGTCATCCTCACCGAGTCGCTGCTCTTCCGGTCCAAGGTCACCGACGCCATGTACGAGCTGCGAGCCATGGTGATCCTGCACGAGATGGCGCACCAGTGGTTCGGTGACCTCGTCACCATGAAGTGGTGGGAAGACCTGTGGCTGAACGAGGCCTTCGCCGAGCTCGCCGGATACATGGCGACAGCTGAGGCGACCCGGTTCACGGAATCCTGGACGACCTTTTCCGGTGGCAGGAAGATCTGGGGCTACGGGGAGGACCAGCTGCCGTCCACCCATCCCATCGCTGCGCACGTGCCGACGCTGAGCCAGGCGGAGGCGAACTTTGACGGGATCAGCTACGCCAAAGGCGCGGCAGTGCTCAAGCAGCTTCTTGCCTACCTCGGCCGGGATACCTTCCTGGCGGGCATCCGCGGGTACTTCGCCGAGCACGCCTGGGGGAACGCCACTCTCGCCGACCTGCTGAGCGCACTCGAGGTAAGCTCCGGGCGCCGCCTCGGCGACTGGTCGAAGGCGTGGCTCGAGACCGCCGGCCCGAATATCCTGCGCAGCGAGTTCTCGGTCGGGCCGGACGGCACGTTCACCTCGTTCGCGGTGCTCCAGGAAGCCCCTGCCGAGCACCCGACGCTACGGCCGCATCACATCGCGATCGGCTTCTACAACCTGGTCGACGGAGCGCTGGTCCGCACTCACCGGACCGAGCTCGACATCACCGGAGCGCGCGCCGATGTGCCGGCTCTGACCGGGCACGCTCAGCCTGACCTGGTTCTGCTGAACGACGACGACCTGGACTACGCCATCATCAGGTTCGACGACCGCTCACTGGCGACGCTGAGGCAGCACATCGGACGGTTCCGCGATGGCCTGGCGCGCACGGTGTGCTGGAGCGCGGTCATCGACATGGCTCGTCAGGCAGAGTTGTCTGTCCCGGCCTTCGTGCGGATCGTGGCAGCGGGCATGGGCAGCGAGCCGTCGGTCTCGGTGCTCCAATTGCTCCATAGCGAGACCGCGCGCTTGCTCACTACCACCGCCGATCCGGCCTTCGTGACCACCGGCAAGGAGCTACTTGCGGCCGAAGGCACCCGGCACCTCCGCGCCGCCGAACCGGGCAGCGACCACCAGCTGGCCTGGGCGCAACTGGCTGGCTGGAGCGCGGTCTCGGCGGAGCAGCTCGACCTGCTCGCCGGACTGCTGGATGGCAGTGTGGCGATCCCCGGCCTCGCCGTGGACACCGACCTGCGCTGGTCTCTGCTGCAGCGGCTGGCCACTACTGGCCGGGCGGGCGACGCGGAAATCGATGCCGAGCTCTCCAGGGACGACACCGATGCCGGCCGTCGGAAGGCGGCAGTCGCCAGGGCCTCGGCCCCCGATGCGGCGCACAAGGCGGTCGCATGGCACCAGGTAGCTGAGTCGGACGGTCTCGGGCTGGAGGAGTCCATCATGGTGGCGCGGGCCTTCAACACAGCCGAGCACGCTGACCTGCTCGCACCCTACGCGGACAAGTACTTCGAGCAGCTGCCATCCATCTGGGCCACGCGCGCTGATCTGCTGCGCGTCGGTCTTGGCCGGGAGCTGTTTCCGTACAGTGCCGCATCGCCGCAGCTGCTTGACCGGATCGATGCATTCCTGGCCGAGTCCGGACACGATCCGTCGCTCAGCCGCGTGGTCATCGAGGGCCGCGACGTCGTCGAGAAGGCGCTGCGCTCCAGGGAACTGCCCGGCCAGTAATCCGGCACCGTCCGTTAAGCACTTGCGAGCCTGACGACCCCTCCCGTCGCCGGCCGAGTACCTCTTGCCGGCCAGTCTCGCCGGCTCAGCAACGCTGGCCGGCTCAGCAACGCTGGCCGGCTCAGCAACGCTGGCCGGCACAGCAACACTCGCCGGCACACGACCCTTGTTGGCCCAGCACCCTTGTTCACAGAACGTTTATTAGGTAACTTTCCTAACATCTGAGCGCAGATCCGCTCAGTCATGTTGTCCACGGGAGGTCCTTACGGTGAGATCCCGAGCTCTGATGTGGATCGCGGTATGCGTCACCGCCGTCTCCGCGATCACCCTCGCCGTGACTTCGGCCAGCGGCGCCAGCACGTCGGCTGCCCGCGCGCCCGCTGCAGCCGCGGCTAAACAGCCGAAACAAGTCGAGGTCTACGCCACGTACTACGGGTGGTACGACAACACCCCGCCAGGCTGCGCGACGGCGTACTCCGGCTGCGCCCGGGGCAACGGCACTTACGCGCATCCGATCACGTTTGCCAGCGACAAGAAGGAGTTCCCGGTCGGGACGATCCTGTATTACCCGACCATCGAGAAGTACGTCCGGATGGGCGACGACTGCCAGGAGTGCGACGAGGACTGGTCCGGCAAGGGACCGGACGGCGGGCCTCGCCTCCATCACCTCGATATCTGGATCGGCGGCAAGGGCGGCAACGAGTTCGACGTCATCAACTGCGAGGACGGCCTGACCCAGGGCATGCCCGACGGGTCGCCCCTGCTGACGCCCTTCATCGAGAACCCGCCGCGCAACATGCCCGTGAGCACCGAGCCGGTGTTCAACAGCCGCACCAACCACTGCTTCGGCGGTGCCACCACCGCCACCACCCACGGGCGCTACCAGAACGCGAAGTCCGGCACCTGCCTGACCGACGACAGCACCAGGCCGGGAACGCCCGCAAAGCTAGCGCCGTGTGCGACCATCTCGGCAGAGAAGCTCGCCTTCGATGGCGCCTTCTTCGTCCGCGGCAAGCTCTGCCTGCAGACACAGAGCGGGAAACTCGGCTCCGCCATCAAGTTCGCGACCTGCAATGGCAACGATCGTCAGCAGTGGGAGATCAACCCCAACGGCACGATCGCATGGATCCAGTACGCCCGGTGCATCGCGGACGTATCAGGAAAAGTCGAGCTGGCCAGGTGCACCAGCCGGGCAGCCGATCGCTGGAAGTTCACGTCCGAGGCGGCCAGCTAGCCCGAGCGGCTAACTGTGATCTTGATGAATGTGGCGTAGGCGGTGCTATAGCACCGCCTACGCCACATTCATGTCCGGGGCCGACCGTCTGCGAGCCACTTCGTGCAACCGCTGAGTTGCACATGAGCGGCAAATGTGCAACCCTGGAGTTGCACGATCCGAGAGCAGAAGGAGCTTGGATGGAAGACCGTATCGAGCACGACATCATGATCAACGCGCCGCTGGACCGGGTCTGGGCGCTCGTCAGCGAGCCGGGCTGGTGGGTGCCGGCCACGGTCGTGGCCCCGGTCGACCACACCCCGGGCCATCAGGTGGTGCGCGAGAGCGAGAAGTGGGGCCGGTTCCCGGTCGAAGTCGTCCGCATCGATCCGAAGACCTATGCCGCCTTCCGCTGGGCCAGTCACGCACCGGGCGCGGAACTGACGACGGGCAACACGACGCTGGTGGAGTTCCGGGTGGAGCCAGTCGGCGATGCGGTAAGAGTCCGCGTGGCGGAAAGCGGGTTCGCGGCGATCGATGCGCCGGACGCCGTTCGTGAGCAGGCGAGGAAGGACAACACCGGCGGATGGCAGGAGGAAATGGCCGGGCTCAGGGAGCGTGCTGAGGCGGCATGAGCGTCGATCAGGTGCTGCTCGCCCTGGCTGATCCGACCCGGCGTCGGCTGCTGGAGGAACTGGGCCGGCGCCCGGCGAGCAGCGCCACCACGCTCGCGGCGCAGGTTCCCGTGTCCCGGCAGGCAGTTGTGAAGCATCTGGCCGTACTGCGCGAGTCACGGCTCGTGACCGGCCACCGGGCAGGAAAAGAAGTGCTGTTCACGGCCTGCCCCGAGCAGCTCACGGCGACCGCGTCATGGATGACAAGTCTCGCGGCGAACTGGGAAGAACGCCTGCAACTGCTGAAGCGCGAGGCCGAGCACGGCGGGCCGGTTAGGCATCGTTTGAAAGAAGGGCGAGTTGGATGAACAACATGCGTTTCCCGAACGAGTCGGCTGACTACCGGGCAGCCCGCGACGCGCTGACGCGGGCGGAGACGGACCTGACCCGCAGGATCGAAGAGGTCGCGGCGCTGCGGCGGAGCCTGCCGCCCGGCGGGACCGTGCCCGAGGACTATGTGTTCACCGAGGGCCCGGCTGACCTTGGCGCTGACGGGCCGACGCACGAGACCCGGCTGTCGGAACTGTTCGGCGAGCGCGACACGCTGCTGCTGTACAGCTTCATGTACGGCCCGGAAATGTCGCGTCCCTGCCAGATGTGCACCTCGCTGCTGGACGGTCTGGACGGGGCTGCGCCAGACGTGCTGGAGCGAGCCGGGCTCGCGGTGGTTGCCAAGTCGCCGATCGAGCGGCTCAGGCAGTACGCCCGCGAGCGCGGCTGGGTCAACCTGCGGCTGGTCTCGTCAGCAGGTGGCACTTACAACCGCGACTACCACGGCGAGGACGAACGCGGCGAGCAGGTTTCCCGGATGAACGTCTTCACCCGCGAGGACGGCATCATGCGGCATTTCTGGGCCACCGAGCAGAGCGAGGTCCTGCCGGGGCAAGATGAGCGGCACGTGGACATGATCTGGCCGCTGTGGAACCTGCTCGACCAGACCCCCGCGGGCCGTGGCGACTGGCGTCCTGCCTTCTCGCCGAAACGCCAGGCGGCCCGGTAGGGCGCCGGCCCGCAGTCCCGCCCCGGCGCGTAGCAGAACTCAGCAGCACAGCCTGGCGCAATCACCGTCAGTAGCTAAACCTCGCGTGCGGCCAACTGCGCAGCGCGGCTGAACGACGTGGGCACTGGCTGTGAAACAAATGCTGAGCTTGGAATTCTCGTGACGGATCGTTTACAGGTCGCATGGCTTTTCTAGTTTCGAGCTCGGGTACGCACGTGACGCTGAGTAACTGAATTGGCGCGGAATCGGATGCCGCGAACGGACAGTGCCAACCGGGTCGTGCCAGGGGACGGGGGATTTGGCGTGATCGGAGAGGGAAGGCCCGCTCAGCAGGTAGATGGCAGCGGGCCTGACGGGGGCGAGACGCAGGCGCACCCGGTGCGTGCGACCGGCGGGGGAGGAGAGAACCGCCCGCCTGACACGCCGCCGGGCAGAAGCGGCAGGCTACGAAAGCGGGCCATCGGCATCGGGGTCGTGACGGCCGCCGTTGTCGCTGCGGGCACGGTTTATGCGATAACGCAGAGCGGTGGCGGCCAGGCACCCGCGCCCCGCCCGATGCACGTGACGTCGATGACTCCGGCTACCTCGAGCACCGGGGTGGATGGCGCCTCGCCGATCACCATCAGTTTCTCTGCTCGGGTCGCGGCGAAGACGCCCCGCCCGCGCTTCCAGCCAAGCGTGCCGGGCCGCTGGACATCGCACGGCAGGTCGATGGTGTTCACGCCGTCCGTGGCATTCGGCCCGCGCACTCAGGTGACCATCAGCGTCCCCGGCGGGCGCCGCGGCGTGCGGGCGGTCAACGGCGCTCAGCTCACCGCCTCGGTGACTGCCCAGTTCCGCACTCGGGCCTACAGCCAGCAGGCGCTTGCCGAGTTGCTCGCGCAGCAGGGCTACTTGCCGATGAATTTCACGCCGGTCTCGACCGGCCTGCGGAAGGCGCAGAGCCCGAAGCCGGCCCCTGACCCGGCCAGCCTGACGCCAGCAGGCGAGGCCTATGCGCCGCCCCCCGGCAATTTCACCTTCGATCAGGGCTATCCGTCGAGCCTGCAGAGCCAGTGGCGGCCCGATAGCCCCAACGTCCTGCTGACCGGTGCCGTCATGGCGTTCCAGTCAGAGCACAACATGACAATCAACGGGAACTTGACAGCCAAGTTCTGGGCTGCCCTGATCCTCGCGCAGGAGCGCGGCGAGCGGAACCAGAACGGCTACACCTACGCCGTGGCTGACCAGCACGACCCCGAGTACCTGACGATCTACCACAACGGGCACGTCGTCTTGCGCAGTCTCACCAACACTGGCATTCCCGACTCACCGACGGTGAACGGCACGTTCCCGGTCTACCAGAAGTACCGGTTCCAGATCATGTCGGGAACCAACCCCGGCGGGAGCCACTACGCAGACCCCGTCTCGTTCGTCTCCTACTTCAACGGCGGGGACGCGGTTCACTACTTCCCCCGCGGCGGTTACGGCTACCAGCAAAGCCTCGGCTGCGTCGAGTTGCCGTACACCGCGGCCGAGCGGGCCTATCCGTACCTGACGTACGGGAGCCTGGTCACTGTTACCGGTTAACGGCCCCCGGCCTCGGCCGGCGGGTTCACACCGCGCGGCCGCCGGCGGCTACGCCCGCCTGGCCAGTCCCGGGGAACTGCCGACGCCGGCGGAGAGCTACCGCCCGGCACCGCGATGACGCGGTGCCGGGCGGTTGCCATGTGCGCGCGTTATGCAGGTCTGCGGTCAGCCGAGCCCACAACCTTATCCGTATCTTTACCTGTCCCCCCGGCGACTGCCGCTGAGTCCATCTACAGTCGGAATACAAGGGTTGTCCTGATATGAATCGGGCAGCCCTTATCACCGCCCGCGGGGACCGCCGGGCAACGATGGCGAGCGAGGGAGTAACTGTTGTCGTCATTGACGCATGTGCGCGGACGGATCGGCGCCATCGGCGGCGTCATCGTCCTTCTGCTAGTGGCCGGAGTCTGGATCACGCTCACGCATGCGTCGGCTCAATCATCGGTCAGTAATCACCAGACGACTGCCAGTAATGGCGGCGGCAACAAGCCGAGCGCGCACTCGTCGTCGCAGATCCCGTCCGAGCCGTTGCAGTTGGTGTCGGAGACGCCGGCAAGCAAGGCCACCGGCGTTAGCGGGACGACCGACATCAAGATCCGGTTCTCCGCTCCGCTGGCCGCGAATTCACCGCTACCGAGGCTCAAGCCGCATGTGCCGGGGCAGTGGCAGGGCGACGGGACAAGCACGCTTGAGTTCGTGCCGAGCCGTGGCTTCGCTCAGTTGACCCGGGTCAAGGTGACCATTCCAGGCGGGACGCTCGGCGTCCAGTCGACGCGGGGCGCGCTGCTTGGCAAGTCGATCGAGCTGCACTTCACGACCGGCAGTTACCAGACCGCGCGGCTGGCTGAGCTGCTGGCTCAGCTCGGCTACCTGCCGCTGACCTGGACGGCATCGCCAGGTCAGACGGTTCCCGCGGCATCGGACGAGGCCGGCCAGCTGGCTGCCGCCTACTCGCCTCCGCAAGGCTCGTTCAGCTGGCAGCGCGGTTACCCGAGCAAGCTCAAGACCTTCTGGCAGAACGGCGACCCGTCCAGCATGATCCTCAAGGGCGCCGTCATGGCTTTCGAGGCGGACCATGGCCTGGCAGTCGACGGCATCCCGGGGCCTGAAGTGTGGAGCACGTTGCTCAAGGCGGTGTCGGCGGGCCAGGACAACACCCACGGCTACACCTACGCCCTGGCGAGCGAAGGTAACCCGGAGACGCTGACGGTCTGGCACGACGGCAAGGTCATCATGAAGAGCCTGGCCAATACGGGGATCGCGGCGGCGCCCACGACGCTCGGTACCGCCCCGGTCTACCTGAAGTACTACTACCAGGTCATGAAGGGGACGAACCCGGACGGCAGCAAGTATGCCGACCCGGTGTACTACGTTTCCTACTTCCGGTCAGGCGAGGCCGTGCACTACTTCAATCGCGGCTCGTACGGCTTCCCGCAGAGCCTGGGCTGCGTCGAGCTGCCGTGGAGCAGTGCCAAGTTCATCTGGAAGTACCTGACCTACGGCACGCTGGTCACCGTCGCCCCCGGCAGCCAGACACCGTCGACCAGCCCGACCGCTTAGTCCCGCTCACCGGCTCGCTGGCTCACCGGCACTTGCCAGGCTCGGCCAGGCGCGCCGGACTCCTCCGGTAGCGGCCGCCGGCCGGCGCGCGAACGGTGGCGTCGGTACGATCAGCACACGGGGGGATAACGCTGCCCGCGACTGATCACCACGCGAAGGAGCCAGCCGTGCCTGCCGACAAGCTTCACATCACACTCGCCGGAAGCGAGCACGTGGTGGAAGAAGGCACTACGGCCGGCCTCGCGCTGGCCGACCGCGATCCCGAGACCACTGCGATCGCCGCCAGGGTCAACGGCGAGCTCCGCGACCTGTCCTGGCGGCTAGCGGACGGGGACCAGGTCGAGCCGGTGACGATCAGCTCTCCCGACGGCCTGAACATACTCCGACACTCCACCGCGCATGTGCTCGCGCAGGCCGTGCAGGATCTCTTCCCGCAGGCCAAGCTCGGCATCGGGCCGCCGATCGAGAACGGCTTCTACTACGACTTCGACGTGCCGACGGCGTTTACTCCCGAGGACCTGAAGTCGATCGAGCAGAAGATGCGGCAGATCGTCAAAGACGGCCAGCGCTTCAGCCGCCGCGTCGTCAGCGACGGCGAAGCCCGCACGGAGCTCGCGGAGGAGCCCTACAAGCTCGAGCTGATCGGCATCAAGGGCAGCGTCGCCGGAGCGCCGGGTGAAGCCGGAGCAGGCGACGCGGGCGAGTCCGTCGAGGTGGGCGGGGCCGAGCTCACTATCTACGACAACCTGGACGCCAAGACTGGCGCACAGCGCTGGCGGGACTTGTGCCGTGGCCCGCACCTGCCGACGACCAGGAACATCCCCGCCTTCAAGCTGATGCGCACCGGCGGTGCTTACTGGCGCGGCAGCGAGAAGAACCCGCAACTCCAGCGGATTTACGGCACCGCCTGGCCGTCGCGCGAAGCTCAGGACGATTACCTCCGGCTGCTCGAGGAAGCGGAGAAGCGCGATCACCGCAAGCTCGGCGCGGAGCTCGACTTGTTCAGCTTCCCGAGTGAGATCGGCAGCGGGCTGCCGGTCTTCCACCCCAAGGGCGGCATCATCCGCAAGGCGCTCGAGGACTACTCGCGCCAGCGGCATGAGCAGGCCGGCTACGAGTTCGTCTT